>Ga0247841_10003078_pt1 | contig 31624 bp, 27 predicted proteins | sample LaCruzMarch2015__2_FD_192410 | JGI IMG/M metagenome (GOLD analysis project Ga0247841, IMG submission 192410) | Freshwater microbial communities from meromictic Lake La Cruz, Castile-La Mancha, Spain - LaCruzMarch2015_18m | ecosystem: Environmental > Aquatic > Freshwater > Lake | place: Spain...
CAATATAATTACGCCAAATGGTCGTATCTTTTCTATTGTCTCTCATGATAATAAAAATTTAGTCCTTTAAACTTAATTTTTATTACCGAATTACCTAACCTTTACAGCAATGACGTCATTGCGAAGCTGACATAGGAAGCTGAAGCAATCTCAATGCGATAACTTACATTTAAAATAACACTACATCCTGAATATACCATTATTTTGCTCAGGATATTTTTTATTCAACGACATGGCGATTCCCATAGCTAATACTTTTCTTGTATCAACAGGGTCAAGTATACCATCATCCCACAATCGGGAAGTGCTATAGTAAGCAGACCCTTCGTGTTCATATTTATCCATTATATTTTTTTTAAGCGCTTCGATTTCTTCTTTTGGCGCAACTTTCTTTTGTGCTTTGTATTGGTCTTCTTTAACTGTAGATAATACAATAGCAGCTTGTAATCCTCCCATAACAGATATTTTTGAATTGGGCCACATAAACAATAATCTTGGACCAAAAGAACGTCCGCACATACCATAATTCCCTGCACCAAAAGAACCGCCAAAAATAACAGTGAATTTAGGTACATCAGCGTTGGCAACAGCATGAACCATTTTTGCCCCGTCTTTTGCTATTCCATGTCTTTCATATTCTTTCCCAACAATAAATCCTGTTATGTTTTGTAAAAATAATAATGGAATTTTTTTTGAGGTACAAAGCTCTATAAAGTGTGTTACCTTTAATGCCGACTCTGAAAACAGCACGCCATTGTTGGCAATTATTCCTACAGGAAATCCCATAATACGTGCAAATCCGGTAACAACCGAAGTTGCATACCTTTCTTTAAACTCGTGAAACTTGCTGCCATCAACCATTCTCATAATAATCTCTTTAGGGTCGATAAGTTTCTTGAAATCTATAGGAGCTATGCCATAAAGTTCTTCAGGGTCATAAAGAGGTTCTTCAACAAGAGCAATATCTAATTTTTGCTTTTTCTTTACTTCCATTGATTCGAAGATGTTTCTGCATATCTGGATAGCATGTCTGTCATTTTCGGCTAAGTGGTCTGCTACACCTGAAATAGAAGTATGTACATCAGCGCCTCCAAGTTCTTCTGCTGTAACAATTTCGCCTGTTGCAGCTTTAACCAAAGGAGGTCCGCCCAGGTAAATAGTCCCTTGTTGTTTAATAATAATAGTTTCATCACTCATCGCAGGCACATAGGCGCCACCGGCAGTGCAAAGCCCCATTACGATAGCTATCTGCGGAATGCCCATAGCCGAAAGTCTTGCCTGATTATAAAAAAACCTGCCAAAATGATCTCTGTCGGGGAAAACCGTATCCTGCTCAGGTAAGAAAGCCCCACCTGAATCGACCAGATAAACACAAGGCAGATGGTTTTCCATAGCTATTTCCTGTGCCCGCAGATGTTTCTTAATAGCCCATTTCATGTATGTGCCACCTTTAACTGTTGCATCATTGGCTATGATAACAACCTCTCTGCCGTGTATCAGTCCGATACCTGTAACAATTCCTGCTGAAGGAAACCCATTATCATATTGATCATAAGCAGCTAAAGGAGATAATTCCAGAAATGGAGTATTTGCATCCACTAATAAATCAATACGTTCTCTTACTAATAATTTGCCCCTCTCTTTATGCTTTTTTATAGCGCTTGCCTGTCCACCTTTAATAATTTCTTTATGGATTTCTTTATATTTGTCTAATAATTTAAGATACTCTTCTTTATTTTTCTTAAATTCTTCCGAATTGATATTAATTTTCGTTTCTAGTATAAACATAAGATTAATTTTTTATTTACAATGGCAAATTTATAAAAAAAGCACAAATAGGAATTATCCGAAAAACGTAGCTGTACAATTCCTAAATGTGTTATACTGTGAATGGCTTAAACCTGCCAGCCGGCAGGTTTATACATTTTATTTTTTAAGGCATATAAAGAATATGGAAATAAGGGAATAGGGATTACCCCTTATACCTTTATTCCTCTTTTTTGTATTCATCGGTATTCCATGGCTTGCATCTCGCCATCTAATACCATCAGTCCACCCATAGCCAATGCCTGCATTTCGTCCTCTCCCGGATAAATATGGACTGGAGCGATTTTATAAACCCTTTCGATGATCTGATTGACGAACCATTTACTATGTGCAATACCACCGGTGATAAGAATTGCGTCAACATCACATTTTAAAACTGTGCTCATGGCTCCGATTTCTTTTGCAACCTGATAAACCATTGCTTCGTAAATCAGATGAGCATATTTATCCCCGTTCATCATTCTTTGCTCAACCTCATAAGCATTATTTGTTCCCAGGTAAGCTACAAATCCGCCTTCCCCTTTTATCATTTTTAAGACCTGTTCTTTTGTATATTTCCCGCTGAAGCATAATCTTGCGAAGTCACCCATAGGCAATGTCCCGCTGCGTTCGGGGGAGAATGGCCCATCGCCGTCAAGGGCCTGATTAGCATCAATGACTCTTCCTTTTTTATGGGCGCCTATGCTGATTCCACCACCAAGGTGAACTACAATTAAATTTAAATCTTCATATTTTTTCATGATGGAGTTGGCATGGGAACGAGCTACAGCTTTCTGATTCAAAGCGTGAAAGATGGAAACCCGTTTTAAAAGCGGATGCCCTGAAATCCTTGCTATATCTTCGTATTCGTCAACAACAACAGGGTCAACAATAAAAGCTTTGGCGTCAGGCAGTGATCTTGCCAGATCGTCAGCAATTAATCCCCCGAGATTGCTGGCATGTTCACCAAACGGACTTTCTTTTAAATCGTGTCTGAGCTTTTTGTTAACAGCATATACACCTGATTTGACCGGTTTGACCAAACCACCACGTCCCACTATAACCTTTATCTGATCCAGATTAATATCCGCTTGTTTAAGCTCATTTAAAATGATATCTTTTCTGAATTGATACTGGTCTGAAATTTTGGCATATCTGCTCAAATCTTCAATATTATGGGGAATATTTTTAGTGAAAATAGATTTTGTATTTTGATAAACCGCAATTTTTGTTGAGGTAGACCCCGGGTTTATTGCTAAAATCAATTTTTCCGACATAAGCTGATCATGAATATCAATATTGTTGCAAAAGTAGTAAATTTGAAGTTTATAAAAATATGTAGAAATTATGAAAACAAAAATCTGCTTTTTTTTCTTCTCAATATTTATTTCATTTAATCTGCCGGCACAAGTTAAAGAGCTCAACAGACTCGGACAAACACCCGGCAGTGCGGGGTTTCATGTAAACTATGATTCGCTGAATAAAAAACTTATTGTTGGCTGTGGCACCAGTGTGTGGATCTATGATACCCATGATACGGGGAACATTCATGTGATCGCAAAACGTCCGCTGCTCGGATTAGTTAATGAAACCGACCTTTATGGTAATATTTTATTTGCTGCAGCCACGCACGACGGCGTATATGCACTTGATTACACTTCTGATTCGCTATCAGTTCTGGCACATTACAATATGCAGGGTATGGGCGACACAGCAGCGTACGACATGTGGCGCACGCACGACACGCTATACATAGCAGACAATCATAAGGTGCGCATGCTGAAATATATTCCAGGAACTGGTTTTGTAAAACTCGGCACATTCGGGCCCAGCGGCTCCTTTTGTGTTACACGACGCGGCAATTTAATCGCCGTAGGAAGCCAGGAAATTCCAGGTAAAATCACGGTATACAATATCAGCAATCTTAACACTCCGCTTGCAACATGGCAAAGCAACAAAATTTTTGCTGTACAGGATTTGCAGTTTGCCGATCTGAGAAGCGACATTATTTATGTTTGCGGTGGTCCCGAAGATTTTTTATTTACAAAAAGCGACTTTTTTGCATTGCAGCTTAACGGAAATACACTGACTGCCGTTGATAGTTTTACCATTAGCGGAGGAATTTTGGGCTATGCACAAATGAATATTATGAACATGGATTCGCGCAATGATACGCTTGTGCTTGCAACAACTGCTGCGTATAATTCTACTACTCTTCCATATTCATATATGCCTATCATTGATGCCAGCGGATTACCTGCAGATACCATGAAACAAATCGGTTTTGTTGCCCCGGGTTTATGGAATTTCGACGTAGCGCTGATGAAAGGAACGCCTTATGTTGCGATGTCTTCGGAATGGTGCGGAGTTTTGATAAGCAATATTTCTCAGTTTCAACCCAGCGACACTTTGGGTTTACTCGAAACAGGAGGATGGTGCGTGGGCAGTAAAATCAGGCATGATACCCTGTGGGCTTTCCACGAAGGATATGGTCTTGTTGCATACAAACGGGATAGCCTGTATTATCAAAATGGTTATATGACTCAATCAAAAATTCTTCATATTTACAGGCAGTTCGTAATGGATTTTGATTTTCTGAACGACACGCTTATCGCGCTTAACAGCTCTTATACCGACATCTATAATCTTAAACCCTGGTTAAATGGCGGAAACGCGGTTAAGGTTGACAGCCTGGGAATCGGGAATAATGTTAGAGTCAAGTTCATGCAGACAAACACGGGCCCACGATTACTGACAGGATGGAGCAGCCTTCTTTCGCCTCCTGAAGCGATTTTGCTCCTGGATCCGTTTTCCACTGCACACCCCAGGCCAACACTTGACAGTATTCAGACACGCTGCAGTCTTTATAGTATGATGGTAAGCAATGATACGCTTTTTTGCGGATTAAAAAACGGCAATAAATATTACCTGGCGGTTTACAAAGTAACGAACAACTCTTTTGTATTTATTGATTCTCTTGGTGTTCCCGCTGAAATAAATTCAATCGCCAAAGAAAATAATATCATCGCAATTGGCTGCAATATGAACCTGGTGTGGTACGTCCTGAACGGTAATGTGCTGACTCAGCGTGACTCTTACTTCGACTGGTTCCTGAATGCACAGAGCGTAGAGCTTAAAAACAACCTGCTGTATGTTGCCGATAGATTTTATGGAATGAAAGTTTTCGATATTTCTCAACCGTCAGTTCCGGCATTGGTTGCCGAATGCAGGGGAACGGGTGGATGGAAAAATCTATATGGAAGCGATGGTGTTACTGTAGGCGATGACGGGAAAATTTACCTGAGCGATTTTCATGCAGGTATTATTATTATTGAACCCTACGATACCACTCTTTCCGGCATTCATGACCATTTGAATTACGTTGCAAATAATCATCTGTTGATTTATCCGAATCCTGCCGATGGATCAATCCGTATTTCTTTTGATACAAAAGAGTTATCAAAAAAAACTACGATAAAAATATATACCGTACTGGGAACGGAAGTTTATAGAACATCAGTAACATCACATGATACGGATATAAACATATCATCTCTCCCTGACGGCATGTATTTAATCAGTTTGAGCTATAACGAAAAAATTATTGCATCAAATAAATTTATTATTGAAAGGTAATTTTTTATACATTCGCACCTCAATTTTAACAACACATATAATGGAAAACTTATTAGTTGAAAATATGCTGAAATATAAAGTGGCTGACATTTCCCTTGCTGAATGGGGAAGGAAAGAAATCGAAATAGCCGAAAAAGAAATGCCCGGACTGATGTCATTAAGAGAAAAATATGGAAAACAGAAACCATTAAAAGGCGTTCGTATTTCAGGTTCTCTTCATATGACAATACAGACTGCCGTATTAATTGAAACATTAACTGAACTTGGTGCAAATGTGAGATGGGCAAGTTGCAACATTTTTTCCACCCAGGATCATGCTGCTGCTGCCATTGCAAAACGTGGCATTCCGGTTTTCGCATGGAAGGGGGAAACAATGGAAGAATACTGGTGGTGCACTACTCAGGCACTTTCTTTCCCCGACGGTAAAGGTCCTCAACTTATCGTTGATGATGGCGGTGATGCTACATTTCTTATTCATAAAGGATACCATGCAGAAAATGATTCTTCCGTACTTAGCGGAAAACCGGAAACACAGGAAGAAGCTGTTGTTTTGAAGATTTTAAAAAATATACTAAAAGAAGACCCGACCAAATGGCGCAGGACAGTTGAAGAATGGCAGGGCGTTTCAGAAGAAACAACAACGGGGGTTCATCGTTTATACCAGATGATGGAAAAAGGCGAATTGCTTGTCCCTGCTATCAACGTGAACGACTCTGTTACCAAATCGAAATTCGACAATCTCTATGGCTGTCGTGAATCGCTTGCTGATGGCATTAAACGTGCCACCGATGTGATGATTGCAGGTAAAGTGGTGGTAGTGCTTGGTTACGGCGATGTTGGCAAAGGCTGTGCAAAGTCAATGAAGTCTTATGGCGCAAGAGTGATTGTTACCGAAATAGACCCGATATGTGCATTGCAGGCTGCCATGGAAGGTTTCGAAGTTGCTCCGGTTGAAGATACCTTACACGAGGGAAACATTTATGTTACTACAACAGGGAACAAAGATGTGATAACGATTGATCATATAGCTAAAATGAAAGACCAGGCAATCGTTTGCAATATCGGTCATTTTGATAATGAAATACAGGTTGAAAAGTTGGAGAATTATTCCGGAATTAAAAAAGTAACCATCAAACCACAGGTTGATAAATATATTTTTCCCGATGGCCATGAAATATTTCTGCTTGCAGAAGGACGCCTTGTGAACCTTGGCTGTGCCACAGGACACCCTTCATTTGTAATGAGCAACTCTTTCACCAACCAAACACTTGCACAGCTTGATTTGTGGAAGAACCGCGGAAAATATGAAAAGAAAGTGTATCGCTTGCCAAAGTATCTTGACGAAGAAGTAGCACGTTTGCATCTGAAAAAAATTGGTGTAAAACTTACACGTCTTTCAAAAGAACAAGCCGATTATATTGGCGTACCTATCGAAGGTCCTTATAAAGCGGAACATTACAGGTACTAATTTTTTAGCTCCACGAAACTCTTAGCCCAAATCCCTGTTGTATGCATGCATTTGTAATTGTCCTGAGTTCTGGTATTGATATACTGTAAATGCATGGTTCTAATTCATAAAATAAATGTATCCGTTTCCAAAACTCTCTTTCCTTTCCGATTCTGAAATCAATTCCCATTGGAATGTAAGTTGAAACGATAAAGTTATTTTTATTTCTGTATATTTCTGTTTTAAAATTATCCGAAATTGAGCAATCAGATAAAGAGGAATTGTTATTGTTTGAATAACGTGTTTCTATCCTGTCAAATTTATTGAAGCAAATGGCTGTATTGGCATTAATGGAAAGCCCTGCCGCAATTCCTATTCCCGCATATAACGACCATCGTGCCTCTGGATTTGTCCTGTATATTAATGAGCCAGCAAATCGAAGTTGATCCCATGAGTAATCCATACTATAATTTTTTGTATTTACAGAATCAAAATAAATTTTCTGTCCTGTTTGAGCAGATGTTAAGGTGTCGTATGATTTCCGTTCTTCTTTATACAAAGTCCCTGTTAAACTTGTTCCTGAAAAATAACTAACACCCACTCTTAACAAGGGATTTGCTTTATAATTTGTTTTTTGCTTATCGCTAAATTGAATTCCCATCATTACTGAAAACATAGTATTGTTTGTTAAATAGCGTTTGTTGTATTGGGAATATCCCGTAAAATCGCTGTTTAATAAAACCGATTGAGGGGCAAGTGTTTTGAAATCTGTCAGTGTTCCGTTAGTGTTACGCTCCCAGTATGATCCTATCTGAATACAAATATCGTGGATACTGATTTTTTTTACTGTCTTTGGTTGTTGTTCCTGTGCGAAAACGGAGAAAGAAATTGTCAATAAGATGACAACTGATAAAATTTTGTTTGTTTTCATAATTTTTAGTTTTTAAGGTTTAAAAATGTATTCGGTAATTTCGTAAAGAATATTATTGTGAAGGAAACTGTTATAAGCAGCAATTCAACTATTGAAATTAAAAAACAGAAAACTTTTTTCTATCCCATACCAAAGTCAAGAGCAATACGGGAAAGTGTTGTCGCGCTTTGAGGTTGGTAAATTTCTTTTGGGAAAAGCAACAGGATAGTTGCATGTAAAACAATTTTTCTCATTCTGCTTTTGGTTTAAAAGTTAGTAATGAGTAATTGTTTAATGCAATAAGTTGAAGTATTTAGATTATTTGTATTAACACTAACGTTAGATAATATAAATTATTGTAGTCTCTTATTAGCTTGATTGATTAACAACCTTGGAAAATTTCTCTATAACGGCTACAATATTTTTGAAGGTTTTCCTCTTTTAATATATTTACCATTTCCTTTTGCTGCCAGTAATTCGTTGTTGTCAATGGCTACTTTTCCTCTTAATATAACCGTTTTACATTTGCCCGTTACTTCCCATCCTTCAAAACTGGAATAATCGCAATTCATGTGGTGGGTTTTTGCCGAGATGGAATGTTTTTCGTCGGGATCAAAAATTACAATATCAGCATCAGAGCCAACGGAAATAATACCTTTTTGAGGATACATCCCGAAAATTTTTGCAGCGTTGGTAGAAGTAATTTCCGCAAATTTATTCGGGGATATTCTCCCTTTTGTAACTCCTTCCGAAAACAATAATTCCATCCTGTGTTCGATACCGGGAGCGCCGTTTGGAATTTTCGAAAAATCATTTTCCCCCATTAGTTTATCTTTCCAGAAAAAAGGACAATGATCGGTGGCAACAGTCTGAATGAGTCCCTGATTGATCCCCGCCCACAAAGCAACCTGGTCTTTTTTTTCTCTTAATGGCGGGCTCATCACCCATTTTGCTGATTCAAATCCTTTATCGTAAAGTGATGCATCGAGAAGCAAATACTGGATACAGGTTTCTGCATAAACTTTCTGGTTTCTTTTTGTAGCTTCCCTGATGTGGTTAAGTGCGCCTTCACATGTAAGGTGAACCACATAAGCTGTAACCCCTGTATGATAAGCCATGTCGGTAAATCTCCCGGTCGCTTCAGATTCGGTAATTTCGGGCTGTGAAAGATAATGATACAAAGGGGAGAGTTTCCCTTCGGATTTGTGTTTTGTAACTAAGTAATCTATCATATCACCATCGGTAGCGTGAACTGAAATCAAGCCTCCGATTTTTTTTATCTCGTTCATCAGTTCCTTTATTTGCATATCGTCAATCATCAGGGACCCTTTATAAGCCATGAAAACTTTAAAAGAAGAAATACCTTCTTTTTCAATCATATCTTTTATTTCAGATCTGGTATTTTCGTTGAAATCGGTTACTGCAAAGTGAAAACCATAATCGCCTACTGCATTCCTATCCGCTCTGCTTCTCCATTCTTCAAGCGCCGAATACAATGAATTTCCCTTTTTCTGAATTACAAAATCAATAACCGTAGTAGTACCTCCGAACAGAGCGGCGCGTGTTCCGGTCTCGAAATTATCACTTGATGAAGTGCCCATAAAAGGCATATCCAGGTGAACGTGGGGATCAATGCCACCGGGGAATATCAGTTTATTATGAGCATCAATAATCAGATCTGCTTTAACTGACAGATTTTTTCCGATAGCGGTTATTGTATCATTTTCAATAAAAATATCTGCTACATAATTATCGGCAGCAGTTATTATTCTTCCATTTTTGACTAAAATTGACATAGCCGTTAATTTTTAATTAATAACTGATGTTACGCAAATATAATGAGTTTTTTTACTCTTGATGAAAGTTTTCCTAAATTTGTTGCACTTCGAACTTGAATTCAGCATATCCAAATCCTGCTTCCGATAATATTTCTGTAAAGCTTCCATCAACTACAATTCTACAGAATGCACAAATTGAAATTTATTCAATACAGGGAGGTCTGATAAGATACTTTCCGGTTATCGGCAAGGTAACACAAGTTGATATCAAAGATATGGAAAATGGTATTTATATATTCAGCATTATCTCTGATGACAAACTTGTAAAAAATTTCAAATTCATCAAAGAATAAATAGCTTTCCTGTTTTTTTACAGCAACTGTAGCCTGTTTGCATCCTGCTTTATAAACACAAAAAGAAGTAAAGTAAATGCCCATAAAGACGAGCCTCCATAACTGATAAAAGGCAGAGGTATTCCAATAACAGGTGCGAGTCCAATGGTCATGGCAATGTTAATTACAAAATGGAAAAATAATATTGACGCAACTCCGTATCCGTATATCCTGCTATAGGCAGAACGCTGCCTCTCTGCCATCTTAATGATCCTAAGAAAAAGCCATATATACAAGATGATTATAATAGTGCTGCCGGCAAATCCCCATTCTTCGCCGATCGTACAAAAAATGAAGTCGGTACTTTGTTCAGGAACAAAATCAAATTTGGTTTGTGTTCCCTGCAGAAAACCTTTGCCAAAAAAACCACCAGAACCAATCGCTATCTTAGATTGATTTACATTATATCCTGCCCCTTTCAGGTCGATTTCTTTACCTATAAGTACATCTATCCTCTCTCTCTGATGTGGTTCCAGTACATTTTCATATATATAATCCACAGAAAAAACAATACCTGCAACCAGAAGAAACAAGGATACAAGAGTAATTATCTCTTTTCTTCGTTTTCGTATATAAGCGAATAAAAGCAAAGACACAGCTGTAAGCACTCCGATAATAATAAATTTGTCAATCAGAAGTGATAAAAAGAAAAGTACTATCAAAAGCAATCCGATGATCAGCACATTTCCTGAAAGACCTTCTCTGTAAAGGACAAAAATAAATGCTACATATACAATTGCAGAACCTGTGTCGTTTTGTAAAATGATTAAAGCCGCCGGAAGTCCCAGTAGAAGAAACGTAATCAATTTTGTCCTGATATCCTGGATTTTAATATTGATAGTGCTCAGGTATTTTGCAAGTACAAGGGTAGTGGCAAATTTTGCAAATTCAGAAGGCTGCAGTTTAAAGCTGCCTATCTGAAACCATGATTTAGAGCCGAATGTAGTATTGCCAAGAAATAACACAGCTATCAGTAATATCAGGACAACCACATAAATAAAATAAGAAAATGCAGGGAAAAATTTTATATCTATCATCAATATTATCAGACTTAGCACTATAGCACAGGCAATCCAGATCATTTGTTTGCCGTAGCTTTGCGAGAAATCAATTATGCTTTTGTGTTCATCATTATAAACGGCGGCGTATATATTTATCCAGCCGAAAATAACAAGAGCAAGGAACAGCCCCACCGCAATCCAATCAATATTATGAAATATATTTTTCTGCTCTCTCATTAATGTACTAAACGAAATTGAATTTACAAAAAGAAAATATTGAAACGGAGAATGGGTGAATCGGTGAATTATCACCCATTCCCCGATTCTTCCGTTCACCGTTTCATTTCACTATTTTTAGCAAACCCGACTGCTTTTACCTTCAGTATCATTTACTTTACCTTTCAGTATAGTTTACGTTTCCTTCTATCATGCGTTTTTCAAGATCTATACGTTTTACTTTTCCGTTCAGATATTTTTCAACCATCAAACTTGCAATAGGTACCGCCCATGTAGCTCCCCATCCTCCGTTTTCCACGATAACAGAAATTACAATTTTAGGATTATCTATGGGTGCAATTAATATGAATATGGAATTAGGCTCTCCGTAAGGGTTTTGCGCCGTTCCTGTTTTTCCTCCCATTTTTATCTTTTCGATCTTTGCTCCGGTTCCGGTTCCTGCTTCTATTACCTGATGCATTCCTTCAAGTACCGTAATAAAATATTTTGCATCGACTTTTACGGTCTGTTTGGTTTATATTTTTTATTAATGTATTTTGTTTTCCCAATTTCCTTCACAATATGAGGAATATAATAGTATCCGCGGTTTGCTATGATAGCAGCATAATTTGCCAGTTGCAAAGGGGTTACCAGAATTTCTCCCTGCCCGATTCCAAGGGAATATATTGATAATGCACGCCATCTGTTTGTTCCGTGCAACTTATCATAGTATTCCGACGTTGGAATATTTCCTGAAAGTTCGTTAGGAAGATCGTTATAAAACTTTTTGCCGAAACCAAAACTCATTACTATGTCGTGCCATTTATCAAAAGCATCACGTGTATTTTTGTATCCTGATTTTTCAATGATAGCCTTAAAAGCATAGATATAATAAGAATTACATGAATGTTGTATGGATTGTTCAAGATTGCATGGGGAAGGATGATTGTGGCATTTCACATTTATATTGCCCATGTGAAACCCAAGACTGCATGGGAATCGTGTGTTGTCGTTCAAAACACCAAGCTGCTGGCCAACCAAGGCATTCATGAGTTTAAATGTTGAACCTGGAGGATACTGTGCCATCAAAGCCCTATTAAATAGAGGTTTTAGCGTTGTATCCTGAAAAAGTTTAAAATAATTTACCGATCTGTCTCTGCCGGCCAAAAGATTCGGATCGTATGACGGACTTGAAACCAGCGCAAGGATTTCGCCTGTTCTGGGCTCAATGGCAACAATGCTGCCTTTTTTGTTTTTCATCAGTTGTTCACCGTATGCCTGTATGTCTGCATCAAGTGTAGTTATCAGATTTTGTCCTGCAACCGAAACTGTATCGTACATTCCATTTCGGAAACTTCCTTTTTCCCTGTTAAATACATCAAACATCATGATCTTCACGCCTTTTTTCCCCCTCAACTCCTTTTCATAACTTTTCTCAATTCCGCTAATACCAATATAATCGCCTGATTTAAAATAATTGTCCTGTTCTATCATTTCCGGACTTACTTCACCTATGTATCCAAGCGTATGAGCCGCAATTGAAAGAGGATATTTCCTGAGTGTCCTTGCCTGAACATAAAATCCCTGAAATCTGTATAGTTTCTCCTGAAGAAATCCGTACGTTTCTTTTGATATTTCACGTTCAAAGATAGACGGAGCATAGAAAGAATAATTTCTCGCCTTTTTCATTCTTGATTTGAATGTTCCTTTATCGATGCCAATCAACCTGCAAAGCTCAGTCGTATCAAGATCTTTCACATGCTGAGGTGTGACCATCAGATCGTAGGTGGCTTCATTATACACAAGAAGTTTTCCGTTTCTATCGTAAACCAATCCGCGTGCAGGGAATTCAGTGATAGTGCGTAGCGCATTATTATTAGCCGAAAGTTTATAACTGTCGTCAATAAGCTGAAGATAAAATAACCTTAATATAAAAATAACCCCTATCGAAAGGATGATAATATCGATCACGTGTTTCCTGCCTGAAAAAGGAGCCTTCATAATTTATTATTCTTTGTATGATACCGATTAGCAATATATAAATATATTGTCTATCGGCATTACCCTGCCCGTTCCGGTCAGGCGGGCATTGTACAATATAAAATGTCCTTTAGACTATTTTATTTTTACAATTTGGTATAATAATAAAATGATAAACCTGCCCCGCCGACAGGCAGGCAACAAAATTAATCAATGTTAAGAATAAGCAATTCCCTGGTAAAAAAAAATCCATGCAAACAATTGATTTGCAGGGACTTTAGACATATTGGCGTGATCTGGCTGGGATTCGAACCCAGGACCCCATCCTTAAAAGGGATGTGCTCTACCTGCTGAGCTACCAAATCAATCTCACTTTTTCGAGGGTGCAAAGATAGGGTCATTATTCATATTTCCCAAAATAAATATTTAGAAATTTAATTAAAAAAAATAATCGTCAGATATTTAGTTTCTTATATGGGTTTTAATAAATTATTAATTTCAAAAAATGTAATTATTTCCTTTCCACATTGCTATTATTTAAAAAAAAAGATTATTATTGCTTTGAAATTTCAATAAAATGAAGGACAAAGTTGTAATTGTAACCGGCGCAAGTTCCGGAATCGGAAAGGCTTTGGCTGAGGAGTTTTCCGATAGAGGCGCAAAAGTTGTTATAGTTGCGCGATCTGAAGAAAAACTGGATCAACTCAAAGAAATCTTGAAAAAGAAAAATTTGAATGTTTTAATAGTGAAGGCAGATGTGAGCGATGAGGATGACTGTGAGAAAATCATAAGTGAAACTGTAAAGCATTTTGGAACTATTGATATACTGATTAACAATGCAGGTATTTCCATGCGTGCTCTTTTTGAAGATGTGGATTTAAATGTTATCAAACGAATGATGGATGTCAATTTTTGGGGAACTGTCTTTTGTACAAAATATGCATTGCCCTATTTATTGAAAAACAAAGGCAGTGTTGTCGGAATTTCTTCTATTGCCGGATACAAAGGACTTCCGGGCAGAACAGGATATTCTGCTTCCAAGTTTGCTATACAGGGATTTCTGGAAACACTTAGAATAGAGAATCTAAAAAAAGGATTGCATGTATTAATTGCATGTCCTGGATTTACAGCGTCGAACATACGCAACACTGCATTGGCTAAAGATGGCAGTGTGCAGGGAGAATCGCCTTTGGACGAGGCCAAACTGATGACTTCAGAAGAAGTGGCTCGACGCATCGTAAACGCAGTCGTCAAACGCAGACATAGAATTATTATGACAATTCAGGGAAAGCTGATGGTTTTTCTGAATAAATTCTTTCCGAAAATGATGGACAGAATGGTATATAACTACATGTCTAAAGAACCTGATTCCCCTTTTAAATAGGCGACTTAATTCTTAATTCAAATTAAGCTCTCGGATGGTACTGCATAATAGTATCCCTCAAATATTCGCGGTCAAGATGCAGATAAATTTCTGTGGTGGTAATAGATTCATGCCCCAGCATTTCCTGAACAGCCCTTAAATTGGCACCCCCTTCAATTAAGTGAGTGGCAAAGGAATGACGGAATGTATGCGGACTGATTTTTTTGTTCAGCCCGATTTTTAAGGCAAGTCTTTTAATGATCATAAAGACCATATTTCGTGTAAGCTTGTTACCCCTGCGGTTCAGAAAGAGAATATCTTCAGAACCCTTTTTAACACTTATATGATTCCGAATATTTTTTAAGTAAATATTAATATGTTTAATTGCAATGCTGCCAATAGGTACAATCCTTTCTTTATCGCCTTTACCGATAATCTTTATAAATCCTTCTTTAAAATAAAGTTTCGAAATCCGCAGATTAATAAGTTCGGATACCCGAAGTCCTGAACCATAAAGGGCTTCGATCATGGCTTTGTTTCGTTCACCCTGGGGTTTGCTAAGGTCGATCGCTGCGATCAACTTGTCGATCTCTTCAACACTAAGCGTGTCAGGCAGTTTACAACCCAGCCTGGGCGATTCCAACAATTCCGTAGGATTAATTTTTATTAGATTTTCAAGAATAAGATATTTGTAAAATGCTTTGATTCCTGATATAACTCTTGCTTGTGTTCGTGCGCTCAGGCCCAGATCATTCACCCATTTTAGAAAGTCCTGTAGCTGATGAAGCTCAATTTTGTCTGGTGTTAGCCTCAATTGCTTATATTCAAGATATTGAGTGAGTTTTTCAATATCATGGAGGTAAGCTTCCACAGAATTGTGTGAAAGCGATTTCTCTAATTGCAGAAACGCTTTAAAACCTTTTATGTAAGACTGCCAAAGCATTTATTTTGTTTTTCAAAAGTAATGTAAAATTCAAATAATGTAGATGCAAACCGGTTTTTTTCATGATTATTAGTTTTTTATCAAAAAAAAATATAATTTTGCACCTCTTAAAATATAAACTATTAAGTATGGCAAAGAAAAGTAAAGAAGCACGGGGGCAGGTAATATTGGAATGCACCGAGCATAAAGCCAGCGGTAAACCAGGTACTTCCAGGTATATTACCACAAAGAACAAAAAAAATACTCCTGAACGCATGGAGTTGAAAAAATATAACCCGATATTAAAAAAAATGACAGTTCACAAAGAAATTAAATAAACTGAATTATGGCAAAGAAAGTTGTTGCATCAATGAAAGGAACTACTACCGGTAAGGATTTTGCTAAAGTTATTCGTATGGTAAAGTCTCCAAAAACAGGCGCTTATACCTTTAAGGAAGAGATTGTTCCTAACGACCAGATAAAAGACTATTTCGCTAAGAAATAATTTTGGCTCTGTTTTGATATTTCAGTATTTACTGAAGTTAAAAAGCTTTTTTCCGGTTGTGAAAAAGGCTTTTTATGTTTAAATCTGGAACTGTTCTGGTATAATTATAGGGAAATATGGAAAATTGAAGATGGAAAGTGTAAAATGTTTTATGATGAAGCCACCGCAGCTGAAAGCAAACAAGACTTCATTCATAAAATGCAGGTGTCGTTGAAAGAATTGCGAGAAACTTATTTTTGGCTTCGTTTCATAAAAATGGCAGAGATAATTTCTGATAAAGAAACTATTTTAATTAAATCTCTTAAAAGAAAACAAAGAATTATTAACTGATGTTACGCAAATATAATAAATGAATACAAAATTTAGAGGTTAGGCAGAGCCGTTCCCTTTTCGGGATGAGTCGAAGCCCGACCAATACATAGTCACTCTTCGACACAGCCGCTTCCTCACAAGCCCACGCAATGGCTGGCTCTGAGTGACATCAACAAACAAATATATAATTTGCGTAACATGAGTTATTAAATATTATTTGAAAAGCAGTATCAACATCTAAAATAAATAAAGCAAAGAGTTCAACTTAAAACCAACATTTTCCATTTAACCTTTGACATCATAAATTTGACATAACAATCAAGGCTGAACAGTAACTTAAATATACTCTAAAAAATATGGGACTATTCGGAATATTCAGCAAGGAGAAAAAAGAAAGCCTTGATAAAGGACTTGCCAAAACCAAAGAGACCGTATTTTCTAAGATATCAAAAGCTATCATCGGAAAATCAAAGGTTGATGATGATGTTCTGGATAATTTGGAAGAGATTCTGATATCTTCTGATGTTGGCGTTGAAACTACGCTGAGGATCATAAAACGAATAGAGAAACGTGTTGCATCCGAGAAATACCTTGGTATTACTGAACTTAACAAGATACTCCGCGAGGAAATTTCAGCTCTTTTAGAAGAAAACAATTCATTAAACGCTGATACTTTCGACATTCCTGAGACTGAAGGACCTTATGTTATAATGGTTGTGGGAGTGAATGGCGTTGGAAAAACAACCACTATCGGAAAACTTGCTTACCAGTTTAAAAAGGCCGGAAAATCGGTTCTTTTAGGTGCAGCCGATACTTTTCGGGCCGCAGCCGTTGAACAGATTTCTATATGGGCGCAAAGGGTTGATGTCCCTATCGTTTCGCAGGGAATGGGCGCTGACCCTGCATCTGTTGCTTATGATACGCTTGCTTCTGCAAAAGCAAAAAATATTGATGTCGTAATTATTGATACTGCCGGTCGCCTTCATAATAAAGTGAATCTTATGAACGAGCTTTCCAAGATCAGGAAAGTAATGACAAAAGTTATCTCTGATGCTCCGCATGAAGTTATTCTTGTGCTGGATGCTTCTACAGGACAGAATGCTTATGAGCAGGCAAAGCAGTTTACCATGGCTACTGAAGTTAGTGCATTGGCCGTAACTAAACTTGACGGCACTGCGAAGGGTGGCGTTGTAATTGGTATTTCTGATCAGTTCAAAATACCCGTGAAGTATATTGGCGTTGGAGAGAAAATAGAAGACATCCAGATATTTGACAAGAAAGAATTTGTTGATTCCCTTTTCAATAAATGATTTCCCCGAAAACATTTTATTATCACTCATGTTATGCAAATATAATAAATGATTACTAAATTTAGGGGTCAGGCAGAGCCGTCCCCATTTCGGGACGTGTCGAAGCCAGACCAATACATAGTCACTCTTCGACACGGACGCTAACCCACAAATCCATGCTATGTCCGGCTCTGAGTGACACTAACAAACAAATATATAATATGTGTAACATAAGTTATCATTGAAAACTCGTAACCCTTCCCGAATCAAAGTAAATGTAATCACACTCGGATGTTCGAAAAACCTTGTGGATTCTGAAGTTTTGCTCCGGCAACTTGATTATGCAAAATTTGAAGTGTCGCACGATTCACCGTCTAAACGCCATGATATTGTTATCATTAATACGTGTGGTTTTATCAACGATGCCAAACAGGAATCGATAGAAACAATTCTTGATGTTATAAAAGCCAAGAAACAAAAGCAGGTTACAAAAGTAATTGTTGCAGGTTGCCTGTCAGAAAGGTATTACGAAGATCTGAAAAAAGAAATACCTGAAGTAGATGCGTACTTTGGCGTTAATAAGTTTCATGAAATAATTGAATACCTCGGCAGAGAGTATAAATATGAACTTATTGGCGAGCGATTACTCACTACACCCTCGCACTACGCATATCTTAAAATATCTGAAGGATGCAACCGTAAGTGCTCCTTTTGTGTCATTCCGCTTATCAGGGGAAAACATATATCCAAACCTATTGAAGAAATTTTGAAAGAGGCATCATTGCTGGCAAAGAAAGGGGTGAAAGAACTGATACTTATTGCTCAGGACCTTACGTATTATGGAATTGATTTATATCAAAAAAGAAAACTTGCATTTCTTCTTGAAAAGCTTTCTGAAATAGAGGGAATTAAATGGATTCGGCTGCAATATGCTTATCCTGCTTTATTTCCCATGGATGTTTTAAAAGTGATGAACGAACGCGGAAATATTTGCAAATACCTCGACATTCCTTTTCAGCACATTAGCGACCGTTTGCTAAAGTCGATGGAAAGAGGAATTAGCAAGAATAAAACACTTAAACTTATCGAAACCATAAGAAAGAAAGTCCCACACATTTCGCTCAGAACATCAATGATTGTGGGTTATCCTGGAGAAACAAAAAAAGAATTTCAAGAACTTTTAAATTTTGTTCGTCGGGTCAAATTTGATCGACTGGGGGTTTTCACATATTCGCATGAAAAAAATACAAAAGCGTTCGGGCTGAAAGATAAGCTTAGTCCGAAAATCAAACAACAGCGGGTTGACAGACTTATGCAAGTACAACAGGAAATTTCTTATGAAAGGAATATTTCGCTGATAGGAACAGAATTAAACATAATCATTGACAGGAAAGAGGACGACTACTATATAGGCCGCACAGAATTTGATTCACCCGAAGTGGATAATGAAATACTTATCCCTGCTGCAAAGCACAAACTCCGGATTGGGAATTTTTATACTGCAAAAGTAACAGATGCAGAGCCTTTTGATCTTTTTGGTGAGATCATTTGTTAATTATACTATGCACTGCCATAAATTGCATTATTATTTGATTGGTTTTTTGTTTGTGGTTAATACTTGCCTACCGGCAGGCAGGGCTGTTGGGTTGGTTACATAAACGGTATAAAAACATTTTCATTTCGGCATTTTCGCAAAATATTCCTATTTTTGTTTTGTAAAGATTATTACTAAGTATTTTAAATTGATAAAAATATGCAGATTATTATTGTTGGAACGGGCTATGTTGGATTGGTTACAGGGACATGTTTCGCCGATGTAGGCATCAACGTAACCTGTGTGGATATTAACAAAGAAAAGATCGAAAATTTAAAAAACGGAATTAACCCGATCTATGAACCAGGGTTGGATAAAATAATTGAGCATACTGTAGCCAAAGGGCATTTGCATTTTTCTACTGATCTTGCAAGTTGTCTGAATGATGCTGATGTAGTATTCATTGCTGTGGGAACTCCGCCGGATGAAGATGGTAGCGCAGATTTGAAGCATGTAATTTCAGTCGCTTCGGAAGTAGGTAGGCACATGAACAAATATATGCTTGTTGTTACCAAAAGTACTGTTCCTGTGGGGACGGCAAAAAAAGTTAGGGAAGCCATTCAAAATGAGCTCGACAAACGTAGAAGTAATCTTGAATTCGATGTCGCATCAAATCCTGAGTTCCTTAAGGAGGGCGCAGCCATAGAAGATTTCATGAAACCCGACAGGATAGTCATTGGAGTTGAATCTGCGAAAGCGGAAGATATCATGAACCGCCTCTATAAACCATTCCTGATGAATGGGCATCCTGTGATTTTCATGGATATACCATCTGCAGAAATGACCAAATATGCAGCAAATTCAATGCTTGCCACAAAGATCAGTTTTATGAATGATATAGCCAACCTGTGTGAAATTACCGGCGCTAACATAAACATGGTCAGAAAAGGCATTGGCAGCGATTCGCGTATCGGGACAAAATTTATTTATCCGGGTATCGGATATGGCGGCTCTTGTTTCCCAAAAGACGTGAAGGCATTGATTCAAACAGCAGCGGAAAACGGTTACAATATGAGGGTTCTGAAAGCAGTAGATGGTGTGAATAATGATCAGAAATTAGTACTGTTTAATAAAGTCAAAAAATATTTCAATGGCGACCTTCAGGGAAAATTAGTTGCAATATGGGGTTTATCTTTTAAACCGCAAACCGATGATATGCGCGATGCTCCATCGCTTGTTATAATAAAAAAATTGCTCGAAGCAGGTTGTAGGGTTATTGCTTATGACCCTGTTGCCATGCACGAAACACGGCGCAGGATAGGCGATTCAATTGAGTATGCAAATGATCCTTACGATGCTCTAAAAAATGCAGACTGCCTGTTGATAGCTACCGAATGGACAGAGTTTCGCTTACCTGACCTGGCACAGATGAAAAAGTTAATGAAAAATCCAGCGGTTTTTGACGGACGCAATATCTATAACTTAGAAGAAATGAAGGCAAAGGGATTCGATTATTTTTGTATCGGAATAAAAAGTTAACAGTAAAAATCATGAAGAAAAAAATATTAGTAACAGGCGGTGCGGGCTTTTTAGGCTCTCATTTATGCGAAAAGTTACTGAACGGGGGCAATGAAGTTTTTTGCCTCGACAATTACTTCACAGGGCAAAAACAGAATGTTATACACCTTTTGAAAAATCCGTATTTCGAGTTGATCAGGCACGATGTAACAATGCCTTTTTTTATTGAAGTGGATGAAATATACAACCTTGCCTGTCCTGCTTCCCCTATTCATTATCAATATAACCCTATCAAAACTATTAAAACATCAGTAATGGGCGCAGTGAATATGCTGGGACTCGCCAAAAGGATCAGAGCAAAAATATTACAGGCATCGACTAGTGAAGTTTATGGAGACCCTGTAATACATCCGCAAACCGAAGATTATTGGGGAAACGTAAATCCTATTGGAATCCGTGCTTGTTATGATGAAGGGAAACGCTGTGCAGAAGCATTGTTCGTTAACTATGGCAGACAAAACAACGTAAGGATAAAAATCCTGCGGATATTTAATACTTACGGTCCTCGCATGCATCCCAATGACGGCAGGGTAATTTCCAATTTCATCGTTCAGGCGCTGAAGGGACACGATATTACAGTATACGGCGATGGATCACAGACACGAAGTTTCTGCTATGTGGACGATATGATTGACGTGATGATTCGGATGATGAATACGCCTGATGATTTTAAAGGTCCTGTGAATGCAGGAAACCCGAATGAATTTACGATCCTTCAGTTAGCTGAAACGATAATCAGGCTTACGAAATCACATTCAAAAATCATTAAAAAGCCTTTACCCGAAGATGACCCGATGCAAAGACAACCGGATATCTCGCTGGCAAATAAAGAACTTGGCTGGGAACCGGAGATACAATTAGAAGACGGGCTGAATAAAACAATTCACTTTTTTAAAGAAATACTATAATACGATGGACATTCTTATTACAGGAGCCAACGGACAATTGGGCAACGAAATAAAAGACCTGTCACCTCTTTATAAGAATTTTAATTTTACATTCACCGATGTGAATGAATTAGATATCACAAATTATGAGGAGCTTGGAAAATTCTTTTCAAAAAAAAAGTTTGATTGTATCATCAACTGTGCCGGTTATACTGCAGTTGATAAAGCTGAATCAGAAAAAGAACAAGCCGTACTTTTAAATTCAACTGCTGTAAAATATTTAGCCGAATATGCATCCAAACTAAATGCGTTATTTGTGCATATTTCCACCGATTACGTGTTTGACGGAAGGAACTTCAAACCTTACCTTGAAAACGATCTTACCAATCCAAAATCAATTTACGGGAAAACCAAGCTTGACGGGGAAGCCGAAGTGATCTTTAATTCGCGAAAAGCTATAATCTTCCGGACTTCATGGCTGTATTCATCTTTTGGAAATAATTTCGTAAAGACCATTATTAAGGCTGCAAAAGAAAAAGGATCTCTTAATGTAGTCAATGATCAAATCGGAAATCCCACTTATGCAAAAGATCTGGCAAAAGCTATCCTCGATATAATCGGTGGATACAAAGTAACAAGCAAATTTGAAATATTTAATTATTCAGATGAAGGTGTTGCCAGTTGGTACGATTTTGCAAAAGAGATCACTGAAATTGCCGGAATCAAATGCAGCATCACACCCGTTGAAACCAAGGACTATCCCACTCCGGCAGTAAGGCCCCCATATAGCGTATTTAATAAAACGAAAATAAAAAAACAATTCAATATTACTATTCCATACTGGAAAGACAGTTTGAAAGAATGTATTGAAAAGCTGAATGAACAGGGGAAGCAGAAATAGAATAAATTTCAATAGTTTATGAGTAGCATAGACAGCATTATTCTGAAAAAGGCCCAAAGCTGGCTTACAGGAAACTTTGATGAAGAAACAAAAATACAGGTTCAGAACCTTATTGATAATGATCCTGAAGAGCTTACTGATGCCTTTTACCGTGAGTTGGAATTCGGGACAGGCGGGCTTCGCGGAATCATGGGCGCCGGCACGAACCGTATGAATAAATACACAGTGGCAATGGCTACACAAGGACTTGCCAATTACCTGTTAAAGATGTTTCCTTATGAAAAGCCTGTAAAAGTGGCAATAGCGTATGATTCGAGGAACAATAGTAAAGTTTTTGCACAGATCAGCGCTGATGTTCTTTCCGCAAATGGAATAAAAGTTTTTCTCTTCGATGAACTCCGTCCGACACCTGTACTATCTTTTACTGTAAGGCATTTGCGCTGCCAAAGTGGCATTGTTATCACGGCATCACATAATCCAAAAGAATACAACGGATATAAAGTTTACTGGAACGATGGCGGACAACTTGTGAGTCCTCATGATAACAATGTAATTGCGGAAGCTCAGAAAATAAAGGGCATTGAAGACGTCAGAATGAACGCTGTTGAAGAAAATATAGTAACCATAGGCGAAGAAATTGATAAAATTTACCTCGCAAATGTAAAAGGTCTTTCACTGAATCCTGATATTATAAAAGCTCATGCGGATTTAAAAATTGTTTACACACCCATTCATGGGAGTGGTGTAAAATTAGTTCCAAGAGCATTGAAAGAATTTGGTTTTACAAATATTATTTCCGTTGATGAACAAAATATTATTGATGGAAATTTTCCTACTGTTAAATCGCCAAACCCTGAAGAGCCTGCTGCGCTTGAGTTTGCTTTAATAAAAGCAAAAGAAACGGATGCGGATATTGTTCTCGCAACCGACCCGGATGCTGACCGTGTAGGCGTTGCCGTGAAGAATAACAATGGGGAATTTATTTTGCTTAATGGAAACCAGACTGCTTCGCTGCTTATCTATTATTTAATGAATGCATGGAAAGAAAAACAGTTGCTCACAGGAAAAGAATATATCGTAAAGACCATTGTAACATCTGAAATTCTTAAAGATATTTCTACATGTTATGGAGTAGAATGTTTTGATGTGCTTACAGGTTTCAAGTATATTGCTGAAAGTATCAGGCAAAACGAAGGAAGCAGAATATTTATCGGTGGCGGAGAGGAAAGTTACGGTTATCTTGTGGGTGATTTTGTGAGGGATAAGGATGCCGTTATTTCGTGCAGCATGATAGCTGAGACTGCTGCATGGGCGGCTAATAAAGGAAAAACGATGTATGAGTTGCTGATTTATATAAGCCTTCAATTCGGACTTTATAAGGAATCACTGCTTTCTCTTACGAAGAAAGGAAAAGAAGGGGCTGAAGAAATCGCACAAATGATGGTTAATTACCGTAATAATCCAATACTTTCAATCAATGGAGTTGATGTAATACTTATAAAAGATTATTTGCTGCAGAAAGAAAAAGATGTACAAAAAAATACTGAAAAGCCGATTTTATTACCAAAATCTGATGTCCTGCAATTCTTTCTTCGCGACGGCAGCAAGATCACGGTACGTCCTTCAGGTACAGAACCAAAAATAAAATTCTATTTCGGAGTTAAAGCTGAATTGCCTGATGTTTCTATGTTTGAAGAAGTAAACAAAGTGTTGGACGAAAAAATACAAGACATTATTTCATCAATGCAACTGAAATAGTTTTATGATTATTTCTTGTAACTACTCAGCAGCCTAAAAGGCAATAAGAGGAAGTTTTTACAAAATTTTTTACCACATAGACACAATAGAAACATAGAATATCACATAGTTGTATATGCAGATAACACAGAAATATTTAGATGAGCTTACCTATAAAATAATAGGATGTGCCATTGAAGTTCACAAACATTTGGGACCGGGGCTATTAGAAAGTGTTTATGAAAAATGTTTCGTCCATGAGCTTGGTTTAGGGGGTCTTCATTATCAGTCGCAACAAAAAGTACCCATTATTTACAAGGATATACACCTTGATGCTGAATTGAGATTTGATGTTCTTGTAGAAAATCTCATTATTGTAGAATTAAAATCAATAGATGGAATTTTACCAATCCACGAAGCCGTGCTATTAACATACCTAAAAATGTTGAGCAAGCCAAAAGGCATTATAATTAATTTTAACTGCACAAACATTTTCAAAGAAGGTCAGAAAACTTTAGTAAATGAATTTTATGCTGCATTACAAAAAAGTTAATCTATGTGAAACCTATGTAACTATGATACTATGTGGTAAAAACACATTAGTATCAAGCTGCTGAGTAGTTACTTTGTTTTTCATTTTTTACAAATATAATAATATAAACCATCACTATTCCCACTCCTGTTCCCGATACAATAAAGGTTGTAGCGGGGCCGAAATAAAACCATAATAAGCCGGCAAAGATACTGGCAAGTAAGGTGCATATACTTGAAAAACTTGTAAAGAATCCTATAGCAGTGGCTGTTTCAGATTTATCACAAATATTACTGATCCATGCTTTGGAGATGCTTTCTGTGGATGCAGCATATATGGCATACAAAAAGAACAACAGCCCTAAAAGCCAGAAGTTTGAGGCAAAAGCCATAGAAGTATAAACAATTGAGAATACAAATAAACCGAGAACAAGAACCGTTTTCATTCCCAGCTTATCCGCCGCCGCACCAAGCGGGTAAGACAACAGCGCATAAATAAGATTATAAAAAATATAAAATCCTATCATTTGCACATCGCTCAAACCATTTTGTTTTAAAGCGAGTAATAAAAAAACATCGGAGCTATTGAAAACAGTGAACACCAACATTCCGATAACAAGCCTCTTATATACAGATGATGACTTTTCCCAGTATTTTAAATACGACAAAAAATTAACACGATCTTTTTTCGGCTCCGAGATTTGTTCCCTTTTTTCTTTGATCAGAAATGTTATGAAAATGGCCAGTATTCCGGGAAAAAAAGCAATGATAAAAAGCCATTTATATTGTTCAGGATAAAAATACAGGTAAATCAGCGCTAATATAGGACCTATTGCTGCACCCACAGTATCAAGCGATCTGTGAAACCCAAAAACCTTTGCTTTATGCTCTTTTGTTGTTTCATCACTTAACAAGGCATCTCTTGCGCTTGTGCGTATTCCCTTGCCTAACCTGTCGAGCGTTCGCGCAAAAAATATCCAGAGTGGATAAATAAACACTGCCAAAAGAGGTTTTGATATTGCGCTTAATGAATATCCCCAACGGACAAAAGGCATTCTTGTACCTTTTTTATCTGAAAGATTTCCAAAATATCCTTTGCTTAAACCGGCTGTTGCCTCGGCAATACCTTCAAGTATCCCAATAAGCAAAACAGAAAACCCGATTGATTTCAGATAAACAGGCATTACCGGATACAGCATTTCACTTGCAATATCTGTAAATAAACTTACAAGTGAAACAAGCAGAACTGTGCGGGTAATTATACGAGACTTTAGCATTTGTGATTTTAGATTTCAGAATTTAAAGAATTTATAAAAACTCAATTAGAACGTCATTGCGAGGAAGGTACGACCGAAGCAACTTAGCGAAGCGATCTCACGAACACCTTATGAAAAAATAAATAATTGTGAGTAATCTTATTATCGCACCGTGAGTGAGATTGCTTCACTCCACTGCGTTACGTTCGCAATGACGACTCTATATATATACACTATTTAGAAAAATATTTTACAGCTTCAGGTAAGTCTTTCATAGAATGTAGCACGATATCCGCTTCAGAAAAATTTCCTGAAATCATTTTTTCATTAAAAAATATCGTTTTCATTCCAACAGCTTTTGCTCCCGAAATGTCCTTTTCATATATATTTCCAATCATGACACATTCTGACGGGTCAGTTTTTATTTCTTCAGCGATTTTCTGAAAGAAGCGTGGATCAGGCTTTTCGTATCCTAAATCTTTTGAAGTGAATAAATAATGAAAATATTTGTCGGCGCCTATTCTTTTCAATGCCTTATACATTACTGTGCTATCAGAGTATCCGGCGTTCGATGCAATGCAACAAATATATTTTGGGAAAAGAATTTTTAAAGCATCTTCCATAAATGGAATCCATTCCACATGCTCCCAGTCTGCCATAGGTCCTTTGCAATCGGGGAAGTCGCGCATTACCGTATCACCCCAGTCGAAGATTAATGCTTTTATCATTCCGGATCTATCCTCCCTTTGGCTTTTCCTGTCTTCCACAGCCCTTCTTGTTTTTCAAGTTCTTTTTTATGTGCATCTGTGATGTCTTTATCTTCAATCTTAGTAAGATCGGGCTGACCTGCATTTACCCATGCAGTGTACCAGAAACTACCTACAGTTTTAACAGCCTGTCGCATCTGGCGTTCAACCATTCCGTTAAGGAGTTTGCTGAACTGCTGAGAATATTCTTTCGAAAATACTTGAACGGTGGTTTGCCCCCTGCTTTCAAAGGTGTATTTTTTATCAGATGGAAATTCTGAATTCATTTTCTTCTGCACCATATAAATAGTATCAATTGCGGCAAAGCTTAATTTAATGTTTTCCCATATTTTGTCCAAAGGGTTAGCAATATATTCTGCCTGTCCTACAAAAAAATTATAATCATCGCCAAAAAGTTCCGGTATTCTTGATTCCCAGAAAGCATGAACGCCTTTTTGTTCAGGTGTACTTCCATCATAAAATTGTGTATTGTGAAGCGGCACACAGGCATCACCGATATAATGCCCGATATTAGCTGAATTATAAAGTATCTTATCAACATCCAGTTCTTTAAAGGCTTCGACTAACCTGTAATACATTTTTTCTGTCCACCATGGGTTGATGCCATACTCATTCAGTGTATCCTCTGTATATTTGGCAACAGCATCTTTCCATTTTTCAGGAACAACATCAAAAGGCTTATCACCATAATGATCTATATCAATATAATGACGCACTGCTTCTTTTTCATCAGCAAATTTTCTCCTGTCGGGATCAATACCATGCTCTGTAATATATTCGATGTGCTTTTTATAAAACCCAATCATCTGCGGAGGCAGCGTGAATACCGCCATACGATTGATTTTCCTGTGACCATATATCCCCCATGAATACAAATAAGAAGGAATAAAAACGGCAAACATCGCAGCAGCAATGAGCAACAGCAATGTTTTTTTAATTGTTGTTTTTGACATACCGGTTTTTATTACTTCACTAAATTATTATTTTTCAATATATCCACAAGCGCTTCTCCTTTCAGAAAAGGAATAACTTCTGTAGTGTCATGCGTGAAGCAGTATTCCAGCACATCATCCAAGCCAAGTTTTTTCAGGCGGTAGCGGTGAGCAGCCTTTTCGATATATGTAAGCATATCTGTTCTGGCTATATTCCACAGATCAACAGATGCCATCACAGAATCACAGTTAGTGGCATATCCAAGCGCAAGCAAACGCTGGGCTAATGCTCCGGCAAATAAAGAATCTTCAATATTAAATTTATCTTTCCATCCTGAACAAAGAATGACTATGTTTTTATTCTGTTGTGCAAGCCATCCGGTCAGTACAGAAAGGTTTGAAAATGCGCCAAGCACAATAATTTCGGCTGATCCGGCTGTTTCTATAGTGTGTGTGCCATTAGTAGTAGTTATGACAAGTCTTTTCCCTTTTACATTTTGTTCCGTAAAGTTAAAAGGTGAATTGCCAAAATCAGCTCCGTCTATCACTATTCCATCCCTTTCACCGGCAACCATATAACCAAGATTCTTATATTTCCAAGTCGCTTCTATCTTTGCAACAGGCACCACTTCAAGCGCTCCATTCTTAAATGCCGTACAAATAGCAGTTGTAGCACGCAAAATATCTGCAATAACAACAATGAAATTTTCACGGGTCATTATATGAGGGAAAAGCGCAGGGGAAAAGCAGGTTTCTATTGTTTTTGTCTTAATGTTTTCAATCATTTTTTAAATTTTAATTACAGAAGTTTTATGTGATTTTTTTTCGTCGGAGTAGCGAAATTTAACGGTCCCCAAGTTGGAAGCGTGGCGCAATACATTATTATCATCGCGCATGGCCGTCAGGCATAGCGTTTATCATAAATTGCGCCATGATTCTAATTTGGTGTTACCAGCTGGCCGAGATTTGCCCATGTCATTAAAAATCTTTGTCTATACAGTGTTTCTTAGTTATGTGTAATTTTATTTTTTAAATGTGGTCAATTTTTATAATATTCTATTTCGCGCTCTATAATATTTTTAGCAATACCATTTTCAAATTCAGTTTTCTTAATCCAGTTTCCGGTTTCATCAAAATCATACTTGAAAGTATTTTTATAATTCCAACTGCCATCTGAACTGTAGCTATTATGCTCAATTTCATTCCCTTTGTTATCATACTTGTAAGTATCATTCCTGTCCGAACTACCGTCTGAATTGTACCAGTTCTGCTCAATCTGATTTCCTTTGTCATCATACTTGTAATTAATTTTAGTATCCAAACTGCCGTCTGTTTTGTAAAAGTTATCCTCAATTTTATTTCCTTTATTGTCATATTTGTAAGTATGTTTACTTATCAGGTTGCCGTCAGATTTGTACCAATCTTCCTCAATTAAATTTTCTTTAACATCATATTTACATGAGTCTTTCAAAGATAGACTACCATCTGATTTATACCAATTTTCATCATACTTATTACCTTTATCATTATATTTAAAAATTCCTTTTTCTTTCAAATTACCATTTGGCTCGTATAAATTCTTCTCAATAAGATTTCCTATATTATCATATTTATAAATATATTTTTTATCAAACATGCTGAGTGAGCTAATAAGGTGGTATTCATTATACTCAATCTTATTTCCACTTTCATTAAAGAGCGAAACAAATTTGTTGGATTTTATTCCTTTTTGAATTTCTCCAAACTTATCTGCTGCATCATATATAGTTTCTGTTAAAGATTTGACTTTCCCTATCAATTTTAATTTTGACAGGTTGTTTTTAACTTTATTATCACTGTTTTTCACCTTTTCACCTGTGCAGGAAAATAAGAGAAAACTTGTTGTAATAAGTGCGAATAATGCTTTAGTTGTTTTCATGTTTATGTTACTTTTTTAAATGTGCGTCGGGAAAAATAAAACTTCCTTATCCTTAGATCGGCTGATGTGGTCGGGTGTCATAGAATTATTCTTTGTCTGTATTTTCATTTTATATTCGCTGTCAATGCTTATTCTAAATGTCTTTATAAGGCTTGCAGTTACCAGCTGGCATAGAATCGACCATGTCATTAAAAGCCTTGTCCGTCATGTATTTTGTACTCATGTGTCTTATGGTTTTTTGTTTTCATTGTGTACCTTGTATATAACGGCAGTTTGTTTACTTTCGGTAAACACTTACCAGACTTGTCTAAATGAACTATGGGAAGTGAAATGAATTTTGCTTACCTGATGGAACGCAGGTTTGTTTTAATTAAAAAGGAGAAGGGATCCCAAGGTCTTTACAAATTTTAATACAGAGATTTCTTTTCACTTGGCGGTGGCGTGGAACAGTTGACCAACGGTTGTTTAACGTATTTCTCCATATTTCATGATTAGCGCCCTGCTTGTAAAACCGGCAATGGTTTTTCCCGAGATGTCTGCAAAAATCATTTTTGTTCATACATGAACCAGTTCAAAAGGCTCTTGAAAAAAATTTTTATTAACTGATTTTTTAGGTTTGAAAAGTTCACGGTTCATACGGATAGCCAATAAAAACGCATCTTTTAGATTGTGTTTTGCTTCAACAAGGGTTTCGCCCTGAGTATTTATTCCTGGTATTTCAGGAATATATGCAATGTAACCGCCTTCTTCGGCTGGTTCGAAAACTGCGGTAAAATGTGCTTTTGCTTTCATGGGATTTTCAGATAAATAAATGTAATGCAAATATAGTGATTTTTTTTACTTTATCTACTTTTACAATTTAACTTTTATTTTTTTATAAATTTCTTAACTGCAATTTCTTTTTTTGTTTTCACTTTCACAAAATACATACCTTTTGCAATATCAGAAATATCAATACTTGTATGGTTTTCATTTGCGGCAATGCTTTTTAATAGATGCCCTTGTATATTAGAAATTTCAATTGTTGCTTGGTATGGGCTTTCTATTATTATATTATTTGTTGCAGGATTAGGATATATTTTCATTTCCTCTTGATAATTAATCTCATTAATTTGTGTCGTTGAATCCCTTATACAACGCACCGAAAGACCGTCTCTCTTATCGTCGAAGTTCCTGCCTACATTTGCGTTATTGTAACTCAAGTAACGGTACCATGCGCTTGTTGCGCCGTTCTCTGTTGCCTCCCACCAGTCACCGAAGCGGCCAATGTCGTCGTTCGTGGTGTACGTACCATTGCCGCTACGGTAGTCACCGGGAAGGGCTAAAAAACCTGTTTCATTAGTAGCTCCTGTATTAGGGTTTTGCCAATGAGTTGTGCCTATTTCTTTAAGTTTGCCACCTTCGTCTGTACCACGCAAACCGGTTGTTGTATTATCATAAGGAAATTCTGCTGCACAGGTTCCGCTTGTGCATATAGCTCTTTCAAGGCTTGTCCATTCATCGTGCGTGGGTACATGCCAGCCGACGGGGGCTATGTTTCGGCTGTCGTTTACTGCATACCAATTGTATAATCTGCCATAAATTGTTGAATAATTATTTGCATCGTTATTAAAATTGCAGTAAGCTCCTGTTGTAAGGTTGCTCCATGCCATGCCATCGGTAACGTTGGGTATAAGATCGCCATTACGGTAATGGGTTACTTTCAGATTTTCTTTTAACCATACTTGTGTCCCAATTGTCACAGTATTGTACACATTGCCGTCATAGTCCGTTACTGTTTGTGCCTGATTTTTAAATGTTAAAAATGCAAGTCCTGCAAATAATAGAATTGTTTTTTTCATATTGTCTGATTTAAATTGTTAATAATTTATTGTCGTTTATTACGAGCGCCAAAATCTATATTGGGCATAACGAGCCGAGAGCTTGCCGCAGTGAAATTCGCCGGATTTCCTTTTCGGAAATACGGTATAGAATTTCACAAGGTCAGGCGAATTGCATTGCAGCAAGGTCTTAGTTATGCACAGTA
>Ga0247841_10003079_pt1 | contig 31616 bp, 31 predicted proteins | sample LaCruzMarch2015__2_FD_192410 | JGI IMG/M metagenome (GOLD analysis project Ga0247841, IMG submission 192410) | Freshwater microbial communities from meromictic Lake La Cruz, Castile-La Mancha, Spain - LaCruzMarch2015_18m | ecosystem: Environmental > Aquatic > Freshwater > Lake | place: Spain...
GCGACTCAATTTATTGAAAAACAGAAAGTTCGTTTTATGTATGGTATAAGTGAACGTCAATTTTCAAATTATATAAAAGAAACAGTTGCTCATAAAAATACTTCTGCTACTGATTATCTTTTCGAATTATTGGAAAGTCGATTAGACAATGTTGTTTATAGACTAGGTATAACTCATTCTCGTCGTCTTTCTCGACAAATGGTTTCCCACGGGCATATTCTTGTTAATGGAAAAAAGACAACTGTTGCATCTCAAAGAGTTAAAATTGGAGATCTTATTTCTATAAGAGAAGGTAGTAAAAAAAGTGTTCTCTTTTCTGATATGGTTAATAAAATGAAAGAATATACTTGTCCTAATTGGTTAATATTTGATGCTGAAAAGCTTGCTGGAAAGGTTCAAGGTAAACCTAAAAATAATGAAGGATATATAGATCTTAACACTGTTCTCGAGTTTTATAGTCGTTAAGAGTTATTGTGAATTTTTTATAAATAATTAGTGAGGGTCCAAAGCTCTCCAATATCATATAAATATGTCTGATTTAAATATTATATTACCATCAAAATTATCTATTGTTTCTGAAGTAGATACAAAAGGAGTCTATGAGATAGATGGTCTTTATCCTGGGTATGGACACACCCTAGGTAATTCACTTCGTCGTATTATTTTGTCATCTTTAACAGGAGCGGCTATTACATCTATTAAAATTGATGGCGTGGACCATGAATTTTCAGTTATGGATGGAGTAAAAGAAGATGTTATAACAATCCTCCTTCATTTAAAACAAATTCGATTTAGATTAAATACTGATGAGCCTCAAAAGGTTGTACTTCATGTAAAAGGTCCTAAACAAGTTACAGCTTCCGATATAGAAAAAGGTGGTCAAGTAGAAGTCTTAAATCCTGAATTGTATATTGCAGAAATTACTGGCAAGAATACTTTTTCCATAGAAATGACAGTTGAAAAAGGTCTAGGTTTTGTTCCTAAAGAAATGCACCAAAAAACAAAAAATGAAGTTGGTGTGATATCTCTTGATGCAATATTTACTCCTATCCGTCGTGTGGCTTATGAAGTTGAAAATATGCGTGTTGGTGATAAGACAAATCACAATCGCCTACGTATGACAATTGAAACTGATGGAACCCTTACTCCACGTGAGGCACTTGAAAAAGCTATCACAATTATGGTAGAACAATTACAGGCTATTGTTGGCTTTACTATTTCTCATAAAGTTATTGAAAAAGAAGTAGAAAAAGAGGAATCAAAAAAGGGCGAAAAAGAGGAATCAGACAAGGGTGAAAGTAATGAATTCACAGATATTTTAAAGACAAGAATTGATACCTTAGATTTATCTACCCGTACACTCAATGCTTTAACTGGAGCAAATATTAGAACAATTGGAGGAGTAGCTAGAAAAAAGAAAGAAGATTTATTAGAGATAGAAGGAATTGGCGATAAAGGTATTCAAGAAATTAAAAAAGTTCTTGGTGGATACGGAATAACCCTAAAATAAAATTAATTATATGCGACATCACAACAATGTTAGAAAATTTGGAAGAACTAGTAGTCAACGTAACGCCTTACTCAAGGGTTTGGTGCTTGCGCTTATTGCTCACGGAAAGATAGAAACTACTGAAGCTAAAGCAAAAGAGCTTCGTCCTTTTATTGAAAAAATGATTACAAAAGCAAATGTTGGGACTCTCGCATCAAAGCGTTTGGTTATTTCACGTTTGTATGGTCTTACTAGTGAGGCTAATAAATTAATTGGGGAGATTGCACCTAAATATAAGACTCGCACAGGCGGATATACTCGTATAACAAAACTCCCTCGTCGACAAGGAGATGCAAGTAAGATGGCAGTAATTGAATTTATTTAATACTTGTCCCGTTAGAAAATCAACTAACGGAAGGTAAAGATAAAAATTATAATTAATATTTTTTAATGGGATGACTACTTTATATACAATAGATGCAAGTGGAAAAATATTTGGTCGTGTTGCAAGTGAAGCAGCCAAAGCTCTTATGGGTAAGAATTTACCAGACTATGTTGCAAATAAAGTTGCTGATGTTTCAGTTTCTATTATAAATGCAAGTAAAACTAAAATGTCAGAACGCCGCATGGCAGAAACTTTACACGAAAGATATTCCGGACAACCTGGAGGTTTTAGAAAAGAAACAAATGCTAAAATAATTGAGAAAAAAGGATGGAAAGGTCTATACGAACTCGCTGTTTTTGGAATGCTCCCTGCGAATAAATTACGACCTCTTACTATGAAGCATTTAACAATAAAGGAATAATACTACCTGTCCCGTATTAAATTTTTGATTAAGTTAGATTAATTTAAAATAGACAAATGGGAATAAATAGTATAGATTAAGTAGATTGATTATAAATTAAATTTTAATACTGGGATGGAAAAAGAAAAAAAAGCAACCAAATCAACAAAAGAGAAAGAATATTTTAGAGCTATAGGCCGTCGCAAGACTGCAACTGCTGTTGTTCGCCTTACTAAGGCAACCAAGAATTCATATAATATCAACGGCAAAGAAATGACCGAATATTTTAAAACAGCTGACTTAAGAAAGATTGTAACTTCTGCGTTTGAAACAGCAACTCCGGCAGATAAATTTGAAGTAATTGTAACAACAAAAGGCGGTGGAATTCACGCTCAAGCTGAAGCAGTTCGTCATGGTATATCACGTGCACTTGTTAAAAACGACAAGGAACTTCGCGGAGTTCTAAAGAAGGCCAAAATGCTTAAACGTGACCCTCGTGTTGTTGAAAGAAAGAAATTTGGATTAAAGAAAGCTCGCAAGTCGCCTCAATGGAGTAAACGTTAATAAAGACAAAAAATCAAACTTGAAAAAGTTTGATTTTTTGTATAAGATAGAGATACTTGTCCCGTTAGAAGTCATAAATGTTATACTAGAAAACGGGATTATTTTAAGAAAAATAGTAAAATTTTGATTTTATTAATTAATTTATGTATGTCCATAGGACTACTTCTAATGTGATGAAAGATGAAGAGATAAAAACTGAAGAGAAAGAAGAAAATATTCCTACTAATGATATAGAAGGGAATGATGTAACTTATGTTGAAAGCACAGAAGATGGGGAAACAATGCCCGCAAAAGATGTTGCCAAAAAATTGAGAGAACAAATAAAAGTTTTACAAAAGGAAAAGGAAGAATATTTGACTGGCTGGCAGAGAGCTAAAGCCGATTATATTAACCTACAAAAAGAGTTGAGTTCGATTCATGCACACACTTCAATTTTGACCAAAGAAAAAGTTGTTGAGCAACTGTTTCCAGCTCTTGATAGTTTTGAGATGGCTTTTGCAAATCTTGAACATTGGGAAAAGCTAGATAAAGAGTGGCAAGATGGAATGAAATCTATCTACAAACAGTTTTTGGCGGGTTTACTTAATTCAGGTATTACGACAATAGAAGAAAGTGGAATACCTTTTGACCCAAGTATTCATCAATCCATAAGTGTAGTTCCGACAGATGACGAATCAAAAGACCACACAGTAGAAAAAGTTCTCCAAATTGGATACAAAATAGGTGATAGAGTTATTCGCCCAGCCAAAGTCACTATTTACGAACACAAGAAATAAATTCTTTTTCAGTTTCTTTGTCGATATTATTTGTTACGACAATCATCATTTCGGTCATGAGATCTAAATCTTTTTTAATATTAGTGAAAAGGTGTTCATACGGATATATAGAAATCCAGACGGAATTTTTTATACAAACAAACCCAGCTTTCTTGAGAAGATAGCGTAATGCTTCTCGTTCGCTTTTTCTTTCTTCAGGTAAATCAAGAATAATTATTCTCCAGTATCCATCCCAGTTGTTTGAGACAAGAGCTGTATCGTCATCTAAGACGTTACTATTAAGACGCTTTTTTCCTTCATTTGATAAACGAAAATATGGTTGATTTTCTGATTGAAAACACTCTATAAGCCCCATAGAGGCAAGGTTTCGTACTGAACGAGATATAGCATATTCTTGGTTGTTTTTATTGCTAGCAGGCATTTTAAGGCTATTTACAACCTCGTTTTTAAGCGTTCCTAAGGAAACAGCCTGTTTTCCGGCTAAAGTTTTGAATATTGCCTTTTGAATTGAAGGTTTTTTGTTTTTCATCCCGTTAGAAGCAGGTCTCGGTCAATATTTTTATAATATAACCTGCATAATTAAACTATATTTATAATCATATTTCATAATTCCCGTATATTCCGTGACCGCGGCTTCTAACGGGACAAGTATTTGACTAGTATAACATGAGGGTATACATTGTACAATAGTTTAGTGGTCGCGAAATACTTGTCAAAATAAAATTATGGGTATATAATATTGAAACGTAAATAAAATAGTCTTTAAGAAATACATTGCGGAGGCTGTCGAGCTGAGCATAGCAAAAATTCACCAGAATTTTATGCACGTATTTCGAGAAGAGCTATTTTATTGAAGTGTTGGTTTTTAAATTATTATAAATTATTATTAATTAAATTGGTTTGGTTGTTATTTCTAAAAACTAGAAGCTAACATCTAGAACCTAATCAAAACATATGGCAAAAATTATAGGTATAGATTTGGGTACAACAAATAGTGCGGTTGCAATCATTGAAGGAGGTCAACCAAAAATTATAGAAAATATTGAGGGAGCTCGTACGACTCCGTCGGTTGTGGCTGTTGCAAAAAATGGTGACCGAATGGTTGGATTACTTGCAAAGCGTCAAGCAGTAACAAATCCAGAAAATACAGTTTATGGTATTAAAAGATTTATTGGTCACTTATATGATGACCCAGAAATTCAAAAAGACGAAAAAACTATTCCATACAAAATTCAAAAAGGTTCGACTGGCGGTGTAGAAGTAAAAATGGCTGACCAGTGGTTACGTCCAGAAGAAATTTCTGCAAAAATTTTAAGTAAAATAAAAGCTGATGTTGAAGCAAAACTTGGAGAGAAAATTACCGAAGCAGTTATTACTGTTCCTGCATATTTTAATGATGCACAAAGAAAAGCAACAAAAGATGCTGGAGTTATTGCAGGCTTGGATGTAAAGCGAATTATTAATGAACCTACAGCTGCAGCACTTGCATATGGTTTTAATAATAAAAAGAATGAAAAAATAGCAGTCTACGACTTCGGAGGTGGAACTTTTGATATTTCTGTGCTTGAAGTTGGTGACGATGTTATTGAAGTAAAATCTACAGATGGTGACTCACACATGGGTGGTGAAGATATTGATCAAAAAATTGTGAAGTGGATTGCTGATGAATATAAAAAAGAATCTGGTATTGATGTAACGAAAGACATGCTTGCATTACAACGTTTGAAAGAAGCAGCTGAAAAGACAAAACATGAACTTTCAACAACCATGGAATCAGAAATAAATATTCCATTTATTACTTCAGATGCAAGTGGTCCTAAACACTTACTCTTAAAAATGTCGCGCGCAACTCTTGAGTCTCTCGCTGAAGAATATATAACTCGTTCTATTGAAATCACAAAGCGTGCTATTGAAGCTTCACCATTCAAAATGAATGAATTAAATGAAATCATTCTCGTTGGTGGACAAACCAGAATGCCAGCTATTGTTGAAGCGGTTAAAAAGTTGTTCGGTCGTGAACCAAATCGTTCAATCAACCCAGACGAAGTAGTTGCCCTTGGCGCCGCTGTTCAGGCTGGAGTTCTTCAAGGAGATGTTCGTGATGTTTTACTTCTTGATGTTATTCCACTATCTCTTGGCATAGAGACGCTTGGTGGAGTTTCAACGAAATTAGTTGACCGCAATACAACAATCCCTTCTTCGAAGTCTCAGACCTTCTCAACAGCCGCTGACAATCAAACATCTGTAGAAATTCATATTACTCAAGGTGAACGACCAATGGCAAGTGACAATAAATCACTCGGGAGGTTTATCTTAGATGGTATTCCACCAGCACCACGTGGTATGCCTCAAATCGAAGTTACTTTTGATGTAGATGCCAATGGAATACTAAATGTTAAAGCCAAAGATAAAGCCTCAGGCAAAGAACAATCTATCCGCATTGAGGCTAGTTCTGGTCTTACAGAAGCTGACATAAAGAAAATGCGCGATGAAGCTGAAGCTCACGCCGAAGAAGATAAAAAGAAAAAAGAATTAGCTGACGAGAAAAATACAGCTGAAATGGTTGTGTTTACTGCCGAAAAGTCATTAAAAGAATATGGTGATAAAGTTCCAGCTGAAACAAAGAAATTAATTGAAGATAAAATCGCTGAAGTTAGAAAAGCTAAAGATGGTGGAGATATTGGAGTAATCAAAACTGCGATTGAAGCATTAACAACTGAACTTTCAAAGATTGGTGAAATAATGAATAAAGCAAATGCTGAAGCTGCCAAGCAAAACCCAACTCCGGAACAACAAAGCGAAGAGGTAAAAGATGCAGAAGTAAAAGAAGACGGGGAGAAAAAATAAACTAATTTTACAAATTTTCAAAATAGCTCTTCTCGAAATACGCACATACCCGCCTGCTGGCGGATTGCTATGCTCCTCCGACAGCGGTCGGAGTCCGCAATGTATTTCTCAAAGACTATTTTGAAAATTTGTGATATCTTTAAACAATGCCTAAAAATTATTACGAATCACTTGGTATAGAAAAAAATGCTTCAAAAGAAGAGATTAAGAGGGCATTTCATAAACAAGCCCATAAATATCATCCTGATAAAAATAAAGGAGATGATAAAAAATTCAAGGAAGTAAATGAAGCTTACCAAGTTCTTTCTGATGACCAAAAACGTGCTCGCTATGACCAATTTGGCTCGGCTGATGGTGGAATGGGCGGAGGAAATTATGGTGGTGCGGGGCAAGGAGGGTTTGGTGGAGGTTTTGAAGGATTCGATTTCTCAGGATTCCAAAATGGTCAAGGATTTGATATGGGAGACCTTGGAGATATATTTGGAGATTTCTTTGGAGGTGGTATGGGACGTGGAACAAAAAATTCTCGCCGAGGAAGAGATATACAGACAGAAATTGATTTGAGTTTTGAAGAATCTATTTTTGGAGTCAATCGAAAAGTTTCAATTAACAAGCAATCCTCCTGTGATATCTGTAAAGGAACTGGTGGAAAAGTTGGAACAAAGATGAATGCTTGTAGTACTTGTGGTGGTCAAGGGCAAGTTCGCGAAGTCAGACGTTCAATACTTGGATCATTCCAAACAACAAAAATTTGTGAGACATGTCTTGGAAATGGAAAGATTCCGTCTGAAAAATGTTCAGTCTGTCATGGAGCTGGAGTACTCCGAAAAGAAAAAGAGATAGAATTGAATATTCCAGCGGGAATTAACAATGCCGAGATGTTAAAAATGTCAGGGGCTGGGGAAGATATTCAAGGTGGTCAATCAGGTGATTTGTATATAAAAGTAAAAGTTAAACCTCATGAATTGTATAAACGAGACGGGCTTAATTTAACTATGGATTTGCCGATAAAGCTCTCTGATGCATTGCTTGGTATTGTTTATAATTTGAAAACACTGGAAGGGAACACCATAGAAGTGAAAATTCCTGAAGGTATAAACCACAACGAACTCCTTCGAGTACGAGGTAAAGGTGTGCCATCATCTCGTGGCCGAGGTGATATTATTCTTCGCATCCAAGTCAAAATGCCATCCCGACTTTCCCGAAAATCAAAAGAAATAATTGAAGAACTCAAGAAGGAAGGACTCTAAAAGTCTTTACATATTTTTTATTTGTTGCTATTATATTCAGTATTATTATTTTATTACAGGCAGAATGAATTTGCTTGATATAAAGAGATGACCAAACGTTCAATTTCTTCCAGAAAACTTTGGAAGTTAGGAATCAATGATTTTAACACGCAGTATTTTGATTTTAATAACGAAGGGGATTTGATTATCAAAGAAGGACACAATATTTATAATGTTCGCTATTTGGCAGAAAAGTTTGGAACATCATTAGAAATTTTGATGCCTTTTGTTATTGAAGAAAGGTTGGAAGATATGCTTGATTTGACTGTTATGTTATCAAAAAAGATAGGATATAAGGGCAAGTTTTATTATCACTATCCAATGAAAGTCAATCAGTCTAAAGAAGTTGTTATGTCTATAGTCGGTGAAGGAGCACATCTTGAAACCTCATCTTATAATGAATTATGGTTAGTGAAGAAAATGCTTGAACAAGAAACTTTCAATCCGAATATCCGCGTCCTTTGTTCTGGTCCAAAAACTGATAAATATATAAATTTGATAGATGAACTCCAACATAGAGGGTTAAAAATCATTCCGATAATTGAAGGTCCAAATGAACTTAAACCTTTCCAATATTCTAAATTCGATGTTGGCCTTCGACTTGATATGCCAGTGAAAACTAGTTCTTATTGGAATAAACCAATTGATAAATTTGGTTTTTCTGCAAAAGAGATGTTTAAAATGGAATCATTTAAAAATTTGAAAATTATTCACTATCATATAGGTTCACAAATAGAAAAATTATCTGATGTTATTGTCCCAATCAAATATGCGCTTGATATTTATTTCAAATTAAAAGAAAAAAATCCATCGCTCGATACTCTTGATATTGGAGGAGGTATGCCGATACCTTATACTAGGACTAAAGGCTATTCGACAGATAAATTAATGGAGAAAATTTTAGAACTTCTTAAAAAAGAATCTGAGAAGAGAGGAGTTCCACACCCAAATTTAATTTGTGAATGGGGTAGATATATGATAGCACCGGCACAGATTACGGTATACAAAATTATAGATACAAAAAATATTCTTTACAAAAAATGTCCGGCTAAAAAATGGTATGTAATAGATGGCAGTTTTATGAACGACCTTCTTGATACTTGGGCCATAGACCAGAAGTGGGCGCTTTCACCAGTGAATAATAAAAATGATAATAATTTAACTGAGGTTTGGTTGGCAGGATCTAGTTGTGATTCTGATGATGTTTACAAAGGAAAAAATGGGGTAGTGACGTTGCCAGATTTTGATGTTAATAGTGGTGGTGAGCCAATGTATCTAGTTGTTTATGATACGGGAGCGTACCAAGATTCACTTGCAGCCAAACACTGCATGCTTTCTTCTCCAATGAAAATTGTTGTTGAAAATGGTCACATCGTGGTTGCTCGCAAAAGAGAAACTCCAGATGATGTTGGTAAAGGGTTTGGGTGGTAGGTAGGTAATTAAGAATTAATAATTACTAATTAAGAATTGGGGAACAAAAGAATAATATTAAAACTGCCGAAACTATGTTTCGGCAGTTTTAATTAGTAATTTGTAATTATTTTATGTATCCTTCTTTTACTAGAAGCTCTGCATTTAATATTCCACCACCTGCCGCTCCTCGAACAGTATTGTGACTAAGCGCGACAAATTTGTAATCAAATACTTTACAATCTCGAAGCCTCCCGACTGTTACTGCCATTCCCTTATCAGTATCACGGTCTTTTTTCGGCTGAGGACGATTTTCTTCTTCTCTATAAATAATTGGGTAGATTGGTGCAAAAGGAAGTTTTAATTCTTGAGGAATTGATTTAAATTCTGACCAGATTTTAATTACTTGTTCTTTTGTTGGTTTCTTATTTTTGAATAAAATGTTTACTGAAGCGAGATGTCCATCAATAACTGGAACTCTAGTACAGGTTGCAGATATTTTAATTTCTTTGTTTTTAACAAATTTATTATTTACAATTTTACTTAAAATTTTAAGCGGTTCTTCCTCAGTCTTTTCTTCTTCGCCTCCAATAAATGGAACAACGTTATCAATCATATCAAGACTTGCGACTCCTGGATATCCAGCTCCTGAGACAGCCTGAAGAGTAGTAATCATTATTTTTTTAACAGGGTATCCTGCTTGTATTAAAGCATAGATTGGAGTTATATAACTTTGAAGACTGCAGTTTGGTTTAACAACAATAAACCCTTTGTCCCATTTACGATTCTTTTGTTGAATCTTAATCATTTTTAAATGGTCGGAATTGATTTCTGGAATGAGCATTGGAACATCTTCAGCTTGTCTATTTGCTGATGCATTTGATACGACAGGTATCCCGAGTTTTGCATATTTTTCTTCAATCTCTCTGACTAAATTTTTGTCGCTAATTTCAAAAGCAGAGAATACGAAATCACATTTTTTAACTGCATTCTCTACGTTCTCTACTTCTTCAACCGCAATATTTCTGACTACTTCGGGAATTGGTTTATTCATGTGCCAGCGATTTTTGACTGACTCGGCATATGTGAGTCCTGCTGAATTTGCGGACGCAGCCAAATACACAACCTTAAACCAAGGATGATTTTCAAGTAAACTAATATATTTTTGTCCCACCATTCCTGTTGCTCCCAATATTCCCACTTTAAATTTTTTCATCCCGTTAGAAGCAGGTCGCGGTCTATTTTTAAAATAAACCTCGCCCACGTAAATTAATTCTAATAATTATTTATATTTATATTCCCGTCTTACACTGCGACCGCGGCTTCTAACGGGATTCATATCCATTACAGCGGAACAAATTATTTTATGAAAAAATGTCTGGCTCCTCGTCCTCCCTCATCCGAGACTTTTTCAGAATATAATTTGTGTAGCTTAATAATTTTACCTAATAAATTTCTTATACAAAGACCTAATAATGTTTTCGATTTTATCTGTTCTGATTACTGCTTCAAGTCGAGTGCAGTTTTTATAAAGGAAAGCACTGATTTCAAGGTCGGTTTTCAATTTGATTAATAAGCTATTGAAATCATTTACATATGAGACATTAAAATTTCCAACCAAGAAGACCATACTGACAGGATGAGTTTCAACTTTGAATACTTTCTTTTTTAACTCCTCTATGACTTTACTTGAAGAACCATTATTATTATCAGCAACAATTTGCAAACTATAACGAGTATTACTGATCAAAATGACATCTACTTTGTTTTTAGCAAAAGCCTGACTGACAATTGCGAGCAACTCATTTCCTTTAATAATTTCATCAGTAATTAAAAATAAAGTCAGGTCTTTTTTGTAGCTCACTATTTTAGCACCTTTCTTTATGTTTTTTTCTTCTCCGACTGTTGTTTTTAATTTTGGATTAGCAAGGGACACTATTTCAACGCTTGTTTTAAATAATTTAGCATATTGAATTGCTTTGTCGTGGATTATTTTCCCCGCTTCTTCAGCTTCCTGATAACTTACGAAAGGAATAGTTTTAGCAAGGGGAACAATTCTAGGGTCAGCTGATAGTACTCCGCCAACATCTTTCCAGAGAATTACCTTGCTGGCTCTAACTACAGAACCTACAAAACAAGCTGTTGTGTCTGTACCTCCACGTCCGAGAGTGGTCGTCTCACCACTTTTAGTTATACCAGTAAAACCAGCAATAATTGGAATTTCTTTTATTTTAGCCAATTTTTCTCTGAGATTTTTTTCGGATAATTTCCAATCAATATTAGCATTTTTAAAATTATCATCTGTGATAATCGGAATTTCTTCTGCCAGCAATCTTCTTGTATGCAAATTAGTAAAATTAAAATAGAAACTTAAAATAGTTGCTGAAAATTTCTCGCCGTATGAAATGATTTTATCTTCTAGGGTATTAAGTGTCGAAACCCGATTTAAATCTGTCTCTAATTCAAAAAATAATTTTTCTAATTCAATATGGATTTCTTCTCGCCACTCTTTATTGAATCCCATATCTATTATTATTTTGTTATGTACTTTTTTGAGTTCTATTATATAGTTCTCTACCAATAGATTAATCTCATTCTTTTTCAAAGGGGACTCGTTAAGTTTCGTCAAAAAAGAGACTAAACTATCAGTTATACCAGGCATAGCCGAGACGACGACAATCGGTGAGCACCCACTAGATAATTGTCCTTCTAGTCTTTTTGCTATTGTAGGGATTAATTCCTTTTTGAGTATCCCTCCACCGAATTTATTAACGATAATTTTTTTAATCATAAGCAACTTGATTATATTATATATAATAGATAAATCAAATCTTATTATAAAAAATACACAGGGGAACCCTGTGTATTTTTTATAATATATGTGATATAATACACTTATGCAAAGGAAAACAAAACTTGTACAGGGAGAATGTTATCATATATATAATCGTGGGGTGGATAAGAGAATAATTTTTTTAAATAATTATGATTATCAAAGGTTTATTCTTTTGTTGCATGTTTTAAATACAAATAAAAATCTTAAGTTGAGGGATTTAATCAAAAATAATTCTTTTTGTGAATTATTAAAAAATAAAAATGAAGATCCTATTGTAGCAATTGGTGCATACTGTTTGATGCCAAACCATTTTCATTTATTACTTACTCCCCTTGTTGAGAATGGAATATCTAAATTTATGCTTAAACTTCTAACCTCATATTCCATGTATTTTAATATTAAAAATGTCAGGAATGGAGCTCTTTTCCAAGGAGCATTTAAATCAGAACATATTAGAACAGATGAACAGCTTAGATATATTTACTCATATATACACTTGAATTCAGCCAAGTTACAAGATAAAAACTGGAAGAAAGAAGGACACAAAAACCTTAATATACTGAAAGAATTTGTAATGAGCTATAAATATTCTAGCATTGGTGAGTATCAAAAAAATGAATATACGATAGTAAACATATCTGCCTTTCCAGATTATAAAAAGCTGTATAAGTCGGAGAAAGAATATTTTAAAGTAATGATTGATGATTGGTTGAATTTTGGTGAACGAAATACACAGGGGAACCCTGTGTATAAAAAGTAACTTTTTATTTTTTATAATTTATAGTAAACTTAAATAGTTTATAAGAATAATTCACTATACAAAAAAATGTCAAAAATACTCGTTATTGGTTGTGGGAATGTTGGAAGTGTTGGTTTACATAAGATGGCTCAATTTCCGAGCGTTTTTTCTGAGATACATGTAGTAGGTAGAACACTTTCAAAATGCGAGGCAGTTCGCCAATCTATTTTAAAGAAATCCAAAGGAAAAGTTGATTTGCATATTCACGTAAGTGACGTTGGTAAAGGAGATAATTTTTTAAAACTATTACAAGAAGTAGAACCGCGTCTTGTTGTGAATTGGGGTAGCCCTTATGACAATCTTGTATTGATGGATGCATGTCTTTCGTATGGTGTAAATTATATAGATACTGCTTGCTATGAACACCCTGACAAATATGGTTTCTCATACGAAAAACAATTAGCAAAAAATGAGGCATATAAAAAGAAAAACTTACTTGCAATTCTTGGTTCAGGTTTTGACCCCGGGGTTTCCAATATCTTTTCCGCTTATGCACGCGATTATCTTTTTGACAAAATTGAGACTATTGATATTTTAGATTGTAATGGTGGCTCGAAAGATGAAAAAATAAAATTTGCACCAAACTTTGACCCAGAAATAAATTTAAGGGAATTAATTCTACCAATTAAATTCTGGGAGAAAGGTAAATGGCAAGAGCGAATGAAGCTTATAGACGACGATGCGCCATATTTTGAATTTAATTTTCCAGAAGCAGGGAAGTTCACCCCTTATCTTATGTATCATGAGGAGTTGGAGACAATACCAACTCATATCAAGAGTCTAAAGAGAATTCGTTTTTGGATGACATTTTCAAAAAATTACCTTACTTATTTAAGAGTACTTTATAATGTTGGCCTAACTAGAATTGACCCGATAGATTACAATGGAGAAAAGATTGTGCCCGTTAAGTTCTTAAAAGCTATACTTCCTAAAGGTGAAGATTTTAATAGTGGATACAAAGGCAAGACAAACATAGGGAATATTATCACTGGAACAAAAGGTGGTAAAAAGAAGATTGTATATATTTACAATGTCTGTGATCACGCTGAAGCATATAAAGAGACTGGTGGAAATGCTATCGGTTATACGACCGCAATACCAACTGTTACTTGCGCTAAACTTGTTCTAGAGGGTAAGTGGAGTGGTGTTGGAGTTAAGAATACTGAAGATGAATCACTAGATTCAAAGATTTTCTTGAATGAAATGACAAAAACTGGTTTAACTTGGAAAGTAAAAACGTTGAAAGATTTACCACCAGCACTGAAGAAAAATTATTAATAGACTGCTTCGTCGGGGGATATTCTTTTTAAAAGGTCCTCGGATGAGGGAGGATGAGGAGCCAGACCAGTTTTAAAAAGAACATTCCCCCAACTCAGTAAAACCAACCTCATGAAGAGACTATTTTAATAGAGCAATATTATAAATGAAAAACACTGAAAACATATTTATAGAACCTTGGACAGAAGAAGAAGGTTGGAAAGTTGAGGACTTTTCTAAAGTAGAAACTCCTTCTTATATTGTATCTTTATTTAAATTAGAAAAGAATTTTCAAATTCTAAATCAAGTTGAAAAGGATACGGGGTGTCATATTTTAATGGCACTTAAAGGTTTTTCAATGTTTTCCGTATTTCCAATTGCTCGGAAATATATTTCAGGAACAGAAGCAAGCTCAGTGAATGAGGCTAGGCTTGGACATAAGGAGTTTGGAAAAGAAACACACGTTTTTTCGCCTTCATACACAGAAGAAAATATAAAAGAATATTTAAAATACGCGGACCACTTAGTTTTTAATTCCTTTTCTCAATGGAACAAATATAAGAGTATTTGCGTTAAAAAAGTTTCTTGTGGAATTAGAGTTAATGTTGAACATTCTGAAGTTGAAACACCTATGTATGACCCATCGAGTTCCAATTCTCATTTTGGAGTAACGCGCATCAATTTTGAAAAGGATAATTTGGAAGGAATTGACGGGCTACATTTTCACAATCTTTGTGAGCTTGGTGCCGATGCACTAGAAAGAACTCTGAAGGTTTTTGAAGAAAAATTTGGAGAATTTTTACCACAAATGAAATGGGTGAATTTTGGTGGTGGACATCATATTACTAGACGTGATTATGATGTAAATTTATTATGTAAAATTATTACAGATTTTAAAAAAAGATATCCTCATTTAGAAGTTTATCTTGAACCAGGGGAAGCAACTGCTCTCAATGCTGGAGTTTTGGTTGGAGAAGTTGTTGATATATTTAGAAATGATATAAGTATTGCAGTTTTGGATGTTTCTGCCACTTGTCATATGCCAGATGTGCTTGAAATGCCTTATCTACCAGCTATCTTAGGGGCTAAACCGCTACTGCGGTCGCCCGATTCACAAGGTGAATTTAGGGCTAAACAAGCCTCAGAAGGAGCAGATAACATTTATCGCCTAGTTGGACCAAGCTGTCTGACTGGGGATGTTATAGGAGAATATTCTTTTCCGCAACCACTTATTGTTGGACAAAAAATAGTTTTCCTTAACATGGCTATATATACAATGGTCAAGAATAATACTTTTAATGGAGTTAATCTTCCAAACATTGCAATTGTTGATAAAAACAGTAAGATTAAAATTATTAAAAAATTTGGATATAAAGACTTTAAAAATAGATTATCATAATTAAGAAAACTTCATCAAATGGAAAATAATAGAAAAAAATTAGAAGAAACAATTGCAAACTTTAATCCAAATGAAAATGGTTTAACACATCATGGTATATTCGGGCTACCTTTTTCAATAGAAGAATCACGAGTTGTTTTAGTTCCAGTTCCTTGGGAAGCGACTGTTTCCTATAAAGAAGGCACAGCCGACGGGCCGAAAGCAATTCTTGATGCCTCACAGCAAATTGACCTATATGATCCAATTAATGGGGATGGGTGGAAACAGGGTATTGCAATGGCAGATATACCTACAAATATATATTTTAATAGTAAACAAGTCCGAGAAAAAACTTCAAAATATTTAGATAAATATGTTGAGAACGAAATTGATACTGAGTTACAAAAACAAATTAATGCTGATTGTTTAGATTTAAAAAATTATGTTAAAGAGACAACGGCAAAGTATTTGAGTGAAGATAAAATTGTTGGAGTAGTTGGTGGTGACCATAGCGTAGTACTTGGATTTTTGGAAACACTTGGAGAAAAACACAAAGAATTTGGAATTCTTCAAATAGATGCCCATGCTGATTTGCGAGAAGCGTATGAAGGGTTAGAATATTCTCATGCTTCTATTTTTTATAACGCTCTAAAGATTAAAAATGTTAAAAAGTTAATTCAAATAGGGGTTCGAGATATTTCTCCAGGAGAATCTGAAACTATCAAAAAAGAAAAAGATAGAATTTCAACATTTACTGATTATGAAATTAGAAAATCTATTTTTGAAGGGAAGTCATGGGGAAAAAAATGTGACGAGATTATCAAAGAGCTCCCAAAAGAAGTTTATATTTCGTTTGATATTGACGGGTTACAACCAAATCTTTGTCCAAATACTGGAACCCCAGTTCCTGGTGGTTTTACAATAGAAGAGCTTGTCTTTCTATTCGAAAGACTAGTTTCATCTGGTAAAAAAATAATTGGCTTTGATGTAAATGAAGTCGCTCCAGCCAAAGATATAAAAGACCAATGGGATGGCAACGTTGGCGCTCGTGTGTTATATAAGCTTTGCTTACTTACCCTAAAAAGTCAGAAAATTAAATAAAAATAAATAGAAGCCGGTACATATTTGTCCGACTTCTTTTTGTTATTGCATTGAAAATACTTTAGACCCACTTTCTTTTATGGATAATTGCCAATATTCTGCAGTAATTTTCATAGTTACAATTTCAGTTTCTTCTTTTATTATTTTTTTAGAAACAACATTTTTAGAAATTATTCTTATGAAATCTGCACGAAAGAGCACATTAGGACCAGACATTCTTAATTGTAATTCAATTTTGTCGTTATCTTTAATATCAGATGTTTTTATTTCAATAGGGAATTCTCTAATTAATTCACCAGTTCCAGGTTTGAACCTGATATAGTAAATAGAATATTGAAAATATCCCCAAAGTGAAAAAATTATCAACGATACTAACACGACGAAAAATTTTGAGTCATGGAAAGAAAAGAACAAAATGATTGAAATTATAAGCAACATCAATGTAAAAACAATTGACCTTTTGTATTTTCTTACCTTTCTACAAATAATAGCTGTCCTTTCATTTAAAAAAGAAAATAATCTGATTGATTTAGTTATTTTTTTCATATGATTTAGATTAAAGTTTAGTGGATTGTTCAAACTCCCTATATAAAAAGGGGCTTGGAAAATCCACAAACCAATAATCTAGAGTAATTTTAAAGAACGTTTTATGCCCTTAAAATAACATATTTGGGCTAGAATAGTCAATTATGATACAATAACACCATATGACATGGTTTTTTATTGCACTCGGTGCTCCATTCTTATGGGCAATAGTGAATATTGCTGATGATTATCTTGTTTCTAGGTATTCTCAAAAAGACAAGGAAAGAAGTTCTGGAGGGCTGGTTTTATTTTCTAGTCTCATAGGTATTTTTATTGCTTTTTTTATACTCTTATTTACTAAAGGAATTTTCAATATTTCTATACTAGACAAAGTTTTACTTTTTACTACGGGTGGTTTGACTATTATTTGGATAATTTTCTATTTATATTCTCTTGAAATTGAAGACATTTCGGTAATTGTTCCGTGGTTTTTAGTTGCTCCTATTTTTGGTTATGTTTTAGGATATATAATTCTAGGAGAAACATTAACTCTTTTTCAAATAATAGGTTCAATGATTATTTTAACAGGTTCAGTTTTGATATCTATTGATTTTAGAGGAGAAAAGAGAATATTCAAAAAGAAAATGGTCTTGTATATGGTTTTGGCGTGTCTGGCAATAGCGATATCTGGTATTATTTTTAAATTTGTCACGATTGGAACAGGAGGAAATTTCTGGGTTTCATCATTTTGGGAATACTTTGGTCTAGGAATTTTTGGGTTATTGATTTATGGATTTGTACCCAAATATCGCGATGAATTTCATTTCATGAATAAGACAGGTGGAAAAAAGATTTTCTTAGTAAATATTGTAAGTGAATTAATGAGTGTATCAGGAAATCTTCTAACAAACTTTGCCTTACTTTTAGCGCCAGTCGCAATGGTTTTTCTCGTTAGTAGTTTTCAGCCAGCCATCGTTTTACTTTTAACTATTATTGGTACAAAATTCTTTCCGCACATTATAAAAGAAGATATTTCCCGCCGTGTTCTAATTCCTAAAATAATAGCAATTGTAGTCATGATTATCGGAAGTATATTTTTGTTTATTTAAACATATATATACAGAGCACATAATTAAGACTGTTCTTGTTGTATCAAAAGAGCACTCGCTGAGTGCTCTTTTTGAGTGATATTTAATAATAAATTATTCTATTACTAACAACGAAAAGAAGGGTCAATCGTTATCATAGGATTAAGGTTAGAAGGTGGTGTCACGCACACATTATCCCACCATAAGTATTGTCCAGTTGGGTATATACCTATTCCGACCTCTCCACATGGACTACCAGTGGGTATTGCTAGAGGCATATATTGAGTAGTATGATCGCCATTTAAATAGTGTTCCCATCTAATATCAAAACTATCAGTTCCAGCAGTATATGGAGTACTATCTGTACCAATACAAATATTTACAAGATATTCAGTCTCGCCTTGATGTTCAATTGTATAAGGACCACCATACACATACCAACTCGGCCCCGTACAACTCACAGAGAAAGTAGTTGTAGCGGTCGGAGTAGCATAAAAGGATCCAGTGTTGCCAGTTCCATGTCCACCAGAATTGCAAGTAGTACCTACTGGAGCTTCCCAAGATATTGTCACTGTAGTTCCAGAAGTAATTGTCTTCGTAGAAGTCTGTCCATCTACTTTCACTGTCACAGCAATAGTTGCATCTGCTTTAAAAGTAGGTATAAATATTATTCCTAATAAAAACAAAACTCCGATTAAAAACTTATTAAATATTTTGCTCATTTTGTTTTGACTAAAGTTATTTTAATACCTTTAATTATAACATATGTATTCTAAATGTGACAATATAGACTGTGGATATGGGAAACATCAATCCAACAAAAAAAGCTATTCATAATTGTTTTCACAATTTTAGAATAGCTTTCTTATAAGTTTTACCTTAACCATTTTTATGGCTTCGGTTTTTTGTAGACTTCTTTTATTTCCGAATCTGGAAAGAATGGGTCACCAGGACCTTGGTAATATTTATCTATGTGGAATAACTCCATATAATCCTCCTTTAACACGAGAATCTTAGTTCTTACTCCATCATTTCCTAAATGGTTCGGACCCAAAATAAGAGAATCTCCTTTCAATAAATAACCGATATCTAATCCTGTTCCATCAGTATACTTTTTATTGTATTTACCATCATCAGAGAAGGTAAGAGTATAGATGTCTGGATTAAGCTTTTTCCAATCGGTATCTGGAGCTCCTACATCTTTTCGATACCAGGTTACCAATTCCCAAGGATGAGCAATTAATGGTAACAATAAAGTTTTTCTGAACGTTACATTAATGTCATAATAGTCACTATCCTCAACTTTAAGTCGATAACTAAGGTTAGTTAACTCAACAACAACACCATTAACAGTAACAGAATCTACTTCGTAACCAACATCTTCGGTTACAGTAAATGGCACAATAGCTCCATTAGCAGCTTTACCACTTGATGGTTTTATCTCTCCACCTACTCCAGCCGTAGCTTTGTAAGTACAAGTAGGATCATTTGCATAACGATCCTCGCATGCTATTAATCCCACTAATATTAGCGGGATAATCAGAAATAGTAACTTTTTCATATCCCTTTTTTTTATTTTGGTTAAGAAATCCATTATTGACTTTAGAATAGACTTATCCTAATTTACTCTGACAAACTCTAATTTATCAAGATAAATTAGGATAAATCTGAACATAAACTTTAACTATATTATCCTTCTTTTGGGCTATTGTGTCAATGGGTTATCCACTTTTTATGCACAGAGGGGATTTAAAGATTTTAACCTAGAATTATCATAACATAACTATTATTACCGTGAAAATAAAATATACCTAACATTTATATGTTTATTATGTTATTATAAACTAATATGCCCGAAGAAGGAAAACGTGAGCACAATATATTTCTACATATTTTATTAGGAGGAGTTTTCCTTGCAATCGTTTCATCTTTTTACTTCTTTTATTATAAAAAAGACTATGATTTTATAGTTGAAACTAAGTGTAATCCTGAATCAGAGACTTGCTTTTATCGTGATTGTACAAATCCAGACGATTGCCCGCCAAATAATCTTTCTTATTACAATGAATATACAATTAAGGCAAAAGATTTTATGACTTGCGAAAACGAAGATTGTTCTATAGCTTGTATTACTGGGATCATTGAGTGTGTAAAAACCGAATGTGCTGATACTGACATTGAAAAAGGTATATGTGTGGTTACTTCTAATCAAGAAATACAAAATTAAATATGAATTCAATCGGAGACTATAACAAAATAGTGTCTGATAGAAATATCTTTAATCAGATTGTCTATACTCCACTATCTGAAGCAATAGAAATTCTTGAAAAAAGGCAACAAGATAAAGATTTAATTACCAAAATTGAAAAATTACTTGAAGGTAATATTCCTGAACCATTTAAAAAAATAAATAAATGTGCTATTAACGGGAAACAAGTAGCAACACCTAATTTTGACGTTAGATGGTTTCTTAGTATAGTCAAAGATCATGATTTGAAACCTATTTTCTATGAATATCATTCAGATAAATTTACTTCTAATAATTACTTTAAACATTCATTAGGTCAATTAAGAATACATAATGATAAATATGATAAAAATGGAAATAATGTTGAAGAAAAAATAACTATTATAGATTTTAATAAATATGACGGGAGACCACTGAATGAGATTAAAACCTTGTGGGGAGAATCACTAATAGACTTTCATAAAAAACTTTTCAGTATTTATGATTATAAGATAGAAGATTACATATTTTACGATGGTTCTTTGTGGCTAAAACAAAAAGGGGAAGTGGCAAATAATTTTTATGAAAAAGATTTGTTATTATATATATGTCATGGGATATTATTTGAAAATTTTTTATTATCAGGGAAAGATGGAGAATTTACAAAAAAAGTTTTTTTGCCAGCATTTCAAAAAGTTTTTAATTTAGTAGGATTAAAACCCTTGATAGTTCCAATTCCACCCATGGACATAGATATAGAGGAAGATTCACATTGGTATTCTTATGACAAAAAAATTAAATCATTAATTAAGTTATAATATTATGGACATTATTACAAACACTTGTTATATATCTTCTAAAATAGTTGATTTGGCTTATTATTCCCATTTGATACCAATCTTTTTTTCACTTTTAATCGGTTTTTTGGTATTTTTTAAATCTTCAAAAAATATACTTTCTAAAATATTTCTTTCTTTTACTATTGTCTTTTCTCTTTGGCTCATTGCCGATCTTGTTACATGGGTTTCAACTAATTATTATTTAATATATACATTTTGGTCGCCAGTAGATTATTTAGAAACTACAATGTATATATTAGGTCTTTATTTTGTTATAGTTTTTATTAGAAAATCAAATATTTCTTGGTTTAAAAGATTATTATTACTGTTAGTTACCTTAATTCCATTTTTTATAACAGTTTTAAATAAATCAGTATTGGGATTCAGCTATTCTGTTTGTGAGGCTGTTAATAATAATTTTTTATTAGATTACAGATTTGCAATAGAGATATTAGTTGTCGTTATAATTTTTATTTATACGATTATTCCTATATTAAAAAAGTCAAATTCTTTAATTAAAAAATCCCGATTAATTGTAGCTGGATCAATGTTTCTTTTTCTAATAATTTTTGGAATTACTTCTTATATATCAGCAACTACTGGATTTTATGAACTAAATTTATACGCACTTTTAATTATTCCTATATTTCTTCTTGTTATAATTTATGCAGTTTTTGAATTAAATGTTTTTAGCTTTAGTATTTTAAGAACACAATATTTAGTTGTTGGATTAGTTATTCTTATTATAGGGCAACTATTTTTTGTTAATGGTAATACGGATAGATTACTTACTATTTTAACAGTTATAATTTCAGTAAGTTTAAGTATAATATTATTTAGAAACTTAAAGCGAGAATCTGACCAACGAATTCACATTGAAAAACTTTCAAAAGAATTAGCAATATCAAATTCTAATCTTGAAGTAGCAAACGAAAAACTAAAAGGGCTGGATAAATTAAAATCAGAATTCGTGTCGCTGGCATCTCATCAATTACGCAGTCCACTTACAGCTATCAAGGGTTATACCTCGATGCTCATGGAAGGAGATTATGGAGAGATTAATCCGCAAGCCAGAGATACAGTTGAGAGGATAATGGAATCTAGTAATAATTTAACTTTAGTTGTTGAGGACTTGTTAAATGTGACAAAGATTGAACAAGGTGGAATGAAATATGAAATGGCCAAGTTTGACTTTGGTGATGAAGTTCGAAATACTGCTAAAGATTTATCAATTACTGCAGAGAAAAAAGGATTAAAATTAATTTGTAATGTTCCAGAGGAGCAGAAATACATAGTAAATGGGGACAAAGAGAAACTTAGACAAGTTCTCATAAATATAATTGATAATGGGATGAAGTATACTAAAGCCGGTCAAATAGATGTTGGTTTAAAACTTGAAAATGGCAAAATTACTTTGTCTATTAAAGATACTGGAGCTGGAATAACCAAAGAGGCAATTGGAACTTTGTTTAAAAAGTTTGCTCGTGGAGATGGAGCAAAGCTCAATACCTCTGGTTCTGGACTTGGTCTTTACTTAGTGAAAGAAATTGTTGAAGCACACAAAGGCCGTGTCTGGGTAGAATCCGAAGGTCTCGGCAAAGGCTCCGCATTCTTTGTGGAACTAGATGAAGTGAAATAATTAATAACATTCTCACATTCTCAAGAATGTGAGAATGTTAATATTTCGACCTAGGTATTATATAGGTCAGTTTTATATTTTAGAAATTTTAGAACCAGACTCGGTGTCTTTTATTTCATATCCTAAAGAGTTTATTTTTATGCGTAGCTCATCACTCTTTGCCCAATCTTTTTCGTGACGAATAACTTCACGTTCTATTACTAGTTTTATAACTTCATCAGGAATAATTTCTTCTTTTATTTTATCCAAATCTAAACCGAAAACTTTATCGAAATCTAAAATTGTTGCCTTTTTGTCTTTTTCTGGAATTTCTGATTTTAAAACTTCTTGAATTATAGCTAGGGCTTTAGGCATATTCAAATCGTCATTAATTTCATTTAAAAATTTATTTTTGAAATCTAAATCCACCTTACCAACGTCACTACCAAGATTCTTTATCTTATTTAATAAGCTGTGATAGCTATTACTTGCCGATATAATCATATCCTCACTCCATTCCATTTGTTTTCTATAGTGGACCGAAAGCGTAGCGTATCTGTAAACTAAAGGATTAATATTTTTGTCTAAAATTCGCTCTTGAGCGTTAGAAAATTTCCAGTACTTTTGGCCATCTTTTCTCCATCTTTAAGATTAAGAAATTCCCCATGTAGCCAATATTTAACGGAGGGGATTTTGCCAGTTGCCGATTCTGTCTGAGCAATTTCATTGGTATGATGTAAGTTTATGAAATCTACGCCTCCACAATGTATATCAAACTGTTCTCCAAGATATTTAACACTCATAGCTGAACATTCTATATGCCAACCCGGGAAGCCAACTCCCCAAGGACTTTCCCATTCCATTTGTCTTTTTGAATCTTTAGGTGAAAATTTCCACAATGCAAAATCTGTAGCATTTTTCTTCTCATCGTTCTTTTCTATCCTCGCACCTTCTTTCAAGTCTTCTAATTTTTGATGAGAAAGTTTTGCATAATCTTTGACTTTTGATGTATCAAAATATATTCCGTCACTTGTTTTATAAGTAAAACCTTTTTTTTCCAAGGTCGTTATCATTTCTATTTGTTCTTTTATGTTATCTGTTGCCTTGCAGAAAATATCTGGATAAATAATATTTAAATTTGTTAAATCCTCTTTGAATTTTTCTGTATAGAATTCCGCTATCTCCCATGCAGTTTTATTCTCTTTTTTGGATTCTTTCTCTATTTTATCTTCTCCCATATCACGATCGCCAGTTAAGTGACCAACATCAGTGATGTTCATTACATGCTTCACCTTATAACCATTATAAAACAAGACGCGTTTTAATATATCTTCAAATATATAAGTTCGCATATTTCCAATATGAGCATAATTGTAAACAGTTGGACCACAAGTATATAAACCAACCACATTTTCATTGATTGGTTTAAAAACTTCTTTTTCTCTAGATAGGGTATTAAATATTACTAAAGACATATAACTAGTATTATAACTATTAAAGATACGATAAACAACCATATAAATGATTTCAATATTTTACTCTTTTGTAAGATTTGTTTCCTAAAAATTTTTATTTTAGTATCTTCAGCGACTAATTGTTTTTGTGAATTTATATATAAATCTTTTAATAGATAAGCAAACATCAATTTACTATTATTTTTAAACCTTTCTCCAGTAATAGTATCTAGCTCCATTTCTTTTGAAAATTCACCAAGAGCTTGTATTGGTTCATCGTGAATGACGATAATAAAACTATCATTAGCAATAAAAATTAGTCTATTATTCTCTTTCTTACTTGTTAAAACTCGTGGGAGATTCAGATAAGCAAAAGTAAAACTGTTATCTAGATTGATGATATCCTCTTGGGAATTTCTCGCTATATTTTCTTTGATAAAAGGGGGAATGGTATATTCTTCTGTGATATAGGCTACTTCTTCTTCGGTGGGTGACTCTAGGTCAACCCAAACGAGCTCTTTGTGTCTATATTTTGATATCATACAAAGTTTATTATACCTTCTGAGAGGCTTTTTACAAAATTTAACAATTAGTTAAAATATATTCTAGCTTGCCCCCACACCTATATTTTTATTGAAAAATATAGGTGTGGGGGCTTGCTTTTTTCAAAACTTTTGTGTATTATATGGCTTGTCTATAGAAACGTGTCAGTTAAAGGTTTCTTTAGGTTAATTTTATATTATGGCTAAAACTACAAATACAACCCCAAAGACAAAAACCAAAGAGCCTACAAGCAAAGAATTTGCTGTTATCTTTACAGGCGGAAAACAATACAAGGTAGCTGTTGGAGATGTCTTAAAAATAGAGAAAATTGACGGAGACTTCAAACTCGGAGATAAGGTTGTTTTTGATAAAGTTTTACTTGTAGATAATGGTACAGATACAACTCTCGGTAATCCTTATATAGCCAATGCCAAAGTAGAATCATTATTTCAAAAACTTGGTAAAGGTAAGACTGTAAGTGTTGTTAAATACAAACAAAAGAGTAGATATCTAAAGAGAAATGGTCATCGCCAACCATATATCGAAGTTAAAATTTCTTCAATCAAATAATAAACCACCAGCCCTAAGCATTGCTTAGGGCTGGTTTTTGTTTAACTTGCCAAAAGTTATAATATATTGTAATATAATTAAAAATTATAAGAATTCTTTGAAATTTAAATAAAAATTAAATATTATGCTACAAGTAAAAAATGTATCTTATTATCTCGGGGAAAGGCAGATTTTAAACAATGTGTCTTTCTCCTTCGTTATTCAAAAATATTCGATGGGGCAGTTAAAACTAATTCATTTAATACATTCTTAAATATTAATAATTTAAATTATTAACCATGAAAGTTTGTTTTTTGAATTTTGTCGGAATTCCTACTAGAACTGAGGCTGCCAAGAGTAATTTAATTGGTGGCCTCAATACTATTCTTTCTAACCTTTGTGAATCTTTGGTAAAGTTAGAAGGTGTATCAGTAGATTGTATTTTTAGACAAGAAGATATTCATTTAAAGTCTGAACAAACAAACTACAATCTAATTGGAATTAAAACTGGTTTGGAAAAATCTGTATTAAGAGAAGAAATAATTAAGTCTCTCGAGCTATCTTCAGACAAGGTTTCTGAAATTCTATACCGAAACAAATCAGACATTATACATACTGCTGGACTAGAAGCTGGTCTAGTAATGTTAAAACTCAAGCAAAGTGGATTAGATATCCCTTGGGTACACACAAATTTTGCTACCCTTAGTGTAAGAAAAGTGATACTAGATGGTGCAAATCAATCTGTCGCTGAGTATGATCATATAAGTAAACAAGAAAAAGCGTGTTTGCAAGAATGTGATCACATTATTGCTTTAAGTAATGATGATAAGTCAGAAATCAAGTTAGTTTTTAAAGTTAAGGAAGAAAAAATATCTGTCGTTTATCCAGGCATTAATAAAAATATTTTCTTTAGTATTAATGAAAACGAAAAGAGATTAAACATTATTAGTGCTGGCAGGATGAGTCAAATAAAAGATTTTCCTTTCCTTTTACGTTCTTTTAAAATATTCCGTGATATTTACAGAGGCACTGAACAGTTGAATATAATTGGTGGCAATTATTTGGAGAGAAAATCCTTAGGACTTAATGAGTTGATTAAAAAGTTAGATTTAAAAGGATTTGTTAATTTATATGACGGATTATCTCAAGAAAAATTAGCGAATTTTTTTAGAGTGTCAAAAGTCTTTGTCGGATGTTCTAAACATGAAACCTTTGGATTGCTACCAGTAGAAGCTATGGCTTGTGGTTTACCAGCAATTGTCAGGAATATCAGTGGATACAAGGAAACAGCCATTTCAAAATCATTCATTGTAAAAGATGAACTAGAAATGGCTAACAAAATTTATGAAATACTTAATTTAAGTGATGAAAATTACAAAAAATTATGTATTAAATCTATGAATAGTTCTTTTAAATATTCTTGTGAAAAATCTGCAGAACAACATGTAGATATTTATAGGAAGATAATCTTATCTAAAAGAGCCGGATAAATAAACCGGCTCTTTTTTTATGGAGTTTTTTTTATTTTTTTGATATACTTTGAATATGATAAAAGCAATTATTTTCGACATGGTTGGTCCTCTTTTAATGAAAGATCCTAATTATCAAAGAGATGAATTAACTGAATATGTAGAATCTCTTGCTTCTTCTTATAAAGATGATGTTCAGTTTATGAATGAATTAAAAATTAATGAAAAAACTAGACAATTCTCTAAAAAAGAAATTGCTAAACATGTCATAAAAAAATATATCAAAATTGATGATGTTTGGAATGATTTATTACCAAAACTTAAAAACAATTATAAACTTGCTGTTATAAATAATGGAATGAGTTTGACAGTACCATTTTTTATAAAAGAGAATAAATTTGAAGAATTTTTCCCAATTTTCATAAATTCATCTGAAGAGGGAATTGAAAAACCAAATCCAGAAATTTACATTCTAACTTGTAAAAAATTAGGAGTTGACCCTACTGAATGTATTTTTATTGATGATTTGGAAAAAAATGTTTTAGGGGCGAAAAATGTTGGAATGGTAGGTATTTTATATAAAGATTATAAGTCATTGGTTAATGATTTGTCGGTTTCTATTTCTATTGCTGGGTAAATAATAAAAAATACCCCATAATGGGGTATTTTTTATGCTCTATTTTTTAAGGCGTTTTTGATTGTCTCGCCGTCGGAATATTCAAGTTCAGTACCAGTAGATAAACCACGACCAAGGGAAACGATTTTAAATTTATATTTATCGACAAGTGTAGATATTTTCTCTCGGAGATACATATCAGTATGTTCGCCTTGTGGGTTTAAAGATAAAGCGATAATAACTTCTTTTAGGTTGTCGTTTTTTGCACGAAGTTCAATAGAATTCAATAATTCTTTTAACCGAAGAAATGTCGGAGTTTCTTTAGTAACAATAGGAGCTAAACCTCCGAGAATAAAATACATTCCAGAATAATTTTTACTTCTCTTTATATTTTCATAATCTGCATCTTTTTCAATAATCAAAAGGGAAGTCATGTCAGTTTTAGGATTACTACATGTCTCACATAACTCATCTTTTTTTGATGGGAAAAATAAAAAGCAAGAAGGGCATTGATGGATAGTATTCTTTAAATCCAAAATATTATCACCAAGTTCCTTTACATAATTAGGATTCTTATGAAGCAGAAAATACACAAAACGTTTTGCTTGTCTTTCTCCTATACCGGGGAATTCTTTAAAGTATCTTGATAATTTTTCAATTGGGTCTTCCATCTCGATTAGAAGTAGTTCTGATTACAGAACAAACATTAATTAATTTATAATATCAAAACATAACTATATGCTTTACAAAAAATATTTACAAAACTTTACATATATGACTTCTAACGTGACAAGTTATTTAAATTAAAATCCATCTACTTCAGTTTGTGGTGAATTATAATTATTTGAATCTTTTTTATCAATGGACATAAAAGTTGTCATCTTCTCGTCGAAATAAAGGTCAATTTTTCCAACAGGTCCATTTCTGTGTTTTTCAATCAGGATTTCTGCTATATTTGTTTTTTCACTTTCATCTTTTCCTTTATCTTCTCTGTGGATGAACATAACAACATCTGCATCTTGCTCAATAGAACCAGAATCACGAAGATCTGATAGGCGAGGACGACCGCCACGTGACTCAACTGCACGAGAAAGCTGTGATAAGGCTAAAACTGGTACATTAAATTCTTTTGCGAGACCTTTCAGCGAACGAGATATTTCTGTCACTTGATTGACCATATTGTCATAATTTTTTGACGTAGACATGAGCTGTAAGTAGTCAACTATTATCAAACCTATTCCATGTTCAGCGCGTATTCGACGACAAACTGAACGCATTCTAATAATAGAGTTACCCGCTAAGTCGTCAACGAAAATTGGAGCTTTTGATAAAGTATCAAGAGAATTACGAATACTTTCAAAATCTTTTTCTGTAGAAAGGTTACCAGTTCGCAAATTCCAAGCATTTACCTTTGATTCAGCGGCTAGCATTCTATCAACTAATTGTTGGGTACTCATTTCTAGAGAAAAAATAACAGTCGGCGTTCCATGTTTAAGAGCGGCTTGCCTGGCAATATCGAGAGCAAGTGTAGTTTTACCCATAGAAGGACGAGCAGCTAAAATTATCAAATCTGATGGTTGAAGTCCAGATAGATATTGGTCAAGGTCATGAAATCCTGTAGGAATACCACGAAGTTCACCTTTATTTTCGTGAAGTTTTTCTAAACGTTCCCATGCTTCAGGTAGACTATCTTTAAGCGAGTGGAAGGCATGACCCGAAGCGTTATTATTTATACCCATCATTCTTTTTTCTGCTTGGTCTAGAATTTCAAAAACATCCTCTACTTCTTCTCGAAAACCAAGCTCAGATATATGATCGCCCGCTTCAGTTATTTTTCTTAATATATGTTTTTTATTTACAACATCGGAATAATATTTAATATTCGTTGAAGCAGGAACAGAATTAGTCAGCTCACTTAGATAACTACTTCCACCAATTTGGTCAAGCAATCCTTTTTCTTCGAGCTTATGAGAAACGGAAAGTATATCTATAGGTTCACCCTTACTTGAAAGTTCCAACATTATTTTATAAATTTGGGCGTTTTTTGTTGCATAAAAAGATTCACCATTTATAGTATCGTTGATTTCATGGATTGCTCCGGGTCGGAGCATTATAGAACCAAGTATTGCTTTCTCTGCCTCAATGCTTTGTGGAGGGACTCGAAGTTTTGTTTTTTTATCAGCCATCCCATTAGAAGTAGGTAATCTTTAGATTACCGTACATAAATTAAATAATAATCTCGAAACTCACTAATAATTTGTTGTTGATTCCGTCCTCTAAAATAACATGTATGACTTCTAACGGGATCATGACTCGTATTGTAGCATAATAGAGAAAGTCTCAAAATTGTTTTATAGGATAAACCCCCACACCTACATTTATATAGATTTCATCACAAAGTTTAAAATTATTCAATTCGGCTTGTCTTTTATAAATTAAATAAAATATTAATAATATATTTTTAAATGATAAAAATGTAGGTGTGGGGGTAAACATGTGGAGAAAATCTGGATAAAATGCCTGCCCGCCATAGCCTTCGGCACCAAACGATGGCAGGCGGGTGCAAAACTGTTTGTTTTTTGGTATTATATATATGTATATGAATCCCGTTAGAAGCCGCGGTCGCGGGTTGTAATGGGTAATGATTATAAATTTATTATTTAATTTTAATTTAGTAGGTATAGGTCAACTTAAAATAGACCGCGACCTGCTTCTAAACGGGATGAAAAAGAGATTATTATCAGGAATACAGCCGTCTGGGATTATCCATATAGGTAATTATTTTGGAGCCATAAAACAACTCGTAGATTTACAGGACAAATATGATTCTTTTGTTTTCATTGCCGACCTTCATGCTATTACAACAATACAAAATAAAAAAGATTTATCAAAAAACATCATAAATGTAGCTTTAGATTATTTAGCTTGTGGGCTTGATCCTCTGAAAATTTGTTTATTTAAGCAATCTGACGTTGCGGAAGTTACAGAACTTGCTTGGTATTTCAATTGTATAACCACAGTTCCATATCTAGAAAGAGCTACTGCATATAAAGATGCTCACATGAAAGCGAAAGAGATAAACGTTGGTCTTTTTGATTACCCAATGCTTATGGCAGCCGATATATTACTTTATGATTCAAATGTAATTCCTGTGGGACAAGACCAAAAACAACATGTTGAATATGCCAGAGACACAGCACAAAAATTTAATAATATTTTTGGAGAGACATTTATTTTACCTGAACCACTTATTATGAAAGATGTAGCAATCGTTCCAGGAATAGACGGAAGAAAGATGAGTAAAAGTTACAAAAATACAATTCCTCTTTTTGGTACAGATGAAGAAATAGAAAAAGCAGTTATGAAAATTGTGACAGATTCAAAAGGGACAGATGAACCAAAAGACCCAGATACTTGTAATGTATTTGCACTTCATAAACTTTTCATAAGCGGAGATGAATTGGAAACTTTGCGTGATAAATATATAAAAGGAGGGTTGGGTTATAAAGAATCAAAAGAAATGTTGTTTAAAGAAATACTCAATCTCATAAAGCCAATGAGAGAAAAAAGAGAAAACTATGCTAAAGATTTAGATAGCGTTCGCACAATTTTAGAGAAAGGAGCAAAGAAAGCTAAAGTCATAGCTTTCGAGAAAATAAATATTATTCGTAATAAAGTTGGAGTAAAAATTTAATTTATGAAATACCTTCTCGCATTAATTCTAGTGATTTTGAATTTAGTAAATGTTCCACTCAGTATGCTTTATATGAAAGTCCAAAAATGGTACTTACCGATGTGGAAAAAAGACAAAGTTCTTTATTTTGCCTTTGCTCCATTTTATTGGATTTTAGTAGCACTGACATTTCTGTTTGGCTGGCCATGTGAGAAATTACCAAATTTAATTCATTAATCCCACATGAAATTACGGACGCGGTTTATATGAAGTAAATATATTTATTATTAATTAATTTAAAATAGGAATTGCAGATAAGTTGTGTTATTGTCCGCGTCCTATTTCATACGGGATGAAGAATCGCATTTACATAAAAGATTTAAATAATTTTATCGGGACTGAGGTTATAATCGCTGGCTGGGTAGACGTGCGACGCGACCAAGGAAAAATGATTTTCTTGGATTTTCGTGATATGACAGGGAAA
>Ga0247841_10003081_pt1 | contig 31594 bp, 35 predicted proteins | sample LaCruzMarch2015__2_FD_192410 | JGI IMG/M metagenome (GOLD analysis project Ga0247841, IMG submission 192410) | Freshwater microbial communities from meromictic Lake La Cruz, Castile-La Mancha, Spain - LaCruzMarch2015_18m | ecosystem: Environmental > Aquatic > Freshwater > Lake | place: Spain...
GACACGGGCGGGAAAAAGCTTCTGCGGAACGCAGGCGAAAAAAAAAGAAATAATCCGGATACACACTTTATAGAAGCCGGTGAAGAAGTTATATTTGATAATATTTCTCTTCCTGCAAGATTTATTTTTTACCGTATTCCTGAATCGGGAAGCAAAGAGTATTATGCTCTAAAAGTGCTCAGTTCTGTTCTCTCGGCAGGCGAAAGTTCACGCCTGCAAAGAAGATTAATACATGACAGGAATTATGCGAATGAGATATACAGCTATGTATCAGGAATGGAATTAGGGAGTTTCCTTTCAATCAGTTGCTTTTGTAATGAAGATACTGCAACCGAAGAGGCAGGAAAGGAAATTGATAATATAATTGATGACATATTAAACGGAGGATTAAAAGATACCGAAATTGAAAAGGCAAAAAACAAGATAAAGACGAACTATATAATTAAGCTTCAGTCAATTCTCCAGGCTGCGGATAAACTGACATATTTCGGATTAATCCGGGGCAGGGCTTCTTTGGTAAATGAAGAGATTGAAAAATATGACGCTATTAACAAATCGGACATTTTAAATACTGCAAAAGAATACCTTAAGAAAAACAACAGAGTAGTCTTAAATTATCTGCCGGCAAAAGTTAAAGAACAATAAAAAATGATATTAGACAGAACAAAACAACCTGTATCCGGAAAACCAAAAGATATTTTATTCCCGGATTTTTATGAAACAAAATTTGATAACGGAATAAAACTTTTTGTTATCAGCAATCCGGATTTTCCTCTTACTTCCGCAAGGTTTCTTTTTAAAACAGGGTCTTGTCATGACGTCTTGACGCAGAAGAAACTCGATGGTACGGCTTCAATGACAGCCGATCTTCTGACGAAGGGAACAAAAGAAAAGAGCGCTGTGGAAATAGCGGAAATTATTGATTATCACGGCGCAGTTATCTCAAGCGGCGCGGATTACGACGCAAGCTATCTTGGGATTAATTCACTCGACAGATATTTTGAAAAAATGTTTGATCTTGTATGTACAATGGTGCTCGGGTCTGCTTTTTCCGATGAAGAAATTGAACGGAAAAAATTGCAGGTTATTAATTCGCTTCTTTCTTACCGGGATGACGGAGGATATCTTGCCGAGTCTGTATTCAGAAAAATGCTGTACGGCAGTTCACCCTATGCCGCCGATGAAGAGGGAACAATGAAATCTGTAGCATCTATAGGTCGTGAGGATATTACTGAGTATTACAAAAACTTTTATGTACCTTCGAATCTTGTGATTGCATTAGTCGGGAATATTTCAGCCGTAAAAGCTGAAAAACTTGTTTTTAAGAAATTTGGTGATTTAAAAGCCGGTAAAATTCCGGATATTAAATTCCCTGAACTATTGGATGCAAAGCCGTCAAAAGTTTACTTAACGGAAAAAAAAGGCGCAGTACAATCAAACATACATGCCGGGCATACGGGAATAAACAGAAACTGCCTGGATTTTGTGGCAATCACCGTTATGAACACAATCCTCGGCGGTTCATTTACATCAAGAATAAATAAAAACCTGAGGGAAGTAAACGGATACACATACGGAGCAAGGTCATCATTTAACTGGAAGAAATATCAGGGGGATTTTTCGGTTGAAGTTGACGTGCGAAATGATATTACTTCAGATGCCGTAAAAGAAATTATTAAAGAGTTAGTTGATATTTCAGTAGCTAATGTTACTCATGAAGAACTTCAGACAGCGCAAAATTATATAACCGGTAATTTCCCGATGCAGCTTGAAACTCCGAATGCTGTTGCATCAAAGCTCCTTAATCTTGAACTCTACGGTGTGGACAAGGATTTCTATAACAAATATATAAGCGAAATTAATTCTCTTACTTTGGACGATATAAGAATAACGGCGGAAAAGTATCTTCACCCCGATTCATTAACAATATCAGTTGCTGGCGATACAGCCGAAAACAGCAAAACAATGAAACAATTCGGAGAAATCCGAGTAATACATAACATAGACGAAATAGAGTAATGATAAACGAAGAAAAAAAAATATCCGATACAGAACTCGTAAAGACGCTGAAAGCTAAGTATCACGGACTTAAAAGTGAAATAGCAAAAATTATTGTAGGGCAGGACAGAGTTATTGAACAGGTGATAATATCAATATTATCTAAAGGACATTGTTTGCTGATTGGTGTTCCCGGGCTTGCTAAAACACTTCTCGTGAAAACGTTGTCAGAAGCGCTTGACCTCAAGTTCAGCAGGATACAATTCACTCCGGATCTGATGCCGTCCGATATTACAGGAACTGAAATTTTCGACAGTGAAGGGCAGACGGGTAAAAAATTTCAATTTATCAAAGGTCCTGTATTTGCAAATATGATTTTAGCGGATGAAATAAACCGCACACCCCCTAAAACCCAGTCGGCATTACTTGAAGCGATGCAAGAGCATAAAATTACTGCCGCAGGAACAACATATACGCTTGATGAACCTTTTTTCGTGCTTGCAACACAAAACCCGATAGAACAGGAAGGGACTTATCCGCTGCCTGAAGCACAGCTCGACAGATTTATGTTTAATGTTTTACTTGATTATCCGGAATTCATGGAAGAAATTGAAGTTGTCAAAAGAACTACAAGTATGTATGAACCTGTCTTAAGCCCGGTTTTTTCAAAAAAAGAGATTATTGAATTTCAGGAACTTGTAAGAAAAGTACCTGTATCTGATGAAGTGATTTCTTATTCCGTCAGTATTGCTTCTAAGTCGAGACCGGGAAACAGCAATGCGCCGAAGTTTATTAAAGATTATGTAAGCTGGGGTGCCGGACCGAGGGCATCGCAATATCTGATTCTTGGGGCTAAAGCTTTGTCAATAATTGACGGTCGTTATTCGCCATCAGTTGAAGACATTCGCCGAATATCCGGTCCTGTCCTGAGACACAGGATTTTGATGAACTTCAATGCGGAAGCGGATAACATCAAAGCAGAAGAAATCATTAAAAGACTTTTTGAAAATTAATATTTCACAAAAAGATAAGTACGTTTTCCGGATATTCATAATTGTTTTACTCATCATATTGGAATCATGTATGCTGTTTTCTTTAAGCATGATTGCGGAATTAAAGTCAATAAATCCAATATTTCGTATATTGACTTTACATCAAAAAATCGTTAAATTGCTGTTTGTAAATTTTTTAAAGTTTAATAACCCGATAAATATTTGTTTTTATAAATGGCATTACGAAAATTAAAACCAACGACACCGGCGACGAGGTATTATTCGATTTCATCTTTTGATGAGATAACGAAATCAGTTCCGGAAAAGTCCCTCCTTGCTCCGCTGAAAAAATCAGGCGGCAGGAATAATCTTGGAAGAGTGACTTCAAGGCACAGAGGCGGCGGTCATAAAAGAAGATACCGCATCATAGACTTTAAGCGTAATACAGGCGAAGAGGCAAATGTGATAGCGATTGAATACGATCCGAACAGAACAGCAAGGATTGCCCTTATACAGTATGCAGACGGTAAAAAAGCATATATTGTTTCTCCCGACGGAGTTAAAGTCGGAGATACAGTTCAATCATCAAATGAAGCTGAAATCAAGACGGGTAATACAATGCAGATAGCGTTTATCCCCGCCGGTACTTTTATCCATAATATTGAACTGAAGCCGGGTAAAGGCGCGCAGATTGCGAGGAGCGCGGGAACTTCGGGTCAAATTGTTGCTAAAGAGGAACATTACTGTCAGGTTAAACTACCTTCAGGTGAAGTGAGAAAAATAAGAAGCGAATGTAAAGCTACAATCGGCATTGTCAGCAATACGGATCATGAAAACATAAGTATCGGTAAAGCCGGACGGTCAAGGTGGATGGGTATAAGACCTCACGTAAGAGGTGTCGCGATGAATCCTGTTGATCACCCGATGGGCGGCGGTGAAGGTAAAACTTCCGGCGGCGGGCATCCGGTTAGTCCGTGGGGACTGCCGGCGAAGGGATATAAAACAAGAACAAAGAAAAATTTATCCGACAAATACATAGTTAAAAAGAGGAAATAATAATGTCCAGATCACTTAAAAAAGGTCCATACTTAGATCATAAGCTTGTTGGAAAAATTGAACAGCTCAATGAGAAGAAACAGAAAAAGGTTATCAAGACCTGGTCAAGAGCTTGCACGATTACACCCGATTTTATCGGACATACGTTTGCTGTCCATAACGGAAATAAATTTATTCCTGTATTTGTTACTGAAAATATGGTCGGCCATAAACTCGGTGAGTTTTCTCATACAAGAACTTTCAGGGCACACTCGGGACAAAGGAAAGAAGAAAAATCCGGAGGTGCAAAATAATGGAAGCCAGAGCAATTAAAAGATTTATACCGTCATCACCGAGGAAAATGAGACTCGTTGTCGATCTTATCAGAAATCAAACTGTAGAAGACGGGATTAACATACTAAAGTATTCGAAAAAGCATGCGGCTAAAGTTGTTGAAATGGCTATATTATCTGCATATTCAAACCTTGTTAATAAACTTGATACAGGAAGGCTTGATAAGCATGAAGTACTCATAAAAGAAGCTTATGTTGACGGAGGTCCGGTAATGAAAAGGATGCTTCCTGCTCCGCAGGGAAGAGCTTTCCGTATAAGGAAGCGCTCGGCTCATCTTACGCTTGTAGTCGAGAATATTGAAGAAAAAGCTTAACAAAAATAAATTATAAATTAAGGAGATTTTTTGGGACAGAAGACACACCCGATAGGATTTAGACTTGGGGTTATTAATACCTGGGACTCAAACTGGTATGATGAAAAGAGCTTTGCCCATAAGCTGAAAGAAGATTCCCTGATAAGGGGATACTTGAAGAAGAGGCTTGAGAAGGCAGGGGTTGCCAGAGTTGTAATCGAGAGGACGCTTAAGAAAATCACGCTTACAATCAGCACATCGAGACCTGGGTTTGTTATCGGGAAAAGCGGAAAAGAAATTACACAGCTTGAAAACGAGCTTAAGAAAATTACAGGCAAAGAAGTAAAAATTAATGTCGAGGAAATTAAAAAACCCGAGTTAAGCGCTCAGCTTGTTGCCGAAAATATTGCCGGACAGCTCGCGAATCGTGTTTCTTTCAGACGTGCTATGAAATCGGCAATAACTTCAAGTATGAGGATGGGTGCGGAAGGTATTAAGGTGATGTGCGGCGGAAGGCTCGGCGGTGCAGAAATCGCCCGTTCAGAGCAGTATAAAGACGGCAGAATTCCTCTGCAGACATTAAGAGCGGATATTGATTATGCATCGGTTACATCACATACTATTTACGGAGCGATTGGTGTTAAAGTTTGGATTTGCAGGGGTGAAAAACATTCAAAAAGTAATTTTTAATTAATATAACAGACCGGAGTTTAGTTTTATGTTGATGCCCAAAAGGGTTAAGTTCAGAAAAACCCAGAAAGGAAACAGAAGGGGGAAAGCAGGCAGGGGAAATCTTGTTGCTTTCGGATCTTTCGGCATGAAGGCAATGGAAGCGGCTTGGATTACTGACAGACAGATTGAGGCGGCTCGTATTGCGCTGACAAGATTCATGAAGAGAGACGGTAAAGTTTGGATTCGGATTTTTCCGGATAAACCGGTTACAAAAAAACCTGCTGAAACCCGTATGGGTAAAGGAAAAGGTGCCCCTGAATACTGGGTAGCCGTGATACAGCCGGGTAAAATAATGTTCGAGGTTGACGGTGTAACGCCTGCAGTAGCCGAAGAAGCTTTCAGACTTGCATCCCATAAGCTTCCTATCAAGACAAAATTTGTTAAAAGATTAATGTAAAATTTTAATTTATACAAGAAATGCTGAAGTGCTATCAAATAAAGGAAATGACAACCGAGGACCTAAAAAATACTCTGCATGATTCTGTTGCGGCGTTGGAAAATTACAGATTTCAACATTCGTCCGGACAGCTGGAAAACTATAAAGGTATTACTAATACGAAAAGAGAAATTGCCAGAATTAAGACAGTCCTGAGAGAAAGAGAATCAGAAACTCATAAAAAGAATTTAAAGAAATAACAAGATATCTTAAATGACCGAAGTAAAAATGACAGAAGAAGTTTCCGCTGTGAAAATGGAATCAGCAAAAAGGGAATCAGTTAGAAAGATAAGAACCGGCGTTGTAGTCAGTTCAAAAATGGACAAGTCTATTGTAGTCGCTATTGAAAAGCGGATTAAACATCCGTTATACAAGAAGTTTTTCAAAAAGACTGCAAAGTTTATGGCGCATGATGAAAAAAATGAATGCGGTATCGGAGATAAGGTTAAGATAATGGAAACCCGCCCTATCAGCAGCAGAAAAAGGTGGAGACTAGTAGAAATTGTTGAAAAAGCGAAATAATTTAAAATCGTAAAGCAGGGGTAAATATAAAATGATACAGGAAGAAACAAATCTCTCGGTAGCTGACAATTCCGGCGCAAAATCCGTGAGGTGCATCAGAGTTCTTGGCGGTTCTGACAGGCGTTATGCGAGCCTCGGGGATATAATTGTGGTATCCGTTAAATCTGCTATTCCCGGCGGCACCGTAAAAAAAGGTGAAGTATCCCGTGCGGTAATTGTAAGGACTGTTAAAGAAGTGAAGAGAAAAGACGGCAGCTGTATTAAGTTTGACGAAAATGCCGCCGTACTTCTTAATGCAACAAATGAACCAAGAGGAACTAGGATTTTCGGTCCGGTAGCAAGGGAATTGAGGGAAAAACAATTCATGAAAATTATTTCTCTCGCACCCGAAGTAATATAACACATTTAGAATAAAGGCATTAAAAAATGATAAAAACAAGATTTAAAAAAAACGATTTAGTAAAGGTTTTAAGCGGAAATGCGAAAGGCACAACCGGAAAAATACTTTTTATAGACAGAAAGAAAGCAAGAGTTATTGTTGAGGGTGTGAATATTATTCACAGACATACAAAACCCAGTCAGAAGAATCAGCAGGGGGGGATTGTAAAACGCGAAGCGCCCATTAATATATCAAATGTTCAGCTGATGTGTCCCAAGACAAATATGCCCACGCGCATCGGAATGGAAGTTGTAAAAGACCAGACTACCGGTAAAATCAAGCGCATGAGAAAAAGTCAAAAATCCGGTGAAATTTTAATCAGTTAAAAAATGGCAAATACCAAGCAAGACAGAAAAAAAAGCACAGCCGAAAATGATGACAAACAGAAGTCTAAGAAACAGGTAAAAGGCGGCGCAGTAAAGGGAGGCAAGAATGAAAAGTTTGTTGAAGAAAAAGTTCCTGCAAGACTAACAGATTTTTATAAAACCAAAATTGTACCTGATTTAATAAAGAAATTCGGTTATAAGAATTCGATGGAAGCCCCGAAACTTCAGAAAATTATACTCAATTGCGGCGTCGGAGCGGCAGTTACTGAACCCAAAATTATTGAAACCACGGTAAAGGATATTGAAGCAATAGCCGGACAGCGACCGACGGTCGTAAAAGCAAAGAAATCTGTCTCGAATTTTAAACTTCGCGAGGGAATGCCGATCGGCGTAAGAGTGACACTGAGAAATAACAGGATGTATGAATTTCTTGACAGGCTTGTTTGTATTTCGATTCCGAGGATAAGGGATTTCAGAGGATTGTCGGATAAAAGTTTTGACGGACGCGGAAATTACTCTATGGGTATCAAGGAACAGATAATTTTCCCTGAAATTAACGTTGATTCGGTTACACGCGTAATCGGTATGGATGTAACATTCGTAACGACTGCGAAAACTGATGAAGAATCGTTCGAACTTTTAAAAGCATTCGGATTACCATTTACAAAAAAATAAACTGATATTTTTAATGGCAAAAAAATCACATATAGCAAGACAGGAAAGAAGAAAAAAGCTCGTTGAGAAATATGCTCAAAAAAGAGAAGAACTAAAAAAAGCCGGGGATTTCGTCGGACTCTCTAAACTGCCGCGCGACAGCAGTGCAACAAGACTTCACAATCGTTGCAGTATGACAGGAAGATCAAGAGCTTATTACAGAAAATTCGGTGTTTCGCGTCTTGTTCTGAGGGAACTTGCTTTACAGGGTAAAATTCCGGGTTTAGTAAAATCAAGCTGGTAATTAAATTAACAGGAGATTATAATAAATGTCAATGACAGATCCAATCGCCGATTTTTTAACAAGGGTCAGGAACGCAATTAAAGCTGGTAAGAAAAGCGTTGATGCTCCTGCATCCAAGATGAAAATAGGCATTGCGGACATAATGAAAAATACGCATTTTGTGAGCGATTACTCGGTAATAGAAGCTGAAGGCGGAAAGAAATATGTCTCGTTAAAACTGAAGTACAATAACGGTTCGTGTGTTATAGAGGGATTAAGAAAAGTAAGTAAACCCGGCATCAGACAGTATAAGAAATCTGATAAGCTTCCGAGAGTCAGAAACGGACTTGGTATAGCCGTTATTTCTACATCCAAAGGACTCATGACCGATAGACAGGCAAGAAACCAGAATATCGGCGGAGAAGTAATCTGCGAAATCTGGTAGTAATAAATTATAAATATATAAAGACTTAAAATGAGCAGAATAGGTAAAAAACTTATAGAAATTCCGAAAGGCGTAAATTTAAATATCGCCGGAAGAAAAATAGATGTTACCGGTCCCAAGGGCAAGCTTTCGATGGAAACAACGGGCGAGATTAATATCACCCAAAACGGCACGGAGATTACTTTTACGCGCGAGAATGACTTGAAAAAAAATAAAGCGCTCCACGGACTTTACAGGGCAATGCTTCAGAATTTAATAACAGGTGTTACCGAAGGATATTCAAGAAAGCTTGAGCTCGTAGGAATCGGTTACAAAGCTGAATTGCGGGGAACGCATCTTATACTTCAGCTTGGATATTCGCATCCGATAATATTTTTACCTCCCGCAGATGTAAAACTTGAAGTTCCCGTGCCTACTAATATTATTATATCGGGTATTGATAAACAACTCGTTGGTCTGGTTGCCGCAAAAATACGGGCATTCAGAGCGCCTGAACCTTATAAGGGTAAAGGAATAAAATATGAAGGTGAGAAAATCAGAAGAAAAGCCGGTAAGACAGCCGCGAAGTAACAATAAATTTTAAGAGTTTTAAAAACAGAGAAAAAGTGAATACAAAATATTTAGACAGACGGACAAAGATAAAATTCAAGATAAGAAAGAAAATTAAAGGCACTGCAGAAAGGCCGCGATTAGTGGTGTTCCGCAGTTTGAAAAATATTTATGCTCAGTTAATTGATGACGTAAACGGAAGAACTTTAATTTCAGCTTCTTCTCTCGAGAAAGAGTTATCTTCTAAAATGAAAGTAGTTAAAGGAAAAACCGGGCAGTCAAAACTGCTTGGTGTATTACTTGCTGAAAGAGCTAAAGAAGTAAAAATCGGGAAAGTTGTTTTCGACCGCAACGGCTATTTGTTCCATGGCAGGGTAAAAGCTGTTGCAGACGGCGCTCGCGAAAGTGGTTTAATATTTTAAATAAATTTACTATATTGAGACATATTTCCTGAGTTCTCTTTCTCGGGTCGTCTAATGGCAGGACAGCGGCCTTTGGAGCCGTATGTGGAGGTTCGAATCCTCCCCTGAGAACACAGAAATAAATGACTTGATTCTTATATATACTTTTTTAATTATGAGTCAAAATCGTTAAATTAAGTTCTTAAGTAAAGAAATTTGTAAGCATAGAACTAAAGCAGTTATAAGTTATATAAACTAAGGATAATCAAATAAGATTTAATGGCAAAAAAATACATAAAGGCAAGTGAGTTAGAATTAAAAGAAAAATTAGTTTACATCGGCAGAGTCGCTAAAGTTGTAAAAGGCGGAAGAAGATTCAGTTTCAGCGCTGTCAGTGTAGTAGGCGATGGCAGGGGTCATGTGGGAATCGGACTTGGAAAAGCTAATGAAGTCACGGATTCCATCAGGAAAAGTGTGGAAGATGCCAGAAAAAATCTTGTTGAAGTTCCGATTCAAAAGGGAACAATTCCTTATACGATAATCGGCAAGTACGGCGCCGCAAAAGTACTTCTGAAACCCGCATCACCGGGTACTGGACTTATTGCAGGAGGCGGTGTCAGAGCCGTTCTCGAAACAGCAGGAATACAGGACGTGCTTACAAAGCTTTTAGGTTCATCTAACCCGCATAATGTTGTTAAAGCTACTATGAGCGCATTAAGGAGCCTTAAGGATGCAAGGATGACGGCTGAAAAACGCGGGATTACGGTGGCAGAACTTTTTTCAATGTAGATTTAATATAATACAGTTAAATGGATAAAAAGATAAAAATAACGCAGACAAAAAGCGTAATTGACAGAATAAAAAATCAGAAGAAAACTATCGTGGCGCTCGGACTCGGAAGACCGAATTATACCGTCATTCATAACGATACTCCTCAGATAAGGGGTATGATAGAAAAAGTGAAACATTTGGTAAAAGTAGAAGTATTATAAAAAAATATATTGCTCTTAACTCACAATCTAAAAACTAAAATGAAAGGAAAGAAAATGAAAAAGTTATTCACAGCTCTAATGTTAGTCATGTTCGTTTCCAGTCTCTCTTTTGCACAGGCGAATAAGAACTGGGATGGTACCAAACCTGAAGTTTACAAAGGTTCAAAGAACTTCATCTTTATGTATTCACCGTTTGTAAGTACTGAATTCGGTGGTGCTTATGCAGGCTCCTACTCGCGGTACGTTGACTCAAATACTACGGATGTCAGGAATCAGTACGGTGTCGGATTCCAGTATTTTGTGTCAAATGAAATATCTTTGTCTCTTGGATTCCATTTTGGTACAGGTTCATGGACGCCTACATGGGCAGGTGCTACAGCGAAATCATCAAACACACTGATCGGATTTGCATTGGACGGCAATTACCATTTCAAAGCTTTATATGGCATTTCACCGTACTTAGGGTTAGGAATTAATTACGGAACAGAAAGTTCAACAACTGATTATACTTTTGGACTTGTTACAGGACAAAGGAAAACATCGGGAAATTCCTTTTCTATCGGAGCTAACTTCGGATTTGACTGGTATTTCACTCCGGGACTTTCCATTGGCGGAAAATATGTACTCGGATATCAATCGAACAGTGCGCCGACAGTTACTAACACTTCATCATCAACATCAGCCGCTACAACGTACACAGGTCCCAGTACAAGTGGCTTTGGTACCGGTAGAGCAAGCATTATGCTGAATGTTCATTTCTAAGAAATAAAAGATTTACTAATAATAATTCCTTTGTCCGCGAAAGCGGACAAAGGAATTTTGTTAATTTAATACTGTTACAGGAATATAAAAAGAAAACATAATTAATGGATATACTCAGTAACTTAAAGTACGCAGAAGGTTCAAGAAAGAAGAAGAAACGGGTAGGCAGAGGGCAAGGCTCTGGCCACGGCGGAACTTCCACAAGGGGAGAAAACGGAGCTAAATCCCGTTCAGGGAATAAATTCCGCGCCTGGTTTGAAGGAGGACAAATGCCGCTTCAAAGAAGAGTTCCCAAGTTTGGATTTAAAAATATTAACAGGGTTGAGTTCAACGTACTAAATCTCGGCGACTTACAGAAATTGATTGACGACGGAAAGATTAAAGAAACGGTTGTCAGCGCAAATTTCTTCCATGTTGAGGGATTTATAAAAGATTCAAGGAAGCCGCTTAAGATTCTCGGTTTCGGCGAACTGAAAACCAAACTTGAGATTTCGGCAAACGCATTTAGTAAAACTGCAATAGAAAAAATTGAAACTCTCGGAGGAAAAGCCATCTTAATATGAGCGGTTTTGTAGAAAACTTCAGAAACATCTTCAAGATTGAGGAATTACGCACAAGGATATTTTTCACCATAGCTATCTTAGTAGTTGTCCGTATCGGCGCGCACATCACACTGCCGGGTATTGACGCTTCAATTCTTGCGGAGGCAAATAAAAATCAGGCATCAAATACGTTATTCGGTCTTTATGACCTGTTTGTAGGAGGCGCGTTCAGCAAAGCGGCTGTATTCTCTCTTGGAATAATGCCGTATATCAGCGCATCAATTATTATTCAGCTTCTCGGAGCTGTATTCCCTTACTTCCAGAAACTTCAGAAAGAAGGAGAAGAAGGCAGGAAAAAAATTAACCAGCTTACAAGACTTGGTACGATACCCGTTGCCGCATTACAGGCATGGGGCGTAAGTGTACAGCTTGCAAGCCGCAGAGCGGGTGAAATGAATATAATCAGCCCGGAAATAACAATGTTTTTATTCTCAATTTCTACGGTAATTTTTCTTACCGCAGGTACGATACTGCTCATGTGGATGGGAGAACAAATTACTGAACGGGGAATCGGCAACGGTATTTCCTTAATTATTTTTATCGGAATTATTGACCGTTTTCCGTATTCGGTGTTCGATGAATATCAGATTATCGCATCTGGTGTCAGAAATATTCTTATTGAAGCCATATATATAGTCGGTTTTCTGTTCATTATTGCCGGTGTAATTTCGGTAACGGTTGCGACGCGTAAAATACCTGTTCAATACGCGAAGAGGGTTGTCGGCAGAAAAGTTTTCGGCGGAGTTACACAGTATATTCCGCTTAAAGTAAACCAGGCAGGTGTAATGCCGCTGATTTTCGCGCAGTCAATAATGTTTATTCCCAGCACTGTATTGTCATTCTTTCCTAACAGCGATATAATGCAGTCGGTATCCAGATATTTTGATTATCAGAGTTATACTTATTCTTTTTTCTACGCATTGCTGATAATATTCTTTACATATTTTTATACTGCTATCGCTTTCAATCCGAAAGATGTAGCGGATAATATGAAAAAACAGGGAGGTTTTATCCCGGGCGTAAGGCCGGGGAAACCAACATCAGATTTTATTGATAATATACTTACAAAAATTACTCTGCCCGGATCTATATTTCTTGCGATTATTGCTATAATACCGGCTTTCTTATCGAAACTCGGGGTCACAACGGGAATGGCTCAGTTCTTTGGCGGAACAAGTCTGCTTATTATCGTAGGCGTTGCACTTGATACGCTTCAGCAGATTGAGTCGCATCTTCTCATGAGACATTATGACGGTTTCATGAAAGGAACGAAATTGAAATCGCGCCGATATTAAGCTGATATATTTCTGAGCCGATGTCTCTGATTAAATCTGAGAAAGAAATTGATTATATAAGGCAAAGTTGTAAAATTGTAGCAGGCGCTTTGATACACATCGGCGGCATGGTAAATCCCGGTGTTTCAACTTCAGAGATTGATGAAGCAATAGAAAGTTTCATCAGAGCTGAAGGCGGAATTCCGGCATTTAAAGGATACGGCAGGAACAGTAAGCGGAACGGATTTCCTGCAAGTGCCTGTATTTCGGTTAACGAAGAAGTTGTACACGGAATACCCGGAAACAGAAAGTTGATAAACGGAGATATAGTTTCGGTTGACGTGGGTGTGAAAAAAAACGGATATTTCGGAGACGGAGCTTATACATTCGAAATCGGTGATGTATCGAAGAAGAAAAAGCAGCTTCTGAAAATAACCGAGGAGTCTCTCTACAGAGGGATCGGAAAAGCGATTGAGGGTAATACTATAAATGATATTGCAATAGCTGTACAGACGTATGTTGAGGGTTCGGGATTTGGTGTGGTCCGGGATTTAGTCGGTCACGGAATCGGAAGGAATCTGCATGAAGAGCCTGCAGTTCCGAACTTCTACAGTCCGGCGAATACACAGAGGTTAAGAGCCGGCATGACGATTGCAATTGAGCCGATGGTGAATTACGGTACGTATATTGTTGAGACGCTGAGCGACGGATGGACGATTGTATCCGCTGACGGTGAGCCGTCAGCTCATTTTGAACATACAATCTTAATAACGGATTCAAAACCCGAGATATTAACTAAAATATAGCAGGTTAAAATAAAATTACTTGAAACAGGATTCAATAAAAGTTGACGGGATTATTACTGACATACTTCCCAATACGACATTTAAAGTCAAGCTTGAAAACGGACATGAAATACTGGCGCATATATCAGGCAAGATGCGTATGAATTACATCAGAATACTTCAGGGCGACAAAGTAAGCGTCGAACTTTCACCTTACGACCTGACCAAGGGCAGAATCACATACAGATATAAATAATAAAAAGTAAAAATTACAAGAATATGAAAGTCAGAAGTTCAGTAAAAAAAATGTGTGACAAGTGCAAAATTATAAGGCGCAAGGGAGTTGTGCGTGTTATATGCACGAATCCTAAACATAAACAAAGACAGGGATAAAATAATAATATTAACTTAATAAATTCAGGAGATAAAAATTGGCACGAATAGCAGGTGTTGACCTTCCGAGAAATAAGAGAACAGTTATTGGCTTAACCTCCATTTTCGGTATAGGTGTTTCGACCTCAAAGGACATCCTCGCCAGGCTCGGTATTAGCGAAGATACGAAAGTTTCAGCGCTGTCTGACGACGAGGTAAATAAAATAAGGCACGAAATCGGTCTTATAAAAATTGAAGGCGCGCTGAAGTCGGAAACACAGATGAACATAAAGAGGCTTATGGATATCGGTACTCACCGCGGTAAGAGGCATAGAAAAGGCTTACCAGTCCGGGGACAAAGAACACGCACGAATGCCCGTACAAGAAAAGGTAAAAGGAAAACAGTTGCCGGAAAGAAAAAAGCGGCAGCTAAGAAATAAACTAAGAAATAAACTAAGAGATAGACTAAGAAATAGGATAAGAAATAATAGTTTTATTCATAAATTTAAATCGGAAATAACTTGGCAAAGAATTTTAAAAAAGCAAAGAAAAAAATTCAGGTTGAGGCAAGCGGCGTAGCCCATGTAAGAGCTACCTTCAACAACGTAATAATAACGCTTACTGATTTATTCGGCAACACTATATCATGGGGTTCTTCGGGCAAGATGGGTTTTAAGGGTTCAAAGAAAAACACACCGTTTGCCGCTCAGATGACAGCTGAAGCCGCCGCCAAGACCGCAATGGACCTCGGGCTGAAGAAAGTTGAAGTCCTGATTAAAGGAGTCGGTTCTGGAAGAGATGCCGCCGTGAGGTCGTTAAGTACTGCAGGGCTCGAAATATCATCTATTAAGGATATAACACCGCTTCCGCACAACGGATGCAGACCACCAAAGAAAAGAAGAGTCTAAAATATTTTATAAATAAAAAATAATAAACCCAAACAACATAAATGGCAAGATACACTGATGCAAGTTGTAAGCTTTGTAGAAGAGAGAGAACAAAGTTATTTTTAAAAGGAATAAAGTGTTTTACGGATAAGTGCCCTATCGAAAACAGGAATTATCCCCCGGGACAGCACGGTATGAGCCGCAGACCAAGAATCAGCGATTATTCCGTACAATTAAGAGAAAAGCAAAAAATCCGCAGAACCTACGGTCTGCTTGAAAAGCAGTTCAGGGGTTATTTTGAAGAAGCGGCGCGCCGGAAAGGAATTACAGGTGAAAACCTTGTCAGAATACTTGAGAGCAGATTTGATAATACACTTTACAGGCTCGGGCTGGCTCCTTCAAGAAAATCTGCAAGACAGCTTGTTTTACACAGGCATCTTACAGTGAACGGAAAAACAGTTAACATTCCTTCTTTTATGCTTAAAGCAGGTGATGTAATACAGGTAAGGGAAAACAGCAGAAAAATGCAGATATTCCATGATTCTATGAAAAGAATGAAGGAGAATATGATGCCGGCTTGGCTGAACCTTGATAAGGCTAATATGTCCGGAACGTTCCTGAAAGTCCCTGATAGGGCTGAAATACAGTTCGTTGGTAACGAACAGCTTGTTGTTGAGTTGTATTCAAAATAATAATTAATATAATAATACTATAATGAAGGTAAATCATTTACATATACCTGAAAAGGTAGCAAGGGAAGAATCAACATATACAGATACTTTCGGCAGATTCGTACTCCAGCCTCTTGAAAGGGGATACGCTGTAACGATCGGAAATGCGATGAGAAGAATTCTTATATCTTCGCTTCCCGGTACTGCTATAGTCGCTATCAAAATAAACGAGGCACAGCATGAATTTACTACAATAAAGGGAGTTGTTGAAGACTTATCGGAGATTATTCTGAATCTAAAGCAGGTACGTTTTAAGGATATTACTGGAAAAGCAACCAAGATTGAGCTTAAACTTCACGGACCCGGAGAATTTTCCGCTAAAGATATTCAGGATGCGACAGCCGAATTTGAGGTCTTGAACCCAAAACTTCATATCGCTACTCTGAATAAAGATGCGGCAGTTAATTTGGAATTAAGAATAGGTATGGGTATAGGATATGTACCTTCAGAGGAAAATAAAAAATATGATTTACCTCTCAGCTTTATTCCAATTGATTCAATTTTCTCGCCCGTTACAAATGTAAATTATATCGTTGAAAACACACGCGTCGGTCAAAGGACAGACTATGAAAAGTTAGTACTTGAAATCTGGACTGACGGTTCAATGACACCTGAAGATTCTCTTATACTTTCTGCAAGAGTTATGCGCGAGCATATTCAGCTTTTTCTTGACCTTAGTCCTGAAATGGAAACTAAAGAAATTATAATTGAAGAGAAGGACGAGCAATTTGAGAAAATCCGTAAAATACTCCTTACACCCGTTGATGAACTTGATCTTTCGGTTCGTTCTCAGAACTGTCTTCGTTCGGCGCAAATAAAGACAATTGCCGAGCTTGCCAGTAAAAATGAATCGGAGATGCTGCATTACAGGAATTTCGGACGCAAATCACTTGCCGAGCTTGGAGAGCTTATTGAGAGTTTTGGGCTTTCTTTCGGTATGGATGTTGAAAAGTACATCGGTGATGAAACAAATGAAAAATAAATATGCTAAAGTAAGATAATCAGATAAAACACTATTAATATCAGAATGGAACACAGAAAAAAAGGAAGAAAATTAAAAAGGACAGCAAGTCATAAAAGAGCATTGCTCTCAAATTTATCGAATTCGCTGATTAAACATAAAAGGATAAAGACAACTGTTGCAAAGGCAAAAGAATTGAGGATGTACATTGAACCTGTAGTAAATAAAGCAAAGCTTGCTTTTCTTGCTAAAGATAAAAACCCTGACAGATATGTTCATCTTGTAAGGGAAGTCCGGAAATTCCTTAAAGAGCGGGCTGCTATACAAGAGCTGTTTACTGTTGTCGCGCCGAAAGTAACAGACAGAAACGGCGGTTATACACGCGTTCTTAAAACAGGTTTCCGGCCGGGCGACGGCGCTGAAGAAGCAATTATTGAGTTAGTTGATTTTAGCATCGTAGGCGAAGCCGTCAAACCAAAATCCGGCAAAAAAGGCGGAGAAGTTAAAGCCGAAGATGCAAACTCCGCACAATCCAAAAATAAAACAGAAAAAGCTAAAACAGCAAAGAAAGAAACAGCAAAGAAAGAAACAGCAAAGAAAGAAACAGCTAAGAAAGAAACAGCTAAGAAGGAAACAGCTAAGAAAGAAACAGCAAAGAAAGAAACAGCTAAAAAAGAAACAACTAAAAAAGAAACAGATAAAAAAGAAACAGATAAAAAAGCTTCTGAAAAAAAGAAAACATCTGCGGAGAACGATAAGAAAAACCAGTAGAGCCGCTTAATAATTTTTGTATCCAATCCCCGTATCATTAACCCGGTACGGGGATTTTTTTTACCCCAAATTTTTGTATTTCAATAAATTTAAAAAATTGTTAAATTGAAACAATACAGATTTTCTAATAATATAAATCTTATACACAGAAGTTAGTTTTATGAAATTATTGACAGAAACCATACGTGTTTCAGATTTATTTATAGCGGAAAAAAATGAAAATTAATTCTGCCGAGTTTATAAGCAGTATATATGATTTAAGAACACTCCCCAAAACAGTTCTGTCCGAATTTGTTTTTGTTGGCAGGTCAAATGTTGGTAAGTCATCTCTTATTAACAAAATATGTCATAAGAAAAACCTTGCCAAAATCGGCTCGGTTCCCGGTAAAACAAGGCAGTTGAACTATTTCTTAATTAACGAAAAATTCTACCTTGTTGACCTTCCCGGGTACGGATACGCTAAAATTCCCGAACAGATACGCGCCGGATGGAGGAAGCTTGTTGAGGAATATATCAGCGAACGGCAGAATGTGAACATGGTATTTGTGCTTATAGATGCCAGACATGAACCCACTTATCTCGATGAACTTATGGTAAGCTGGCTGGAGTATTATGAAATATCTTATGCAATGGTGCTTACAAAATCCGATAAGATTTCGAAAAATAAAATGGAAAAACAGATTTACAGAGCGTCGAAGATAGTAAATAATGATGATCTGTGCAGAGATTTCATCCCGTTTTCCATTATTACCGGCGAAGGGAAAAGCGAAGTGCTTGCATTGATATACGAAGCGCTTGCTAATCCCAGGAACAAAGAACCGGGAGTATAGTCCGCGGAAAAAAGTTACCGGAATAATTAAATATACAATGCCTGAATGCCGGAGAGAAAAAAGAATACCGTGATTATATCCGACAGTATTGACCTTTCAAACACAAATATTCTGACAAATGCCGGGATTAAAGTAATCTATAAACCGGAGATATCAAACGAATTGCTCCTCATGCTTTCGCATAAAATTCAGGCATCTGCCGTAATAATCCGCTCGGTCAGAAAAATATCGAAATTATTTATTGCCCGTTCGTGCATAAAAGTAATTGCTACAGCCTCTAAAGGTACTGACCATATTGACACTTTATATGCAAACAAAGCCGGAGTAAAAATTATTAATTCCGAAACGGGGAATTCCGATGCCGCCGCAGAGCATACGATGGCAATGATTTTAAATATTTACAAGAGAATTAACCTTTCGGATTACCTTGTGCGCGCGGGAAGGTTTACGGAATATAATTTTGAGAGGCATAATCTGCGCGGTAAATCAATAGGTATTCTGGGAACCGGTGCGGTTGGTTCGCGCGTTGCGCAGCTTGCTAATGCTTTCGGCATGAAAGTTTTCGGCAGTGATATTAACCCTCAGGTAAGACGAAGCGTAAGACGAACTCTTAAAGATATTAATTTCAGGAATGCCGATTTTATTTTCGGAAATTGTGATGTTGTTACCGTTCATATACCGCGCGAGAATAATTATAAATTTGTTGATTCGCGCAAATTATCACTGCTGAGAAAAAAATCAGTTTTCATAAATACATCGAGGGGCGATGTGATTGACGAGGAATACCTTATTTATTTGCTCGGGAAAAATAAAATATTTTTTGCGGGACTTGATGTTTTCAGCCGGGAGCCTGAAATAAATAAAAAATTATTCGGTCTGAAAAATGCTGTTTTATCAAATCACATAGCCGGTAAAACCGCAGAGGCGGGGCAAAGTATTCTAAAAGATATTTTTATGCAAGTTAAAAATTATGTCATAAAAACAGCTTAGCTTATGCGGGGGGTTTTTTTTACTTGTTTTACCGAAGAAATGGTTAAATATATATAATGAAATAGTATATTGACAAGATTTTTTAATAGTATTATATTGAGAAAGTACGAAAGATAAGAATGTTCTTAAATAATTATTTCCAATAATAAAAATCATAAAGGAGAAAAAAATGCTGAAAAGATTACTTTTAGCGGTTGTGCTTCTGGTGTTTGCATTTAGCGTAACAAATGCAAATCCGAGGCTGACACAGGAACAACTTAAGAAGATTGCAAACGCTCAATACACCATAGGGTTTATTGACGATGCAGTTTACGGTCAGAAAGTCGGAACCGGAGATTACGTAAATCTTTCGGGTCTGTTCGCAAAGGGTAAAGATGTACCCGTGACTTATGATAATCCAACCGGCTGGATCGGGACAGTTACAATGATTCCCACCGGCGCCACTTCGATTTACGACATGATGTCGAACGGGTCAACGCTTAACATCTGGCAGGACCCTTTAACACCGGATAAGATACACATTGTATGTGTATCTTCGCCGTTACTCGATCCTCAGCCGGGTTTTCCGGACAGAAAGTCAAAATATTATTTTAGTGAAGACAGAGGTGTTACATGGTCATTCATCGGAAACGTTCCTGATTTGAGAAGCGGTTTTCCGACAATTTCCGGTTTCGGTGACGGCTCTGCTCTTATTGCAAACCACAGTTCAGACGGCGGCACAGTTACACAAGGGCAGGCTTACAAAGATGCGGCGGCAGGTCTCGGTTCGTTCACAAGGCTTAGCGGTAATCCATACCACGTTTTTATATGGCCAAGAGTTCTTCCGACTGCGAACTTAACTCTTTCAAACAAGTTCATTTTTATCGGTTCTGTTAACAGCACGGCTTACGATTCCAACAGTTACAATGTCTGCACAGGCATGAACGCGCCTCCCGGAACATGGCTTGGCTTTAACCACACAAACGGCTCAACGGCGGAAACGTATGCTTTTGCCATAGGTCAGGACGGAAGAATCGGCCTATTGTATGAAAATGCCGATGCGGAAAGTCCTGCTAATTACGGGTGTATGTGGTTCATGGAATCAACAAACAGCGGCACATCGTTCTCCGCTCCGCTGAAAGTATTCAATGCGAATTTCTCGGGGGATTCTCTCGGTGGACTTCGCGGTGTTAGTTTAACATATCAGGGAAATGTTCCTAAAGGTGTTTTTGAAACTATGAAACAAAATACCGCTGGTAACTATTTCCCGGGTTTCCCTAATAATATTCGTTTCTGGTCACCGAGCTTACCGGGTGCAGATCCTAATAAGAGTATCATAATAGCTGATACAAATTCCGTAGGATATCATCCTTACATTCCCGGCGCGACAGGTGATGTATTCGGACCGCTCAGCAGACCGTCAATCGGTAAATCAGCAGATGGAAACATCCTTTTTGTTGCTATGGCAGTTCCGTCTGATTATGTAGGCGGACCAATAGATACAGTATCATTCATGGATGTATATATAACAGCATCCGGTAATCTGGGCGCTTCATGGAAATACCCGACAAAGATTACAAATCTGAATCCGCCGACTAATATGATGGATTATACTTATCCGAGCGTTTCTGCGGTAAACGATAATAGCGGCAGTAACTACTTCATCAATATGACTATGTATAAAGATGCAATGCCCGGAACTTATGTGAATCACGTTGCAAACGGCGAATCACTCGGCAGTCAGTTATTCGTAAGAATAGCAGTACCCGGACCGGTATTTGCGCATCAGATTTCGACAGAAATACCTGCAAAATATTCATTGTCCCAAAATTATCCGAATCCGTTCAACCCGGTAACCAGAATTAACTTTGCGGTTTCCAAAGCAGGATTCGTATCATTAAAGATTTATGACTTAACGGGCAGGGAAATTGCCACACTGGTAGATGAAAACTTATCTGCCGGAACATATACGAATTCTTTCAACGCATCAGCTCTGTCAAGCGGTATCTATTTCTACACCTTGAAAGCTGACAATTATGTCGAAACAAAAAAGATGATGTTAGTAAAGTAATAATAGTTTGACTTTTAATAAAAAAAAATAAATTCTCGGCAGTCCTCTTTTAAGTAAAGCGAAGGTTTTACTTAATTGAGGCTGCATTTTTAAAACAACAACAAAAATCTTATTTGGAGGGAAAAATGAGGGATAATACAAAAAAGTTCTTGATTTTTAAGATTATTTCCCTTTCTCTGTTAGCTTTTTTGATCTTTTTTCCGATTTCAATCTTTGCTCAGTCCACCGGCAGTATAGGCGGAAGAGTAACCGATTCTAAAGACGGAAGCTCTCTTATGGGAGCTACAATAAAGATCGAAGGTTCCAACATGGGAGCCATAACTGATGATAACGGTGAATTTGTTATCCTCAACGTTGATGTCGGTTCTTACAACATCATCGCGTCGTTTATGGGATACGACACAAAGAAGCAAACCGGTGTCAGGGTGTCTGTAGACGGCAGGACAAAGGTTAATTTTGATCTCAGCGTTACCGGTCAGATTACAACTGATGTAATTGAGATCGAAGCTGAAAGAAAGGGAATTGACGTAGAACAAAGCGGACGTATCATCGAGAATCAGTCTATTACAAATTCCGGTGTCCGCGGCATTACAAACATCGTTTCAAAAACAGCGGGTGTAGTTCAGGATGAAAGAGGCGGCGCAATTAATATACGCGGCGGCCGTTCTAATGAAAACATTATAATTGTTGACGGTGTTGAAACAACAAACCCGCTTGACGGTAGTTCAAGGGCGTTCATACCGAACAATCTCTTGCAGGAAATTACAGTTCTTACCGGTGGTTTTGGCGCTGAATACGGAAACGTGCTTTCCGGTGTTATCAACGTATCAACCAGAAGCGGTACGGATAAATACACGGGTTCCTTTGAAGCTACTTCCGACGGATTCTTAGACGGACTCTTAGGAGGCGGCAAATGGAATGATGCAACAAAGCCGTACGATGATGTATTTAAGAGGTGGTTCAATGCGCCTTCTCAGGGGTATAACCTTTATAATATTAATATCGGCGGTCCGCTGATTCCTACAAAGAAACTCGCGAAAGTTATAAACTTTTTCGGAAGTTACGAAAAAACTTTTCAGAGAATTACAATCGGATCTTATGTGGTTGATAAAGTTCCCACAATAGTTCCGAACGGAAAATTTTTAAATAACGAAGCAGGTTCGAATTCATGGAACGGAAGGTTAAATTTCAATCTTAATGAAATTCAGGGAAAGAATATCCCGATTCAGTTCAGATTCGGAGCTACTTTCAATAATACGACGGGGCGCTCTACATACGGCTCCAACGTTCTGCAAAACTCAGACCGTAACCCCGTTATGACGGGCGATGACAAACAATTATTCGGACGTATAACTTTGACTCCGTCGAATAAATTCTTCCTGGAGTTACAGGCGAGTTATTTCAGTTCCTATACTGATCAGTTTGATCCCGTGCATCAGGCAAGCCTGACGCATTACGGCGACTCAGTTTACAATCCTCTGCTTAACGTCTATTATCCCGGTTTTGGTAATGGCAGGACTTACGGAATGGATCCCAATACATCCTTACTTTACGGCAGAGTCGGAAACGTTATAGATATATATCAGAGATATGACGTCAGCTATATAGGCGGCAAACTTGATGCTACTTATGCTTTACTGTCAAAGAAATACGGTGACCACGAAATTAAGTTCGGAGGTGAATACAAATATAATACTCTGAGAAGAGAAACTATTAATCCGGTTGCGCTGGCTGACCAGACAATTCAAAATGTTTTGGACAGGTACTACGGTACAAATGCCGCAAGATTAAAAACTTACGGGTATCAGATAGTTGATCCGATATCAGGTATGGTTATCGCAAATGATGCGGATCAGGTGGCAGGAACAGCACCTAAACATCCTATCACGGGCGGATTCTACGTTCGCGATAAAGTCAGTTTTTCGGATTTTAACTTCAACGGCGGTGTTCGTGTTGATTTCTTTGACGTAAATGATTACGTTTTTAAAAGCCTTTCTACTGACATCACGGGTCCTGACGGTGTTATAGCGTCTGATGATGACTTCATAATGAGCACCATGAATTTCTATGTAAGTCCGAGGCTTGGATTCTCATTCCCGATTACCGATAAAGTGATATTTGTCGCGCAGTACGGACAGATGGTTCAACTGCCGCAGTTAAACCTGCTTTACGTCAACAGAGCAACGCTTCAGCGTTTTCTTTCAACATCTCTGCAGGACGTAATCGAAAATTCATCACTTAAACCGACTAAACTTACACAGTATGAAATCGGCTTTAAACAGCAGATTGGTGATTACATCAATCTTGGCTTGACGGCTTTTTATAAAGAATCAACTGACCTTATCGGTGCCGGAAGAATAAAGGCAACTGATGACGGAAAAGTACCCGTCGGATTTGCAACATACATTAACAATGATTTCGCGATTTCAAGAGGACTTGATTTTTATCTGTCAATGCGTAGAATCAGCAGATTATCTGTTGATTTTGCATATACACTTATGTATTCGTCAGGAACGGGTTCGGATGCTTTTTCGAAGAATTCGCTTGCTAACGACGCAACTCAGGAACTTCCTCAATACGTTTATGCTCTTAATTACGACCAAAGACATACAGGAAGTGTAAACCTCGACTACAGATTCGGCTATAACGACGTACCAAAGGGCTGGGGCGGGGATGTTCTGAAAAATCTCGGACTCAACCTCCTGTTCAGTTTTAACAGCGGACGTCCGTACACTGCAAGAACAGTTGCCACAACCGCTACAGGTGCCGCGGGAGATATTCTACTTTCGGCAAAGAACGAACTTTATAGAAACTGGAATTTCAGGCTGGATTTGAGACTTGATAAAACCGTACCTATTTGGAAAACAAACGTGAACTTCTACGTCTATGTAATTAACCTGATTAATACTGAAATCGTGAATAATATTTTTGAAGGCACCGGACTGCCGTATGATAACGGTTACCTTTCTACTCCGGCAGGTTCTTCAACTTTTGAGCGCGACCCGGTTTTCGCATCACTATGGCCAGACAGAATTAATTACTTCTCGAACTATGGACCTGCGAGACAAGTCAGGTTTGGTATAAATGTCAGTTTCTAATATTCAAATTGAAGGAATTTTTTTTTTAATAACAAATTGAGTATCAATATGAAGCTTAAAAATTTTAAAATAATAACGCTCCTGATTATACTGATCTTAAGCTCGCATGTGTATTCGAAACCGCGTGTTACTATTGGCGGTCCTTACCGTCAATCGCCTGATGTCGTGGTGGTTCAGAGAGTCTTTCTGAACGCGAATAACATCAATACTATTTTTCAGAATACAGGAATATTTAATCAAGATACAAGAACTACTAACACTCCCGGACTTGAATGGCCAAAGGGCTCTCATAAGTTTGCCTGTTTCACTGCCGGCCTTTCAATAGGCTGCGGTATTGGCGGGCAATACGCCCAAACTATGGCATCTTACAAGGGAGAGTATTCACCGGGCTACTATGATGCAACCGGTACTTACAAAACGAGCCCTGATTTTAAGATGTATGTTGTAAGAATGGGTGATAACGCCGTATCCAATCCTGATTATGCCAACTGGTATAAGATGGTACCTTACGGCGCGCCTTACACAGATATTAACAAGAATCAGCAGTTCGACCCTGATATTGATGTCCCCGGTCAAACCAATGCAGGGGAAACGATATTCTATTGCATGACCGACGGAGATTTAACACAGCATGCCGTAGGTGAAGGTTTCGGAGGCGGAATAACCATTCCTCTGATGAAAGTTGAAGCTCACTTCACTGCATGGGCATATACAACTCCGGGACTTGAAGATCTCGAGTTTGTTAACTGGGTTGTAATAAACAAAGGCACCAGTACATGGGATTCGACATTCATGGGCATAGTAGTTGACCCCGATCTCGGAGATGCGAATGATGATTATATCGGCAGTGAGCCATCTCTGAATATGGGTTACGTTTACAATGCCGATGATAATGACCCGGTTTACGGACAAGCTCCTCCGGCTTTCGGTATGGATTATTTCAAAAGCCCGATAATAAAAAGACCCGGACTGCCGAATGATACAATTGGCATGACGTCATTCGTTTTTTTCACTAACAATGGTAATAATCCTCCGCCGTGTGAAAGTGACCCGAATGCTGAACCTGTTCCGGCTTATCACATGTTACAGGGATTCAAGAAAGACCGTACACCGTTCATGGATGTTACTAAGGTACCTCCTGCGAGTACAAAGTTCGTCTATCCGGGTGACCCCGAAACGGGATCCGGCTGGACTGAATATAAGGGCTCAATGACAAATTGCAACGGAGATACAATAAGTACAACCAGCAACACACTTTCAATTAATCCTGCCGGTGACAGGAGATTTATTTTCAACTCCGGCAGACTCGATTTTCAATACAAACCAGGAGATACACAAAACATTGTAGTTGCGCAGTTCGTACAAAGAGGTTCGAATAATAAGAATTCTGTTACACGTTTGAAAAGAATTGCAAAGACAGCGAAAATTATATACGATAATAACTTCAATGTAACTCCACCGCCTCCCCCCCCCGTTGTGAATGCCGGTTTCACACCGCTTCTGAACGGACTATGCAACATTAATCTTGCATGGGGAGACATTTCAGAAACTTATAATTACTGGGATTCAATTTTCTATATGCCGAAAGATTCAAATATTTATAAATTCCAGGGATATGAGGTTTACGAAATCAATAAATACGCAAATTCAATACCGGATTTTACGAAACCATATACAGTTGATCCTACACTAATAAAACTCGTTGCAACATTCGATAAACGTGATGATATCGGGCTGATAGTTGATACATTTTCCACAGGAACAATCGTCGGCACTATGGAGGTTTTTGCTCCGTTCCCGATTGTACCGCCTTTTAATCTTCCGGTTCCTACCGGATTCCCGAACAGCGGTATATCAAGAGCAATTACGGTTACGAGTACGGCATTCGCCCAGAACTACGGAGGGCAGTCCAGTTTCATATACGGACAGGAATACCAGTTTGCAGTTGTTGCTTATGGTGTATCAACGGCTGACAGTCTTGCAAGAGGATTCAAGGTAATCAGAAATTCCGTTAGCACAGGAATATTGAAGATCCGTCCGATTGCACCGCCTGCCGGAACTATTTTTACATACGAGAACGGCGATACACTCCTAACTTCTTCAAGGGATCTTACTCTAACTCCTGTTATCAGAAATATGGATCTTCTGAAGGATGCTACGTACAGAGTACAATTTAATTCCGACACAACTTACAGCTTAATGAGGAGACTTGTAGGTGCTGTTAAATTTGACACACTGAACCGGAACCTCAAAGCACTGAATATCAAGACAACATCGGATGATTCTTCAAGAACGGTTGACGGTGTATTCATAAACTTCCAGAAAATTCGTTTCACGAATTCACCCAATGGTAATTATGTAGGAAATGCCGGAGTTGTAAAAGACCCGTCATTTGCCGTACCGGACAGTATTCAGTCCAATAAATACGGATTTGAATATTCAAATCCCGCTAATCAGTTCCTGCTTGGAAGCAGATATGTACGGGATCCGTCTAAAGCATGGCAATCAGTAATGATGTCATTGTCGTATCCGACAACGACAACATTTACGGCAATCAGGTCAGGAATAACAAACGACAGGCTCAGGAAAGTCACTATAGAATTTACCGCTCCGGGGCAGGGACAAATGGCTTACTGGTACAGGGATACATCTCTCACCAGTGATAACTTTTATATATATCAGGGAATAGCGCCTGTACCTTTCAAGGTATATGCTGATACTGTCCTGGTTGATGACCCGACAATTCCTTCATTCATAGTTCAAAGACGTCAGATAAATGTTGGCTTTGTTGAATCGGCGGATACAACTCCGGGACATCAATACCTCGGCTGGAATCCCACAAACGACTCTCTTGGCAGTAAATTGCTATTGTATGTATTTGGCTCAAGCTACGATACGACTATAGCGTCGCCTTATAAGAGCAGAAATTTGTTTTTGAATCAGTCACAATTTGACATTATGTATGTTTGGTCACCGAGGCTCGTTACTCCGGGAGCGGCCGCAGGTCCGGGAGAGTTACTTTATTTTTACCCGTACTCAGTTACGAGACCTTATGTAAACGGTAATGTTCCGTTATATTATGAATTCTCGACAGCTAAACCTGTATTCGGCGACCCGAATAATGCTAAAACAACGAATGCAATGAGCAAGATTAAAGTTGTGCCGAACCCATATTACGGATTCAGTACACTCGACAGAAGCGCAGCGGACAAATTCGTTACATTCAGGAATCTGCCGGCAAATTGCACAATTAAGCTTTACACGCTAAACGGAGACCTTATCAGAACACTTACAAAATCCGGTAATGGCAGCTTGGCGAGCACATTAGAATGGAATCTGCAGAACATGGAAAATGTTCCTGTTGCTTCGGGAATTTATGTTGCTCTCATTGATGCACCCGGCATTGGCCAGAAAATTCTTAAATTGGCAATATTTGTATCACAAGAAAGGATAAACTTCTAAAGCATTTTATATTGGAACCCCCGGAGCAGAAACTCCGGAGGGTTTAATTAAAAATTTAAGGAGAAATTACAAATGAAATTGAGTTTTAAAATATTCCTAATAATCTTAACAATACTGTTTGCAGTTAATCTAACTCAGGCAGGACCGAGAAAAAAACTCGGTACGTCGGCGGCTCCCGAACTGCTGATACCTGTTGGGTCTATCGGCACATCGCTGGCAGGGTCCAACACGTCCTTTCAGACAGGTATTGACGCAATGTACTGGAATCCGGCCGGTTTGTCACAGCTCAATTCACCCAATGTCGAAGCGATGTTCTCCCACATGAACTACTTTGCAGATATGAAGGTAGAATACCTTGGTGTCGCCGCTAAACTCGGCGGATTAGGAGTTCTTGGATTCGGAGTAAAAGCGTATAACATCGGTGATATTGAACAGACAACGGAAATACAGCCAGAGGGAACAGGCGCGACCTTTAGCCCCTCGTACATTGTCGGGAATCTGACCTTTGCCAGACAAATGACGGACAGAATCAGATTCGGAGCAAACGTTAAAGTGATTAATGAGTCGGTTGCCGATGTCAGTTCAACTGGTGTCGGATTTGACTTTGGGATTCAGTACAAAGGAGGCGAAAGCGGATTTAATTTCGGTATTGCCATAAAAAACCTTGGACCTTCTATGACCTTTAACGGATCAGGACTTGACAGAACAATACTTCTTCCGAACGGGCAACAAACCATTCAGAGAGTAGTTCTGCAGAGTTTTGATCTTCCGACAGCGCTCGATCTTGGCATTGGATATATATACAATTACAAGAAGATGATGGACTTCGCCTTAGGCGTATCGTTCCAGAATAACAGTTTTTCGAGCGATGAGTTCAAATTCGGACTTGAATACAACTACAAGAAAATGTTTTATCTGCGCGGTTCATTCACAGTCTATACGGATAAATCGGGCAGCAGTGAACAGTTATTTGGTCCGTCATTCGGCGCCGGGCTGCATTATCCGTTCGGAAGTGTATCGCTCGGATTAGACTATGCTTACAGGGTAATTAATGAATCAGCTTTAAACAGCACGAATCAGTTTTTCACCCTGAGCTTAGGTTTCTAAATTATTTTTTTACTTTTCATAAAAAGGTAATCATAAGTTTCTTGTGGTTGCCTTTTTTTGTATTTAATTAAAGAAAAACATGAAACAAAAAAAAGTTCTGCGAATAATAAAAAGTTCTTATTGCTTTTTATTCGTCCTGTTTTTTCTTTTGCATCTGTCTTCTGAGATTGTTTTCTCACAGGAAAAATTTTATTTCAATGCCGATTTCTCCGTTTTCAAAGGCTCGGAAGGGAAATCAGAAGTTGAACTGTATTTTTCTTTTACTCAAAGAGGTCTGACTTTCATAAAAAAAGATGCCTCAACAAGTTCTTATTTCGATGCGATGGCTAATGTTGAAGTTTTAATATTAAACAAACAGACAAATAATATTATTTTTAATGAAATCTATGGCTTGCAGTCACGTGTTACCGATACGGCAAAGAATACATTATCGAGTAAACTTATCGGACAGCAGAATTACCTCCTCGCGTCCGGGGAGTATTTCCTGAAACTTATAGGATCAGATTTTAACAACAAAGAACATATAGCTATTGATAGCTTTGATATCAGCCTTCCTGTGTATGACTCGGCTAAATCCTATATGAGCAGTCTGCAGATTGCGACGTCTATAGAAAAAAGCAAAGATAAGAAAAGCCTGTTTTATAAAAACGGGTTTGAAATTACTCCGAACCCAAGCTTTTTATTCGGGAACAATCTGAATTCCCTGCATTATTATGTTGAAATATACAATATCAGGAAAGAATTTACTTCAGATTCAGTATTTAATATTATTGAACTTACCGATGCCAATTCGGGAAAACTTGTTTTCAGAAGTGAGAAATTGCAGACATCCAGATCCTCTGCTTTTATTGAACTCGGCGTTATTCCGCTGGATTCAGCTTCCACTGGTCCTTATATTTTAAGAATTGAACTTATTGACAGAGTAAATAATAAGTCAATTGATAAACAAAAGAAGTTATACGTATTTAACACTTCAAAAACCGCGAATTTCGGACAAGTTGAAGATAAAGGTTACCTGCAAAGTGAATTTGTCGTCATGACAGAAGTTCAGGTGAATGAAGAATACGACAAAATAATATACGTTCGCACGTCTCCCGAAAATAAAGAGTGGGATAAACTCAAGTCGCTTGACGAGAAAAGAAAGTTTCTTTATTCATTCTGGAAAAGGCGGGATATGAATGATACGCCGCGTTTTGAGATGCGGGATGAATATTTTAAGCGGTTAAAAGAAGCGAATATTAAATATAAGGAGGGATTTAAAGACGGCTGGAAAAGCGACAGGGGGCGCATTTATATTGTTTATGGAATTCCTTCCAATGTTGACAGGCATTTTTTCGAGCCGGATACTAAAAATTATGAGGTCTGGCAGTATGACTATGTTGAAGGAGGTACGATGTGCGTGTTCGGGGAAATCCAGACAAGCGGCGAAGGTACTTATGTCCTGATGCATGCTACAATGCGAAATGAAATAAGAGATCCTAACTGGCTGGTAAAACTCAAGAAATAAGGAATTTTATGCGTAAGAATATTTTTATCGCCGTAAATACTTTTTTATTTGCCGTTTTAATCTGGCTTTATATAAATCTTAACCTTACATATTATTATGTCATGGCAGTACCGCTTGAAGTAGAATCATCAAAAATGCAGGCGATATCAAATGAACTTCCGTCAAGTCTTGAAGTTACTGTAAAAGGTAAAGGCTGGGATTTGCTTTCATTAATTCTTAAAAATAATATTATATACACGATAGATATTTCCGGCTACAAAAAGGACACGAAAATTAATCTTATGCAGGCAGTTCAAGGGATTTTTTCGGAAGTCGTCAATCTGCCTTCAAGTATATCAGTGCAAAGTGTTGTTCCTGATAATCTTGATATATCATTTGACAATACAATAACAAAATCTGTTAAAATTAAAAACAATACGGAGGTTTCCGTAAAAGAAGGTTACATTCTGATCGGCTTACCGCGCATTGTTCCTGATTCTGTAAAGGTAACGGGCGCGACTTCCATAATATCTAAAATTAAATATTTAACAACTGAAAATGGGAATTTTACCGGTGTCAGCAGTAGTTTCACAAAAGAAGTGAAACTGATTGACACACTTTCAAATCTTGTTAAAGTAGAGCCAAAGTATGTTACAATATTTTACCGTGTCGAATTATCCGCGGAGAAAATATTTGAGGGCGTTGATGTTACTGCGCTTAATGTTCCGGCTGATAAAGAAGTTCTCATCGTCCCGCCGAAAATTACTTTATCTCTGCGCGGCGGAGTGGAACAGCTTGCGAAAGTAAGTATTGCCGATTTTAAAGTTGGAATAGAATACAGCCAGATAGATTCGGATGAACAGGGATTCGTTGTGCCAGGTATAGAACTACCCGGCAAGAACTTTTCTGAGTTTACTATAATAAAATCTGAACCTCAGAGATTCCAGTATATTATTAAAAAGAAAGAACTAAAATG
>Ga0247841_10003085_pt1 | contig 31588 bp, 34 predicted proteins | sample LaCruzMarch2015__2_FD_192410 | JGI IMG/M metagenome (GOLD analysis project Ga0247841, IMG submission 192410) | Freshwater microbial communities from meromictic Lake La Cruz, Castile-La Mancha, Spain - LaCruzMarch2015_18m | ecosystem: Environmental > Aquatic > Freshwater > Lake | place: Spain...
AGTCGGGATAGAAGCGTTTCTCTCTATTAACTTTGTATTTACTCCGCCTAAGGTTTCAATGCCTAAAGAAAGCGGGGTAACATCCAAAAGAAGCACATCTTTAACTTCTCCGGTAATGATGGCTGCCTGGATTGCCGCGCCTAAGGCCACGCACTCCATGGGGTCAACTCCGCGCTCGATTTTCTTACCGACATAGTCCTCTACGAATTTCTGCACAATGGGCATACGCGTAGGCCCGCCGACCATGATAATACGGTCAACCTCTTTAGCGGTTAATTTTGCATCGCCTAATGCCTGCTCCATAGGATGACGGCAGCGGTCAATTATAGGAGAAATAAGATCTTCCAGCTTTGCCCGCGTAATTGTCATAGTCAAATGTTTAGGCCCGGTGGCATCAGCAGTAATAAAAGGCAAATTTATATCTGTGCTGACTGTGGAAGACAACTCTATCTTCGCCTTCTCTGCTGCCTCACGCAATCTCTGCACTGCCATTTTGTCATTCATAATGTCAATACCGGTTTCACGTTTAAATTGCCCGGCGATATACTCAAGCAAAACCTTATCCATGTCCGTACCGCCTAATTGCGTGTCTCCGGATGTTGATTGCACATGGAATACTCCCTGGTCCATTTCCATAATGGTTACATCCAGCGTGCCGCCGCCTAAATCAAAAACCATGATCTTCTGCTCTTTCTGGGCCTTCTCTAAACCATAGGCAAGGCATGCGGCAGTCGGCTCATTGATAATACGCAACACCTTCAATCCGGCAATCTCTCCGGCATCCTTAGTAGCCGTCCTCTGGTTATCGTCAAAATAAGCGGGACAGGTTATGACCACCTCTTCCACCTTATCCCCCAAATAAGCTTCTGCATCCTGTTTGATTTTTTGCAGGATAAAAGCCGAGATTTGCTGGGGAGTATACTCCTTGCCAAAAACCTTGAATTTAAAGTCAGACCCCATCTTACGCTTGGCTGCCTGGATTGTACCCTCGGCATTTATCGCTGCCTGGCGCCTTGCCGGCTCGCCGACTAATTTTTGCCCGTCCTTAGTAAAAGCAACATAAGAAGGAAATGCCTTACCTGAAGCAACGCCGGCGCCTTCAGCAGAAGGTATGATTACCGGCCTGCCGCCTTCCATTACCGCTGCCGCGGAATTTGATGTCCCTAAATCAATACCGATTACTTTTGCCATATCTCCACCTCCATATAATTTGGTTAAACAGGTGTTTTCTGAGAAACCTTGACCTTAGCGGTCCGGATTACCCGATCGTTCATTAGATAACCCTTTTGCAACTCCTCCATCACCGTGTGTTCCGGCAGTTCTTTATTCTCTGCCTGCGTTAATGCCTCATGGTAATTCGGGTCAAATAATTTTCCTTTTGCCTCAATGGGTTTAACCCCATACTCCTTCAACATTTCATACAGGTGCGCCAGGATCATCTCCACTCCCTTTAAAAAAGCAGGTAAATCCTGATGTTTAGACTCCGATAGTTCAACCGTGCGCTCCAGGTCATCCAACACGTTCAATAATTCAACGATGATACCTTCATTAGCGAATTTTATGAAATCCTGTTTTTCCCGCTCCAGCCGCTTCCGGGTGTTTTCAAAATCCGCCTGCAGCCTGGCCATCTTATCCCAGCATTCCTTGGCCTTATCAGCCTCTTCCTTCAGTTTCAGGTATTCGGCTTCTTTTAGGCTAACAATTTTTTCTTCTTTATGTTCTTCCATGGCTAACCTTTATATATTGTCCAACACCCCGGATAATACCTCAGAGATATACCCCAGGGCAGGAATAATCTGTTTATATTCCATACGCATCGGGCCTAATACCGCCAGCCTTCCCGACAGCCTGTTCTTAACCCTATAACTCGAAACTACCAAAGAACAATTCTCCATTTCCGGGCAACATAGTTCACTACCGATATATACTTTGACTTTCTCGCTGAAATCGCGGTTTATGATATCTAACAGGCGCCCTTTATCCTCTATGACCTTGATCAACACGCGTATCTTCTGAAAATCCTTGAATTCCGGCTGCTCCAGGATACAACCGATACCTGTAAAAAGAAATTTATCCTGCCATTCCAAAAAAGATACAATGCCTGTATAATGAGTGATCGTAGAGATAACTTCAGAGGTTTCCTCCAGGGCATCTTCAAGCCGGCGGATCTCCCTCTTATATTCCTTTACGATGCGCTCTTTCTCTCCATCCAATAAAGCCATCTGCGAAGTAAGAAAATCCACGTAGTAACGGTAACCTTTATTAGTGGGAATCCTTCCCCCGGAGGTATAAGGATGCATAAGATATCCGCTCTCTTCAAGCTCGGCAAAGATGTTCCTTATTGTAGCCGAGCTCAAATCAAAATCTCCTGCAATATCTTCGGACGCCACTGGCATGGCTGCCCCGATATATCTATTTATTGCCGCGGTTAAAACCGCCTTCCTTCTATTCTCATAATCCACGTTCTTTACCATAAAACCCCCATCCTTAGCACCTTATCTTTAAAATGCTAAAGAAATAGTCTAACATAATTCATCGCTTTGTCAATCTAGAAATAATCTACTGGCACTCTGCGATAATGAGTGCTAACAATAATCTAAAAAAATTTTAATCTTCTTTTCCCATTTCCAAAATTATCCTTATCCCGCTGACATTAACCCGTTTTTCTTCCATTAGATAATGCACATACTCCAGCCTCTTAATATCTTTTAAAGAATACAGCCTACTTTTCTTACCAACTCTTTTAGGACAAACTACTCCTGCCTTATCCAGTTGGCGCAGGGTCCATAAAGGTAAATCCACCAGCTTACTGGCAACACTAATCACATAAACCGGTTCATCCGGGCTTATATGAATATCAAATATAGGCATCCTGCCTCCTTGATATTTATCCTAAAAGTAAGTCTAACATAAGATAATTAATTTGTCAAGATAATATAATTAAATTTGTTAGGTATTCTAATTGCTTATGTCTATCTCTTTATTGTGCAATAACTTATGATAGAGCAATTTTGGCAGCGTTAGCTTGATTTTTATCCCTTTTTGCAGGTAATTAATCTCCTTGACTTGCCCCTCCCTATGGAACAGATCTACTAAGTCCATCCGGGAATGAGGAATCAAGATTTCAAGGTCTACCATCCTGTATGAAAAATTTGCCTGGATTTCTTTGACCAACAAATCCAGATTTTTATTTGACTTGGCAGATATCATTATCGGATTAGCAAAATCGTCCTTTAATTTATTCAACCACATCAAGTCTTCCACCTGGTCAATCTTATTCAGTGCTGTAATCATAGGTTTTTTGTCAGCGCCTAATTGCTCCAGGACCTCAAAGACCGCCTTCTTGTGTTCTAATAGGCGCGGGTGGCTCACATCTAAAACATGGATTAATAGATCCGCCTCAACTACTTCCTCAAGGGTTGCCTTAAATGCTTCAATGAGGTGATGCGGGAGTTTATGCAAGAATCCTACGGTATCGGAGATAACTATATTTTCTCCATTAGGTAACTGCAGGCCTTTACATAAAGGGTCCAGTGTAGTAAAAAGCCCATCGGAGGTAACCTGCTCTGTATTCGCCAGGGCGTTTATTAAGGTGGATTTTCCGGCGTTGGTATAACCCACAAGCGCCACGCTGGGGATAGAGCACTCTTTCCGTTTTTTCTTTACCGTCAGCCTATGCAGGGAAAAATGTTTTAAATCTGCCCTTAGCTTGTCTATTCTTTTCCTTATCCTTCTGCGGTCAACCTCTAATTTCTGTTCACCAGGCCCGCTTGTCCCGATACCGCCTCCTAACCGCGAAAGGATGATCCCCTTCCCGACCAACCTGGGCATAAGATATTGAAGTTGGGCAAGCTCTACCTGCATCTTCCCTTCAGGGCTTTTGGCGTGACGTGAAAAAATATCCAAAATCAACTGTGTACGGTCAATGGTCTTTTTGCCGATTATATCTTCCAGGTTTCTCTGCTGCGTCCCGGACAGGTCCTGGCTGAAAATCACCGTATCCACTTCCTGCTCCTGGGCAAAAACAGCTATTTCTTCGGCTTTCCCTTTACCGATAAAAAGGTTTGGAGTGACTTTTTCTCGGAGAGAAATAATATTATCCACTACCTCAGCCCCGCAGGCAAAAACCAATTCTTCTAATTCAACGGCAACATCTTCCACCGGCCAGCGCTTCTGTTCCGATTCGACATCAACTGTGACTAATAAAGCTTTTTCCAATTAATCTTCTCCTTAATCTTTTTGGCTATCGATTGCGAGGTTTCTTTACTGCCGATCTGAATCCACTGTATCCTTTTGTCTTTTCTGAACCAGGTAAGCTGTCGCTTGGCGTATTGGCAAGTGCTTTGGGTGATTATCTCCCTGGTTCTTTCTAAATCGTATAGCCCGTCAAAGTAACCTTTCAATTCTTTTATTCCTATCGCCTGAGACGCGGTCTTGCTTAATTTTTTCTTTAGCAATTTTTTAACTTCAGCAGCTAAACCTCGTGAAAACATTTTATCCACACGCCTTCTAATCCTGTCGCGTAATTCCTGGCGGTCCATGTTAAGGCAAAAAATAACGGCATCATATTTTTCTCCCAGCCCTTTTCTTTGTTGTTTAAGGGCTGAAATAGTCTTGCCCGTAGTTTCAAAAACTTCCAAAGCCCGGATTATCCGCCTGGAATCATTAGGATGAATATTAGCGGCTGCTTCCGGGTCTACCTTCTTTAGCCTATCATACAAACGCTCTCTGCCGAATTTCTCCAGCTCCTCGTAAAGCCCTTGGCGGATTTTTTTGTTTTGAGCTTTAGCCTTGAATATCCCATCAATCAATATGGACATATAAAGGCCGGTGCCGCCGATAAAAAGCGGAGTTTTACCTTTTTTTATGATTTCTTCGATCTTTTTTAAAGCTTCCCTGCGAAAAGTTGAAACATTATACTCGGCCGCAGGCGAAACAATATCAATTAAATGGTGCCTGATTTTCCTGCGCATAGCCGGAGTGGGTTTTGAGGTGATAATATCCATTCCCCGGTAAATCTGCATTGAATCACAAGAGATAATTTCGGCGTTAAGCTTTTTCGCCAGTCGCAGGGCAACTTCGCTCTTTCCTACCGCGGTAGGCCCGACTATAAAAACAACCGTATCTTTCATTTTTCTAAAGCCTTTATTTCTTTTTCAATGACCGCACGTTCATCGCTTCGCCAACGGTTTATTTTTTTAAAGGCAAACCTGAATTCCTGCTTAGCCGCAGCAAGCTTGCCGTTGGCTTTATAGGCCAAGCCCAATTCAAAATGAGATTCAATATTCTCCGGGTCTAAGGAAACAGCCCTCTTCAATACCTCTTCAGCCTCAGTAAAACGCGACTGGCGGTTATAAATCAAACCAAGGTCATAGTAAGCGTCCTGGCAAAGCGGATTTATCTTAATAGCATACTTAAACTTTTCTTCCGCCAACTTGAGATTATCCATTCTGAAATATACCACTCCCTGGCGAAAGATCACGCGGTAATTATCCGGCTCCAGCCTTTGAGCTAAATCTAATTCCTTTAAGGCATTCTGGTAGCCGCTACTGTTCTCATCAATAAAAGCTCTACCCAGATGATAATTAAATGACCGGGAAAAAAGATTATAATTCTTCAGGTCTTTCTGTATAGCCAATCTATTGGCATCTATAAGAACAAAGCATAACGCTAACGCCAGGCATAATAACAGCAGCTTGATATATCTTTTGCTTTTCAAGCTCTCCCAGACAGCAAAGAGCCCGAAAGCGGCAAAAATCAACAGATACGGCAGCATAATCATGCGGTAACGGGTAGTCACGAAAAAAAGGATTATACTAAATGCGGAACCGATTAAAGCAATGTAGAGCAGCGTTGATTTCGGGAATTTTCTGAAAGCCAAAAACGCACCCAGCAATGAAAACGGCAGGACAAAACGTAAATCCATTAACATGACCTTAAAAACCCTGATTTTATCCGAGATGAAATTATATTCCAGGTCATGATTAAATTCTTTTGAGCCGAATACATAGTTAATTTTTCTGAATAATAACCCCAGCCACTTTAGCGGTTCTTCCCTGATAAAAACAAAGGATTTATCGAACCAAAACCTGGAAACTTCGGAAGTCTTCAGGTCCCTGCCGGTTTCCGCAACGGCAATAATCCGTGAGTCGCGGAACATATCCTCCTGGTTTAAGGCGATATTAGCCGGGCAATAAAAAACCCCGGTTGCTTCAGGATTATTTCCCGAATAAAAATTAAACCCGACGTTTCCGGCGATTAAAACAAAATCCTTCTCTGCCAAAAAATTCTTCAGGGCCACGCTGCCTACAACTATTCCCAGGCCAAGCAGAAAGAATGAAAATTTACGGATGAGATTAGGCCAGCCGGCTCCTTGCCTTCTTAAAACCCAGATTATGGCTAAAATGCCGAACAAGCCAATGCTCGCCTGGGTGATTACGCAAATACCCAGAAAAATCCCAAGCCAAAACAGTTTATTATTGCCGGGCTTATCCGCTACGTCAAGAATAAATAAAAACAGCAGCGAATTTAAAAATAATGAAAGACTGGTATAAAGAAGCAGGCTATCGTAGAAAATAAACAAGCCGCTCAAGGCACAAAGCAGCCCGGCAATCAACCCTACTTTTTGATTAAAAATCCTTCTGGCAATAAAATATACCAGTACGCAATTGACCGCCCCTAATAAGCACTGGAATAAGTAAACAACTGTCAGATTATCCCTGAATAATTTAAGCAGCAGGCCCAGAAAATAGGCATATAACGGCCACTTCATAAATGCCTTGCTGCCCAATAAATCGCCGCTTGAAATATCCTTTGCCCAGAGAAAATATGAGTAGCTATCGGAAGACTGCAGTATAGGATATATCCTGGTATTCTGATAATCCATTAAATACATGATCCTGAAAGCCATTGCCAAGGCCAGGATAATAACTACAAAAAACAAATCTTTTCTGTTAATTTGATAGTCAGATATGGACATTAAGCTTTTCAGGGGGTAATTTTTGTAGGATAACCTTCGGAGGATAGCCTGCCCTCCAGTTGGGTTACTTCCGTGCGTGATTTTAACTTGCCGACTTTTACCCGGTAAGCCTTTTTCCCCTCAGATTCTAATTCCTGAATATACGCATCGTAACCCTTACCGATTAATTTGTCACGAAGGTTATTAGCGTTGGCTGTGCTGGAAAAAGACCCAACCTGCACGCTGTAAAAATCAGAAACAGGATAAAGCTCTTTATTGAATTTTGATTCGGGGTTATGCGGAAATTCATTCCTTAATTTATCCGCGTAATCTTTTCCTTCCCGGGTATCTCCTTCTTTAAACCCGCACTGGCTCAACCTGTAATAAACCGCCGGCTTTAACCTGGCGCTGCCTAAAAGCCCGGTATAATATTGCTTTGCTTTTTTATAATCGCCTCTTAAGAAATAAGTATCTCCCAGCCCCAATACCGCGTCGTCTTTAAGGCCGCTTTCCTTAAATTCATTCAATATTATTTCGAAGATATCCGAGGCACGCAAATAGTTGCCATCCCTGGAATAGCTTAACCCCAGAAAGTAATATAACTCATCTGAATGCGCAGAAACCCGGGTATTCGCCATCATTTTTTCGCCTTCAATTATAGCGGATTTATAATCCCCTTTTAAATAGTAGGATTTAATTTTATCCAGGTCAAGACAGTATCCCATACCAAGCGATACAATAAGGCAAAACCCCATAACTATCAGGATTATTTTTTTAAGCATTTCTTCCTTTTGGAAATATCTTTCTGTAAATCGAGGATAATCTTATGCCTCTCTTGCTTCTCTTTTGTTTCCACATCATCAAACATTTTTGCCGCTTCGGTATTCAAGCGGGGCGAATATTTAAAGATGTAGGCGGAGTCAAACTCGATTTCCTTCACTAAATTATAAGTATCCTGAAAATCCTCTTCTTTCTCCGTTGGAAAGCCGACTATTATATCGGTACTTAAAACCGCGCCCTTTACAATTTTACGATAAGTATCCGCTAAATCCAAATAGAATTTTCTATCATAACCCCTATTCATTAATTTAAGGATGCGGTCAGAGCCTGACTGTACCGGTAAGTGGAGCGTTTTTTTTAGTTTATCTAGGCATTGCATGGCGTTAAACAGCTCAAGCGAAGTATCTCTAGGATGAGAAGTCACAAAACTAAATTCTTTAAGCCCTTTTATAGCATTGACCATGCCCAATAATTTCGCGAAGGTAATATCATCATCCGCGCGGTAGGCATTTACATTCTGGCCTAAAAGCGTTATTGAAGTAATGCCTTTATCTACCGCTTCTTCTATCTCTCTCAGGATATCTTTATGATCGCGGTTTCTTAAATTGCCGCGCACATAAGGCACAACGCAATAAGAACAAAAATTAGAGCAGCCCTCGGAAATAACAACAAAAGCATGGTCCTTATCCTCATAGAAACCTGTATGATAGATCTCTTCCGGCCTGATATCTCCATCGGTCTCCCAGATTTTTCTTTCGAATAGCGAGCGTTCTTTTCCCGACAGGCTGTTTATTATCCCGGGGATTTTATTTATATCCGAAGGCCCCACAACAAAATCAACACTGGGGGCGCGCTCAAAAATAGAATCCTTATAATTCTGGGCCATACAGCCTACGAGCCCAATAAGTTTTTTTTGCCCGGTTTTGTACCTGCCTATTTCACTCCAGACCTTATCTTCAGCGTGCTGGCGCACGGAACAGGTGTTAAAAATGATAATATCGGCCATCTCGGGGTCATCAACAAGCTTATATCCCTCTTTTTGCAAAAGCCCGCAAACCACCTCCGAATCCCGGACGTTCATTTGGCAGCCATATGACCGAATGAAAACTTTTTTCCGCATCCTACCTTCCTCCAATTACTTACAGAATCCCACCTACCGTGTTTAAAACTGTACAAAGAATGAATAAATGTGACTTTTAAATTTTTATATCCCCTTGTTAATATTGAACTTAAACAAAAATCTTGCATTAGTCAAATAAATGCATTATTTCTCATTTTTATCTTACCTTTGGAGCCTAAACTGTTCAAAACTGTACAAAGCTTGTTTTAATCAATCCCCATAATATGGATAACAATGTTGATTTGGATTAAACCATTTCGGATTCGGTTCAGGAGGATCAAATTTACCATCTTCGCACAATTTAATTGTTAATTCGATAGGATGCGGTTTCAACCCCGTTACAATACCAAACAACTCCTTATTAGTTCCTAAGGTTTGTTTTTCTTTTTCGCCCAACTTAAGAAAGGTGTCTTCTTCAATTAAAAAATCTGTATCCCAGAAATAAAGCTCAATTATCTCATCAAAATCTAATTCACAAATAGTATAATTGTTTATACGCAGGATTGGTCCGCCCGTATCCCTAGCCAGATCATTCTGAATATCACAATAATATCGCAATGTATCATAGATAACTAGATAATGGTAATCGTTTAATTCCCAAAGTCCGGGCTTGCGATTGTGCTTAGCAAGCTCTTGAAGTACAGGAATAATTGTATCAACTGTAAAATTACGTTTTGCATGTGCCAAGTAATATTGAAGCACATTGCCCTCTAATTCTTCTTTTGTAAAGGTGCCGATATCATTCTTAAGGCAGTCAATCAATAATTCAAAAGCCTCAGCTAATACTTTTGTGAAAATTATGTCTGTTTCTTGACTAAAACGTAACATAAAGGATTATATCTGATTCCTCCGCCTAATTATATTCTCAATATCCAAAGTCGTAAAAACAGGATAACCTATATGATCACGCCGTGGTTTAATCCAACCTCTCTTAATCCAGTAATATAAAGTGCCTCTTGAAACCTGTAAAATTCTAGCCGCTTGAACCATATTATATCGCTTTATCGACCTATCTATTTTCCTTTTAAAAATCTTTTTATCGCTCACATCAATCTGCGCTTCTATCTTCTTTTCTCTTACTTCTTTTTGATTCTTTAATCGCTCTAAAGTCCGCAAATCTACTCTTAGTAATATTTCGAAAAATCGTTGTAACCTCTGATTTTCTTCCTCATTTTAAAAAATCCTTATTCATATTTACCGCCCCTTATAGTTATAGAAAATTTATTAGAAAAACATTACGACACCCAAAACCTTCTCTTTTATATTCATCCTCAGATGATGAATTTCTGTCTACTTGAGTTCAACAACACAATACAAACTACCCCTTAGGCTACCTAATGGCACAAAAATAATAGTTACTAGGTAGATATCCTTTCTTATTATTTATTCTATTTTTGCTAGATGTTGGCATCTTCGATTTCGATTAATCAATGCCATAATTTTTTCTGTCGGCATCTCTATTTCAATAAGAAAGCACATCTCTAATAAGAATTTAATTCTTTCAACAATAATATATAAATCATTGCCCTTGCTTTCCTTCCCTTCAAGACTTTTATCATAGTGCGTAAGATAGTTTCTCGTATTTACTATATCCTCTATCAAACCTTCCGGATTCTTAATTATGGCATTTGTGATATCCCCTAAATCATCAATTATTTTCTTTAGTCTTTTACGCAAGGAAAAGTCATTCAGATATTTCATTTTTTCCTTTAAACTGGTCCTAAAGCTTCCATCGAGATTTTGTGGAATAGCAGAAATCAGGTTAACATAAATCTCTTTGTAATCATTATCTGTTACATATTTCCCTACGTATTTTCTTCGATGATATGCCTCTAAGGCTTGAACTAGACTCAAAAATTCATATTGTAAGTACATTTTGGAACTATAGAGCAAAGCAAAATATAAATCATAAACCGGACCAAGAAACTCTGTTTTTAAAAACCAGGCATTTAGATGCTTTTCAAAATTCGGTGCTATATCCCTAAAGGCAAAAAGCATCTCGAGCGGATGTAATCTTTTTGACTCCGCAGAAATATTCTTATTGGAATAAAATATTGATATGTCATCATAGACAACTTTTTTATCAGATAGCTGTGTCTTGCAATTTTTGCTTTGCCCGTTAACGGCCAACGGATAGACTGCCTGCCCTATACCCAAGCTTAAAAAATTCTGAATATGATATAATATGTTTCTCCGGTAATCATCAATATGCAAAGAGTTTTCGGGCTCAATTCTTACAAAAGTAGTCTGCTTCAAAATAACTTCTTCGATGCCATCGCCTCCCTCTTTAAAAGAGTGAACGATGGATATGTGTAGTTTATCAATTTTGGCTTCTACCTTATCGGGGATACTATAACTAACATGGAACTTTGTAAAACTATTGTCTTCTACCTGTTCAATTTTGCTATTAAAACCAGTAATCCATGTCCATTCTGCGAGATGAGAATAATTCACTGAAAGGCTACTAAAAACAATATCCTCCCCTTTTTCGAAGTGGCATCCCACAAAAACGACGCTTACCCAAAAAGATGTACTTAAAAAACCTGGCAAATTCAATCGAGAACCAGACTCATAACATTTATATAAAGTAATCTTTTTTCCTTCTGCAAATCCTAGTATTATCTTAGGTTCTAATGAGATCTGAAAATCATTGAAATCCTTAAATGAACCTATAAGATCAAGAAAAGCTCCATCTTTCGGGTCAAATTTTAAGCCACCCGAAACAGTTTTGTCCTTCTGATCAGGCAACCACCACATTCCGTTATATTCAAACTTTTCCATATAGATATAGAATCACATGATTATATAAAATTTACTTACCTATTTCTCAATGTAACAAAACTATTACTCACTAGCTTCGTTCAATTCAATTTGAACCAAATCATCACCCCGGCTTTTCACACGATAAAAAATGAGCGGCACGCCTGCAATCGTAGACCCAAAAGTGATTTCCGTATCGTCAGGATATCCTTGCAATTTTTCTTTTAATTCCCAAACAGTAATTCGACTTCTTTCCTCGATTTCATATAACTTCTTTAACTCATTAGTAAAATTTCCCATATTGCCTCCTCCTCTATGTTACCCGCCACTCTTTTTAAATAGACACATAAACGTTTAGAGAACTTAACTGAAATAAAACCATTATCAATAATCTACCGCCTAAGTATATCTATAACCCCATAATTATCTGTAAGATGCTTGTGAACGAATAACGCCTACATTCCTAAATTTATTTTGTTTTAGGAATGAATCTACGTAGGTCTCAGGAGTCTTATTCTTGGGTCCTAAAATTACTTGCACTATTGGGTTATCTCCTAAATCCAATAAAGAATATTTTCTGTACGGAATGATTTTATCCAAAGAGGCGCGGAATAAACATTGATCGTTAGTAACTTTAACGAGGAATGAAATTAGACGCCACTCACGTTCTTCTTGAAAAGCTTTTGTTTTAAGTCGAAAAAGAGAAGTAAAGAGCGTAAGGATTGTTAAATTTAAATCAGAAAATTTGTTTTTGATTTTTTCGTTCTCTGCATCAATTTCCTCCTGTGATTCTGCACCCAATAATGATTGCATCCGTGGCATTCTAAAAGCACCCTCATCAATAAGTTCTTTTATTTTTTTATATGTTGGCTTTAGCAAATCCTGCTGAGCATTGTAATCATACACTATCTTTTGCAAAGTAAAACCGGGAAGCTCTGGGTTTTTACTGGCTTCTGAAAGTTTATCAAGATAATCTTTTGAGAATCCAATAGAAACTCCGGTTGCATCTTCCGCATATCCTCGCCATTGACTTAATAAGTCACCCTCTTCAGAAAGACAAAACCCCAAACCTTCCATAACTTCTTCTAATAAAGAAACAGAAGAAGCAAGTCTCTGTACGGCTATTTCGTCAAGATTGTCAGCCTTTGCCATCCCCGCGATAAGCTTAGCAACTAACTTGCCCTCCATCGAATCGCTAGATAAAGAAAGAGAAGATAGCCATATTGCTCTATTGGTAATAATAGAATAAAACTCGTCATTAGAACAATAATGGTATAAAATCACTTTTTCCTCATATTCTACAAAGTTGAAACGATTAACGCGTTCGCCTTTTTAAGTTTTTATCATCTGAATCCCACCGGATATAAGGCATTTTGTCGGATTCCTTAAAATCCCAACACTTGCGGAAAGAATCCATAAATTCCTCCGGGATAAGAAACCTCGCTTCATAACAAGCATATCCCCTTTTGTCTTTCTGATTATAAACTTCTATTCTTCCTCCTCTGCAGCCTTTATACTTAGGGTTCATGATCATTTCTTCAACTACAGAGAAAAAATATCTTTTTCTTTTAGGCATACCTATTTTCCGTCATTTGTTAATCATTTTTAAAATTTCATCGGCCAATTCCTTAATCTCTATCTTGCTCACCGGTTCGCGGTAATATAATTCTTCCATCTCATCCTCAAATCTCTCTTGCGATATACGTAAATTCTCGGATATGCGTTCTTTGTCTAAAGGCCTAAACATCTCCTTCTTTGCCAATAATGTCAACCCTTCCTCAAGTTTCAATCCTAACTTCTTTTGCAATATAACTAGGTCATACGGATCCCTGGGTCTTGCCCTGTCGTTAAGCGTACGTATCTTTTCGGCAAAGATCTCGCTTTTGTCCATAACCGGGCAGGAAAGTTTGACGCCATAATAATTTTTGTATTCCATAATCTTGGGCTCAAGCAGTACTTTTTGGTTAGTGTTTATATCTACTTCAATTGTGTCGGGTTGAGTTAATACACCCCGATATTGCACGGAAAACGCTAACCCGAATTTCTTCTCCTCTTTATCCTTCAATTTAAATATTTCGAAGCCTGAAAATAAATCTTCTATATCGGATAGGTTTAGTTTCGTTCTTGCCGTAAAGTCAAGGTCCTTTGAAAAACGAATCTGCTCTAGATAACAGTGGTAGATGGCCGTTCCACCCTTAAAGACAAGTGTGTCTTTCAATCCGGAAGAATAAAGAATGCTTAATATGACAGCTAAGAAATAATCCTTTTCAGCGTCCTGTAGATTGTATTTAGGGCCGCGTTTATTTAAAATTTCAAGCTGAGATCTGTCCAGTAAATCTATCTTCATAATATAACCGCCATTTCGCGTTGAATTTCTTTGAGCCGGGAGTAAGCTTACTATAGCCCTTTACCCCTACTTCCTTATGAAGCTCTTCGGTATCTATTTCTAATGCATCTAAAATAAATCCTAACTTGCGCTTAGTTGCTTCGGGGAACTTCCGGGCATACGCAAAAAGCTTATTAAAATCAATCCTGTCTTTTGCTTTTTGCAGTTTTTCAAATAGTAAATCAATAGAATAGGTATCATTCTTAAAATATAAATAATCTAAAACCACTTTCTCAAGCTCGGCGATTTTTATATAGTAGCCTTCTATATTCTCCGTCTTAAAGCCGAAGTATAGTTTTTTATCTATCTTCAAATAACGGTAGGTATTCTTCTGAAAAACGTACTTCTTGGATTTAAACCCTGTGACTGATGGTATAGTGCGTAGCATCTGCTCAAAAAGGCCATAATGGCTTAAAGCCGAATCTAACGAAACATACGAGTCTTTACAAAATGCTCCCGCTATAACAAAGGGTGAAATATTCACAAAACCGCGCGAAGAGATATCCGAGATAAAATAAAGCCCCCTCCTTAAAGGAATGAGCCAGCCTTTTTCTTTCAACTCATAGACTCTTTTCTTGAGCGCGAATTTCGAGTATTTCCTGCCTAAGGCCTTATGGATATCGTCGGCGGTTACAATCTTACCTGATGAAACAATGATATCCTCTATATCAGTAAGTCGCTTTTCCGTCAAAATCGTATTCTTTGAGACCATTAGTATACCCCCATGTAGTATCCAATAAGGATTAAAACATATAAATAAGCTTTTGTCAAGCAAATTTTCGTAAGGCGGTATGTGCAATTTTAGAACATACTAAAATTCTCCTTACTTAATTCCTACCTAACCCTTTGGTACATAAGTAAATATCTTATTAAGCTCCTCTCCATATATGCGCCCCAGAAAGGATAATATAGTCCTGTGGGGCCAGAACCAGCGGTCAACTTTGTTAAAAAACTTAATCCAAATCGCTAGGACGGTTATCCCCATTATCTATATATAAAAGAGAGGCTATTTCAAATTCAGTGGGAAATCTCCAACCCCCTCCCCCCATCGACCTAACAGGGTGCACTTTACCTCTAAAGTCAGCGTCACGGCTAGCTAAATAAAACTTAATCTTTTTGACTTGCTCATTTGTAAAAGAAATTGACACTTCTTTTTTAACATCCATATTACAATAACACTTTAATTCTTTCTTAAAGCTCTTTAAAGTTTTTTCTAGATTCTCAGGTAAACAACCAAATCTTAGTAAAACTTGAACAAGAGAATCTTCGGGAACCTCGCTACTATTTATGACAGAATCAGCAAGGTCTGCCGCAGGATCTTCTAAGAAAAGCGTTTTCCCATAATCAAACATCTTTAAATAATGCATTGAGTCTTCAAGTGTATGGTTAAATAAAAAAGTTTGAACTTGGGGAGCCTTTCCAAAATCAAATCCCATACGAACAGGAATAGCCCAAGCCTGTTGTTCTCCTGGTCGAGGGAAAGTTACCAGTCCAATCAATGCGGCCATCAAACGTCTTTTCTCTAGCGATACCACTGGACTAAGCCGGTATATTACACCTTGCCCTGTAGATTTTGGCTTCCAAATTCTATCTTTATCTTCATAACAACAACCAAAAAAAGCCGCAACTTCTATTGATTGTGTCAAATCTAAATAATCAGTAGGCATGCCGTAATGTTGTGCCACGGCAACTGGATCAATTTGAATTTTAAGTTCCCTAGCATGGTGCATGGCAGGATGTCCTTGCAACAACGAAATAAACCACATTGTTTTAATTTGAGCAGCCAAAAACTTAGTCCTATATTCTAATAACAAATCCCGGGGACGCCCCACGGATGGAAAACCACGATATATCCTAGGACAACATGATGAATATACTTCTGTCTGTCCACGGTATAAACCACCAGAAAAATTAGAAGGGATTAGTTTACCCGGAGGAAAATCTTCTCCACAATTAACCCATTCTAACTCTTCAGATAGAGAATCGCGAGCATCTATCCAAAGGTAGCTATTCGACTCATTTTTCATTGGGAATATAGATGGAGGTCGGGCAGATTCATGTAGGTATCTAACTAATTCATGGATATTCTTATAGATTGTCATAATATTCTATTCCAAAACATATACCCCATCATCTCGGTTAATGAAATTCGAACGACTCATGAATGATTAGGAATATAATTTCAAGAGTCTCCGAAACTCATTTACACCTTGCGAAACCTTACCCTTACCGCATCTCAAAACTCCTTTAATGCCCCATTTCGCAACTTTTGTTCCCTTCACATTCATAATATCAGGATTAACCCTAACTCCATTCTGGATAAGAAATGTTTCGAGTTCTTCTATGTGCCTTACGTTAACTTTCCCCTTTTTAGACGGATAAACAACAAAGAAAATTACCGGGGTACCTCTTTGATAATCAGCTAAAAACTGTTGATACCGAGCCAGCTTATGGGATCCAAAGGCTTCGTTTTTAAAACTTCTAGTAGCCTTACCCGCATATCCCGGCGTAAACCCCTTACCAGCCCGAATACCAAAAACATAACAACCTTTGTATTGCGCCATTGAAGGATGTTGTTTCCAAAAGTTTTTAACATTGTCGTCTGATATCGTGCGAGCAGCTTTCCCCTGATAACATGGGACGTTGAAAGGACCGTATACTGAAAACATTGTATTCATCTCTCCTCCTTAGTCTTTTTATGTAACTACAGAAACTAATTTTACACTCTCTTCAAGATATTCGTAGCCCACATACAAAACTGGATAGCACGAGACGAATTAACCCTGCATCCAACTAAGATTATTACATCAAGATCGTAAAATTTTACCGGCTTATCTGAAAAGGGAATGTGCAAAAAATGCACATTGCTTTTTTCATCTAACTCATTGGAATGAAAAATATTACCCAAATGCTTAGTAATAACGTTCCGTTCAGTCTTGAAAAGTTTCGCTATTTGCTCTTATGAAAACCAAACCATTTCCTGCTCCAGCTTAACTTCCAGCTAGACTTCCTTGTCTTTAGTCTGATAAATAGCGATTTCGCCTTTTGCCGGTATTTCCGTAACTTTATTTTTCATAACTTATCATCACCTAAGCTTTAAAGCAAGGTCTATGAATAAACGTGACCTTGCATATTTTTTTAACCTACAAATTTAATCCAAAAAATTACCAAACAGCAAACTCGCTTCAACCTCTTGGCACATAAGTATTTAATTCAGCTAATTTATCTTTATATATCTCCTCGAGAAAAAGCATAATAGTCCTGTGGGAGTGGAACCAGCGGTCAGCCGAAGGTGCGGATGAATACTTTTTTATAATCGTCCATACGATAATTAACCTATTTATTTGCAGGTATCGTAAAATAAAATATGCTTCCTTTACCGAGTTCACTTTCTGCCCAAATCTTGCCGCCATGTGCTTCTACTGCCATTTTGCAAAAAGTCAATCCTAGCCCATGGCCCATTTTTGCCTTTTCGTTCTCGACTTGAACAAATTTGTCAAAAATCTTATTTGAGTATTCTTCAGGAATACCTCCACCCGAATCCTTCACCTGCATGCAAAAATAATTATCTACTTCTTTAAAGAAAGTTTTTATAAGAACGTTTCCACCCGAAGGCGAATGTTTTATTGCATTATTGACTAAATTAGCTATTGTTCGCCTTATCAATTCCTTGTCCGCTGACATCTCCGGCATATCTGGGACGGATTCTAAAGATATTGTTTTATTCTCGATTTGTGCCATACCGCCCAGCTGATCAGTTACTTCTCGAGTAAGATCCTCAAGTCTAAATTTTTCATAATTTAACTTGAGCTTATTTTCTTCCATTTTGTTGATATCAAGGAGGTTGCTAATCATTATTTTTAGGTCTTGCGTTGACGCGAAAGCTGAGTTTACGCCCTTTTTTTGTTCGGCATTAAATTCTCCTTCTTCCATCTTCAATAACTGTAATTCGCCTGAAATGGCCGTGAGCGGATTATTTAAATCATGGACTATCATATGGGTAAGCGAATCTTTTATTTTTTCTAGTTGTTCCAGCTTTTTGTAAGAACCCCGCGTCTCTTCCAATAAATTTCTTATTTTATTATTTGTTTCCCATTCAAATACAGACAGAACGCGGACAATGGCATACGTTATGATTACAGCACAAACAGTGCGAAAAACTTGTATGGGGATTCCTGTTATCTTAAAAAACGTTTCATAATTTAAGAACGATGCCGGGAAAAAATCTGCCCTGGGAACAATAAGGCCGGAAAAAAAACCGTAAAACGAAAAAGCAACTACGCCAAGCATAAGGCTATTTATAATTGTTACTAAATTTATCCTTTTAAACTCCGTAATCTGTAAAAACAATGCATAGGCGGTCAGCGCTGAACCGGGAATACCTAACAAATACCGTGTCCAGATATTTCTTAACGAAGGTTGCTTGTTCAATATGATCGCACCAATCCAGACAATAGTTAAAAACACCGGCAGCACCTTTAATATCGAGGCTTTCTTTTTCCCCTCAGAGATTGTTTCTGTGCCGAACAGAACCAAAAATAGATAAGAAACTGCCAGAATAAATAACCTCGTAAATTCAACTAAAGGTATTTCTGCTGGCTTATTAATCATCATAAACATATCTATCCATTCGTTTATTCCATGAAAGATGCCAAAACCGGCAAGTAACCACAGTTTATTTGCTAACTTAAATGCGCTACAATTCTTGGGCAAAATAAAAATTGCTAGCCCCATAGTAAAAAACGCTAGCCCATAAATAAAAAATATAAGTACCATTTATCCCACCCCCTCCTCCTTCACTCCAAACCATCTACCCTCTTTAACGCCTCCAGCGCCATCCCGAGCCACCGTAGCCAACGGTCAGCCGAAGGTGCGGAGAAATACTTTTTTGTTTACAAGTGCTTTATTATTCATAATCTATTTTTCCGCGACAACGAGCATCTCAAAATCCTCTTTCGTCAGCTTATCATTCCTTGAGAAAGCCCCGAGCTTCGCGCCAAAGATGTCGATCTTTTTATACCCGAGCGTCTTTAAAAGCCAGGTTATCTCGCTAGGTACATAATAACGTTCGTTACACTTAAGCTCCCTTTTATTGCCGGAATCGTCCTCAAAAACAGCGGTGTTATAATCACGGAAGGTCATCAGGTCAAAAGAGCACTCCTTACACTGGGACTGGCCTTCTTTCTGCGCCGACTCATAGAATTCACTGACAGAATGAAACAGCGGGAACAATCCGTTTAATGTGGTGAAAATGAGCTTGCCTTTATTTTTTAGCGCTTTTGTTGCGTTCTTGAGGATATCAAAGTTCATCTCATCTGTTTCCATAAGAGAAAACCCGCCTTCGCAAAGCATAATCGCAGCATCAAATTCGCTGTTAAACGGAAGGTCCCTCGCGTCAAGTTTTTGGAAATCAATTTTTAAACTTAATTGCTTTGATTTTTCTTTCGCATAGTTAAGCTGAGACTCGGATAAATCGATCCCTGTAATGGCATAGCCCCTTTTCGTAAGTTCAATCGAATGCCTCCCGGTTCCGCATCCGATATCAAGTATTTTTAAATTTTTGTCATTATTTAATTCCCGCTCGATAAAATCGCATTCCCCCAGCGTTCCCTGGACAAAACACTCCTTATCATATTTCCGCGCGTAATTTTCAAATAATGACTCGTACCATTGTTTCATTTTACCATCCTCCATTCAGCACACGATGTTTTAAGAAATAACGGTTATCGTATTCCCGCTAAACTCGGCTATATCTCCCTGCTTAAGCTTACGGCGAATACGCGATTCAACAGCCCCGTTAACCTTAACTAAGCCTGCCAATATTTGCTGTTTAGCTTCAGCCCCGCCAGCAACAAGCCCCAAAGCCTTTAGCATGTTATCCAGTTCTACAAACTCGCTTTTTAATTTAAACTCCATAGAAATTTCTTATTCGTTTTTTACGTCAAGCCTTACGGCAGCTTCAATCCAATCGTTAATTTTATCGTACCCCTGTTCATTATGCCACATGTAAAATTTATAGCCTTCAGGGATCTGCCCGCATCTTTCGGTGGTTTTGCCATGCGAATCCTTTATTTTGCTTACGTCTATCCCCAATAAGCCGTTTCCCATCTCTATGCTTTTCTTAATTTCATACTTCACCCATCTGCTATTACAGGTTTGGTCTCCCACCAAGACAACAGTTACGGAAGTCCCGATAAGCTGTTTATCAATCCAGCTCCAAATAGCGCCGTCACCCAGACTCTCTAGTTTCTTAAACCCCGCCTCATCAATAAATCCTGCCGCTTCTTTCCCCTGAGTAACCCAGGCGTCTCTAACAATTATCGCCCTAGATAAATCTTCATATTTAAAACTAAAAAATACTTTTCTATCCATTTTCACCCCCCTCTACTACTACCGTCTCCCCGATTTATCCAAGCCTAATCTCTATTTATGGCATGTATTAATTCGCAGAGCCTGCCGTAATCACGCATGTTAAAATTCATCGCCAGCCTGGGCAGCTCAAGATATTCTCTCTCCTGGATTTCTTTATTCGTTGGCGGGGAACGCCTTATTTCACCGTCGGTTAAAATATCCTTAAATTTTTGGTTTATCAATTTTAAAGTTTTTTCAGAAATATCCCTGTTCAGCCTTAATACGGTCAAACCAGAAACATACCTGACCGAATGGTATATTTTATAAAAATCCTCTATATATTTGACTGCTTCGTCAACATTTTTCGCTACGTGAAAAAGATTAAGGTCTTCTTTGTCAACAAATCCGTTACTGATTAATTCTTTATCTACGAAACGTTTCCACACAGCCCAATAGGTCGAACCTTTCGGCTCCATTAAAACTATTGGCCTTGGCCTGGATTTACCGGTCTGGATCAAAGTGAGCATCTCAAATCCTTCGTCATTTGTGCCAAATCCTCCGGGGAAAAGAGCGGTAGCATCGGTTTCCTTGACAAAAATCAGTTTTCTGGTAAAAAAATATTTAAAGTTGATTATCTTGTCTTTTTCATCTACGTAAGGATTGGATTTTTGTTCAAAAGGAAGGCGGATATTCAGCGCGAAGTCTTTACCGGATTTAGCACCTTTATTACCGGCTTCCATGACCCCGGGCCCGCCGCCGGTTACAACCATATAGCCCTTCTCTGTCAGTACTTTAGCGAATTCCTCGGCCATTTTATACTCCGCCGATGACTTCATTGACCTCGCCGACCCGAAGATAATTACTTTTTTGACATTCCGATATGGTGAGAATATCTTAAAGGAATACCGTAATTCCTTAAGAGCATTATTTACGAGTTTAAGGTCACCCCTATCGCCGCATTCCTTACCCAGCTTGACGGTAGTGGTTAGTATTTCACGCAATAGATGTTCTGTTTCAACAGAACAAGCCGTCTTGGCAAGCTTGGCTATCAAGCTGTCTATAACGCTATCGCCGATCTCATATTCTTTATTCATCTATCCTCATCCCTGCGGCGGCATTCTCTTCTGCTGGAGATTTAACGCAAAAATAACCAGTACTGACCTTAACTTTAGATAAGACATTTTATCTCCTCCAAAAAATTAAGCGACGGTGATCTCTTTATCCAGATAAACATCCTGAATAACATGAAGAAGATTAATACCTTCTTCCATCGGCCTCTGAAATGCCTTTCTGCCGGAAATAAGTCCCATCCCTCCTGCCCTCTTATTGATTACCGCTGTTTTCACCGCTTCCGTAAAATCATCTTTTCCCGATGCGCCGCCGGAATTAATCAACCCTATCCTGCCCATATAACAATTTGCGACCTGATAACGGGTAAGGTCAATAGGATGACTGGTAGTCAATTTCTCATAGATAAGCGGGCCGGTCTTTCCGAATTTAATAGCAGTGTAGCCGCCATTACAAGTGGGTAATTTCTGTTTTATAATATCCGCCTCGATAGTTACGCCCAGATGATTGGCCTGGCCGGTAAGGTCAGCCGATGTCTCATAATCCACGCCATCTTTTTTAAATGCCTCGTTGCGCAGATAACACCACAATATCGTGCACATCCCAAGTTCATGCGCGCGCTGGAAGGCACGGCTGACTTCTCCAATCTGGCGTCGCGTTTCCAAAGACCCGAAATAAATAGTTGCCCCTACTGCAGCTGCTCCCATTTTAAATGCCTGTTCAGCCGTAGCAAACATCTGCTGGTCGTAAGTATTAGGATAGCTTAATAGTTCATTGTGATTTAGTTTCACGATAAAAGGTATTTTTCCGGAATATTTCCCCGCAACTACCCCTAAAACTCCCAAAGTTGATGCCACAGCGTTACATCCACCGTCTAAAGCGAGCTTAACAATATTTTCAGGGTCAAAGTAAATCGGATTGGGAGCAAATGAAGCTCCTGCGGAATGCTCAATACCCTGGTCTACCGGCAAAATAGAAAGATAACCTGTGCCGCTCAATCGGCCGTGATTAAATATGCGCTTCAGGTTTCTTAATACCGCTTTCGGCCTGTCGGATAAACTAAAAATCCTTTCCACAAAATCAGGCCCCGGCAAATGAAGATTCTCTTTGGGGATAGTCTTACACTGATGGGCTAGAAGATACTCTGCTTCATCGCCTAAGGTTTTTATAATATCGTCCATACCCGATTCTCCTCTCCTGCGCTGGTATTAAGGCCTACTTTGAAAAAAATGTATAAATTGCAACAACCATCAGGAATACGCTGAATGCCTTTTTCAAAAGCAAATTGGGAAGGACTTCTGCCATATTCGCTCCGAGAAGCCCTCCGATAACAAAACCAATACAAATAAACGCGGCAATATAGAAATGGACATGCCCGCTATGATAATACCGCATCACTGCCAAAATCCCTATCGGCAGCAGCATAATAGCAAGTGTTGTGCCTTGCGCTTCATGCTGGGTCAATCCCGCTAAAAGAACCAGGCCCGGTATCAGTATTGTACCGCCGCCTATGCCGAACATGCCGGAGAGAGTCCCTGCGCTAAGCCCTAATACTAAATACAAGATTTCTTTCATCGCTCGCCCTTTCTCAAATTATCGGTCAATGCCTTTATGTGTGCCTGAGACCATATTTTATACCCATTCGGGTTAAAATGTGTATTATTCTTGTAATAATAAACAGTTTGAGCTGTTCCGCTGACATAATGCTCCCTGAAGCTTGCCGAGTCAAAATAAACTGCTCCATTTTTTAAGGCAACTTTTTCAATCTCCTGGTGAGGCCGGATAGACCAAACCCGCTTTCCGTCGGGCCCTGATATAAGCTGCTGATAATAAGGCACGCCGGTCAATAACAGCTTAATATTGTTTTGCTTGCAGTAAGAAGCGATCCTGGCAAGAATATCCATGCTAAAATTTACCTGTTTTCCGGTTTTTTCTTGGCGACATCATGAAGCCCTATCCTATCCAGCCCTGTTTATTGTATCTGTGCGTATAAGGCTTATATTGGGGCTCATTTCTCGCCCATTCATTGTGGGTAAAACTACTATTAAAACGCCAGGTGTGGTTCAACCTGAAGTCATTCCTTAGATTAGCATTAGGCAGGGAAACTAAACACGAAGCAGCAATTTCTAATATTACTAAAATCGTAAAAACTGCCAAATTATCAGGATAAATCCGATTAATGAAAATAGTATTTTTCTATGTCCATTTTTCATTAAATAAAGCTGCTTTAACTACCGGGCTGAATTAACACCACGGATTCGTTCCCGACGACCTTTAAGACGGTTAATTTTATCTTTCTTGCGGCAACGTACTGGCGCAGGTCAGCCAGGCCGGATTTTTTGAGGACGCCATAGGCAACCGGCTGTTTATTTAAGAAATCGTCTATTTTTGGATATGAATCAAGGCCGGGGATTGGGTGAGGGCTGAAAAACTTTGCTCCGCCTAAGTCAAATACGGCGACATCTTTATCTGTATAAAACCGTACGCCCCGGGCGATAATTTTTGAGCAGATAATGGCATTCTCAACTTTATGATTTTTCATTAAATACTCCCCCACCTCCTTGCTGGACACAAAGGCGTCATAAGATTTTTCAATCGCCAGCGCGTAAAACAGGCAGAAAGGGACCAGGGTTGCCATAATGCACAAATTCGCCAATATTTTTTTCTTTAAGATAAACAACAACATAACCATCAGTAATATCATATATATGTATAAAAAATTATAGACAAGGCTTTTAGAGGGGACATACATAGAATAAATATTTGAACATATTATCACCCCAATCGGCAACAGCGCGAATATACACCAGGAGGCCAACGAAAGGATAAAGATTTTCCGTTTATTAGAATTCACGGCATTATAGATAAGGTCTCCGGCCAGCATTGCCAATGCCGGGAACATCGGAAAGATATAACTTACCAATTTGGAATGCGCGGACTGGAATACCACAAAGACCACGGCAACCCAACAGAAAAGAAACAGGTATACCGGCTGAGTTTTCCTGTCTTTAAGCCACTTGGGGAGCCAGAATAATGAGGCCGAGACAAATACGCTCCAGGGAAACATACAAAATACCGCCGATAGGGGATAGAAATACCAGTTGTCATTTCTCTTATGCTCTGCTTCCAACACCCGCCTTATATGGTCGTTGTAAAAAAATTCCCGGATAAATCCGTCTTTATATTTACTAATCATAAGCATATACCAAGGCAGGGCTATCAGGCTAAATAACAACAGGCCCCAGATAGAACTCCCGCAAAAAATAAATTTTAAATCTTTTTTTATCCCCAAGAACATAAGAACGATTAAAAACGGAATAAGTAATCCCAACGGCCCTTTGGTCAAAACCGCCAGGGCGGAAAAAATATAAAATAAAATAATTGCCGGGTTTTTTCTGGCAGGATTAATATACCCCCAATAAAAAGAGGCCAATGATAACAGGATAAAAACCGTAAAAATCATATCGGTAAACACGGTCCTGCCAAGCCCAACATAAAGCCCCGAGGACATCAACACTAAAGCGCAGATAAATGCTTTTTTGTTCTCTTTGTAGGCCGATAGAGATAGCCAATATACCGCCAGCACCCCTATTATGGCAAAAAGCGATGGGAAAAACCGCGCGCCGAAATTGGTGACCCCAAACATATCAAAACCAAGCCGCAGGAACCAATAGGTCATAATCGGCTTTTCAAACTGGGGCTGGCCGAATAAATACGGAGTCATCCAGGTTTTTTGCTGTATCATCTCCTTTGCTGTCAGGGTATAAAAAACTTCATCAGGGTTGGTAAGATTTATGATGCTATTGCCCAACATGAAAAAAAGATACGACAAGCCGACGAGAATCAATACCTGTTTAAAGTTTTTCATAGGCCCTTTCCTTTATTTACCAGCTCATTTATAGTTACAAAAGAATATCCTCTTTCCTTCAGCTTCTTGGCCAGCCTGGGGATAGTCTTGACCGTCTGGCTGCGGTCTCCACCTTCGGTTGAAAACACAGCCCCGCTGTCGTGAAAAAGAATAATGTCTCCCGGCCTGATACGGTGGAGTATATACTGCGTAATCTGTTTATCATGAAAACTTACCCAATCCTTTGAATTTAAAGTCCAGAGGACGATATTATAGCCCATCTCCTTTATTTTTCTTTTTTCATCCCCGGTAAGCCAGGCTTTTGGCGGCCTGAAGTATTTGGTAGACTGACCGGTAACATTCTTAATCACCTTCTCCGTATCTCTTATCTCTTTTTCCAATTCATCCATTTTATAATAAACCAGGACATGGTGGCCATAGGTATGGTTTTCCACTTCATGGCCCTCGGCTACCACACGCTTAGCTATTTCCGGATATCTTTCTACATTTTTCCCCAGCATAAAAAAAGTGGCTTTTACATCCGCCTTTTTAAGCTCGTCTAATATCTTCGGAGTCCAGTCAGGCGAAGGCCCATCATCAAAAGTCAAGGCTACAATTTTATCCGGTCCGGGAACGCGATAAATCGTCCCCTTCCTCACCAAAACCGCCTGGTCAAAGAATATGGTAAATAACGCTATGGGTAGCGTGACTATCAAAGCGAGAACCGATAAGTATACAAATATTTTTCTGATACGCCGCATTTTAATAAAATTGAATATTAACCGCTAATTTTTGCACTGGCCGCCTTTAACTTCTTTTATTGAGGCGGGCTTTGACCGTCACGTGTCCCAATACGCCCGGGAATAGCTTCCCATACCACTGGTTAAACTCAAACCACCATCTATAGTTTTCCAGAAAAAATTTTCTTGCCCGAATAAAATAATCCCCCCTGGCCTCTTCCATCACAAAACCGTGACGTTTTAAAAGTTTCCTAAGCTCGGGTAAAGTGAAAAAGTTGACATGGCCAAACCTCTTAAGCACTTCTTCTCTCCTTTTATTCGCATTAAAAAGGGGCTCAAGATGCTTTGCCCACAGCATCCCAGGCAGAAGGCCTATAGGCACTCCCACGAGTAAGAGTGCTTTGTCTCTCATGACACCCTTTATCTTCTCCAAAATATCTCCCGGATATTCAAGATGCTCAAGAATGTGGCTACAGATTACGACGTCAAAAAAGTCATCACCATATCTGCGGAAATCGCACTGTCTTATATCCTCTAATACAACATCCTTATACCCCCGCACAATGGCTTTATTCTTTCGCTCTTCAAGAATATCTATCCCGTAAAAATCCGCCTCTGAGTTGTTTTTCCTGCAGTAAAGGAGCATCATACCTTCGCTACAACCTAGATCAAGAACCTTAAGCGGCCTCTTTTCGCTCAAATACTCCTCGTGTATATAGGAAGCCATCCGAAGATATCGCGCCTTCTCGAGAGGATATTTATTAGGAGACTCTTCCACGCCAAAGGCAAGATAAGTCGTAGTGCTAAATAAAGAAGGGAAAAATTTCTGGAGAAGTTTCTTAAACATAACTTTATAATTATAGCATACGAGAAACGATGAATCAATGGTTTTGACGATAACCTTTACCAAAACAAAAAGATTTTCGGCGGGGAAAGAGGTATATTAGAAAACTTGGGAGAGTTTTACTTTAATCTTTCAGGATGGTGCCTGACCACTTCAGCCTGGACCATATAGATAACATCTTCGGCTATATTGGTAGCGTGGTCGCATATACGCTCAAGGAAACGGGCAATCAGTAATAACTGCACCGCTCTTGGGGCGGAAGCGCAATCTTTTAACATATAATCTTCAATGAGCTCTTTCTGAATTACATTGCGCAGCTGGTCGGCCTCGGAATCAGATTGTAGAACTTTTTTGGCTAATTCTATGTTCCCTTCGACAAACGAATCTATGGCCGTCTTCACCATATTCTGGGCTATTGCGGTTAACTTCGGTATGTCAATCAGGGGCTTTAAGAGCGGCTTATCCACCAATTCCAGCGTGCGCTGGGATATATCTACCGCTATATCAGCTATCCTCTCCAATTCAGCGTTTATCTTCATCCCGGTGGTGATAAAACGCAGGTCTTTAGCCATCGGTTGATAGAGGGCTATCAAATCGATACATTTCTCATCGATTTCTAACTCAAGCTTATCAATATTAACATCGCTGTCGATTACTCCTTTAGCTAATTCTTTATCCCGGTTTTTTAATGACTCGACGGATTTGAATATCGCCTCTTCGGCCAAGGCACCCATCTTTAGTACATCTTTATTTAAACCTTTTAATTCCTGATCAACATGCCGTTCCATATGAAACCTCCAATTTTATCCGTACCTTCCGGTAATATAATCTTCAGTGCGTTTATCGCGCGGGGCGGTAAATATCTCCTGTGTTCTGCCAAACTCTATCAGCTCGCCTAAAAGCATAAACCCGGTGTCGTCTGAAACCCGGGCTGCCTGCTGCATATTATGGGTAACTATTATTATAGTATAGTTATTTTTCAATTCACGCATTAATTCCTCAATCCGGCTGGTCGCCTGCGGATCAAGGGTAGAGCAAGGCTCGTCCATAAGCAAGACATCAGGCTTGACCGCGATTAACCTGGCGATACACAACCTCTGTTTTTGCTCCAATGACAGCCCCAGCGCCGGCCGGTCAAGTTTATCCTTCAGCTCATCCCAAAGCAAAACACTTCTCAAGCTTTTCTCAGCAATCTCATCTAAAGCATCCCTTTTGGGATTATCAGAGTGGATTTTCTCCCCAAAAACAATATTTTCGTATATTGACAGAGGAAACGGATTAGGCCGCTGAAAAACCATCCCGACTTTCTTTCGTAAATTAACCAAATCAGTTTGCCCATTCAAAATATTAGTTCCATCAACTAAAACTTGGCCATCTGTACGCACGCCTTCAATCAAATCATTCATCCGGTTAAAGACCCTAAGAAGAGTAGATTTTCCACAGCCAGAAGGCCCGATTACCGCGGTAATCCTGTTTTGCTCAATGGCTGAATTCACGCTCTTTAAGGCGTGGAAATCGCCATACCATAGATTTAAATTTTTAGTGGCTATTTTCGCCATTATCCAAACTTTCCCCTGATATAACCATCAGTGCGCTTATCCTGCGGAGCGGTAAAAATCTTATCCGTCTTATCCAATTCAATAAGCTCTCCGCCCAAGAAAAAAGCAGTCCTATCCCCTACTCTTGCCGCCTGCTTCACGTTATTAGTAACCAGTACAATCGTGTATTTTTGTTTTAGCTTAACCATAGCGTCTTCTACCTTTGCCGTAGAAATCGGGTCGAGGCCTGAACATGGTTCGTCAAAAAGTATCACCTGCGGCTGAACTGCCAAAGTCCTGGCAATGCATAAACGCTGCTGCTGTCCTCCTGATAACTTAAAAGCTGATTCATTCATCCTGTCTTTTACTTCATCCCACAGATAGGCCTCTTTTAATGCTTCCTCTACTATTTTGGCGGTTGAATTTTTATTCCTCAAGCCATGCATGCGTACACCATAAGCTACGTTATCAAATATAGATAACGGCAAAGGCAAGGGTAAGGCAAACACCATGCCTACCTTTTTACGCAATAATTCAGTATCAATTTCTCTGATATCTGATCCTTCAAATTTTATATTCCCGCTCATTTTAAAATTAGGATTAAGATCATTCAAGCGGTTAAGCATTCTTAAAAAAGTTGTTTTACCGCTGTTCGCCGGGCCAATCACGCTTAAAATCTCATTAGCCTGTATATCCATAGTCAGCTTCTTTAAAGCATAAACAGAACCAAACCAAATATCGAGGCCTTTTATCGAGAATATCACCATTTTTTCTTCTTCCTGAATTTATAACGTATAATAATCGCCACCAGGTTCATAAATAAAACTAAAATTAGCAAAACCAGGGCTGTGCCGTATCTTATCTTCTCATCCACATTCGGAACCTGCGTTGAAATAACATAAAGATGATAAGGCAAAGCCATTGCCTGGTCAAAAAGCGACTTGGGTAACTGCGGCAGGTAAAATGCCGCTACGGTAAAGAGAATCGGAGCCGTCTCGCCGGCTGCCCTGCCCAGGCCTAAAATTGTCCCGGTTAGAATACCCGGTATGGCATTGGGTAAAACAATATTCCTTATGGTCTGCCACCTGCTGGCGCCTAAAGATAAGCTCACTTCTCTAAAAGACTGCGGAACACTCTCTAATGCCTCCCGCGAAGTAGTAATTATAATCGGTAAAATCATAATCCCCAAAGTCAAAGAACCGGAGAGTATCGAAGCACCGAATTTCAAAAAAACCACGAAAAGCGCTAAGCCAAAAAGCCCGTAAACCACCGACGGAACGCCTGCCAGGTTAACTATAGCTAATCTAATTAGCCTGGTCAGCAGATTATCTCTGGAATATTCGCTTAAATATATCGCCGCAAGAAGCCCGATGGGCAAAGAAAAGATAATCGCGCCGCCTACCAGGTATATGGTCCCTAAAATCGCCGGGAATATCCCTCCAGCCCGCATCCCCTGCCTCGGTATGTCTGAAAGGAATTGCCAGCTAATTGCTGGCAAGCCTTTTTGAATAATAATTACGACAATCAAGCCGACCGGGATTACGATCAACAGGGTAGATAAAAGTAAGAAGAAAAAGGCGATTTTTTGGGTTCGATAAGGATTTCTTTTCATTGTTTTCTATGTAAAAATAAATCCGCGGTGACGTTAATCGCGAAACTGATGATAAACAGAACTATCCCGATAGCAAAGAGGGCAAAATAATGCTCGCTCCCCACCACTGCTTCTCCCATTTCAGCGGCGATAGTAGCGGTCAGGGTGCGCACCGGGACTAAAATACTTTGCGGTATAACCGCGGCATTACCGGTAATCATCATCACTGCCATAGTTTCACCGATGACCCTGCCGATTCCAAGCATAATCGCAGCCAGTATCCCGCTAGAGGCCGCAGGCAGCATCACCCGCCATATTGCCTGCCATTGAGTCGCCCCTAATGCCAGAGCGCCTTCTTTATAGTTTTTAGGTACGGAATACAGAGCATCTTCGGCAATTGATACAATCGTAGGCATAGCCATAAAAGCAAGCATTATTGAACCGGATAGCGCGGTCAGGCCGGTAGGTAAATGAAAAAGATTTTTTACCAAAGGCACAAGAGTCACCATGCCGATAAACCCCAACACAACACTAGGGATAGCTGCTAATAACTCTATGCCGGATTTTAAAACTTCTTTTATCCTTGCAGGGGCAATCTCAGCAATATAAACCGCGCAGCCTACGCCTATAGGTATAGAGATAATCGCAGCCCCTATGGTGACTAATAGCGAGCCGAGGATTAATGGGAGTATTCCCAGCTGCGCCGGTTCTGAAATCGGATACCAGCTTTTTCCAAACAGGAATTTAAAAGGAGTGACAGTCTGAAAAACCGCCAAACCCTCTTTAAGCAAAAACAGGAATATCAGGATGACAAAAAATATCGAAGCAAGGCCGCAGAGAAGAATTAATTTTTCAATGATGAATTCTTTAAATTTACGCACAAGCACCTTATGGTTTATCTGTTTACCGGGACAAAGTCAGTTTTTAGAACAATGTCTTGCCCCTCTTTTGAAAGGCAAAAATCATCAAACTTCTTTACCAGCCCTTGAGGAAAACCGTTTGTATACATAAAGAGAGGCCTGGAAATAGGGTATTTTCCGCTTATGACATTTTCTATTGCAGGGTTTACATATTCTGACTTTTCGTCTTTAGCTATGGCTACAGCTTTTTGCTTTGGGGAAATATAACCCATGCCGTAATATCCTATTGTCGAGGAATTACCGGCTACTTCATCGGCGATTGCTTGAGACGAAGAAAGCATTAACGCTGTAGAGGCAAATTCTTCCTTACCGGCCGGATCGCCTCTTCTCAATACATGTTCTTTAAAATAGACATGGGTTCCGGAATTGACTTCACGGGAAAGTAAAACTATCTTATCGTTCTTTCCGCCGACTTCCTGCCAATTGGTGATCCTGCCGGTAAAGATATCCGCCAATTGGCTCATGGTAAGCTTGCCTACCGGATTAGAAGGATTTACCACAACCGCCAAACCATCCAAAGCCACGATTATTTCGTTGGGATTTATCCCCTTCTGCCTGGCTAAGCTTACTTCTTTATCTTTTATGTTCCTTGAACTCATGGCAATATCACAGGTGCCGCTTATGAGGCTGGATAAACCTGTGCCTGAACCGCCTCCGGTCACCGCAATAAAATCTCCGGGATATT
>Ga0247841_10003086_pt1 | contig 31587 bp, 26 predicted proteins | sample LaCruzMarch2015__2_FD_192410 | JGI IMG/M metagenome (GOLD analysis project Ga0247841, IMG submission 192410) | Freshwater microbial communities from meromictic Lake La Cruz, Castile-La Mancha, Spain - LaCruzMarch2015_18m | ecosystem: Environmental > Aquatic > Freshwater > Lake | place: Spain...
GGTCTTCTCCGACTGCTGGCTCAGCATTTGGATGTTGAGCTGATTCGGCCACCAATCGCTGTTGGTTGGCCCCATCCCGGCCGCGACCGGCGCTCCGGTTGATTTCCCGTGATTGAACGGACATTTGAGTTCGGTAGACATAAAATTTTCGCGTGCGTTTGATTTACGAGGGAATTTTCCGGCCGGACGCCGTAGTCGTCAAGACCTCAACCCACCGCATTGATCGCCCGCGAGAGCAGCACGGTGAGAGTCACGATGGAGAGAGTTACCTGCAACATCATGAGGGCCTTGGCCCGGCGACTGACCGGCACCTCGAGCGTGGGACCAAACGTGGTCATGGTGGCGAAGGACAAGTAAATGTAATCGATGAGCGTAGGTTCTTCCGACTTTCCCGGCCGCCCGGGCATAACAAAGGCCCCTCCCGGTGTGGCGCGGTCGAGCACCCAATAGCAGGCGGTGAAGGTGAGAACACTCATCGCCCCGATCGCGCCGACATCCCAAAGACTGGCCAAACCCGTCGCCTTAGACGTGGCACTGAGGAGCAACGCACCGACATTGACCACCAAATGGAGGACGGCAAATCCGAGGTAGGCGACCAAACCGGGGAGGATGACCCGCGAGTGCGGGCGGATGAAAGAAAGCGCGATGAGAGTGAGGAGAAGCAGGAGCAAAAAATTGCTCCCGTAATGAAACGTCCGCACAACCGCGACTCCAGCCGCCTCCAACTCCCCGCTCGCGCAAAGTTTCTGCGTCACTGCTGCATCAAGCAATTGCACCGACACCATCACCGCGGCCAACCGCCAATGCATGTGCCGGCTCAATGGCGTGTCGCCATCTGTCGTAACTCTTACTGGCACGATGTTTGTCGAAAGAGGTGGCTAGGGAGGGAATCGAACCCCCGACACGAGGATTTTCAGTCCTCTGCTCTGCCAACTGAGCTACCTAGCCGATGCAATGAAGGGAGGAGTTTACGCGTCTCGGGCTGCTGATCAAGTTTTTGCCGCGGCGGGAGGCACGCTTCCCGGCGCCCGGTCCGCCGCGGTCGGGCGGCCTCACTCCACCGGTGCCACCGGACGCGCCTCCGCCGCCGCGAGGGGAATACTCCCGGCTGATACACCTTCCCGCAGACCGGGGATCAAACGCACGTCCCAGCAGGCCAGCAAGGCGAGCACGGCAAAATAGAGCGAGTAGCGATTGATCGAAAGCGGCCCCGCCGCCACCTCCAGTGACCCGAGGGCGTCCAGAACGGCACCCCAAGCCATCGGTGCGCCGCCCAAGCCGAGCCCGCAGACCACGGTGAAAAGCGCGAAGAAGTGATTTCGGCCCATCGCCGGCACGCTGACCATGACGATGCGCGTGTTGGCCACACCGAAAACCGCCCCGGCCAGACCACCGAGGAAATTCAATCCCCCGACCAATCCGGGCCATCCGGGCAGCAAGCCGGCGGCCAGGGCAAACCACCCGAAAATAACCAGCGCCATGAGGACGAGCCCGCGGCGCAGCCACGGCTTGCTGCCCGTGACGTCAAGCCGCGGAGCGGTGATGGCCAGTCCGACCAACGCGCCGACGAAAGACAAGCTGCCGAGGAGCAGGATGGTGGCCTCGCCGAATTTCTCTCGCACCACGAGATATTCGACGGTGAAGACTCCCAAGCTGCCGATCACCGTCATGTAAATGGTGGTGAAACGCAGCAGGCGGGCGAAGGGCACGTGCCGCAGCATGGCGCCCCAAGGCACCGACACTCCCGAGCGGAGACGGTCCTCCGGAGACTCCGCATCGGGAATCCGGTGCACGAACCACAGGCTGATCAAGGCGGCGACCAGACCGATGCCGAAAACCGCTGCGTATTCGGCCGCCTCCACCGAGCCGGACATGACCCACGCGGAGACCAGCAAGGCCACCAGGCAGCCCAGATGCATAAAGGCATTGTCACGCGAGAGGAAACTGCCGCGCACCTGCTCCGGGACTAAGGCGGTCAGCCACGGCAACCACGCTCCGGCCGAAAAGCCCCGCAGCAAATTGAAACCGAAGAGTGAACCGGCGAGCAGCCACAGACGACCCGAAATGGTCAGCCCGGGCCAGACCGGAATGGCCGCGATGCAGAGGGTGAAAAAGGTGCGCGCGCCCCAACCTGCCAGGACGAACCGTTTGTAGCCCGTGCGATGGAGGAGGCGCGCCGCGAGGAGTTGGAGAATATTGAGTAGCGGGGTGAGCGCCGCGATGGTGCCCAGCAGGAAGGACGAGGCGCCGAGCGACTTGGCGAAAAGAATGACCGGAGCCCCCAGCACGATCTGGAAGGAAACCGCATTGAAGAAACTGAACCCGTTGATGTTGAGTGCGCCGGGCGGATAAGCGCTGCGCGCCTTCATGGCCGGTCACTCAGGCCTCGGCGCGCGGCTTGAGGTGCGGGAAGAGGATGACCTCCCGGATGGACTCCGCTCCGGTCAGCAACATGACCAGCCGGTCGATGCCCATCCCCATACCCCCGGCCGGCGGCATGCCGTATTCCAAGGCGTGGAGGAATTCTTCGTCGATCTTGTGTTGCTCGCCGCCGCTTTGCTCGACCAGACGCTCGCGCTGCACCACCGGGTCGTTCAGCTCGGAATAGCCCGGCGCGATTTCTTGGCCGTTCATGACCAATTCGAACACATCGAGGGAGGAAGGATCTTCCACATTTGTTTTGGCCAAGGGGATAAGCTCCTTGGGGCACTGGATGACAAAACACGGATCGATCGTCTTTTCCTCGACCAGCTTTTCGAAAACATGCTGCGTGACCTCGTAGTCTTCCACGCAGTGCGAAATGTCCAAGCCGAGCTCGAGCGCGCGGTTGCGGCGTCCGGAAACATCGCGGGCGAACCAACCCGGTTCCGCTTCCTCGACGAGGTCGCGGTACTTCGCCCGGCGCCAGGGACGCGAAAGGTCGATCGTCCGCGTGACAATCCCCTCGTGGTCCTTGTGCTCGATCTTGAGGCCGCCGCACACTTTCTGGGCCACGCGGCAGACCAACTCCTCGACCAGCGTGGCCATCATGTCGAAATCCGCATAGGCCCAATAAGCCTCCAGCATGGTGAATTCGGGATTATGCCGCCGTGAAACGCCTTCGTTGCGAAAATTGCGGTTGAGTTCGAAAACTTTGGTGAACCCGCCGACGAGCAACCGCTTCAAATACAGCTCGGGAGCGATGCGCAGAAAAAGATCCATCCCCAGCGCATTATGGTGCGTCTCGAAAGGCGTGGCCGCTGCCCCTCCGGCCACAGCCTGCATCATCGGCGTCTCCACCTCGAGGAATCCTCGCTCTTCGAAAAAGGCGCGGATCTCACGGATAATGGCGAAACGCTGGCGGAAAATATTCCGCGCGTGCTCATTGGAAATAAGGTCGAGATAACGTTGCCGGTGCCGGGCTTCGACGTCCTGCAGGCCGTGCCACTTCTCCGGCAACGGATGAAGCGACTTGCCGAGAAAGACGAATTTTTCCGCCTTGACCGAGGGCTCGCCGGTCTTGGTGGTGAAACATTCACCCTCCACCCCGACGAAGTCGCCGATGTCGAGAAGCCCGTAAACCGCCACCCCTTCCTCTCCGAGCGCCTTGTCCTGCAGATAAACCTGCATACGTCCGCTGTGGTCACTCACGTCGAGAAAATGGCTCTTGCCCATGTCCCGCCGCGCGGTGACCCGGCCGGCCAAGGTAACTTTGCCCCCTTCGACAAAGCCGGCCCGCACATCGCCGACGTCGCCGGTCACGGGGAAAGCCGCCCCGTAAGCGGGCACGCCGCGGCCCAGTAAAGCCGTGCGCTTTTCCAGACGCACCGCGGTCAGGTTGTTTACTTCACTCATCGGACGGCAGAGCATGCTTTTCCCGGCGCTTCCGCACCAGACGAAACTACCATGCGGTGGTCTCCCGGTTGCCGTCGCGATCGAGGAAACGACCGGCATCGCCCGGCGTGACGCGGTCGATGGTGGCGGCCAGACTGACCGCTGATTCGGCCACGGTGAGTGGTGCCTTGGGACCGCCCATTTCGGTCCTCACCCACCCCGGAGTGACTGCGACCACCGTGACACCGCGCGGACGCAGTTCCGCGGCCATGGCCCGTGTGAGCATGTTCAGCGCGGCCTTCGACGCGCTGTAGCAGTAATGCCGCGAATCTTCTTTCTGCGAAACAGACCCGGCCCGGGAGCTGATGTTGACCACGCGGGGGTGCGGGGCCGCGGTGAGCAGGGGGAGAAAAGCCCGAGTGACCCGGGCCACGCCGACCACGTTGACGGCAAACGCCTCGGCGAAGCGCTCCAGCGGCAGTTCCTCTAGGGTTTCATTCCCCTCCTCCGGAAGCACTCCTGCGTTGTTGACCAGAACATCGATCGCCCGCAACTGGCGGGCCGTCTCCTCGGCCACCGACCTGACGCTGTGGTCGCTGCACACGTCGAGAGGAACGATTTCGAGCGAACCCGGCGCGGCACTCTGCGCCGCAGCACGGAGACCATGAGCTCCGGCCGGATCGCGCGCGCCGGCCATGACACGCCAACCGCGCCGCGCCAACTCGCCGACCAGCGCCAATCCGATCCCCCGGCTGGCTCCGGTGATCAAGACGGTGCTCCCTTCCATCGGCCTAATCTGACACCGCCCCACCCCCGTGCCAACAGCGCGCCGCCATGCGCCGGGCCGGGGCCGAATACGGTCACCCGCTTCCCATCGAAAGCTCGCCACCCGACGGGGCGCGCTTTATGGAGAGCGTATGATGAAGCAGGTGTCTCCTTTGCAACCCCCGCACCGCCGCGCTTGGCCGACCGTGTCCGGCCTGGAGTGGGCCGTCTTCGGATCGGCGGCCGTTTTCCTCACCGTCCTGCTGCTCTTCACCCTGTTCTTTGCCGAGCGTCGGTTTCTGGGCACAGCCCGGACCTGGGATCTCGAACGGGTGGAGCGTTACATCCGCCGCACCCGCGACATGCTGGAGGCCGAATCGCTGACTAAGCCGACTCATGACACCCTGCAGGAGTTGCAAGGAATCGGCTTGCTCGTCGATGTCTTTCCGGCCGACCAGGAAATTCCACAACCCAACCCGCGCTACGTGGCCTCGCGGCAATCGGTTGAGGGGTGGGAGCGTGTGCGGGGGGAAGACGGGCGGACTGTCTCGGTGATTCGCATCGGCTACGATGACAGCTTTGGGCGCCTAACCCTCGCCGGCATTCGGTTCTATAACCTGGCGGGTGCGCTGGGCGGGGCGCTCATCATCGGTTTCATTTGGCTGGGCCTGCGCCGCCACGTCTTCAGCAAAATCCGCCTCTTGGCCGCAGAGGTCGCCTCCGGCATGGTGAAACCCCCCGGTACGGGCGATGCGGATGGTCCGCTCGGCTCGCTGCAGTCGGTGGTTCGTGAGGCTCTGGCCACTCGGGACAAAAACGTGACGCAGCTCGAGGCACTTCTTGCCCGCCACGGTGAGTTGGCTTGCTCGAGCACAACGGAAGGAACCCTGATCGAAACCAACGAGGCGTATGCTCGGCTATTTGGAAAGTCCCGCGAGGCATTGGCCGGCTCGAACTATCTCGACCGCATTCCCCCCTCCGATCGCGCGGAGGCACTGGCCAACGTTCGCCGTCTTTCGCGCCGCCATCCGGTCCAGAGCGTGGAACACCGGGTGCTCCTGCCGGACGGGGAAGTGCGCTGGATACGATGGAAGGACAGCGCCGTTTTTGACGCTGAGGGGAAAGTCATGAAGGTGTTTTCCATCGGCGTGGACATCACAACGGAAAAAAATCTCGAGGAAAACCTCGAAACATTGCGCCTTGCTTTTGACCAGATGCAGTCCCTGGCCGGCACCGGGAGTATGACTTGGAATCTGACCAGCGACCGGATGAATTGGACCGACGAGACTTGGCGGCTTATCGGACTCCAAAAGGACGCCGGCACGGAAAATTTGGACAACCTGCTCGCCATCGTCACAACGAGTGACCGCCAACCATTGGGCGAACTTTTCCGCCGAGCCCGGGAGAACGGCGACCCCTTCGAATACGAATTCCGCTGCTCGCTTCCCGATGGCTCCCACCGCACCGTGCAAAGCCGCGTCGAGGTCCGCGCGGATCCGAAAACCAAGCTCCTCGATCAACTGACCTGCACCCTCCACGACATCACCGCACTGCGCGACGCCGAGTCATCCACCAAGCGCGAGTTGCATTTCCGTCAGGCCATCGAGCAATCGCTGGGCACCGGTATCGTTGTCATCGACGAGAGCGGAAAGTGCCTTTTGGTCAACCCCGCGTTCTGCGAGATGACGGGCTGGCCTGCCGAAGAGCTGACCGGACAGCTGGCGCCGTATTGCTACTGGCCGGAGGAGGAAAGACCTGCGATCCGCGAGGCTTTCGAGCGGACTTTGCGCGGTGAGGCCGCACCTGAGGGTATGGAGATGAGCTTCTGCCGCAAGAACGGAACGCGCTTCGATGTGATGATCAAAGTGGCACCCTTGCTCGATAACGAGGACAGACCTCTCGGTTGGCTGGGCGCCGTGACCGATATCACCGCCATCCAGCAAACCCGCCGCGATCTGCAGGCAAACATTGAACGCTTGCGCATCGCGCAGGACGTGGCGGAAATCGGCATCTGGGATTGGGACCCGGTCAAAGACACACTGCTCTGGGACCGGCAGTCGTTTGCGCTGTTCGGCCACCCCGAAGCCACGGACCCTCATGCCGTGTGGAGCCAAGTGCACAGCGAGGCCGAACAGGAGCGTCTCACCTACGGAATCAACCGGCTCATTGCCGCGGGCCTCACCAGCGGGCAGGACCTTATTCGCGCCCGTTGGCCTGACGGCACGGTGCATGTCATATCGTCGACTTACCTCATCATGCGCAACCCATCCGGTCGCGCTACGCGCGTGCTCGGAGTCAACCGCGATATCACGGCGGAACTCGAGGAGGAACGCGATTTGCGCGATGCCAACGAACGCCTCACCGCCGTGCTTGAGGGCGGAGACTACGGCACGTTCGAGCACGTTACCGGGGTTGGTGACACCGCCTGGAGTCCGGCCAATTACGAGATCCACGGCATCGACCCATCCGTCACCGACCCCGCCGAACTCTTTGCCACTTGGAAAGAAGGTGTCGGCGACTTTTTTCCGGAACTCCTGGCCCGGATGGATGCGATGCCAGTCGACCGGCAGCACATGACCTACGAATTCACCTTCCGCCCGCGCGGCAAGAAACCGCGCCTGATCCGCAGCAGCATCTTTGTCGAACGCAATGGCCACGGTCACCCCTCGCGACTGGTTGGGCTCACCCGGCGGATCGAGGAACCGGACCCACCCATTCCTTGACTCCAAAGGGCCGGCCTCTAGCGTAGCTTTTGTTATGATACCAAGTGTCGCCGGACCTTCCCGACCTCCGCGCTATGCTTGGAAACGCGATCCAATCTTCCGGTTTCTTTCTTCGCTGCGGTTGGCGGTCATCTTGCTTAGCGTGCTCATTATCATGAGCATCGTCGGCACGTTCGCCGAATCAAAGTTCGATGCCGACACCGCCCGGACTTGGATCTACGAAGCTCCTTGGTTTCATCTTTGGTTGTTTTTTCTCGCCGCCAACCTCACGTGCAGCGCTTTCATGCGGTGGCCGTGGAAAAAATACCACACCGGCTTCCTCCTCGTTCATCTCGGCATGATTGTGGTCATGATCGGAGCGGTCGTTGGCCAGATCTGGGGTATCGAGGGAACCATGACGCTCTTCAAGGACGCAACTCCCGATAACAAGCTCGTCCTGCAAAAACGCCAGATCACCGTCCGAGACCCCGACGCCCAGCAAGCGGTCATGATCAAACTCGGACGCCAGCCGCTGCGCGTCAACGAGGGTGAGCCACTCGATCTTTGGACCACCCCCGGCGGATGGACAATCGAGGCGGTGGCCGATTCTCCGCGTCTGATCGCCAACTTCCAACCGACCACCGCGCCCGGGGGTAGTCCGGCCGTTCTCGTCCGGCTCCGCACCGCTGCCATGGGCCAGACCGTCGAGCAGTGGTTGCTCGCCGGCGACCGCGACCACAACCGGCTCGACCTCGGCCTTATCACGGTGGACCTCACGCGCGCCGCCGATCCCGCACCGGCCACCGGTGCACCCAACCGCGCCGTCCTCACCGCGCAGCCCGACGGCTCGCTGCAATTGGATCTGTTTGCCAGCGGACGACAAATCTCATCCGCTCCCCTGGCCAGGAATCAGGCGGTTATCACCGGCTGGAACGATTGGACAATCGAAGCGCTCGACATTCTGCCGTCCGCGCAGACCGGTTTTACCTTCCGCCCTCTCCCCACCGGAGAAGCGATCCCCCCGGGCCAATCTCTGCTTGATGGCATTCTTGTGCGCGCGATCAAGGGCGAACGCGTGGTCGAGCAATGGGTCGGGGCAGGTTGGCGCGTCAGTTTGCCGACCGGCACGTTCCCCCTGGAGTTGGCCTACGGCTGGGAAGTGGCCGACTTGCCCTTCGGCCTGGTACTCGAAGATTTCACGGTCGAACGCAACGAGGGCACGGACGAACCCTCCTCGTTCCGCAGCGACCTCGCCATGGTCCGCCCAGACGGCCAGGGCGATGCGACCGGCTCATGCTCGATGAATCAGCCGGCCAATTATCCCCAGGCCCTTTGGCGTTCGCTCACTGGCCTGACATACAAAATTTCCCAAGCCTCGTGGAATCCGAATGATCTCACCCAAAGTTCGGTGCAAATTCTCCGCGACCCGGGTTGGCTCGGCAAATGGGTCGGCTCGCTCATCTTCAGCACGGGCCTCATCACCATGTTCATCTTCCGCCGACCCTCTGTGCACGAAAAAAGCATGGCAGGATCGGCCGGCCCAACCAAGCGCACCCCGCAACTCTCCACCACCTCGTGAAACTCCTGCTCGCCATCCTCCTCGCCACTTCGGCGGCACTCCCCGCGGCCCCGCCCCCTGCCGACCTCACCCCGTGGGAATGCCTCGTCGTGCAAGACTCGGGGCGGCGCAAACCGATCGGCACCTTCGGCCACGAACTTCTGGTCAAAATCTCCGGACGCGACCCGGTACGCACCGCCGATGGCGATACCTACGGCGGCAGTGCCTTCGCCTTTTCGCAACTCTTCGCCACGCACGATTGGAGCAACGATCCCATCATCCTCATCTCTTACCGGCCGCTCATTGAGGAGGTCGGTCTCGATCCTTCGCGCAAACGTTTCTCTCGGAAAGAACTCGCCGCCGCCACAAAACTAACCTCCCTCTCCCAGGAGGCCGCCGCGTTGCGTCAGGCCGGTGAAGCCGTGCCGAAGCTCAACACAGAGGCGCAAACCGTGCTCGGACGCCTGCAACTCTACGACGCGCTCGGGGCTACCACCGCTTTTCTCCTCGCTCCGCCGCCTCCCGGGGCGCCAGCCGGCTCGCCATGGTTGTCTATCGACCAACTGGCCACCGTATACCCTCCGGAGAAGGCCGCCGCCATCCTCCAGGATCTGCGTAACTTGAATATCGCAGGACGTGGCGGCGACAATACGGCCTTTGCCACCGCGGCGGAGCGGCTGGTTGGCGACCTCCGCGCGCTCAATCCCGAAGTTTATCCGACGGTCGATGTGGTCGACCGCGAGAACTTCTACAATCGCCTCCAGCCGTTCGACACGGCGATGTGGCTGCTCGTTCCGGCGGCACTTTTGCTCATGGCCGGCGCGCACCACGGTCTCCGCCACTGGCTGCTGCGAGGCGGCGTTGCCTTGAGCGCGGCTTCGCTCGGTTTCATCCTTTACGGACTCTACCTGCGCGTGGTCATTGCCGGACGCGCCCCGGTGACCAACATGTATGAATCTGTGGTTTGGGTGGCCATGGGCACGGTCATGTTCGGCCTGATTTTTTATGCCGTCTACCGCAACCGCCTCATGCTCCTCAGCGCGCTGCCGGTCAGCTTCCTCTGCCTGCTTCTCGTGCGCAGTCTTCCCGTGGCCATGCCGGCGCGCCTTGATCCCCTCGTGCCCGTGCTGCGCGACAACTTTTGGCTCACCGTGCACGTGCTGACCATCACCTTGAGCTACGCCGCCTTTGCGCTCGCCCTCGGTTTCGCCCACGTCATTCTTTGGCGCTACATCCGCAGCCCGCAGAACACCGAGTCATTGCGTCCGCTCCACGAATGGCTCTACCGCATGATGTTCGTCGGCCTGATCCTCCTCGCCGTCGGCACCATTCTCGGTGGCGTGTGGGCCAATTACAGCTGGGGCCGTTTCTGGGGCTGGGACCCGAAAGAAACCTGGGCCCTCATCGCCCTCCTCATGTATGTCGTCGCCATCCATGGCAAGATGGCCGGTTGGTGGGGCGATTTCGGCCTCGCCGTGGCTGCGGTCATCAATTTCGCGGGCATTATCATGGCTTGGTATGGTGTCAACTACGTGCTCGGCGCCGGACTCCACAGCTACGGCTTCGGCGTCGGCGGCGAAGGCTATGTCCTCGCTTTCCTCGCCGCGGAAGCCGCCTTTGTCGGCCTGGCCATGATTCGCCACCGCGGGGCGGGCAAACACCAGTTTGTCCCCGTCTGAGTCTGGCGGTAACAAGCGAAGAACCAGGTGACAGGCCCTCATTGGCAAGCGCCCCGCACAACTTTCCTTGCCGCCCACCTCAACGCGTGCGATAAGTGCTTTTTAACGGGCTGTGGCTCAGCTTGGTAGAGCGCTGCGTTCGGGACGCAGAGGCCGTGGGTTCGAATCCCACCAGCCCGACCACTTTTTTTAGCAGGCAATGAGGGATCACACAGTCGAGCGATCCCCGCGGAGGCAATTCCACACTTTCCACAAATTGCTCAACCTGCTGTGATCCGGCCGATGTCGTCCCCCCACGAAGACAAAGATTACACGCCGACCGTCGGTTCCCAGACAGACATTGCCCCGCTCGGACGCAGCGGACCGAAGCCGGAACACGAGCGCACCGCGGACGAGGACATCGATCCGGTGCAGTGGTCGCGCATCGCGGACGACGCCGATTTCAAGGCCCTTGTCCGCCGCAAACTCCGTCTCATCGTGCCCGCCACGGCCTTCTTCATCATTTACTACTTCCTCCTTCCCATTGGCGTGGGCTGGTTTCCCGGACTCATGGAGAAGAAGGTCTGGGGCGCCGTGAACCTCGCGTATGCCTACGCGCTTTCGCAGTTTTTCATGGCGTGGATCCTCGCCGGAATCTACGTGGCGGCCGCCGGCGGCTGGGACCGCAGCGAGCACGCCCTCCTGCGTAAATTCGGGGTCGAACACCGTTGATTCCTATGAGCCTCTTGCCTCTCGCCGCCGCCGGATCCCAGACCTCGCTCTGGATGTTCCTCGCCTTCGTCTCCGCCACCCTCGTCATCACTTGGTATAGCGCGAGAAAATCCTCCGGTGCCAGCGCCTATTTCGCCGCCGGCCGCCGCATCACCGGATGGCAAAACGGCCTCGCCGTGGCCGGCGACTACATGAGCGCCGCCAGTTTTCTCGGCATCGCGGGCATGATCGCCATGAACGGCTATGACGGTTTCATGTATTCGGTCGGCTTCCTCGTTGCGTATCTGACTGTCCTGTTCATCGTGGCCGAACCACTGCGCAACGCCGGAAAATACACCATGGCCGACGTGCTCGCCTATCGCCTCAACCCGCGTCCAGTCCGCGCCGCCGCCTCGCTCAGCACACTCACCGTTTCGATCTTTTACATGATCGCCCAAATGGTCGGCGCCGGCGTCCTCGTCCGCCAACTCATTCCCGGAGTATCTTACGAGCTGGCCGTCATCGGCGTGGGCATCCTCATGGTCATTTATGTCGTCTTCGGCGGCATGCTTGCCACCACCTGGGTGCAAATCATCAAGGCGGTCCTCCTCATGGGCGGCAGCATTCTGCTCAGCATTCTCGTCTTGCAACGCTACGACTTCGATCTCGGCAAATTCTTTTCCTCCCTTACTGCGATCACTTCGACAACGGCAGACGGTCAGTCGGTGACCCGCAATTTTCTCACCCCCGGACTCATCTTCAAAAACCCGTGGGACCAAATATCCCTCGGCATGGCACTGCTCCTCGGCACAGCCGGGCTGCCGCATATACTCATCCGTTTTTACACCGTACCGGACGCCAAGACAGCCCGAGCCAGTGTCGTGTGGGCCATGATCATCATCGGGCTTTTCTACATCATGACGACGTTCTTCGGCTTCGGTGCGGCCAGCCTGCTCGGACCCGACCACATCGCAGCCAACGGCGGCACCAACATGGCCGCACCCGAATTGGCACGGTTTCTCGGCGGGGAAATTTTCTTCGCCTTCATCTGTGCAGTGGCTTTCGCCACCATTCTTGCCGTGGTCGCCGGACTGACCATCAGCGCGAGCACCAGTTTTGCCCACGATTTCTTCGTCAATGTTCTGCATCACGGGAGGGAACAGAAAGCGGGCGAGGAAGTCCGCGTCGCCCGCATCACCGCTTTCGTAGTCGGCGCGCTTGCCATCGTCATCGCCATCATCCTCGGTCCTTCGGTCAACGTCGCCTTCCTCGTCGGCCTCGCCTTCGCCGTCGCGGCCAGCGCCAATCTTCCCGTCATGATTTTCTCGCTCTACTGGAAGCGCTTCAATACGGCCGGCGCCGTGACCGGGCTCCTCGTCGGGCTCTCCTCGAGCATCATTCTCATCCTGGTCAGCCCGGACTTCATGAAAGAGCCGCTTTTTCCGCTGAAAAATCCGGCTCTGGTCAGCGTTCCGCTTGGCTTCCTCGGTGCCTGGCTCGGCACCATTCTCTCCAAGGAAAAACCCGACGAAGCCAAATTCACCGAATTGATGGTCCGCGCCAACACCGGCCTCGGGGCCGAGAAAGCCTCGGCTCACTAATAAAAGGGCGGGTGACCGTAAGCCGGATTCTGTCGGACGCCGAAACGTCCGGGCGGCCATTTCTCTCGCTCCGCTTGCGCGGAACGCCCCGCTTGCGCGGGATGCGACTAATACCCGGAATGTGTCCCGCTTGCGCGGGACGGCCGGGGCGGGCCGTCATTCCTGTTCTGTCTTGCACCGCACGGGGTTTGTCCTGCCATGACGATCACTCGTCACGCGGTGGGCTCTTACCCCGCCATTTCAACCTTACCTGCCGAAGCAGGCGGTATATTTTCTGCGACACTATCCGTGGCGACGGACTTGCGTCCGCCGGCCCCGCGCTTGCGCGCGGCGTGCTGCCCCGAGGTGTCCGGACTTTCCTCTGCACGGGTAAACCGCACAGCGGCCGCCGGCCACCCGCCAAAAGAAAGTTAGTCTCGCAAGAGCATGACCGCAACCACGCAACGCGAGGAAGAAAGGGCCGAAAGTGATACTCCACCGGCTTTCGGCCGCCGCAATTCTCCTCAGGCCTCAGGTTTCAAGCCTCAGCCCTCTCTTTAGCCTCCACCCACCGTCCCTGCTCCTTGATCAAATCGACCAGGCGCTCCACCGCTTCCTCCTCCGGAATATTGAACCTCAACGCTTTCTTACCGACGTAAAGATTCACCTTGCCCGGCGCCCCGCCCACGTAGCCGAAGTCGGCATCCGCCATTTCACCCGGACCATTCACAATGCATCCCATAATGGCGATCTTCACCCCCTTCAAATGCTCGGTCGCCGCTTTGATCCGCGCTGTCGTCTCCTGCAAATTGAATAAGGTCCGCCCGCAACTCGGACACGCCACATAGTCCGTTTTGAATATCCGCGCCCCCACCGCTTGCAGAATATTGTAGGCCAACCGCAGCGTCTGTCCCGGCGCCTCCTCGGTGCGCAGCAGCACCGCATCGCCAATGCCGTCGCAGAGCAAAGATCCGAGGCGTGCGCTGGCCGCGAGAAGCGTGCGGACAAATGGTGTTTGCGCGTCGGGGTGCGGATCCAAGGAGTCCTTCAGCAAAATGGAATGCCGCGCCTCGATCCCGGCCGCGAGCAGACGGAAGGCGGCAATGACCGGCAGGTTGATCCCGTCCTTCACTGTGACGAGGCATGCTTCCGTCCGGGCCGCCAACTCCGCCATGGCCTGCCCATCGCGCGGATCGACTTCGACCACCGGCAAGTCTTCGTAGACCAACTCCGGCTGGAAATCCCCCAACCTGGAAAGCTTGTGCGCCACCGCGTCATAGTGCTGGCGCGTCACCACGACACGAGGCACCTCCTCCCCGCCAAGCGGAACACCATGGATGGTCAATTTTTCAGTGGCCCGCCGCGCGCAGGAAAATGGATCAAACGAAAACTCCACCGCACGGCACCATCCCTCGCCCTGCCCGGCCAGGAGCCGGACCAACTCCCGCGCCACCGGAATTTCATGCACGCTGTCCTCGGTCAGACTCACCCGGATGGTATCCCCGATGCCATCGGCCAAAAGCGACCCGATGCCCACGGCACTCTTGATCCGTCCATCCTCGCCATCACCCGCCTCGGTCACACCGAGATGGATCGGATAATTCCAATCTGGTCCTTCGGCCGCCAGGCGCGCGGCAAGAAGGCGGTAAGCGGCAATCATGACCTTCGGATTCGAGGCCTTCATGGAGAAGACCAGGTCATGGTAATCCTTCTCCCTCGCCAACCGGGCAAACTCCAGCGCACTTTCCACCATGCCGAGCGGCGTATCGCCGTAGCGGTTCATGATCCGGTCGCTCAGCGAACCGTGATTCGTGCCGATGCGCATGGCGATACCGCGCGCCCGGCACAATTCGACCAAGGGCGCGAATTTTTCCCGGATACGCCCGATCTCGGCCGCATATTGCTCGTCGCTGTATTCGCGCACCGCGAATTTTTTCGAGTCGGCATAGTTGCCCGGGTTGACCCGCACCTTGTCCACCCACTTGGCGGACTCGAGCGCCGCGTCGGGCTTGAAATGAATGTCGGCCACCAACGGAACATCGCAGCCGCGCGCCTGCAATCCGTCGCGGATCGCTTCCAAGTTCCGTGCGTCCTTCACCGTCGGTGCGGTGATGCGCACGATTTCGCAGCCCACGTCAGCCAGATCCATCGACTCCCGGATACAGGCCTGCGTATCCATCGTATCGCAGGTGATCATGGACTGCACGCGCACCGGGTTGTCTCCCCCGATGCCTACCTTGCCGACTTTCACCGCGCGGCTGCGCCGGCGTTCCGCATAAAATGGAAGCGGCAGTTCGCTGCTCATCGCACGCATGGGTCGGCGGGAAGGCCGACGCTACATCCCCGGGGCGGGGCTGTCCCCGGCGCCTGTCTTCTCCGGAGCCGGCGTGAATTTCAACTCCGCCGGCGGTTCTTCCTTTCCGCGCCACGGCAAATCCTGCACGTCGAAAAACGTGATGTAGAGCATGTAACCGATGATGAGGAAGGCGAAGCCGCTTTGGACAACTTCCAGCACGCGCACGTTGATCGGTTTGCGCCGGATCGCCTCGATGATGGCCAGCGTGATGTGCCCGCCGTCGAGCACGGGAATGGGCAGAAGGTTGAGCAGGGCCAGATTGACGTTGAGCACGACGCTGAACCACAGGGCCAGGCGCCAGCCGTCCGGCGACTCGAAGAGCAGGTAGTAGATGCGCATGATCCCCACCGGGCCGCTCAAGTGCTCGGCCTTGATGTCGCTGCGCGGCGAGAAAACCGCCGACAAGGTATCAACCATGGTGCGCACACTGCCGACCACCAGTTGGATCGGATTGGGATGTTCGAGCACGGTGACCCCGCGGTCGTCCCACAAAATTCCGACCCGCGGCTTTTCCTCGCCCTCGGGAACCAGCGGCGTGACAGCCAACTGCAATGTCTCGTCGCCGCGCTGCACGGTGAGGTCAATCGGCTCCCCCGCCGGGTGCGTGTTGAGGAAGATGGAAAGCGAGGCCAAGCTGAGCAAAGGTTCGCCATCCACCGCAGTGATCAGGTCGCGCGGACGGATCCCCGCGGCAGACGCCGGACTGTCGGGAAAAACTTTCGCCACCATCGGCGTGGTCGCCGGTAGAATGCCGATTTGGCGCAGCGGACGCCGCCCCCAACCCTCGCGCTCCGGCGTGACCGGCTCGACTTCGACCGTCTGGACGGTTCCATCACGCTCGAATTTGACCGGAATAAGCGGCTCTTCGCTACGGACCACATTCCAGGTCACGCTCTGACGCATGTTGCCCATTCCGGCGAACTTCGTGACCGGGTGACGGTTGACCTCGAGAATTTTGTCGCCCGGCTCCAGCCCGGCTTTGGCCGCGGGTCCGTCGGGCAACACGTAACCGATCACCGTCGTCGTCTCAGCCTGGCTGACCGGGCGGCCGACCGCCCACACAATCACCGCGCAGAGGAGCGCCAAAGTCATGCTGGCCACCGGGCCGGAGATCGCGACGATAATTTTGTCCAACGCAGTCACCGGCGGCAACGCCGCGCGATCATGCCGGCTATCGCCCTCAACTGCTTCCATCGGCGCCAATTGGGGCAGTGCGACAAATCCCCCGGCGGGGATACACCCGAGGCTGTATTCCACGCCGCCGATCGTCTTTTTCCAGATCGGCTTGCCGAACCAGATGCCGAATTTCTCCACGACCAGCCCGCGCCAGCGTGCCGCCAGGAAGTGACCCAGCTCGTGGGCAATAATGATCAGGTTAAAAAGAAGGAGGACCTCCAGCAGGATCCCGGCAACGCGCAGATAATCGGCCATAAACGGAGAACATAGCACGAAAGCCGCCGCCTTCACGCCCCAATTACGGCTGCGTCGCCGGAAAAGGCCTGCAGATCGGACGGCAAGCCGCACCGCACCTCTGCCCCACCCGCCCCGCCGGGAAAATGCAGTGCCGACGCATGCAACGCGTGCCGCGGCAACAGCAACTCCGCCGCCAGCTTCGGCGTCCAACCCGTCTCGATAAATTCCAAATAAGCCCCACCCTCGCGCCCCCCGTAGATCTTGTCCCCCACCAGCGGATACCCCGCATGGGCCAGATGCACCCGGATCTGGTGCGTCCGCCCTGTCTTTGGCTCGGCCCGCACCAAGGCAAACTTTTCCCCGTCCCGCTCGAAGCGCCTCACCAAGGTCACATCGGTCCGCGCCGCCGCCCCGCTCGGATCGATGCAGCGCTTCAACCAGACGGGTGACTCGCGGACCTCGCCCTGACGGATGATCGGCGCGTCGATCGTTGTCTCACCCCACTCCGGCCAGCCCCGCACGAGGGCGAAATATTCTTTGCCGATCAGGCCCTTTTGCATGGCCAGACCCAAGGCGCGGGCGCGCTCCGGCGTCAGCGCCAACAAAACAAGTCCGCTCGTCTCCCGATCCAGCCGCGTGATGATGGAGAGCTGCCCCCGGTTGGCCAACTCATAGGCCAGCAGTTGCCGCAAACCGTCCCATAAAGTTGGCGCACCATCCGGCCGCGTCGGATGCGTGAGCAGACCCGCCGGCTTGTCCACCACGATCCAGTCACTCCCCTCCGCCACCACGCGGAAGTTGTCTTGCGCGATCCGTGCCGAACGGAAAACCTCATCCTTTCCATGATCAGCCTGCGCCATGTCTCCCGCCTTTATCCCTCGCCCGGCGGGGAAGTGCACGCCTTGCGGGATGTCTCCCTCGAAATTACCCCGCATTCGTTCTGCGCGGTGACCGGACCAAGCGGCTGCGGCAAAAGCACCCTGCTCAACCTGCTCGGCGGACTCGATCAACCCTCCTCCGGTCAGATCACGGTGGACGGACTCCCTTTGCACACCGCGGATGAACACGCGCTGACCGCCTACCGCCGCGAACGTCTCGGCATCATCTTCCAATTTTTCAACCTCCTGCCGGCCATGACCGCCGTGGAGAATGTCGAACTTCCTCTCCTCCTGCGTGGCGACCGGGCCAAGGAGGCCCGCACCCGGGCCGGCGAGATGCTCGAGTTGGTCGGGCTGACCCCGCGAGCTGACGCCTTTCCCCACCAAATGAGCGGGGGCGAAATGCAACGCGCCGCCGTGGCCCGCGCCCTGGTCCATCGTCCGGCCCTCCTCCTGGCCGACGAACCGACGGGAAATCTCGACTCGGCCAATGCCGCGCGCGTCCTCAAACTTTTCCAAAAGATTGCCTCCCAGCGCCTCGCCACCCTAATAATGGTGACCCACAGCCCCGAAGCCGCCGCCGCGGCCGAGCGGCAAATCCCGATGATGGACGGCCGGTTGTCCTCCTGACGCCCACTGTCCACCCTGCCCATGCAAAAACAACACACCCTGGCCGGTCCCGCCTCGCTCGCGGGCGTTTCGCTCCACACCGGCGAAAAGGTCACCCTCACCGTCCACCCCGCCCCCGTCGATTACGGCTTCAAATTCCGTCGCACCGACCTCAAAGATCAGCCGACCATCGACGCCCTCGCCGCCAACGTCCGCACCGTCGAGCGCGCCACCACCCTTGTGGAAGGCAACGTCAAGGTCCACACCGTCGAACACATTCTCTCCGCCCTCACCGGCCTCGGCGTGGACAACGCGCTCATCGAAATGGACGCCAACGAGCCGCCTATCGGCGACGGCAGCGGCGCGCCCTACGTCGCGCTGATCAAGAAAGCCGGCATCGTCGAACAGGATGCCCCGCGCCGCTATTGCGAAATCCGCGAGCCCGTCGCCATCCAGACGAAAAACGGCTCCATCCTGGTCATCCTGCCCGACACCAAATTCCGCGTCTCCTGCACCCAAGCCGGCCCCAACGGCAACCACACGCAATACCTCAGCCTCGAGATCACGCCCGAGGTTTACGAAAAGGAAATCGCCCCCGCCCGCACCTTCGTCCACTACGAGGACGTCGAGCCGCTCATGGAGAAAGGCCTCATCCGCGGCGGCAGCCTCGAAAACGCCATCGTCATCCGCGACAACTCCGTCCTGAGCAAAGAGCCGCTCCGTTTTCCGGACGAATTCGTCCGCCACAAGATCCTTGATATCATCGGCGACCTCACTTTGGTCGGACGTCCGCTGCTCGGACACGTCGTCGCCGTGCGCCCCGGCCACGGACCCAACACCGAGCTCGCCGTGGCCATCGCCAAGGAACACGCCAAAATGATGGCCATGATCCCGCCGGCCCGGCTCCCCGTCGGCGAGCGCGTCCTCTCCACCACGGAGATCATGAAGATCCTCCCGCACCGTTATCCGTTCCTCATGGTCGACCGCATCGTCGCCTTCGAGGGCGACACCAAGTGCACCGGCGTCAAATCGGTCACCATCAACGAACCCTTCTTCCAAGGCCACTTCCCGAACCATCCGGTCATGCCCGGCGTGCTGCAAGTCGAAGCCATGGCCCAGGTCGCCAGCATCCTCATGATGCTCAACACGCAGAACTCCGGAAAAATCGGCTACTTCATGAGCGCGGACGAAGTGAAATTCCGCAAACCCGTGTTTCCCGGAGACACCCTCTTCATCCATTGCGAATTGACCCGCTCCCGCAAGACCATGGCCCGCGCCGCGTGCTCCTGCACGGTCAACGGCGAAATCGTGAGCGAAGGCATCCTCCTCTTCGGCCTCGTCTCGGAATGATCCACCCGGCTGCCATCGTCGATCCGGCGGCCGAAATCCATGCCGGCGCCCGCATTGGCCCCTACTGCATCGTCGGACCCCACGTCGTCATCGGCGAAGACACCGAACTCCAGCACCACGTCACCGTGATGGGCCCGACCACCATCGGCCGCGGCAATTTCTTTTTTGCCTACACCTCCATCGGACAAAAAACGCAGGACCTCAAATACGCCGGCGAACCGACCTACCTCGAAATCGGCGACGGCAACACCTTCCGCGAATTCAGCACGGTCAACCGCGGCACCTTGCCCGGCACGAAAACCATCGTCGGCAGCGGCGGGAACTTTCTCGCCTACTCCCACATCGCCCACGACTGCGTGGTCGGCGACCATGTCATCTTTTCCAACAACGGCACCCTGGCCGGACACGTCAAAGTCGGCGACCACACCATCCTCGGCGGGCTCGCCGCCATCCACCAATTCTGCCGCGTCGGCCGCTATGCCATCGCCGGCGGCTGTTCCAAGCTTGTGCAGGACCTCCCCCCTTTCTTTATTGCGGACGGCAACCCCGCCGAAGTGCGCGGCATCAACCAAGTGGGACTGGAACGCGCCGGCTTCGCGCCGGAAACCATCCGCGCCCTCAAAGAGGCCTACCGCATCCTCTACCGCGGTAAACTCAATGTGAAACAAGCGGTCGAAACCATGCGCCGCGAACTCCCCGACCTCAGCGAAGTGACCGAAGTCTGCGACTTCATCGAATCAAGCGAGCGCGGCATCATCCGCTGAGCGCATTCCCGCGGCACGGTGGACCTTGCGTCCGCCGACCGCAACGCCCCCCCTCACCGCTTCCGCCGCAACTTCTCCAAAGTCCCGCGCATTTCGTTTTCCGCGCGCCCAATCTCCTCGAACAAAGTCTCCGACCCGATGGTCGAGGCCCCGGCCGCCACTGCCGCAGTGCGGATCAAATTGTCGTTCGTCGCGACGGTCAAACGGTGTGTCTCCGCATACTTCACGACCAAACGCTCGATGATTGCATCCGCCGACTGGCCGGCCTGCGGATAAATCACCTGCACCCCGGCTGCTCCGGACAAATCACTCGAGGCTTTGGCCCCCGAACCGCCATCGAAGACCACGACCACTCTCATCCCCGAGGCATCCTGGTGCCGTTCGAGCAACCGTACCAGTTCCTCCCGGGCCGCAGCGGGGCTCCCGCGGTGGCGCGCGGCGAGGTCCGGATGGGCAAAAATGACGTTGTGGGCGTCCACCAGAAGGAATTGCTTGGCCATGGCCGGAATTTTGGCGCCGGGTTTGGTTGACATCAAGCGCCTCTCCCGCCATGCTCTCCCTTCGGTCGCCCTTCCGGCACGTACATTTTTGTCCTATGAAAAGAACTTACCAACCTTCCAAGCGCACGCGCAAACGCCAGCACGGCTTCCGCGCGCGGATGAGCACCAAAGGCGGTCGCGCCACTCTGGCCCGTCGTCGCCAGCGGGGACGCAAGCGTCTGTTGCCCAAAGGCGCAGAGATTCACTACGCCCGCCATACCGGCGCTTGACCGGTTGTTGCTTCAACCCGGGCGGCTTGATGGCTGCGCTCAAACTGCCCAAAGCGGCACGTCTCACCCGCCGCGAGGAATTTGCCACGGTGAGGAAGCAGGGCACGGCGCAACACGGTAAACTCATGGTCCTTGGCACCTGGCAAAGTCCTTCCTCCGCAGCCGCACGCTTCGGGGTGATTGCCGCACGCCGCACCGGTCCAGCCCACGAGCGCAACCGCGCCCGGCGACGCTTGCGCGAAATTTTTCGCTCACACCGCCCGTCCCTCCCGGCCGGGATCTGGATGGTCGTCGTCCTGCGCGGCTCCGCCGTGCGCGCCACATTTGCCGCCCTGGCCGGAGAATGGCGTGCACTCGCCACGCGGGCCGGATATTTGAAGGTATGAAAACCGCCGTCCGTTGCTGCATCCGGCTTTACCAGTGGACGATTTCGCCCTTTCTCGTCTGGTTGGGCGGCCCGGGTTCGGGTTGTCGCTACCTGCCGACCTGCTCGCAATATTTCCTCGAGGCGGTCGATACCCACGGTGCGGCACGCGGCGGATGGCTCGGGCTGAAACGAATCTGCCGCTGCCACCCTTGGGGCGGCTGCGGATGCGATCCCGTGCCACCGGCCGGTGAAAGCCGCCTGACGGAGGCCCTGCGCTGATGGACCGCAAGGCCTGGATCGTCGTCGTCGCCTGCGTCGCAGCCCTCGGGCTCTGGCAGTGGGCTTACGTGTCCTATTACGCTTCCACCCCGGAGCAGCTTGCCGAACAACGCCGCGCGGCCGAGGCCGTGCAAGCAACCGCCGCACCGACCCCGGCACCCGGAGCAGAGACCGCGGCCACCCCGCCCGTCACTCCTGCGCCGGTCACGACGCCAGCCGCGCCGGCGGAGACATCCGTGCCGCGCGCAATCCGCACGGTCACGAGCGGGCTCGCCGATTTCCAATTCGCCAGCGACGCCGGAGGCATCGTCTCGGTCGAACTGCTCGAGCACCTCGGCGAGAATGGCTCGAACGTTGCCCTGAACATCCCTCAAGCCCTGCCCATCGGCACCCTGGCCGAAGAACCCGGGATCGCCCTCGGTGGCTTTTCATCCGTCCCGGGCGGAGCGCCGAACGAAGCCGTTTTCGTCCGCGAGCTGCCCGATGGCCTCAAAATCCGCAAAACCTACACCGTGTCGGAAGCCGACCAAGGTAAGGGCAATTACGTGGTCAATCTGAGCCTCGACTTTACCAACGCGGGCGCCACCGCGCTGCAGCAGGCCGATTTTTACCTCAGCACCGGCGGCGCGGCGCCTGTTCATTCGAACGACATGACCATTTATACCGGCTTCGACTGGTATCGCGACGGAAAGACAACCTTCACCGACGTCAATTGGTTCAGCGAAAGCTCGATTCCTCTCACCGGCATCGCACTGCGCTCCGCGCAGAGCCTCTACGAGCAGAAGTCGGACAACATCAGCTGGGCCGGAGCGAAGAACCAGTATTTCGCCAACATCGTTGCGGTCACCTCCGGCGATGCCGGCACCACCGTATGGGCCCGCCGTCTCGACCTCTTCCACGGCGGCGATGCGGAGAAAAAAGTCTTCGGCATCGAAGGTGCGCTCGGCCTGCCCGGCTTCCGCCTCGAACCGGGAGAAACGAAATCCTGGACGTTCCAAATTTACACCGGCCCGAAGGACCTCGGCCGCCTCTCCCTGCTCGGCCAAGGCGAACAAGAGGTGATGAATTTCGGTATTTTCAAGTGGGTCAGCGAAATTCTCCTCTACTCGATGAATGCCCTCTACGGAGTGCTCGGGAGTTTTGCCGCTGCCATCATCGCCCTGACCATCATCATCAAAGCCCTCCTCTGGCCGCTACAAAACAAAGCGACCGACTCGATGCGCAAGATGGCCGCGCTCTCGCCGAAGATGACCGAGCTGCGCGAGAAATACAAAGACGACCCGACCAAAATGAACCAGGAGCTGATGAAGCTCTACAAGGACTACGGGGTCAATCCGTTCAGCGGCTGTATTCCCATGCTCATCCAGATCCCGATCTTCTTCGGCTTCTACTCGATGCTCGGGACCGCCATCGAACTGCGCAATTCCTCCTTCCTCTGGGTCAACGACCTCTCCCAACCGGACACCGTCGGCCACCTCTTCGGCTTTCCGATCAACATCCTGCCCATCCTCATGGCCCTGACCATGCTCTGGCAGATGCACGTCACCCCGAAATCCGGGGATGCCTTGCAACAGCGCATGTTCATGTTCATGCCGCTCATTTTCATCCTCTTCGCCTACAACTTCGCTTCCGCCCTTTCCCTTTATTGGACCACCCAGAACCTCATTTCCATCATCCAGCTCTACGTGACCCGTAACAAACCGCTGCCTGTCCTCGAAAAGAAAGCCGTCGGGCAAAAGAAAGCGCTTGAGGCAGGCAAAGGGAAAAAACGAAGATCGGGGTCATGACGCCGAAGGAAACCCTCGACACCCTGCTCGGCTACCTCGGTTTTGCCGTGCAAATCGAGGAGCAACCCAACGAACACGGGCTCGTTCTCCAGATCTACACCAGCGACGCCGATCTCCTGACCGGCCCGAATGACGAAACCCTTGAGGACATCCAATACCTCCTCAACCGCCTGATCCAAGCCGGTGACCCCCAAGCCCCGCGCGTCACGGTCGACATCGAACACCGCCGCGCCATGCGCAACGACCGGATGGTCGAAAAAATGCGCGCCATTGCCGATCTGGTCAAAGAACGCGGCAAGCCCTTGCAAACCGAACCGCTCAACGCCTACGACCGCTGGCTGGTCCACCAAGCCTTCAAGGACGACCCGACCATCCAAAGCTGGAGCCCCGAAGACCACGCACGCATGAAACGCATCACCCTGCGCATGCGTAAAAACGACCACGCGTAAAAATCATTCGTCCCCCGGTAGGGCTGGCTGGCCCCAGCCGGCCCCACGCCTCCAACCCATGCGCAACGTCACCCTCGCCGCCACCCAAATGGCCTGCGGTTCCGATCGCGCCGCAAACCTCGAGCGCGCCGAGCAACTCATCCGCCGAGCCGCCTCCCAAGGCGCCAACATCATCCTCATCCAGGAACTCTTCGAGACACCGTATTTTTGCCAAGACCAGCTCCCGGATTTCTTCGCACTGGCCCGCCCGGTCGAAGACAACGAAGGCATCGCCAAATTCCAATCCCTCGCCCGCGAACTCGGTGTCGTCCTCCCCTTCAGTTTTTTCGAGCGCGACAATCAGGCCTATTTCAACTCGGTCGCCATGATCGACGCCGGGGGCGAGATGCTGGGCGTTTACCGCAAGACGCACATTCCCGACGGTGTCGGTTACCAGGAAAAATATTACTTCAACCCCGGCGACACCGGCTTCCGTGTCTGGCAGACCAAGTTCGGCCAAGTAGGCCTCGGCATCTGCTGGGATCAATGGTTTCCCGAGACCGCCCGGTGCCTCGTCCTCGGCGGGGCCGAAATTCTCCTCTATCCCACCGCTATCGGCAATGAACCGCAATTTCCTGACTGGGATTCGCGCGACCACTGGCAGCGCGCCATGCAAGGCCACGCCGCCTCGAACATGATCCCCCTCGTCGCCTCCAACCGCATCGGCACCGAGCAAGGCCAAAGCAGCGAAATGACCTTCTACGGCTCCTCCTTCATCGCCGATGAAACCGGGGCCAAAGTCGCCGAAGCCAATCGCACGGACGAATCGGTCCTCGTCCACACCTTCGACCTCGACGCCATCCGCAACCAGCGCGCCCAGTGGGGCTTCTTCCGCGACCGCCGCCCCGAACATTACGGCGCCCTCACCAAGCTCTCCGCCAAACTGTAGCGGCGCCGTCCCCGGCGCCGGCCGTTCTCTTTCGGGATCTTACACCGCTTCCACCCGCCCCTCCCGGATCGTCCAATTCGCCGCCTCCCCCGTCTCCTCCAACCACTGCCAGTTCGTCGTGGTCAAAATCCGCTGCGCATCGCCCGGCAGCGCATGCAAAAGCCGGCGCCGGCGCTCGGTGTCCAGTTCGCCGAAGATGTCGTCGAGCAGGTAAACCGGCGGTGAACCGCGGCGCGCGCGGATCAGCTCCGCCTGGGCCAGCCGCAGGGCGAGAGCCAAGGTTCGCTGTTGCCCTTCGCTCGCGAAAATGGCGGCCGCGGCACCGTCGAGTTCGAGCCGGACGTCATCGCGGTGCGGGCCGACCACAGTTTGCCGCAGTCGCCGTTCTTCGGACGCGCTGGCGGCCAGCGCCGTAGCCAAGTCTTCGCCACCAGAGCACTCATAGTGCAGGCCGGACACCTCACGGCGCGGACTGATCGCCGCGACATGTTTGGCCACCAAGGGCGCCAACTCCGCAGAGAGTTCACGCCGCACGCGGACGAGGTATTCCCCGGCCGAGAGGAGCGGCCCGTCGTAAGCCGCCAGTTCGCGCCCGCGGTGCGGACCCTCTTTGAGCAAAAAATTCCGCGACCGCAAGGCCCGCTCGTAAGCCCGCAGATTTTTCAGATACCCCGCCTCGCACTGGCTGGCCAGAAAATCGAGAAACCGCCGCCGCTTCGACGACGACCCGCGCACCAAGTCGATGTCCTCGTTGGAAAAAAGCGCGACCAGCCCGACCCGCAAATATTCATCCGATTTCCGCTGCGCCACCCCATCCAATTTCAACTGCCGTCCCTCCTCCGCCGAATAATGGCAGGCCAACTCCCGGTCCCCGCCCCGCCCGACCAAAGAAAACCCCCCTGCCCCGCGCCGCACCGCCTCGCCCAACGCGCCCGCCCTCGGCGACTGCAACCGCAAAGCCACACAAATCCCCTCCAGCAGCGACGACTTCCCACTCGCGTTGGGCGCACTCAAGAGGTTCAAGCCCGGCGCCGGCCGGAACTCGGCCCGCAGGAAGCAGCGAAAGTCGTGGAGAACGAGCGAATCAAGCATGGGAAAGTATCCGGTTTTCAGTGTGCAGTGAATCCGTGGGAAAAGAAAATCCGACGGTGCCGTTTGGCGGCCAATGACACCTTGGTCTGCGGTTCTTCTCGCTGAAAACTGAAAACTGAACCACTGAAAACTCGTCCGCGCATCGCTTTGGTGCTTGAATGGTCAGCATCATGCAATCCCTGCCCGGCTTCCGCGACTTCTTCCCGGCCGAATGCGCCCGCCGTAACTACCTCACCGGCACCTGGCGCCGCGTGGCCCGCTCCTTCGGCTTCCGCGAATACGACGGACCCACCCTCGAACCCCTCGACCTCTACCGCAAAAAGAACAGCGGGGGCGAAATCCTCGGGCAACTTTTTTCCTTCACTGACAAAGGCGAGCGCGAAGTCGCCCTGCGACCGGAAATGACCCCGACCGTAGCCCGCATGCTCATCGCCAAAGCACGCGAATACCGCAAGCCGATCAAGTGGTTCAGCATCGCCCCGTTCTTCCGCTACGAAAAACAACAAAGCGGACGCCTCCGCGAATTCCTCCAACTCAACTGCGACCTCGTCGGCGACGACTCGCCCGCTGCCGACGCCGAGCTTCTCGCCCTCCTCATCGAAACCCTGCGCGCCTTCGGCCTCACCTCTGATGACATCGTCATCCGCGTCAGCGACCGCCGCGCCTGGATGGAATTTCTCGCCACCAAGGGCGCCACCGACGAAGTCCAAGCCCGCGAAGCACTCACCATCATCGACAAACTCGAACGCGAACCCCGCGATGTGCTCGAGAAGAAGCTCGCTCCCTTCGGCCTCAACCTGGGAGAGATCGAAACCTTCATCACCTCGGCCCGCCCCAACTTCTTCACCGCCCTGCAATCCAACCTCGCCGCCCGCGGACTCGACGACTTCTGCCAACTCGACCTGCGCATCGTGCGCGGCCTCGCTTATTACACCGGTCTCGTTTTCGAAGTTTTCGACCGCCGCCAAGACCGCCGTGCCATCGCCGGAGGCGGCCGCTTCGATCGCCTGCTCTCCGACCTCAGCGACGGAAAAGCTGACCTGCCCGCCATCGGCTTCGGCATCGGCGACGTTGTCCTCGGTGACCTGCTCGCCGACCTGCCCGCCACCCGCAGCAAAATGGAGGCCGCGATGGCTGCCGAGCAAGCCACCGACATTTTTGTCATCGTGGCCGACGAATCCCGCCGCCCGGAAGCCCTCGGCGTGGTGCAACTCCTCCGCGCCCTCGGCCGCCGCGTCGACTATCCGCTCACTGCCGACAAAGTCGGCCGCCAGTTCAAGGATGCCGACGCCTCCGGGGCTGCCGTGGCTCTCGTGATCGGTGAGGAATGGCCGAAGCTCAAAATCAAAGATCTCAAGGCGCGGACCGAGACCGAACTGCCCCACGAGGCGCTTGCCGATTGGGCGGCGAATCTTCAGACTCCCGCGCCATGAATTTCCGTAGTTCTCATTGCGGCGCCCTGCGCGCCAAAGATATCGGTCAGCGCGCCACCCTCGCCGGCTGGGTCGGCTCCCGCCGTGACCACGGCGGGGTCATCTTCGTCGATCTACGCGACCGCGAAGGCATCACCCAGGTTGTCTTCCGTCCCGAAGAACACGCCGCAACAGCCGAGGCCGCCCACGGACTGCGCGACGAGGACGTGATCCAAATCTCCGGCACGGTGGCCAAACGCCTTGAAGGCACGGAAAATTCCAAACTCTCGACCGGCGAAATCGAAATCGTGGCCGACGATTTGAAAATCCTCAACAAGGCCGATGTTCTGCCCTTCCCCCTCGACGAGCAGATCGCCAACGAGGACCTGCGCCTGACCCACCGTTACCTCGACCTCCGCCGCCCCGGCATGGCCGCCAACCTCCGACTCCGCCACCGCGTGATCAAAACCGTGCGCGACATCCTCGACGCCGATGGTTTCTGGGAAATCGAAACCCCCATCCTCAGCAAAAGCACCCCGGAAGGCGCCCGCGACTTCCTCGTGCCGAGCCGGCTGAACCCAGGAAGTTTCTACGCCCTCCCGCAGGCGCCGCAGCAATACAAACAGCTCCTTATGGCCGCTGGCGTGGAAAAATATTTCCAGATCGCCCGCTGTTTCCGCGACGAAGACCTGCGGGCCGACCGCCAACCGGAATTCACCCAGGCCGACATCGAAATGAGTTTCGTCACGGCGGAGGACCTCTTCGCCCTCATCGAAAAGATGTTTGTCGCCGTCTTCCGTGCAGCCCACGGCGTCGAGATCACCACACCCTTTCCGCGCCTGACCCACCACGAGGCCATGGACCGCTTCGGCAGCGACAAACCCGACACCCGCTGGGCCCAGGAAATTGTCGACGTCGGCGACATCTTCGCCGGCACGGAGTTCAAAGTCTTCCGCGGCGCCCTCGACAGCGGCGGCGTGGTCCGCGCCCTCAATGCCAAGGGCCTCGCCAAGATCACCACCGGTCAGATCGAGGAACTCACCGCCATGGCCAAGCAGTTCGGCGCCAAGGGCCTTGCCTTCATCAAATGCGAAAATGGCGAATGGAAGTCGCCCATCGTCAAATTTTTCACCGACGCCGAAAAAGCCGCCCTGCAGGAACGCCTCAAGATCGAGGAAGGCGACCTCGTTCTTTTCGGCGCGGACAAATGGGAAATCGTCTGCGAGGTCCTCGGACGCGTCCGCCTCCGCGCGGTCGAACTCATCGGCCTCACCCACGATCCCAACCGCCTCGATTTCCTCTGGGTCGTCGACTTCCCGCTCCTCGCTTGGAGCGACGAGGAGCAAAAATGGAACGCTGTCCACCATCCCTTCACCCGCCCCAAGGCGGACGACCTCCCGCTCCTCGAACAAAAGAAATACGCCGAGGTGCGAGCTGAAGCTTATGACATCGTTCTCAACGGTGTGGAAATCGGCGGCGGTAGCATCCGGATCCACGAAGCCGATCTTCAGTCGATCATGTTCAGCGTCCTCGGCATCAACGACGAGCAACAGGCCTCCATGTTTGGCCACCTCCTCAAGGCCTTCAAGTTTGGCACCCCGCCCCACGGCGGTATCGCCCTCGGCCTCGACCGCCTTGTCATGCTTCTGGCCGGCGCGGAATCGATCCGCGACGTCATCGCTTTCCCCAAAAACAACCGCGGTATCGAATTGATGACCGGCTCACCTTCGCCCGTCGACTTCAAGCAACTCCGCGAGTTGTCCATCAGCTCGACCAAAAAAGCCTGATCGCGGTCATGAACGAGTCCGGACTCGAAGCGGCCCTGCAGAAAATGGAATCGGCCGGCTTGTCCCCGGCCGCCCGAGCCAGTTTCACCCGCGCCTGGCGCCAAGCGGCCTCGGGCGAGGCCGGACTCCTGCCCGAGGACACCCTCGACCCGGCCGAAGGCGTTCCCGCATTGGCCGACATCCCGGCCGCAGCGCCCGATCCCGCCCTGCTCGACAAACTCTGCGTGATCAAGTTGAACGGCGGACTCGGCACCGGCATGGGCTTGGAAAAAGCCAAGTCCCTCATTCCGGTCAAAGACGGACTCACCTTTCTCGACTTCATCGCCCGCCAGGTCCTCTGGCTGCGCCGCACCCACGGCACGGCGGGTCCGCGCTTCCTGCTCATGGATAGCTTCAGCACGTCCGCCGACACGCTCGGCTACCTAGCACGCTACCCCGACCTCTCGCCCGACGGTCCGCTCGACTTCCTGCAAAACAAAGTCCCGAAGCTCCGCGCCGACACCCTCGAACCCGTGACTTGGGCGGAAAACCCCGACCTCGAATGGTGCCCCCCCGGCCACGGGGATCTTTACCCCTCGCTGCTCGGATCGGGTTGGCTGCAGCGCCTCGCCGACGCCGGCGTCGAATACCTCTTCGTCTCCAACAGCGACAACCTCGGCGCTACGGTCGATCCCGCACTCCTCGGCTACTTCGCCGCGAGCGGGTTGTCCTTCCTCATGGAAGTCGCCGAGCGCACGTCCTCGGATCGCAAAGGCGGACACCTCGCCCGCCGCCGCAGCGACGGCCGCTTGGTTCTGCGCGAAGTTGCCCAGTGCCCTGCCGACGACCTCGAAGCCTTTCAAGACATCGCCCGTCACCGCTACTTCAACACCAACAGCCTCTGGTTGCGCGTTTCCGACCTCCTCGCCGCGCTCGCGGAAAACGGGGGCGCGCTCCCTCTGCCTCTCATCAAAAACACCAAAACCGTCGACCCACGCAAGGCGTCGTCGCCCCCCGTGCTCCAACTCGAAAGCGCCATGGGTGCGGCCATCGAGTGCTTCGCCGCCTCGGGAGCCATCTTGGTTCCACGCGCCCGTTTCGCACCGGTCAAAGCCACCAGCGACCTCCTCGCCCTGCGCTCCGACGCCTACGCGGTCACGGCCGACCAACGCCTCGAGTTGGTCGCGGAGCGCCACGGCCTCCCGCCCGAAGTTTCGCTCGATGACCGCTACTACAAACTGCTCGCCGGACTCGAAGCCGGTTTCGAACGCACCGCCCCTTCCCTCCGCTATTGTACCAAATTCAAAGTCGAAGGCCCCTGGCGCTTCGAGGATGGCGTCGTCTGCCAAGGCACCGTGAAATTCACCAACCACAGCCCCCGCCCCGCCACCGCCCGCGCCGGCCACTACCAAGACGTCGCCACCGAACTATAAGGCACCCATCTTACTCAGCTTTCAGGTTTGGTCGCAGGGACGACCTATCTGCACTTCGTTCCGGTTCAAGTTTCAGCCCTCTCATCCCACTCAGGTTTCCTCCCTCGCCTTCACCCTCTCCCGGTTCAACCACACTTTGCACGCACTCTTCATCCTCGTGAGAATGTAGTAAACCGTCTGACTCCGCTGCCGGACCAACTGCGCGCCGACAATCCTCGGCACGAAATCCGCCGGCATTTCCATCACGTCTTCGATCGACGCACCCTCGAACCCCTTGCACAAGATCGCCGTCATGGCCCGGGTCAAGGTCTGCACCTGCGGACCCAGCGTGATCCTGAACCGCACCTTGCGGTCGGCATCCACTCCGAGAAAAACCCCCACCGTGTCGGTGCACTCCTCGTCCTTGCGCACGTCCTCAAGATCGAATGTTTCACCCTCCCGCGGCCCCTGCGCCGCGGCTTGATCGGCATAAGCGATCAAGGTCTCGCGCTTCTCCTCTTCGGGGAGCACCTCGAAGAGATCGATGATCTTCCGTAACTTTTCCGGGTAATTCACGGCACCATTAAGATTTCTCCGCCGGCCAAAGGCGAGCCCAAGATGGACGCCGCTTGGCCGCCGCAGCGGGACGGTGTAATAAAGCGTCGGTGAAATTTCTGCTCTGCCTCGCCCTCCTGCTGCCCTCCGCCGCCCTCGCCGGGGGACTCACTTGGGAAAAAACCGAAGTCACCGTCGAATCCCTCGAAGGCGGCGGTAAAGTGCCCGGTGAACTCCGCTTTACCAACACCTCCGACCAACCCATCCGCATCCGCGCCGTTCCCGCCTCGTGCGGATGCATCGCGGCCAAGCCCGAGAAACGCGACTACGCGCCGGGCGAAAGCGGCATCATTCCTTTCACCTACGCCCCCAAAAGAAAATGGGGCACGCACGCCTACCGCGTTTATGTCGTGACCAACGAACCCGGACGCCCCTACGAGTTGCGCCTCGTCGTCACCGAAACCCGCCGCTGACCGTGACCTCGGCATCCTGCCGATGATCCCCATCGCGATTTCCCCCGCACCCCTCACGGCCTCAAAGTAAAAATATCCCAGTCCGAACCCGCGCTCTCCTCCCACGGCACGATCCATTTATAGATCTTCTGTTCGCCAAAG
>Ga0247841_10003087_pt1 | contig 31587 bp, 19 predicted proteins | sample LaCruzMarch2015__2_FD_192410 | JGI IMG/M metagenome (GOLD analysis project Ga0247841, IMG submission 192410) | Freshwater microbial communities from meromictic Lake La Cruz, Castile-La Mancha, Spain - LaCruzMarch2015_18m | ecosystem: Environmental > Aquatic > Freshwater > Lake | place: Spain...
AAAATACTTTGCGTTTACATTCTAAATAGTTCTTTGGTTTCTTTCCGATTCCAAGAAACCATAGCCAAGCGTATTGCCGACTTTGTAAAAAGCGCCAATAATTTGTTGCGTGATTTCCGAATGTTTGTAATTATCTGCGTTCATCATATTAATCTGCGTTATCTGTGTTCCATTGTATTGTTAATAATAGCTGAGTAGTTACAAATATTCAGCTTTATTGAATCAGATTTACTGTAAAAAATATCTACTCTCATAATTAGTAAATGTTTAATTCAATAATAAATTTAGCCCCGGTTATATTCTCAGTGTCATAACTCAGCAATCCGCCGAATTTATTTACAATCTTAGCGGCATAATTCAGTCCAAATCCCCGGTTCCCGCCTTTTGTTGACACACCGGTTCGGAAGAGAGAGTCTTTAATACTATCCGGGATTCCGGGACCATTATCGGCAAAAGCAACACGGATTTTTTCACCGTCCGAACTCAAACTAATATTAATACTTTTATCCGCTGTTATCGGCTCAGCCGAATTAAATGCTTCAATCGAATTTTCAAATAAAATATTGATCAATTCCGCAAATTCATTTCCGTTAATTATCGCCCTGCCGTCACCTGAACTGTCCGTAAAAGATATTCCGACGTGATTTTTTGAATGATTTTCCATGACAGAAAACTTTTCCGCAAGAGTGCGGATAATGAGCTTAATATCCGCCGTAAAATTATCTTCGAGAATCTCTGTAACAGATTTTATGATATTTTTAATCCTAACGATATGTTTTACGATCGAATCGGATATTTCCGATAATTCATTTTCCTCAGTGTTATTAACAACAAAGTCATAAAGTTTTCCGGCTTCATTTCTCAGGGATTTCGAGTTTTCCGACAGCTCGTTTTTGAAATTACTAATTTTATCAAACACGGATATTTTAGGGATTTCAAAAGCAATAATATTCAGCATAGCGGCAATATACTCGTGCTGTGGATGGACGATAATGTCAAACTCCGCTATCAGCTGCCTGAATCTCTCAAGAGTCTCCTTATTTATACGGATTGGGAAATGATCCTGAAGATTAACCTCAATATTTCCGGTTTTATATGTTCTTAACTGTTTGTAATTTTTAGCATATAATGATAGTCTGTTCAGTACCATCAACGAATTTTCGCCGTGTTTAAAAGCTTTTAACTTAACAAAAAGATTCAAATATATTCTGTTTTTTTCGGCATCGGACGTATTTGGAATATTGCTTCTCCCCGAAGTTTCGCGTATAATCGCCTGTATCAGATTTATAGGCAGTTTTTTCTCTTTGACTTCCACATTAATAAGCGTGCCGTCCTTTTTCTTCAGTGTTCTTTTTGAGAGAACAGTTTTTCCTTCAGTAAGCTCTTCAAGCGTCAGCGGATTTTCACTCAGGTCGCTCTCGTCTATAACTTCCCGTATGTGCAGACCCACAAGTTCCTCTCTGGGATAACCGAGCAGGTTTTCCGCTTTAACATTCAGATTAACGAGATACCCCCTCATATCTGCGAGGAATATTGCGTCCACTGCCTCGTCAATAATAACCTGATAATCGTTTTTAGATTTTTCTACTGATTCAAATATTTTTTTCTGTGTAATATCTTCGTTAAGAAAAAACCTTCCTATATAACGGTTCGCCTCATCTTTAAGAATTGAGGAATATCTTCGTATAGTCGTACCGTTAATAAGCCGTATTTCATCTTCAAATGTGATTGTATTCCTGATATCGGCTAAATTACTCTGCATCGAAATAAATGATTCGGGTTCTTCAACTAATAAGGAGCATAATTTGATAATTTCTGCGCGATTAATAAAACCGCTTTTAATTTTATCGTAATATTCCCTTAGATTCCAGAAATCACAGAATTTTTCGTTTATATAAACGACTTTATCTTTTTCATAATCAACAACATAAAATCCGAAGCCCGCGTTTTGAGACAATAGTCTTAACAGAGATTCGCTGTATTTTATTTTCTGTTCATTCTCTTTTCTTTCATTTATATCAACCAACAGCCCGTTGACATAATTTGTATCATTCTTTGATGCACGCGATACATAATTTTCAACCCACACGTATGTGCCGTTTCTTCTTTTGCACCGGAATTCAAGTTTCAAAATATTTTCATTGTCGGAGTGTATCCATTTATCATAGCGTAAAATATAATCTGCAATATCATCGGAGTGAATAAGATTTCGTATAAAATCGTTTTCAGACATAAACTCTTCGGATGTATATCCGAGAAGTGATTTAATATTCCCGGAAATAAAATCGGCGCTTCCGCCTGATTCATAAATAACCATATTTGAAAGGTTATTCATAATAGCACCGAGCTGATATTTTACATTTATGAGTTCTGTCAGGTTTTTTTTCTTTTCCGAAATGTCCTCACGCATAAAGAGATAATTAACAATTTCCCCGCCGCCGTTATCAACCGGAAAAATAATTACATTTTCCCGGTAAACTTCACCGTCTAGCTTTAGTAATTCGCGCTTCCATTCTTTTCCGGAACTGATCGTATTCCAAAGTTCCGAATAATCATCTTCCGATAATCCCGATGGCTTCAGAGAATATAAGGACATACCTTTGATTTCCTGCTGAGTATAACCTGCTATATCAGTAAAAACCTTATTCGCCGATTCCAGAAAACCTTTTGCGTCGAAAAAAGCAATACCAACCGGGTTCTGCAAAACAGCATGAGATAATTTAACATTTTCGGCTTTAGTCATGCGTTCAGAAGTAATATCTTTATATATGTTAAGGCTTCCGTTAACCTCACCGTTAGTATCATACAGAGTCGTAACCGTTGACTCGAGATTGACGATGCTGCCGTCTTTTCTTTTTTGCGTTATGTAAGTAATACTGAATGTTTCTTCCTTAACATTTATTTCACTCTTCGGCATTTCCGGAGAGTAATCCGTTTCACTTCCCGGCGGATTCGGTTTGCCGATAACTTCATCTTCCTGCCATCCGAATATTTTTTCGGCGCCGCGGCTCCAGAAACGAATTAGACCGTTTAAACCGATAACAACAATGGCAAAAGGTGAAGATTTCAGAACAGCGCCGAATATTTCGTTTGTTTCTCCCGCTGAGTGTATAAGGTTTTTAAATTCTGTAATATCCCTGCCTACTGCCTGAATTTCGTTTGTAATTCCGTTATCGTCTGTAATTGCATATTGTTCCCAATGAATCCACCGCCAGCCCAAGGTTGTCATTTCTCTCCGCTCATTTGTAATTCTGTAAGGTGGATGCCCGAGACCTTTCATCGCATAGAGAGTCCGCGGAAGGTCGTCAGTATGCACAAAAGGCATGAAGCTTTTACCGATAAGTTCGGAAGAATTCTTTCCGGATATTTTGCAAAATGATTCATTTACGTATGTGAATTTTCCGTGGTTATCGGTCCTGACGATAAAACCGTTCAACGATTCTATTATTCCCTTATATTTCCTCGCATTCAATAAGAGTTCGGTTTCAGTTATGTCATGTATCTCGGCCATGTTTCAAAATAGCATTATTTTTATTCTGATTAAACAGAATTTTAACGCATATTGTTTACTGATTTACTATCTGAATTTCAGCTTATCTTATATTTAAGTAACTTATGAATAAAAAATTCATGCTGGTTAAAGGAAAACACTACAGAACAATCTGGCAAAATCCCGGAAATTTAAATTCCGTTTTTATTATAGACCAAACCAAACTGCCTTTCAGTTTTTCCGTTAAGGAACTGAAGAATTTTAAAGACACTGCCAAAGCAATAGAAAAAATGGAAGTACGCGGTGCGCCGTTAATAGGAGTTACTGCCGCATTCGGCATTTATCTCGCCGCCCTTGAAGCCCGGAGAATGAAATCAGATATTAAGAAAACAATAAGATTCGTCTCGGATGCAAGTAAAATTCTTTCTCAAACTAGGCCGACGGCAGTCAACCTTTTTTGGGCAATAGAAAACAGTTTAAACAAAATTAAAACGGCGCTCACCGCAGATGAGGCTGTCAGTATATCGCTTGCAAACGCGCAAAAGATGGCGGAGGATGATGTGCAGGTATGTGAGGCAATGGGTATGAACGGATTAGAATTGTTTAAACTTCTCTATCGGGAAAAAAAACTTAAACGTTTAAATATTTTAACTCATTGCAATGCGGGATGGCTTGCGACTGTTGATTATGGAACGGCAACTTCACCAATTTATAAAGCATTTGAATCAGGCATGGACTTGCATGTCTGGGTTGAAGAAACAAGACCCAGATATCAGGGAGGAAAGCTCACGGCATGGGAACTCGGTGAAATGAGGATTCCGCATACTATCATAACCGATAACGCAGGAGGATATGTGATGCAAAAAGGATTAGTTGATGTTGTTATAACAGGTTCCGACAGAACAACTTTGAACGGAGATGTCTGCAATAAAATCGGTACTTATAAAACCGCACTTGCGGCGGCAGATAACAATATACCTTTTTTCGCCGCCGTACCGGTTTCTTCTTTCGATTTCAATATCAAAGACGGGATTAATGAAATTGATATCGAAGAGAGAAATTCGGATGAAATCACGGTAACTGAAGGTTTACAAGGTAAACTCATCAGGAAAGTTAAAATATTTCCGGAAAAAAGCCCGGTAAAAAATTTCGGATTTGATATAACACCGTCCCGTCTTGTAACAGGACTTATCACAGAGCGCGGGATTATACATCCGCGGAAATCCGAGATTAAAAAACTGAAATAAAAAACCCGGATTATTTCTAATCCGGGTTTTTAAATATATATATATCTGAGAATCAGATATTAAATCAAGAGATTACTTGATAAGAGTCATTCTCTTCACTTCTCTGAATCCATTGACTTCCATCTTGTAGAAATAAACTCCGCTGGCAAGTGTTGATGTATTGAAATCAACAACATACGAGCCTGCGTTTTTTACTTCGTTTACAAGTGTTGCTATTTCTTTTCCAAGCAGGTCATATACTTTAATTGTTACAAGACCTGACTGAGGTAGCGCAAACTTGATGTTTGTTGTCGGGTTGAACGGATTCGGATAGTTCTGACCGAGTGAGAAGTTATCCGGTACTGTTGTCGCAATAGGTGTTACACCCAATATAGGATCGCCGTATCTTGTAATAGCACCATTCGCTCTTACACCCCAGAGTGTATTCCCGGTTCTTGATTTTGTCAGGTGGTAGAAAGAACCTGCCGGTGCAGTGTAAGCTAATGACCAGTTTGCTCCGTCGTTGGATGAATAATGTATTGCAGTTGACTGCAGAGACGCCCAATAATCAGAACCTGAACCTGCTATTCCTGATATTGATAATGTTGCAAACGGCGCTGTAACTGCCGCCCAGTTTGTTCCGCCGTTTGTAGTCTTCAGTAAACCTACTGAAGTGGAAGAACCTCCGGCTAAACCGGTTGTCGGACTGTTGAAACATATTGCCGTTATTTCTGACAGTGTGATTGGCTGTTGAACCCAGTTGGTTCCCATATTTGAAGAATATAGTATATGGCTTTGACCGACTGACGGGAACCAAACCTGTGTTCCCTGGAACCAAGCCGCATTATTATACGTGCCCGCCGTATTAGTTGTCGCAAGTGTTGACCATGCACCCCAGTTATTTCCGCCGTTTGTGCTCTTTAGTAAGTGCCAGTTGCCGCCTTGCGGATCACCGATGTAATATGCATCCGTAGCAGAAGTCATCCATAAATCATCTCCGAATGCACCTGTCGCTGTTAGTGAGAATGCCGTAACCCAGTTTACTCCGCCGTTAGAGGTTTTGTAAATCATAACCGAACCGCTCGGAGAAGCAGTTGCGATTGCAGTATTAGCGTCCCATGCAAATATACAATATAAAAGAGCTGTAGCGGGTAAATTTCCGCTGACGTTTGTCCAAGTGAGACCTTTATTTGTAGTCCTTAATACTTTACCTGATGCTCCGCAAGTCCATGCAACATCATCACTTACAGCTGATACCGAATATAATGTCGTGGCTAAACCTGAAGTTTGTTCTGACCAGACGCGCGGCGTTGGAGGCGCCGGCCATGAGTATTCATATACTCCGGTCAGAGCTACAGTTGTCCCTGCTGCTCCGGCATACAGAGTGGTATCTCCGGTTGTCTTAAACATTAGTACCCTTACAGGATGAGTGTTCGACATTACGGTGTTATTAAAATCAACCCAGTTATTACCGCCGTTTGTAGTCCTCCAGACACCTTTAGTTGTCGTTCCGCCGTCCATACCGACGTAAAATTCATTTGCTGACCTCATATTAAGGGATCTTAGCAGAGAACCCGCAACTTCAGGCAGTCCGGAATGTTTTTTAGTCCATAACTGTCCGCCGTTGGTTGATAAGAAAAATCCTCCGGTTATAGCATTCACAAATAAAGCCGCACCGACTACAGATGTATCACTTCTCAAAACCTGCAAACATCTTACTGGATTATTGTCCGTTGTGAGCGTGGGTAATCCTGTACTCATTAAGTTCCAGTTTGCACCGCCATCATAAGATTTATATATTTTTGATGGTCCCGTACTTCCGGGAAGGACTAATGAAGTACCTACGTATAGAACATTGGGATTCAGAGGATTTATAGCGATCGCCAGCACATTCTTATTGTCAGAAGCAATCCCTGTGTTTGATGCAAACCAGTTTGTTCCGCCATTCGTTGTCTTCCACAATCCGTTTATCGCCGGTCCTATAGCGTTGAATACACATGCCCAGGCAATATTTGGGTTTGTCGTATGAACTACGATAGACTGCACGGCTATCTCTGTCAGCCCTCCTATCATCAAAGTCCAGGTCGTACCTCCGTTAGTCGTTTTATACACGCCGCTGTTAGCGCCTCCGAGAGAATCTGTACCGGCGTATAATACGTTCGGATCTGACGGAGCTATCGCCAGGCATTGTACTTTTTTGTACAGTATTCCGTTGTTAACCGCGACCCAGTTCAGTCCGCCGTTTACGGTCTTGAATATACCCGAATCAAGGCCTGCAACATACATAATTGCAGGAGTTACCGGGTTTGTTACACCGCAGTAAATTCTACCCATATTCGTTCCGTTTAGTGTCCATGCATTGATTCCGTCCTGTGAGAATGAAAATTGAAATGCAATGAATACGAAAAAAGCAGTGAAAAATAACTTTTTCATAAAGTCTCCTTTTGGTTAATTTTTTGAAAAAAATATCACCGTTAATCTACGTTATTAAAAATATTCTGTCAATACATAAAAACAAAACTCAGATAAATTCACATACCGGAATTTCACAGAGTTAAGTAATCTTAAATAGTTGTTCACAGAATTAATAACGGAACAAATTCCGGTATTGAGATGTTAAAAATTCAATTGTTTTTTTCTGTCAATAATTTTAATATATTAAAACAAAATTGATTACTCAGATGAAATTCAAAGCTTTTATCATACAAATAATATTTTTTTTATCTGCTGTACTGTTGATTTATATCTCAGCATGCGATAATGTAACCCGTTACTCAGACCCGCCTCCTGCACCGGCACCAAATCCCTACGGAGACGGGAATGGAAAAATTACTTTTTTCCGGACTGCACAGATAGAAGGTGCGATATCAATACAAATCAGCAATATTCAATTATCTGATACAATTATCTGGCAGTCAGCTCCGGCTTGCGATACCGGTATTGCAGCTTCACTGATTCTTAAAGCCGGAAACTATTCTGTTTCTATCGAGGGAGCGGTTTTCCTTTGTAATTACAATGTAATGATAGAAGAAAGAAAATGTACTCTGCTCGATTACACCAGCTGTACCGGCGGTTATACCGGTTGTTACAATTTATCCGGCACATGGTTAAGAACAGCGGACGGACCCTGCCCGAATTGTCAGGGTCTCTTGATCCAATTTCAAAACGGATTTGGTGAAGTAATATATACCCCTCCCGGATGCCGCTTTCCGATAGGAGATATTAAATGGACAGATTTCGTCCTGAATGAATGCATGATTCAGGATCTTGCAAGAGATCAGTACGGCGGCAGTCCTGAATATCAGTCTGCTTCAATAACTTTTTTTAATAAAGACTCATTAATAATAAACGGACCGTCCGGGGTCATTCCTTACTCAAGAATTTTGAATGAAAAAACAAAAATTTACAAAAAGAATAATTCTGTATCTGACAGTACCCTGGATGATAATTTTCCAGTACTGCAAATTGCCAACTGAAGAACTGACTCCTCTTCCTCCCGACCCGGGGACGGGAATGTGGGAGGTCGGGCAGTTGAATACAAACGGAGATGCCAGAAACGTTAAAGGTCATATAATCAACGATACGCAATATGCGTTCCTGTCCGACGGTCAAAACGGACTTCAGATTATATCTATTTCCGTTCCTTCAAATCCGGTTTTAGTGTCAAACTATAATACTTTCGGAAATGCTGCGGAAACATTCATAGACAGCGTTAACGGCGGGAAGTACGCTTTCATTTCCGATATCACAAAGGGATTATTTATACTTAATGTCAGCAATCCGTCTGTTCCTGTTTTAGATACAGTACTGACATATTCCGGAGTCAATTCGGCTTATACAAAGAATGGTTTTCTCTATGCGGCACTCGTACAGGGTAATCTTAAAGTTATAAATATAAGCAATCTGCCCGATGCTGTTTTCGAAGTTTACACTTACATTCCTAAGAATATTGTTGGACACATTGAATTAAACGGAAATGCGGCTTTTTTCGTCGAGAGGATAACAGGACTTGAACTCGCAGATATTTCCAATCCAGGTTCTCCTGTTTTTTTATCTGTATTCAGGTCGCCGGGAAGCAGTCTGGATGTAAAAATTGCAGGTAACCTTGCGTATATTGCCGACGGAAATGCCGGAATATGTATAGCTAATATCGGTAATCCGGCACAACCATATTTTATCGCTCAGATTAATACCGATACAGATGTACGTGGAATTGAATATACTCCGAATTTCATGCTCACTGCAGAATATAACAGCGGAACCGAAGTTTTTAATTTATTCAATCCTGTATCGCCTGAAGCTTTCGGATATTTTGAGCCGGAAGGATTTTGCTTCGGAATAAATTATTTTAAGGGAAAGGTTCTTGTCGCAAACGGTCAGAAAGGGTTGCTTATACTGAAGTTTTAAATAAAAACCTCACAGTCTATTACCGAGAGGTTTTTATTAATAATAACAGCAGAGAGAGAGGGATTCGAACCCCCGGTGGCCGTAAGGCCACAACGGTTTTCAAGACCGCCGCATTCGACCGCTCTGCCATCTCTCTGTGCAAAACACTCTTTATATCCTTCAAATATAAATTAAAAATAAAATATTTCAAATTCATTTAGAAATGCATACTTCTGTTAGATTATCCAGAACCCTGACTTTCACACCTTCAATTTCATCTTTATACTCTTCAAGGACATAATTACCAATTCTCGTTCTTCTAAGTTCTTTCAGATATGCGCCGACTCCTAAAATTGACCCAAAATCATAAGCGAGAGACCGGATATATGTTCCTTTCGAACAAGTTACTTTGAAGCTTACTTCTTTCTCGGAAATTCTGTTCACATAAAACTTCTCCACAAAAACTTTTCTTGCCTCAATTACCACATTTTCACCTCTTCTTGCCCGTATATAAACCGGTGCCCCGTTCTGTTTAATTGCCGAGTGAACAGGCGGAATTTGCATTATTTCCCCTGTAAGTTTTTTGCTTGCCTCTTCAATCATTAAATCCGTTACACCTGAAACATTACGGATGTCCTGTTCTAAAGATTCAGTATCGTATGTTTTTGTTACCGCGCCGATGCGAATAATTCCGTCATAATCTTTGTCCATCCCGATCATACCGGAAATTATTTTAGTTTTTTTTCCTGTACAAATAATTAATAAACCTGTAGCCCGGGGGTCAAGAGTTCCGGAATGCCCTGCTTTTTTAACTTTAAGCCTTTTTTTAAGGAAATTAATAACGCGAGCGCTCGTCCAGTCTAAAGGCTTATCAACGAGTATGATTTTATCGTTGTAATTATTCGGTATGCTCGTCAGTGCCTGCGTCTTTATTAACTTCTTTTAAAAGCTTGTTTATTTTATCCGCGTATTCGAGCGTGTCATCATAATAAAATATCAATTCCGGCATATATTTAAGGCTGATATGTTTAGCAAGTAAATACCTTATATGTTTTTTTCTGAGGTTAATTTTTTCTATGCATTTTTCCGGAGTGTCCTTGTTTCCGAGAAGCGAAATATAGACTTTGGCAATCCTTAAATCAGGTGACATAATTACTTTTGATATGGTGACCAGACCAATGTGAAGCTCTGTCAGATCTTTTGACATTGCTGTGTTTAGCTTGTGCTGGATTTCCTCCGAAATTTTTTCAGCCCTGAATGACATATTTTTAAGCCGTTTCTAATTTACGTTTTGTTTCAACGAGCCTATATCCCTCTATAATATCCCCAATTTTAATATCGCTGAAGTTTTCAAGTCCTATACCGCATTCATAACCCGATTCCACTTCCCGGGCGTCATCCTTTATCCTTCGAAGCGAAGATATCGTCCCGTCGTATATTTCAAATCCGTCGCGAAGAAGCCTGACTTTGTTGTTGCGGTTGATTTTCCCGTCCTGGACATAGCATCCGGCGATATTTCCGATTTTCGGAACTTTGAATACCTGGCGGACTTCAATGGTTGCCGAAATTTCTTCTTTAATCTCGGGTTCCAGCATTCCCTCAAGAGCCTGTTTTACTTCGTCAATTACTTTGTAAATGATAGTATGGATACGTATATCAACACTGTTCTTTTCTGCCAGTTTCCGGGCATTAAGGTTAGGTCTGATATTAAATCCGATAATAATGGCATTGGATGCTTCGGCAAGCAATACATCCGATTCTGTAATCTGCCCGACCGCTTTATGTATAACTTTTATTGTCGCCTCTTTATTGGAAAGTTTATGAAGTGAATCGGCTAAAGCTTCGGCAGAACCATCCACGTCGGTTTTAAGTATTATATTAAGCTCTACAGCTTTTCCCTGTTTAATCTGCGCTGAAATATCATCAAGCGTTGTAAATTTAACCTGTCTGAAATCCTGTTCACGTTTTAACTGCTGACGTTTCAGTGCAATTTCTTTTACTTCACCTTCAGATTTCATCACAATAAATGTATCTCCGGCTTGCGGAGTTCCGTCAAATCCGAGTATTTGTACTGGTGTGGATGGTCCGGCTATTTCAATTTTCTTTTCACGTTCATCGAACATTGCCTTCACCCTGCCTGAAAATATACCTGCAATAAAATTGTCACCTACTCTTAGTGTCCCCTTCTGAACCAAAACTGTTGCAACAGTGCCTTTTCCCTTATCAAGCTTTGATTCCAGCACTACTCCGCGTGCTTCTCTTTTCGGATTTGCCTTTAAATCAAGCATTTCGGCTTCAAGTAAAATCTTCTGAAGCAATGTATCAATGTTTTGTCCAAACTTTGCGGAAATCTCAACACATTGATATTTACCTCCCCATTCTTCAACTAATATATTTTTATCTGCAAGCTGTTGCTTGATCCTTTGTATATTTGAATCAGGTTTGTCAACTTTATTAATTGCTATTACAATCGGTACGCTTGCCGCAAGGGCGTGATTTATTGCTTCAACTGTTTGCGGCATAACGCTGTCATCAGCGGCTACAACAAGTACTACTATATCAGCCGCCTGTCCGCCACGAGCGCGCATAGCCGTAAAAGCTTCGTGACCGGGAGTGTCCAGAAATGCAATTTCTCTTCCGCTGTCTATACGGACTTTATAAGCGCCTATATGCTGAGTTATACCACCCGCCTCGCCTGCAACGACATTTGCTTTCCTTACGTAATCAAGCAAAGATGTTTTTCCATGGTCAACATGTCCCATAACTGTAACAACAGGCGGCCTCGGAACCATAAGTTCTGCAATATCCTCTTCCTCTTTGAGTACATCTTCTTTGTACTCATCCTGAAATTCAATTTTAAAACCAAATTCTTCTGCTAATAATACAATCAGATCTTTTTCGAGACGTTGATTTATACTAACCATAAGTCCGAGATCAAAACACTTTTTAATAAGCTCGGTTGGTTCTATATTCATTAAATTGGCAAGTTCCACAGTGGATAAAAATTCCGTTACATTTATAACATTTTTTCTTGATTCTTTAATCTCGGCCATTATTTTCTCATGTTCAATACGCTCTTTCTTCTTTCTTTTCCTCGCTATACTTCGCGCCGAAGCTCCGCTTTCATCGTCTATTCTGGCAAAAGTATCCCTTATCGCCTCATCAATTTCCTTCTGTGAGAACTCTTTTGTTTTAGCACCTTTTACAAACTTCTTTTTCTTTTTATCATAATCCGATTCAGACTTAAATTTCTTTTTATCTGTACTTTTATCCGGCATTTTTTTCGCATCTTTAACTGGTACTATTGCGCCCTTTAAAGGAATTGCCGATGATCTGGATCTGAAATCCTTTCTGTCATTTTTCTTAAATACCCTGGTATCTTTAATTGTTACTTTTTCAAATTTGCCTTTTCCGGATTTATCAAAAACCGGTCTTACTATTCCCCTGTTATCAGGTTTCGTTTCGGGCTTCCTTTGGGGATCTCTTGAAAATGTTCTGTGTTTCGGATCAAAAGGCTTCCCGCTCGAAGATGGATATTTCTTGAATGTTGATGCAGGCCTGAATTGACTTCCTGCAGTGGCATTTCCCTGATATGTACTTCTTTGTGAGGTATTTCCTTGTGAGGTATTTCCTTGCGAGGTATTTCCTCTTCCGAAATCTCTTTCGGGTTTTCTATATTCTTGTTTTGAACCTTTTTCACCAAATTTTTTAACTGACTTTCCTTCTACTGACTTTCCTTCTACTGTCTTGCCTTCTACTGTCTTGCCTTCTACTGTCTTGCCTTCTACTGTCTTGCCTTCTACTGTCTTGCCTTCTACTGTCTTGCCTTCTACTGTCTTGCCTTCAACTGTCTTGCTTTCAACTGTCTTGCTTTCAACTGTCTTGCTTTCAACTGTTTTGCTTTCAACTGTCTTGCTTTCAACTGTTTTGCCTTCAACTGTCTTGCCTTCAACTGTTTTGCCTTCAGGTTTACGTTCTCCCTTTACAGCATTTAGCTTTTCAGCCGCTTGCTGTTTTGCTTCAATCTTTGCCTTCCTTTTCTTTTCGTAATACTTATCTAACTCCTCTTTTTTCTTCTTTTCCTTTTCCTGTTCGGCTTTAATGGCTTTTTCTCTCTCTATAAATGCAAGTAATTCCTGTTTTCTTTTTTCATCTTCAATTCTCTTTTGCTGTTCTTCAATTATCTTCCTGAGCCTTTGCTCTTCTTCCTTGTGACGTCTGTCATAATCATCTTTCTTGATTCTCTCATCTGCTTCAAATATTTCAACTTTGTTGGTTTTAACAAAATCAACTATTTTCTTTACGTGTTTTTCCTTTTCCTCAATATCCCTTTTGAAATGGCTGTAAACTTTCACCACAATATCAGGCTCCAGACTCGTGTTAATCGATACCTTTTCAATACCGATAGATGACAGGTAATCAATAATATCTTCCTTAGACCTGTTAATCTCTCTGACTAACGATACAACTTTTGTTTTTGTTATTGCTTTATCGGTCATAAACTATTTTAACTTCCTTTGTTGATATTGCTGATAAATTTTTAGTCTTTCTTTTCCTCTTTTGTTTCTTCTTTTGTTTCTTCTTTTGTTTCTTCTTTTGTTTCTTCTTTTGTTTCTTCTTTTGTTTCTTCTAAAATTTCATTTTCAGCTGTACCAGCTTCTTCAGTTGCATCCGCTTCTTCAGGAACATCCGCTTCTTCAGGAACATCCGCTTCTTCTTCCTCCTCCTCTTCCCGAATTACATCTATATGATAACCGGTAAGCTTGGAAGCTAACTTAATATTCTGTCCGCTTTTTCCTATGATAAGGCTGACCTGATCATCATCTGCATAAATTTTTGCGACTTTATTTTCTGCATCTATATAAATGTCCTGTAACTTGGCGGGTGATAAAGCCCGTGCTATATAAAGAGCGCTGTCGTCAGTGAAACTTATTACATCAATATTTTCATTACTAAGCTCACGCACAATTGAGTGAATTCTCATCCCTTTCATTCCGACACAGGCGCCAACGGCATCTATTCTGTCATCATTTGATAAAACGGCAATTTTCGCCCTTTCCCCGGGCTCTCTTGATATTGCCTTAATTTCAAGAATCCCATCATATATTTCCGGTATCTCCAGCTCGAATAATTTATAGAGAAATTGTTCATCGGCTCTGGAAACAATTATTAACGGAGGACCTGCAAGTCTTTTTTCAACACTCTTAATAAGCGCCCTGATTGTATCTCCTTTTTTATATCTCTCCTTCGGTATTTGTTCGTTTTTCGGGAAGATTACTTCATTACCGTTGTGGATTAAGAGTATCGAATTCGGTTTTATTTGATAAACTTCACCTACAATTATATCTCCGGCCATATCTTTATAATAATTGTATGTTACTTCCTTTTCGATTTCTCTTATCTTTTGATTCAAATTTTGTTTCAGATTAAGAACTGACCTTCTGCCGAATTCCACTATCGGGATCTCTTCAACATAGTCATCTCCGACGTTAAAATCCTCTCCCGATTTGTCTCTCGCAGATTCCACATCAATTTGCACGGACGGATCTTCAACTACATCAACTATTTTCTTATAAAGGAAAATCTCAATATTACCCTTTTCCATGTTCACATTGACATCAAAGTTCGATTCAAGTCCGTGTTTTTTCTCCATCATTTTCCTGAATGAATCTTTTATTACACTTTCCAGTATATCCCGGTCAATGCTTTTGGATTTTGCCATTTGAACAAACGCTTCAACAATTTCTGATTTCATACACTGAAATAATTATTTTATATTAAAAGGTAACTTAATTTTACTGCTTTTAACGTCAGTAAAATTTATTGTTACAACACTTATATTTTTTCCTGTACCGATTTCTAAACCAATCGTATCATTCAACTCATCAACAAATAAAATTTTACCTTCAACCGTACTTCCGTCATTCATTTCTGCCGATAACTTACGTCCTGCATGCTTTATTAACTGCCATAAAAAAACAAATGGTTTTTCAGTCCCGGGCGACGACAACACAATTCTTAATATACTGCCTTCAAACTCACTTCTGTCAATCTCGCTGCTGATTTCCCGGTTTAACTTAGCAAGCTCGTCCAGATCAATTTTATCTTTTGAATCTACAAATACCTCAATAACTTTATTTCTGACATCGCCTCTGACAACAAGATCAACAAGCCTGTAATCAGAAGTTTCAAGTACTTTTGTTAATATGTCTTCAATTTTACCGATATATCCCCGCCGGATTAATATTTTCTAAAAAAAAAGTGGGTTTTCTGACCCACTCTTTGTATCAACTCAACGTAAAAATCTATATAATATATAATAATATTATTACATTTTCAAGTTTAATTTCAGTATGTCAGGTTCGGAAATATTACTGCCCTGTTTTAAGCTGATTACCCGGCTCAAACTGAGCCCGAAAAAATCAAAAATCCCGCCGCAAGCATGGGGTATCCCGGGGAATTACTTTCAATTCGCCGCAAGCGGCGGAGAATTAAACCCTGAGTGATTAAAAAACACGTTTTACTTTGGAAATTTGTTTTAACCACTATTTTTTCCTTACTTTAAAGATTATATAGTGCTTATTTTTATGTTAAAAATAATAAAATCATGAAAATTAAATTTTGCGGCGCCGCTCAGACTGTTACCGGTTCTCAGCATTTGATTGAAATTAACGGAAAACAAATTTTACTTGATTGCGGTATGTTCCAGGGAAAACGCGAAGAATCTTTTAAAATGAACAGGCAGTTTATTTACGACCCGGCTGAAATCCATTGTGTTGTTCTGTCTCATGCGCATATTGACCATGCAGGTAATTTGCCGACTTTGTTTGCAAAAGGTTTCAGAGGAAGTGTTTATTCAACTCCGGCCACACGGGATCTTTGTTCGATTATGCTTCTTGACAGCGCTTATATTCAGCAAAAAGACATAGAATTTGTTAATAAACGCAGAGGGAAAAAGGGGTTGCCTTTGTTTAATCCTCTTTATACGGTAGAAGATTCAAAAGGTGTTATTGGATTATTCAAGGCGATAAGTTACGGGCAAAAATTCATTATTGACGGACTCGGTGAAAATATTTCCGTTACTTTTTATGACGCAGGTCATATTCTCGGCTCATCCCAGATTTTACTCGAAGTAAATAACAACGGAAAAACTTTGCGTTTCGGATATACAGGCGACATAGGAAGGAAACATCTTCCGATTTTGAAAGACCCTGCTTTCATGGGCAATGTAAATTATATTGTATCAGAATCAACTTACGGCGGAATTCTTCATGAAGGCGCAGAAACAATCGAAAGCACACTGGCTTTCACTCTGAAGGAGGCATTTTCTGCGGGCGGAAAAATTATTGTTCCTTCTTTCAGTGTCGGAAGAACACAGGAATTGATCTATGAAATTTCCAAACTAACATCAAAAGGAACAATTCCTTCAATCCCGGTTTATGTTGACAGTCCCCTTTCGGTCAATGCGACCGAAGTATTCAAAATGCATCCGGAATGCTTTGATGATGAGACATACGAACTTATAGCAAAAGGGGTAAATGTATTCGGTCTCGAAAATGTAAAATATATTAAAGATGTAAACGATTCGAAAAAACTGAACGATATTAAAGGCGCCTGCATGATTATATCCGCTTCCGGCATGTGTGAAGCCGGCAGGATATTACATCACCTCGCGAACAATATTGAAGACCCGCGAAACACGATTATGATAATCGGATATATGGCAGAGAACACTTTAGGACGCGAATTAATAAAAGCATCGGATAAACGGGGATACAGGCTGAAAATTTTCGGTGATAGTTATACCGTTAAAGCAAAAATTAAAGTCCTGAACGCTTTCTCCGCTCATGCAGATAACAACGAATTAGTCGAATACTTCCTGCAGTTTGATAAATCAATGTTAAAAAAAATATTTCTTGTGCACGGCGAGCCGGCTCAACAGGAAAACCTTAAAACAAATTTAACTAATGCGGGTTTCAGCAACATACTAATCCCTGCAAGAGGAGACGAGTACTCTTTTGAATTCGAATTAATTTGAAAAAATTAACCTGCTTTTCGGGAAAAACGCTCATACAGGTCTGAATAGGGTTTCAATGCCTGAAAGCTGTAATTTCTTAATCTATGTCCCTGAAACCGGTTTTTTCACTTTATTGTAAATATTCATATATTGTAAAGCCGACCGTTCCCACGAAAAATCCGCCGACATTCCAGACCTTCTTACTTTATCAAAAAGTGGTTTGTCAATAAAAAGTTCCTCTGCGCGTTTCATAGAGACTAACAATTGTTCCGGTAAAAAGTCATCGAACACAATTCCGTTACCGGATTCATTATTGCCAAAATCAATAACCGTATCGGCAAGTCCGCCGGTTTTTCTTACAATCGGAATTGTTCCGTAATTGAGACTGTACATCTGATTCAAGCCGCATGGTTCATACCTTGACGGCATCACAAAGAAATCGGATCCCGCTGTTATCAAATGAGCAAAACGATTATCAAAGCCGAAACGAACATACACTTTATCACTGTATTGAAGGCTTACTTTCAGGAAAAAATCTTCGTAATGTTCTTCTCCTGAACCAAGTACTATCAGTTGTATATTGTTATCTAAAATTTCGTCAATAGTATCAAAAAACAACTCAAAACCCTTTTGCCATGCAAACCGTGACACTATTCCGTAAACAGGTATATGTTCCGAGTATCTGAGCCCTGAAAGTTCTAATAGTTCAACCTTGTTTTTTTCTTTTAAACGAATATTATCAATGCCGTAGTTTTCAGAAATCAGGTTGTCCGTTACCGGATTCCATAAATTATTATCAATGCCATTCAGTATTCCTGCGATATTATCACTTCTCGATTTCAAAACACCGTCTAAGCCCGAACCATATTCCGATGTTTGTATTTCTTCGGCATACGTCTTGCTTACGGTTGTTATCAAATCGGCATACCATATTCCGGCTTTCAAAAAATTCGTATTTCCGTTATACTCGAATGGTCCTCCGAGTACGAAACTGCTTTCAGGAAAGTTCGCTTTAAATATAGATTCTTTGCTGAAAATCCCCTGATATCCGATATTATGTATTGAAAGTACAGTTGCCGCCGATGTAAATAGTTTGTCCCTGTTGAATTTCAGCTTTAACAGCGCCGGTATTAGTCCGGATTGCCAGTCATTGCAATGAAAAACATCCGGAGCCCATTGTAAATTCTGTAAAGTTAAAAAAACTGCATACTGGAAAAGTATAAACCGTTCATCCTCATCACTATCCTGTGTGTAAATACTGTCTCTATCGTATAAACCCGCACATTCGATAAAATATACTTCTGTTTTACCGTCTGTATGTTTACAATTATAAACACTGAATTCGAATTCTTTTTCTCCAAGTTTTAATGAAACCTGCTTAATACCTGAAACCGGCTTTATGGTGAATTTTTCTCTGTTTATAATACCGTATAATGGAAGAAACACCTTTATTTCAGCCCCGAAATTGCTTAAAGCCGGCGGCAGTGAGCCGCAGACATCTGCAAGTCCGCCTGTCTTAACATACGGCACGCATTCACTTGTTATCAGACAAATTTTCATAATCTATGTTCTGTTTTATACTTAAATTATTTAATAATTTAGAAATTTAAAAGTATCAAAACAGTCTAATAATTTGGAAACTCTAATAATAAACTTGTCATTCCGAACTTGGTTCGGAATCTAATCCTCCATATTTAATTGAAAACGATGTCCATTCATTCTTTTTTAACCTTGACTTTTTTTCTGTTAATACCAATTTTACAACACAAGAGGTAAAGGGAATATTTTAAACAGTATCAACCAAAAGTTTGGCTTTTCTAAGGACAAGACGGAGTACAATATTCTGAACGAAGCCTTCAGAATGTTTTTAGAAAAGCCTGCTTTGATGCAAAAATAATGAAGAAAGCGACCGTACATACATTGCGACACAGTTTTGCAACTCATTTGTTGGAAAGGGGAACTGATTTGCGTTATATACATGAACTATTAGGACATAGTTCGAGCAGGACCACAGAAATATATACGCATATAACGCATTAGGGAATGGAGCAAGTAAAAAGCCCATTAGACAATTTTGAATTTTAATTATTATAGTGTATTATAAAGAATTAACAGCATATAAATAAAAATTAATCAAAATAAAAATAAAGTAAAAATTACCGCCATTATGGCGTAAAGCTATACCTTAGGCAAAATAGCTGTCATGTTGACAATTCATCTTTTTTTTTAAGAATTCAAATTCATAAAAGGAGGTTTCATGAATATTCAGAAAATTAATCGATTCTGGCAAAGCGCAAATTTGTTTATTGCCCCAGTACTATTAGTCATTCTAATTTATTTTAGAAATTCTATGTCTTATTATCAATTTCTTTTATGGCTTCATTTGCCCTTTTTAATGATTCATGAATGTGAAGAATATGTTTTATCGCCAATAAGTTTTAAAGAATTTTTCAATTTAAAAACCCCTTATGGTTCCAAAACCGATCCCAACTACCCACTTGATGAAGGCTATGTATTTCAGGTAAACATTGTTATTGCATGGCCGGCGATAATAATCGGCGCTATTCTTGCCAATATTGCACCCTGGGTTGGTTTTTCCATGATGTTATTTGAATTAACGATTAACAATTTAATGCATACAATAATTTTTCAACCCGATAAACCAATCTATAATCCCGGTTTGATTACAAATTGTGTTTTACTTCTGCCGCTTGGCACATTAACATTCATTACAGCCCTCCAATTCTTTAATTGGTACGATTGGATTTTTTCAATTATTTTGGGCACAGCAGTAGTTGGATTATTGGCCTTTAAAACGACAAGCCGTTTAGGCAAATTAAAACACCAATAAAATTTTTCACATTTTATACAAACACATAACAGCTACATTGCCGATCGAGCCGCTAACCGCAACAAAGCTAACGCTTTGTTGTTTTGCAAAGGCTTAACCTTTGCTGAATTTGGTCTATAAATCACTGTATTTAACAAGAATAAACTATTTTGGAAATACCTTTTTGGTAATATCAGTTTTCAGGCGGAAAAAACACCGGTAAAACTTATTAATCATTAAGCAGCCCGCGAGCCAACCTCTGGGGATTTTGGATATTGATGTATTCAAATCAAATATTGAAATAAATAGTATAATATTCTGTTTATTATTGTTTTTTCCTCCAATTTTGCATGATATTCGAGAATTTCTCACTGTTACTGTGCCTTGTTATTAATTGAATATTTTAGTAACATTGTTGCTTATTATAAACTAAATTAAACTATGAAAACAAGGGGATATTTATTTTATTTTCTCGTATTTGCTGTTATTTCGACGATTGTTGTCGCCTACGGATGCAGTAAAAAGAATAAAACCGTAGTTGCTGAAATCGGTTCGGAAAAGATTTACATGTATGAGTTTGAAAACCAATTCTTAAAAACCGTTGGGAATAACGTAGATTCTGCAAAAAAAACGACTATTGAACAACGGAAAGAATTTCTTGATTTGATGATAAAACTTCGTTTGAAAGTTCTTGATGCAAACGAAAAGGGATACCTTAATGCACCCGAAATAAAAGAAGATCTGGCAAATTACAAGAAGAATTATATTTCTTCTTTCCTGATTGACAGAGTTGTTGTTGACCCCTACGTCAAAGACCTTTACGAAAAAAAGAAAAATGAAATCAGAGCATCTCATATTTTAATAAACCTCCCGCAAACAACGACACCAGAAGATTCAATAAAAGCATACAATAAGGCTAACGAAGTAATTGACAAGCTCAAAAAAGGCGAGGATTTCGGGAAACTCGCAGGGGAATACTCTGAAGATCCTTCCGCCAAAATTAATGGCGGCGACCTTTATTATTTCACCGGCGGTATGACTGTTCCTGAATTTGAAGATGTTGTTTTTAAACTAAGTGTAGGTGAATTTAATAAACAACCGATACGTACAATGTTCGGATTGCATATCGTCAAAATTACGGATAAAAAGAAACGTAATGACGGCGTCAGGGCATCTCACATTCTTATTCAGGACCAACGTGACAGCACCGGTAAACTCATAGATTCCATCGCTACATACAATAAAGCAAAGGAAATATATGACAGAATCGTAAAGGGCGAAGATTTTAATAAACTCGCCATGGAATTTTCACAAGATCCCGGATCTGCTCAAAAAGGCGGTGACCTTGGATTTTTTGACAGACGCAGAATGGTTCAACCGTTTGATAGCGCCGCTTTCTCTTTAAAAGTAGGAGAAGTATCCAGCCCTGTAAAAACTCCTTACGGATGGCATATTATTAAGATTGTCGAGGTTCGTCCGTATCCCTCATTTGATAAAGCCAGGGAAACTCTTAAAGGTGAATTTAAACGCGGTGCACCCTTCAAAGCCGAATATGATAAATATCTTGCAAAATCAAGAAAAGAGTATAACCTCACTGCGGATAAAAACGGTCTTGCATTTTTATTATCAAAAATTGACACAAATACATTCATAAGTAAAATTCCTTTTGACAGCACTTTTAATGAGCAGGATAAGAAAACCGTAATCGCTACATATAAGGGCGGACAGGTTACTCTCGCAGATATTATTCAGCTTCTGAATGTAAATAAAGAGTTTTCCATGGCAAATGCGGGAGTGTCAACATGGAATAAAATAATTGATATTTCTGCCGATACACCGATTCTTAATATGATTGCCGCAAAAGAAAACATTGAAAAAGATGAAGATTATCTGGAACTTCAGAACGAATATCAGTTCGGACTTTTAAGAGAAAAAATTGACCTTGAACAAATTTCAAGCAAGGTGAAAATCACTGACGAAGACATGGCAGTTTATTATGATAAAAACAAGGAGAAATTTAAAATAATTGAGACTGAAACTGTTAAGTATAAACCGCTTGAAGAGGTAAAATCGGAAATTTCAAATGCCCTGAGACAACAAAAATTCAGCGAGACTGAAAAGACGTATGTCGAGAGTCTTAGACAGAAATACCCCGTTAAAATTTTTGACGATGCTCTCGCAAAAGCTTTTAAAGATATGTAATAACTGTATCCTTGAAAAATCATAGAATAATATTCTGTCTGGCTTTAGCCTTTTCCTTAATTGCGGGTATCAAAGCATACCCGCAAAAGGAAGGGGACAGGATTATAGCCGTTGTAGGTAACGATATTATACTGGAATCAGACCTGCAGTATCAGGTCCAGATGTACGCACGGCAGAATCAGATGACTTCTATCAGTTCCGTCATTGCTCAGCAAATTTTTCAGCAAATGCTTACTGATAAAATTATCGTTGCTAAAGCTGAGCAGGATAGTATTACCGTAAAAGACGAAGAGGTAAATCGCGAACTTGATTACAGAATAAAATCGCTTATAGACCAGGTTGGTTCCGAAAAAAGGATAGAAGAAGTTTACGGTATGCCTCTGGTTAAAATCAGACTGACACTGCGCGAAGACCTGGAGAAAAAAATTAAAGCTGATAAACTTAAACGGAAAAAATTCGCAAATGCCCCGAAAGTTTCCGATAAAGAAGTTCAGGATTTTTTCAGAAGTTTAAAAGACAGTCTGCCGCCTGCTTCAGAGGAGTATGAACTTTTCCATATATATATTAACCGCAAACTTACCGATGCAGAGAAACAGATCGCCAGAGAGAAATCCCTGAAAATTCTTGATAGTATAAAAGCCGGAGTCGATTTCGGGGAGCTTGCAAAAAGAAATTCCGATGATAAAGGTTCGGCGGTAAACGGCGGAGATCTCGGATTCGCAAAAAAAGGGGTCTATGTAAAAGAGTTTGAAGAAGCTCTGTTATCACTGAATATTAACGATTTAACCGAACCTGTTGAAACGGAGTTCGGATACCATATTATTAGACTTACCGAAAAAAAAGGAGACCAGTACCGGGCACAGCATATTCTCGTTTCTTTTCCTATGCTCGAATCATCGGATCTGGAAACAATTTCATATCTGAATAAACTCAGGGACAGTATAACAGCCGGCACACTCTCCTTTGAAGATGCGGCTAAAAAATATTCGCAGGATAAGGAAAGCGCTCTTAAAGGAGGTTACATCGGATTTACGCCCGTAGAAAAATTTGACAGCACTTATACGGAAGAACTGAAAAAACTGGAAATCGGTGTGGTCAGTAAACCTCTAAGGATAGGAAATGATAAAAACTACGGATACGAATTAGTTAAATTAAAAAGCAAAGTTCCTGCTCACGCTCTGACTCTTGAAACTGATTATGATAAAATAAAGAAATATGCGACTGTGTACAGAGAAAATAAACTGTATGAAGAATGGATTAACGAATTGAAAAAAACAGTTTTTGTTGATGTAAAATTCTGAGCCGATGGAACTGAATAAAGTTCTTTTATCCGGCAATATTGCGGATTATCTTTTCATTGTTGTCCTTATTACTGCTTCTGTATTTATTTCTTTTTTTTATTACCGCAGAACAATTATCAAATCTGAATTTAAAGCGGTATTAGTTTCCATAAGAATTATATCGCTTTTTTTATTGTTATTTCTGCTTCTGAACCCTTTTTACTCTTACCTGTTCAGAACGGATAAAAAACCCGTTAACGTTTTTCTCGTTGATAAATCTTTGAGCTTAAATACAGGCGGCAGAATAAACGATATGAAGAATTCCATTAAGTCTGTTCTGAATAATAATAAATCTTCCGAAACCGAAAATATGTTTTTCCTTTTCGGTGAAGATCTGGATATCAGTGCAGACGGACAGGAAAATTTATTTTCTGATTCAAGTTTGCAAAAAGGGGGTTATACTTCCAATATTTCACGTGCAATCAACTCTCTTAATAAAGTTCTTTCCGGCAGAACAATCAACTCCGTATTGATTTTTTCTGACGGGATAATAAACGACGGTGGTAACGGAGTCAAAGAAGCCCTGGAGTCAAAAGCCCCTTATTATTATATTATTCCGGGTGATACGGCAAGAAAAAGAGATGTTTTAGTTAAGACTCTTTTTTTTAATAAAACTGCCGTAACCGGCTTTAAGACAACTATTTCCGCTGAAATTAATTCATACGGGTTCGATAAAAAAATACTGGTCAATCTTTATGAAAATGCTTCTCTTATTCTTTCAAAGCCGCTGGAATTAACTGAAAATATCAACCGGTACAGCGTGGATTTTGAAATCAAAAGTGACGAAGCTTCAATAAAAAAATATAAAGTTGAAATTGCGTCCGATAAAAGTTTTTACAGTGAAGAACTTACAGGAAACAATAATTCGGAAGAATGTTTTATTAAATTTTCAAGCCGTGAATTAAAAGCTATTGTTATTTCCGGCAGTCCGTCTCCAGATTTTGCTTTTTTTTCCGAGACACTGCGAAAAATGCAGGATTATCATGCGGAATTTTTTACACAGAAATCCGGGGGAGAGTTTTACGAAGCGGGTAAGCCGGACATTAAAAATGCTGATTTTATTATATTATTCGGATATCCGACGAATATTTCGGATAATTCATACGTTAAGAAATTGCTCGCTGAAGTTTCCGTCTCTGATATTCCGGTAATATTCATAGACGCTCCGGGTACTGATTATGAGAATCTAAAAACTTTTGAAAATGTTCTCCCGTTTACCTTAAATAATTTATCAGTCCGGGAAGCCGAAACATCGGTTAAACAAATTATACCTACTGAAGAACTTTTTTCAGAGACTTCATCCGTTCTATTTCCTTCTGAAATATTGTCAAAATCCGGATATACCGTATATAAATCACTTAATAATTTTTCCGTAAAACCCGGCGGGAAAACATTGCTGTTTTCAGTACGTGATTCAGAACCCCTGCTTATTATAAAAAACACAAAACAAAATAAATCCGCCGCTTTCCTCGGATATGGTATTTTTAAATGGCGGCTTGGGAAAAATCAGCCGGAAGCTGAGGCGTTTCTGTCCGGAATAATATATGGTATGCTGTCTTCACTCACAGATAATTATTCTGATAAAAAATTTACAATTGAGTCCGATAAACAGAAATACAACCCGGGAGAAACATTTTCGCTGAAAGCTTTTATTAAAAACCCCGATAATTCTCCTGATAAAGTTGTTGCCAGGATCAAAAACGGTGACTATGTTAAGGAAATTGCTTTGATAAGAACAGGTCCCAACATTTTTCAGTGCAGTGATGTAATCGAAGGGAACGGAGATTTTCAGATAGTTGCGGAAGGAATAAATAACGGTACTGTGATTTGTACCGATTCGATTAAAATAAACTCCGGAAGTAATTATATTGAATATAAAGAAACAAAACCAACTTACGAATTTCTTAATAGAATTTCATCGGAAACCGGCGGAACAGAAATTATTGCGGGAATTAATGATTCTATATTGAATAATTCTTCCGGTTTGATATCCGCAAATAAAAATTTAACTTCCCGCAACTCCTTGGATTTGAAATCACTGTATTTAAGGACGAATCCGGTTTATTTGTTCATTTTGCTGTTTTTGCTTTTCCTCGAATGGTTTTTGAGGAAAAGGTTAAATTTATGACCAATCCTGAAATAATCCTGAAATAAATCTTGTCCTGAATCTTGTCCTGAATCTTGTCCTGAATCTTGTCCTGAATCTTGTCCTGAATCTTGTCCTGAATCTTGTCCTGAATCTTGTCCTGAATCTTGTCCTGAATCTTGTCCTGAATCTTGTCCTGAATTTATTTCAGGATTATTTCAGGATTATTTCAGGATTATTTCAGGATTATTTCAGGTTCATGACAAGGTTTTTGCATACTGCATATTTTATTGTATCTTCATTTACTTATTAATATATTAGAAGAAAACTCATAATTATGAAATTAAGTATCCGCATTAAAATACTATGTTTTTCATTCTTTATTCTTTGTTCTTCATTCTTAAGTAATATTTCCGCCCAGCAATTATGGTATTCCGTTAATAGTCCGACAACTAAAAGCCTTAAGAAATGTGTTTTCACCGACAGTCTTTACGGCTGGGCGGCAGGAGATTCAGGTGTTATTATTCACACAACAAACAGCGGAATAAACTGGACGATTCAGAATTCAAAAACAAATTCATATTTAAGTTCAATTTTCTTCCTTAACAGACGTCTTGGCTGGGCGCTTGCATGGAATATATTCGGTAATCCTCCCTACGGATCAACAATTCTGAAAACAACTAACGGCGGAGCCGATTGGGATACAACTCTTTATGAATATGAAAATGTTTTTCTCAGGGCGGTTTATTACCAGGACTCATTAACCGGATTTATGGCAGGCTCACCGGCTAATTTAATCAGAACTACTAACGGCGGAACATCATGGGATTTTTGTGAGGTTGATACTACCATGGTTTCTTTCTTTCCTGTGTTGAATTTTTCGTTTTATAATAAAAATTTCGGTTATGCCACCGGAGGGGCAATGGATATTGCGGGTATTATCTGGCGGACAACTAACGGCGGTTTACGATGGTCACCTACGATTGAAGCGCCTGAACCGGTTAATAATATTGTTAGTTTCGACTCCCTCAACGGTATTGCAATAAGCGGAGATTTTGAATATGGTCCGAGTACGTTAAAAACTACAAATGCCGGCGCAAACTGGAGATATGAATCACTTGAACTGTTTGGAATACCCGGTACAATTAATTTCAGGACCCGAAACGAAGCATGGGTCCCTTTGGGCTTTGCGGAAACTTTTATTTACACTATTGACACCGGAAAATCATGGACGGTATTACCCACTCCCGACAGTTCCCAGATAGCCGATTTAACTTTCACTGATTACAGACATGGCTTTGCCGTCGGTGAGCGAGGGAAAATTTTAAGATTTAATTATAGCGCCATAGGTATAAATGAAAATATCACTAAAACTAATCCAAAGCTGTACGAATTAGAACAGAACTATCCCAATCCTTTCAATCCATATACAAAAATCAGTTATAAAATCGGAAGTGAGAGTTTCGTAATTATTAAAGTGTATGATATTACGGGCAAAGAAATCAGAACTCTGCAAAATGGAATTCAGAGAAAAGGTAAATATACTCTTAATTTTTCGGGGTCCGGATTAACTTCCGGAGTTTATTTTTACAGACTAATATCCCGCAGTTTATCGGAAAAAGTGAATCAATTTTACGAGGAAACCCGCAAAATGATTATCCTGAAATAATCCTGATGCTGAAACAACCCCGAAACGAGTTCGGGGCAAGGTTCAGCACGACAAAGATAGGGTTCAGGACAAGGTTTAAGATAACACGAATTATTTCGCGAGTATCATCAGTTTAGATAAAGACACTCCTTCGGCCGTAAGGCGGTAAAAATAATATCCGCTTGACATCGTAACATTTTTCAGACTTGCAGTGTTCAGTGTAACTTCATAAATTCCCGCAGTATGAAATCCCGCCGCGAGAGTTGTCAGTTCTCTGCCCAGCAGGTCATATAATTTCAAAGAGATATTCCCGCTTTTAGAAACTTTATATTGCACTTTTGTTTCCGGGTTAAAAGGATTCGGATAATTTTGCATGAGTTCAAAAGACGAAGGTATTTCACTGCTGAGTTTAGTAACACCGATAGAAGATATGTCAATAGATGCTGTCCATGTCTGGTAAACATTGTCACCCGCATATTTCCCCATCCAGACAGGCCATAATTTACCATTGCCGGATGTTATTCCGATATTATCACCCTGGTTTCCGCCGCCGCCGCCGCCAATTACAGGTTCGGGATAAAATTTGTTATTTGTAATTAATATATCCCTCCACGTATTTCCTCCGTCGGTTGAACGGGACAGATACACATCAACCGAATCATTCGACGGTGTATTTCTTGTATCATAATATATTACGTTTATTCCGCCGGCTTCGTCAACCCGCATTGCAGGAAAGTATTGTATCTTCCCGTTATTAACAGCATCCTGATTAACTCTGATTCCCTGCGACCACGTTTGCCCATCGTCAGTTGACCGGTGAAAAATAATATCAGGGTCGCTTCCTGCCGGCGCAAGATTTTTTTCACCCGTTGCGATATATATCCATCCGTTATTTGGTCCTCCGGATACATCGGCGTCAATCGAGGGATATCCATTTACTCTGATACCCCATGGCGGCAGATTACCCGTAAATATTCCGTTACAATCGTAAGCTTGTTCGCTCACATTCCAGTTAACTCCTCCGTTTGTTGAACGGGCAAATCCGATGTAATTTTCATTTTGAGGGGCAACAGTAAGCAATTCAGCCCATGCGAGATAAACCTGACCGTTCGGTCCGACGGAAATTGAGGAACCAACAGACTGATGTCCGGATACAGAAGAATTTACCGGAATAACCTGCTGCCATAGATTATCATTTTCAGTTGTATAAGCAAAAATAATAGGAGCGTTTGATGTAATCATATTGCAGGCATAATACATTCTTCCGAAATAGGGACTGCCGGTCACGTCATCAATTGTTGCCGAACCTTTTCCCTGGCTGTTATTAGTATTTGAAAATATCGCATAAGGGGATGTCCAGTTAGTACCATTGTTTGTTGAATAATTCGCATAATTCCTCACTATCTGAAGGTCGCCGCCGATATGAGTAAGAACTAATTTACCGCCCGGAGTTATTAACGGTCCGGGATCCCCATTGTGAAATCCCTGAAGCCCGTCGGGAATAATATTCGCTCCAAACCAGTTGGCGCCGCCATTAGTAGTAATATATAATCCTTCGTTTCTGTAAAAAGGGCTAAAACTGATTGTATATGCACTTGCAAACATTATCAGCGGATTAGTCGGATGCCTGACAATCGAAGGCTCTATCTGGTGAACAGTCGGTGAAGGAAAAATTTTATAGTTCTGGAACGGTGTTTTAGGTCCGCCTATTGCCTGCATACCGGTAACTAATAATACTATTGTTAAAACTATATATTTCAAGCGCATATTTTTATTTTATTATTTATGTTTAATATCAAATACAGGGGAATCCGAGAAGGATTCCCCTGCCTTTGCAAGTTAGTACATTACTTCAGAAATTGGTATCCAATTGTCAGACCGCCGAAGAAATTTCTTCTGAGTCCGGCTTCATAGAAAAGACCCTGACTGTCGTTAATATTTATAAAAGAAACATATTTCTTGTCTCCGATATTATTTACACCTCCGTATGCAATTATACTGAGTCCTTTGTAATTAATATTTATACCTATCTGCCCGCCGATTAAACCGTATGCCGCTGTTTTAAGACTGTCAATATTCGCATCGTTAACCTGCATTCCGTCAACATAATTAAAATTAATTTTTGCGAATACAGTATAGTATTTCGAGAAATTGTAATTATATCCGAGTTCCGAATTAAATAAATGTTTCGGAATTGTCGGCACGATGTTATTGCTGTAGTCGGTAACTGTTTGTGTTATGACCGGTGTTGTTTTTATAACAAGAGCCTTGTAATCTTTATATGTGAAATCAGAGTATGTATAAGCGGCTCTGAGCGTTAACCCTCTTGTTATCTCGGTATTAAACCCGGCTTCAAGCCCGTTACGCTGTGTTTCAGCCGCGTTTCTGTAATAATAAGTACCGTCAACAACAAACGGAACTATTTCGTTCTTAACCTGTGTCGAAAATAATGTTAGTTCAGCGAACGTATTCCTGAGAAAACTCCTGCCCGCAGGAGGCAAATCTCCTTTAAAACCGATTTCAAAGTTTGTTGAGTTCTGAGGAAGCAGGTCCGGATTTAGTGTTGTCTTTCCATTGTTGCTCGAGGTGGGATAGTTAGATAATTCATTGTTCGCCGGTGTATCAAATCCAAGCCCGAAAGAAGTATAGACCGCCATGTTCGGCGTGAATTTATAATTCAGGGCAAATTTGGGAGTGAATTTATCGAATAATCTCGAAGTATCGGCAATTGAATTCTGGTTATCTTTAGAATCGTAATTCACTCTGTCATAACGTCCCGTAATAAGAATATCAAATTTATTCTGAACTATCGGAAATTGCTCGGTAAAATAGAAACCGATATTGGAAACAGTTTCATTCGTCAGCGCTTTAATAATATCTCCCTTTGCGCCTTTAACGTTCGTATAAAATTCCATGGGACCACCCTGATAGTACATATCACCGCCTATAGAAAATTCATTGTTGCGCGAGGCGATTTCTGTTTGATTGACATAACGGAAAGAACCGCCGAGACCCGATCTGGTATATATCCGGTAACGGCTGTCCGCTCTTGTCAGGTCTTTATTGGTGGCATATCCGAGTACCTCTATCATGTTATTATTATCTTTACCGAATTTCGTATTAAACTTTATTCCAATTCTTCCCTTTTTTGTAATTCGTCTGTAATCAAGCGCGATTGATGTTGAATCGGATTTCGTTTCATCAAGGTTATATTGAGTGAGATTTTGTGAGCCGGGAAGCCTTATCAAACCATTAACGTAATATGCATATATGGACAATATGGATTTGTTGCTTAATTGCCCTTCGTAAACCGAGTTTACTCTTGTTTGAAATTCACTGCTGTGCTCCCTGAAGCCTCCGTAATTTTCATAACTTGAAGTGAACATGAACTTTGCATTATCCGAAGCGTAGCCTACTTTAACGCCGTTTTTCCTTAAATCATAACTTCCGAATTCGTTATCAGTCAACACGAATGTCTTTGGGAAATTAATATCCGAGAAAAAGTTTATTACTCCGCCCGGAGCATTTGTGTATAATGAAGATGAATTCCCTCTGACAACTTCAATCTTACCTATCGCACTGAAGTCAAGAGCTTCCACCCTTGTCTGACCGTCGGGTTCCGATTCCGGCATTCCGTCAAGCAATATTCTGACACCTCTTATTCCCGAATTTGATCTGCTTCCAAAACCTCGTATTGAAATCCTGACATCGTGGTTGCCGTACCTGGGCTGAAAAAAAAGTCCCGGAACGTAACCCAGAATTTCATTCATAGCTTGCTTTCTTGTTGATTGCCAGCTCGATTGTTCGATTCTCGAAACAGGATAAGGGATATCTATAATTTTCTTTTCTGTTCTAGTACCTGTAATCATAATTTCCTCAGTCTGGTAAAAATTAGTATCAATCTGAGCAATTAGACTACCGGAAGACAATATTAACAGAAGAAAAATTAAATATTTAAACAATAAAAAGTTCTTATTTTTCATATTATTATCTCTTTTAATTTTTATAATAAGTTACGCAGGAAATAACAAATGCCCTTGATACTGAAACAAGTTCAGCACAATTATGAGCATCATTTTCCGTTAAAAAATAAAGATATTAAGAGAGATTTCTCGGCGGCGGGGTTAATACTTCTAAGAATGGATCTAAAACTTCTTCTAAAATGAAATGTTGCGGTCGCTGCTTACCGCAAATATAGATTAAATTTTCTGTTTCCGGAACTAATGCGTTTTTTACTATATTTTTTAAAACATTAATTGATGCCGCTCTTGCTGTTGAGGGATTAAAATTATTTGTAAAGGATTCTTCGAATACTTCGGAAAGCCTGTTTTCTTTATCATCACTCACACAAATCAGCAACGT
>Ga0247841_10003090_pt1 | contig 31576 bp, 25 predicted proteins | sample LaCruzMarch2015__2_FD_192410 | JGI IMG/M metagenome (GOLD analysis project Ga0247841, IMG submission 192410) | Freshwater microbial communities from meromictic Lake La Cruz, Castile-La Mancha, Spain - LaCruzMarch2015_18m | ecosystem: Environmental > Aquatic > Freshwater > Lake | place: Spain...
GAGGTATAGGTTTATCATGAACGCCAATGCCTCAAACTGGTGAATAATTAATGTTTCCTGAAAGCTCTGGTTATTTTTTCCAGAGCTTTCATTTATTTGGAATATTTTCGTATGTTTGTCATAATTAAATAAAATTTTAACCACTTAAAAATAATCGCGTATGAAAAAATTTACCATTTTGTTGCTTTCATTTTGTGTCGTTTCGGCGGCATTCGCCCAGGTAAAACCCGCTTCCTTTAAAGTCAGGAATGAACACCGTGCCCTTCTTCAGAAATCCACACCGAAGGATTTCAACGGTATCGGCGCTCAGCAAGTCAATCCTATTGTATCCAACAAGGCTGTCACGGTTGATCCTACCCTGATGATGACAAAGTACGATCTCCAGACCAATTCGGCGAATCAGAACCGCATTTATAAATATGCCGACGGCACCATCGGTGCAACCGCCAACATGTCGCATTTAGATGCATTTGGCGACCGGGGAACAGGGTATAATTATTATAACGGAACCAGTTGGGAAACTCAGCCCACGGCCCGTATCGAGTCTTCCAAGGCCGGATGGCCCTCTTATGCTCCCTGGGGAGCCAATGGCGAAATTGTGGTTACCCATCACAATACCGCTGGTCTCTTCATTTGTACACGTCCTCAGAAAGGAACCGGCGCCTGGACAGAAACTATCCTGGCCGGCCCTGCCGGTGCTGTGGATATCTCCTGGCCCAGGGTAATCACCAATGGACCTGACAACATGTATGTTCATATTATTTGTGTCACCTACACGGCCTATCAGGGTCTTGACCTGGCCATGCTGTATTACCGTTCGCTTGATGGTGGTCAAACCTGGGAAACCCAGCACAGGATACTCGATGGGATGACCTCTGCAGAATATCTAGGTTTTAGCGGAGATACCTATTCATGGGCAGAACCCATGGGCGACACAATTGCCTTTACCTTTGGCGACTCATGGAACGACCAGGCCTTGATGAAATCGACCAATAACGGCGATGATTGGACCAAAACCATCATCTGGAATTGTCCTTTTAACCTGTGGAACGGGGGAGATACCACGGGTCATTTTTATGCCTCTGACGGAGCTCACTCCATCGCCCTCGATAAAAATGGGAAAGCCCATGTCGTGTTTGGCTTACAAAATGCCAGCGGCGATGAAACAGGCGCAAAATTCTGGACCATCAACCAGGATGGTTTGGTATACTGGAATGAAAACATGCCGGAATTGCCACAGGATTTGGATCCCGATACCCTTTTTGCCCATGGAAACTTGATCGGCTGGTGTCAGGATACCATTGTACTTTATAACCCGATCGCCGACTTTGCTTATTATTATTTGTCAATGAGCAGCATGCCCTATATCGTAGTGGATGATGACGATAAAGTATTTGTTATTTTTTCGAGCATTACCAATTTGCGTGATGGAGATAACTTTATGCTGCGTCATATTTTTGCCCGCGCCTCTAATAACCTTGGCGCCTACTGGCATGATAAATTCGTGGATCTGACAGCCGATTTTGCCTATAACTGGAGTGAATGCGTTTATCCCAGCGCGTCGCCAACAAGCGATACCAGGCTTTACCTGGAATTCCAGAGCGACCTCATGGCAGGTGTCTTCCTGAAAGCTCCCCAGGCACAGGGTCAGCAGGTCATCTCCAATAACGATATCATTTACATGTCACCGTTGAAAGATGACATTGTCATCACCGGAGTGAATGAAGTCAAGGATACCCCGTCATTTTATGTATCGCAGAATATTCCCAACCCGGTGCATGGAATAACCCACATCAATGTTCAAACGGAGCGTAATGCGAACGTTAAAGTTGAGGTGTATTCACTCGTGGGTCAAAGGGTAATGGAAATCAACAAAGGATATATGAATGCCGGTTCCTTCCAGGTCTTCATAGACGCCTCCCAACTGCCATCCGGCGTATATTTCTATACCGTTACAGCAGGTACTGACAAGGTGACCAGGAAGATGATCGTGGAATAATCATTCCTGTTCAAGCATTGTTGCCAACGAAAACCCCGTGAAGATTCACGGGGTTTTTTTTATATTTGCTGAAGTGTATGGAATGATGATAATGCTTGGCAAAGAGATCAGGTACCTCGTCGGCAAGGAGATCAGGCTTGAGTTGAAGCAGAAGTACGTCTTGAACGGGATACTGCTCTACGTGGTTTCCACCATCTACGTGACCTACCTGGCATTTGAAAATATAATTACTCCCGAAACCTGGAATTCCCTCTTCTGGATCATTCTCCTGTTTGTAGCTGTAAATGGGATATCCAAAAGTTTTATTCAGGAAAGCCCGGCCCGTCACCTTTATTATTATACCATCGCCAGCCCCCAGGCAGTTGTGCTTTCCAAGATCATCTACAACCTTTTCCTGATGGTCTTCCTGTCACTGCTCACATTTCTCTTTTTTCTCCTGTTGATGGGCAACAGGGTGGTCAATATCCCCTTGTTTGTGCTTGCGCTCGTTTTGGGAAGTATCGGATTATCCTCTGTACTCACCATGGTTGCGGCAATCGCTTCCCGTGCCGGTCACAATTTCTCCCTGATGGCGATCCTGAGTTTTCCGATTGTACTGCCTCTTTTAACTACCCTGATGAAAATTTCCAGAACCGCTTTAAGCAGCATGGACTGGTCAGGTATTTCGGGATTTGTTGTCATCCTCGGAACCATCAACGTGGCGGTTATCGTTCTCGCATATCTTTTATTTCCATACCTTTGGAAAGAATAATTGATTTGCGATTTACATTTAAAAAAGGAGTTGTGATCTCAGATCAATTTTCGCTCTTGTAATAATTCGACAATTCAGATAATGTTCAGGCAAAATTGGTGGAAATATTTATCCGGAATTCTTTTGTTGTATGCTGTTGTTTTCGGATTTTTCGTGGAGGTTCCCGATACGATGATCCGGGAGACAATGCGGAATCTTTTTTTCCATGTCGGGATGTGGTTCGGGATGTTTGCCATGCTCATCACGGGGTTCATTTTCAGTTTGCGTTACCTCGTGAAATTTGATATCCGGGAGGATATCGTTGCGGCAGAGGCGGTAAATGTTGGCCTGATGTTTGGATTTCTGGGTATCCTGACCGGGATGGTTTGGGCAAATTTTACCTGGGGCGCTCCCTGGGTAAAGGATCCGAAACTGAATGGCGCCGCGGTCGGACTATTCATTTATCTCGCCTATATGATCCTCCGCGGTTCCATTGACGACATACACAAACGCGCTAAAGTATCAGCCGTGTATAATATTTTTGCCTTTGTACTCTGGATGGTTTTTGTACTGATCCTCCCACGCCTTGCCGGAGAAAGCATTCACCCGGGGAGGGAGGATACCCCTCTTCTGCCCATGAACCTTGATCCAGCCATACGAATCGTGTTCTACCCCGCCATGATCGGATGGATATTGCTCGGCTTGTGGATCATGACTCTTAGGGTGAGGTTAAAAAGAATAAAATTGATAATTGATAATTGATAATGGATAATAGATAGCCAAATACTTAATGCCCAATACATTTTTTAGTATGGAAACTGACGGAAAGATATTTGTGGTTGTTGCTGTTCTGGCGATCATTCTGGTTGGAATATTCGTCTACCTCTTTTATATCGACAGGAAGGTATCAAAGCTGGAAAAGGAAGTTGAATCGAAGAAAAACCGGTCACACGAATGAAAATTATACATATCATCCTGATCCTTGTCGTTGTGGTTGTCCTTGCCGTAGTGATTTCCATCTTAACCGATTCGGGTACCTATTCCGATTTTGGTGAAGCTGCCAAGAAGCCAGGAAAAGAGCTCCACATCATCGGCAAACTGAACCGGGAAAAACCCATCGAATACGATGCTTTGAAAAATCCCAACCGGTTTTCCTTCTACATGTTCGACGAAAAGGGGATCGAAAGCAAGGTGGTTTACAACAATGCCAAGCCTCAGGATTTTGAAAAGTCCGAAAAGGTGGTGATCATCGGATCGATGCAGGGAAACCACTTTGTAGCTAACAGCCTGTTGTTGAAATGCCCGTCAAAGTACAACGATAACAAACCATCAAAGTTTGAAAATAAAAAATTCAGCTGATTTCTTTTTCGTTTTTTACTTCTGACTTTTTATTATGGCATATAAATCCTTATCGCATTTCATCGATGTCCTGGAATCTGCCGGGGAGCTTGTCAGGATTAAGGAATTCGTATCACCCCGTTTGGAGATTTCTGAAATCACTGACCGGGTTGTAAAGTCGGGAGGGAAGGCGCTGCTGTTCGAGAACAACGGTTCAGCGTTCCCTTTGCTGATCAATGCATATGGTTCAGAGCGGCGGATGTGCCTGGCTCTCGGGGTCAAATCACTCGATGACATCGGTCACGATATTGAGTGTATGTTCAATGAATTTCTGGGACCCAGGAAAAGTTTTCTTGATAAACTGAAAATATTGCCTGCCTTGCAAACAGCTGTTTCCTGGATGCCTCATCTGACGGTTGGGAGAGGGGTTTGCCAGGAGGTGGTGATGACGGTACCCGACCTCACCAGATTGCCAATACTCACCTGCTGGCCGGCCGATGGCGGCCCATTCATCACGTTGCCCTCCGTACATACCAAAGATCCCATTTCCGGCATCCGTAACCTGGGCATGTACCGCATGCAGCTCTTTGGTGCTGATCTTACCGGGATGCATTGGCACCTGCATAAAGGTGCGGCACAGCATTACCAGCAATACCGGGAGCTAAAGCGACGAATGCCGGTCACGGTTACGCTGGGAGGCGATCCGGTATATACCTATGTAGCCACCTCGCCGCTTCCCGAAAACATGGATGAATATCTTCTCGCGGGTTTTTTGCGAAAAAAGCGCGTGGAGCTGGTAAAATGCCTGACCAATAACCTTGAGATCCCGGCTGATGTGGATTTTGTGATAGAAGGATTTGTCGATCCCGGAGAAGAGCTGATCCTCGAAGGTCCCTTTGGCGATCATACCGGCTTTTATTCCCTGGCCGATTTTTTCCCACGATTCCATGTCACCTGTATCACGCATCGGAAAGGAGCGGTGTATCCGGCGACTGTCGTGGCCATTCCTCCACAGGAGGATGGTTGGATCGGGAAGGCTACCGAACGGATATTCCTTGCTCCGATTAAAATGGCGGTGGCTCCGGAAATTGTCGATATGCACATGCCTGTGGAGGGGGTTTTTCACAACATTGCACTGGTCGGTGTCCGGAAAAACTATCCCGGGCAGGCATTGAAGATGATGAATTCATTATGGGGCGCCGGACAAATGATGTTCAATAAAATTTTAGTGGCGCTTGATGCCGGTACAACGCTTACCGATTATTGGCAGGTAGCCCGGATCATCTCCGAAAAGGCAGATCCCCTGAATGATTTTCAGTTCGTCAAAGGACCGGTGGATATCCTTGACCATTCCAGCAACCGTTACGCTTTTGGCAGCAAAATAGGGATCGATGCCACCACAAAACTAAACCAGGAAACGCCTGCACCAATTCCCAATGGCGAGTCCTGTGTCGATGCCGGAAGGATCAAGGCTGCCTTCCCGGAAGTGGTCGCCATCAATGACAAATTACTGTCACTGGGCATCTCAGCCCTGATCGTGTCCATAAAGAAAGATCGTCCACACCAGATCCGGCAACTGGCATCAGACCTTATTGCCCAGGGAGCGATAAGGGGCATGAAATTCATACTCGTGCTCGATGCAGGGATCAACATTGCCGACCTCTCTTCCGTGGTTTGGATCTTTGCCAATAATATTGACCCGATACGCGATTGTTTCTTCGTGGAAACGGCACCGGGGATAAAATATCCGGGAGTTTTTATCGATGGAACCCGCAAGACTGCCCCGCTCGATGGCTTTGAGCGCAGCTGGCCCAACATCATTGTCATGGATGAGGAGACCATCCGGTCGGTAGATCAAAAATGGAACCGGCTTGGACTTGGACCGTTGATCCCTTCCCCCTCACTCGGGTTTAAATCGTTGATATCCAACAGTGGTGCGATGGCCGAGTAGTTTTTCTAAAAGGATTTCCAAATTATTTCTTATTTTTGCGTGTTACATCCGACGGCATGAAACATACCTTACGGCTTTTTTTACTCATCCTGTCCATATTGCTTTTTACCCATTATACCCATGCTCAGACTTCCGGCATAAAAGGTAGAATTATGGATGAAAAGACACTGGAACCAATGCCCTTTGTCAACATCGGGATTAAGGGACAGCCGATCGGGACTTTTTCCGACAGCAATGGCGCTTACCGGCTCGAGTTGCCGAAGGGCGAGTACGATCTGATCATCTCCTCGGTGGGTTATGAAAAGATGGAGCGACATATCCGGGTGGAAGGGAAACGTTTGCACCTGGTGGATATCCAGATGAAGAGTTCCTCCCAGGAACTCAGTACAGTAGTGGTTTCAGGGGCAAAATATGCCCAGAAGGTGGAGGAGTCGATTGCAACCATCGAAGTGATGAAATCAAAGTCGATCCAGCTTTCCAATCCCTCAAGCATTGATAAGGCCATTGATAAAATACCGGGAATCACCATTGTTGACAATGAGCCCCAGATTCGGGGCGGGAGTGGTTTCAGTTCCGGTTTGGGCAGTCGCGTAATGGTGATGGTGGATGATATTCCCATCTTGCGCGGAGATGCCGGACGACCAAGCTGGGGGTTTCTGCCGGTGGATGATGTCGAGCAGATTGAGGTGGTGAAAGGGGCCTCGTCAGTGGTTTATGGCTCTTCGGCCATCACCGGCGCCATCAACATCAGGACCGCTTATCCGAAAGATAAACCGGAAACGAAGATCAACACTTTCCTGGGAGTCTACAGTAAACCTTCAAGAAAATATACCACACCATGGACATCCGGGATAAATCCATTGATATTCGGGGTATCGGTTTCTCACCTGCAAAAGGTCAATAACATAGATCTCGCCGTGGGAGCAAACTACTACAACGATCAGGGATATATCCGCGGAACTCCTGAACCCGGTGCCGATACAGCTTTCAACAAAGGCGAATTCGAACGCCGCGCCAAGATTTACTTCAATACCCGGGTACGGAATGGGAAGATCAGCGGATTAACCTACGGGATCAATGGGACATTCATGTACAGCGATAACGCACAAACCTTTTTCTGGTATGATGCCGATACCAATATATACCGTTCCTATCCCGGAGCTTTATCGCATTTTAAAGAATTCACTTTCTATGTTGATCCCTTCATTAAGTATTTTAACAAAAAGGGCAACAGCCATAGTTTGAAGAACCGGGTATATTACGGGAATACCGACGCCAACAACAATCAATCAAACCGGTATTTGACCATCTACAACGAATACCAGTACACGCATAAATTTAAAAAACTGGGCGACATGATGATGGTGGCCGGTATCATGAATGCTTATTCGCACTCATACGGACAGGTGTTTTCCGGGAAACTTGCTCCAGATGGCACCACTACACTGAATGAACCCGGAGAATTTAATTCCGAGAATTTGTCCATCTATGTCCAGTTTGAAAAGAAGTTTTTCAAACGGCTCACTGTTTTGCTGGGAGGCCGGTGGGAGTATTATCAGATCGCGGGGTATACCGAGAACAGACCTGTTTTCAGGACGGGATTTAACCTCCAGGCCGCCCGTGGCACATTTATCCGCGGTTCGGTCGGACAGGGATACCGCGCCCCCAGTATCGGAGAACGATACATTACCACCAATTCGGGCGGATTTGGTTTTTATCCCAATCCAACATTGGCTTCAGAGACCAGTCTCTCCTATGAGGTGGGTTTCAAACAATTGTTTAAAATCGGAAAATTTGTCGGGATGGCCGATATTTCGGGATTTCTGGAAAATTATGAGAATTATGTGGAATTTAATTTCGGGATTTGGGGCAACGGTGTGGTTACCAAAAGTACTGGTTTTAAATTTTTGAATACTGGACCTGCGAGGATTTATGGCGTCGATTGCACCGTTGGCGGGGAAGGGAAACTATTCCGCAATGTCGACATTTCTGTTTTATTGGGATATACCTATTCTGTTCCCATGGCACTTGATCCGGCAGGGGTTTATTATTCCACTTTTGTACAATCTACGCAGAAAGTGCGGGAGTATACCTACCTGAACACCTCATCCGATACCAATGGATACATTTTGAAATACAGGATGCAGCATATATTTAAATCGGATCTCCAGCTTTCCTTAAAAAAGCATTTTTCGGCTGGATTAAGTGGCCGCTATTATGGATTCATGAAAAATATCGACATTTTTCTCAACGAACTGGATGAGCCAAACGCCATGCATTCAGGGATTAAAAAATACCGGGAAGAGCATGATAGCGGAAATTTCATCGTCGATTTCCGCTTTAGTTATGCCCTGAAAGATTTTAAATTTACATTGCTGGTGAACAATGTTTTCAACACGGAATACTCGCTTCGGCCGATAACCATTGAGTCACCAAGGACAACATCGTTACAGGTAATTTTAACCATCTAAAAGAAAACAAACCAAATCATTAAAATTCAGAATTATGAAAAAACTTGCTACACTATTTATTTTGATCTTCATCGGGTTCAGCAGCTTTGGACAATCCTCCCTCGTCAACGGGAATTTCGAAGGATGGTTTTTTGCTTATCATCCGACCCATGCACAACAAGGTTTTTATGAACCTCAGGGACCATTTTTTCATACCCTGAATATTCTCGATACCATTGCATTGCCACCGGGTCTTACCTGTTACCGTACCGATTCTGCTCATTCCGGTAATTATGCCGCACGGGTGATTACCAAAAAGATTTCCCTGATGGGAGTGATTATCCCTGGTGTTGTTGGCAATCTGCAAATCAATTGGGAAGGGATGAAAGCAGTGTTGGGAGAACCTTTTGAGTGGGCTACCAAGCCCAGCCGTTTTCAAGGGTATTACATGTCTTTCCCGGTAAACAACGACTCCTCTGCGGCCATCATCCTTTTATCAAAATGGAATACCACCTCTCACCAACGCGATACCATTGCCTATACGCGACTGGTATTTCATGGAACAGTAAACACCTACACACTGTTTGATGAACCGATCAATTACATCGTCCCTGATATCATGCCCGACTCCATCACCGTGCTCCTTCTGTCGTGCGGGGGCTACAATGCAAGCTATATGATGGGCAGCGTTGGAGAGGTAGGCAGCCAGGCCTATTTTGATGATGTGACCCTGACCGACATAGCTGGTTTTCAATACATGCTGATGCCGGAAGTGAATGTGAAATTGTCGCCCAATCCAACTTCAGGATCAATGAAGGTTGAACTGAGCGAAACGATAAAAAACAGCGTTTTTGAAGTCTATAACCTTCAGGGTAAAAAACTGAATCAATTTTCTCTTAACGGCAGTTCCAACACCATTCACGTGGGAGAATTATCCAATGGTGCCTATTATTTCAAGGTCACACAGGAAGGGAAAGTGTTGAATTCCGGTTCATTTATGGTAACAAAATAAACTCAAAAACTATTTTTATATGACGGAAATAAAAACATCCCAAATGGCCATGGATCTGGAGGACAAGTACGGAGCCCATAACTATCATCCATTGCCGGTTGTGCTTTCCAGGGGAAAGGGTGTCTTCATGTGGGACGTGGAAGGCAAGCGTTATTATGATTTTTTATCTGCCTATTCGGCCGTCAACCAGGGACATTGCCACCCGAAGATCGTTGGCGCTCTGATAGATCAGGCACAAACCCTTGAACTCACCTCCCGTGCATTTTACAACGATGTACTTGGTGTCTATGAAAAGTTCATTACTGAATATTTCGGTTACCAGCGCGTTTTACCAATGAATACGGGCGCTGAAGGCGATGAAACGGCGTTAAAACTTACCCGTAAATGGGCGTATAAGGTGAAAGGGGTTCCCGAAAACCAGGCCAAGATCATCTGCTGTGAAAATAACTTCCATGGACGTACCATCACGGTGGTTTCCATGTCGACCGACCCGCAGGCAAGACAGGATTTTGGACCCTTCACGCCGGGTTTCATCACGATCCCATACAACGATCTCAATGCCCTGGCAAAGGCGCTGGAAGATCCCAATGTTGCAGGATTTCTCGTTGAGCCTATCCAGGGTGAAGCCGGAGTTTTTGTGCCGGATGAAGGCTACCTGAAAAAAGCGTATGGACTTTGTAAATCAAAGAATGTACTGTTCATTGCCGATGAGGTGCAGACTGGTATTGCCCGTACCGGAAAATTACTGGCCTGCGACTGGGAAGGATTCAAACCCGATGTGCTCATCCTCGGAAAAGCGCTTTCCGGTGGTGTATATCCCATCTCTGCAGTTCTTGCCGACGATCACATCATGATGACCATCCATCCGGGGGAACATGGTTCCACCTTTGGTGGAAATCCTGTCGCTGCAAAAGTAGCCATGGCCGCGCTGGAGGTTATCCGCGATGAGAAACTGGCTGAAAATGCTGAGAATATGGGAGCTATCTTCCGCGATGAGCTTCGGAAAATCAATTCCCCCTTTATTGAGCTGGTTCGCGGTAAAGGTTTGCTGAATGCCACGGTAATCAAACCGTTTAACGGAAAGACTGCCTGGGATGTTTGCCTGAAGATGCGTGACAACGGACTATTGGCCAAACCCACCCACGACCACATCATCCGTTTTGCCCCGCCATTGGTGATCAATGAAGAGCAGATTCATGAGGCTGTGGAGATCATCCGCAAATCCATAAAAGAACTCGGTTAATCCCGTGATTTCTTCTACTTTTGTGGGAAAATTCTTCCCATGGTTCGTATTTTATTTCCGGTTGCATTTGCAGCCATAGTATTGTGTATGCCCATTTCAGAGGGCATTGCCTGTACCAACCTCATCATCACCAAAGGAGCCAGCAAGGATGGTTCGGTGATGATCACCTATGCGGCCGACTCCCATACGCGCTATGGCGCCATCGCCTTTTATCCGGCAGCCGATCACCAGCCTGGTGACCTGTGTGAAATCTACCATTACGAAAGCGGAAAATTGCTTGGTAATATACCGGAAGTGCCCCATACCTACTCGGTGATCCAGTTCATGAATGAACACCAGGTAGCTATCGGAGAAACAACTTTCGGGGGACTGGATTCATTGAGCCGGCAACCAGGGGCATTTTTGGATTATGGTTCGCTGATGAAGATCGGTTTGCAACGTTCGAGAACTGCCCGTGAATTGATTCGTGTCATTACCGATCTTGTTGAAAAGTACGGTTATGCCAGTGGAGGGGAATCATTCTCCATATCCGATGCCAATGAGGCATGGATCATGGAGATCATCGGAAAGGGGAAATATGAAAAAGGGGCTGTTTGGGTTGCCCGGCTGATCCCCGACGGGTTTGTCAGCGGCCATGCCAACCAGGCACGCATCACTACGTTCCCTTTTCAGGAGTCCAATGATTGGAACGATCTGAAACAAACCGTGTATCATTCGGCGGATGTTATCAGTTTTGCAAAGAGTCGTGGTTTTTACAAGGGCACTGAGGATGAATTCAGTTTTTCCGATGTTTACAACCCTTTGAATTTTGGCGGTGCCCGTTTCTGCGATTCCCGGGTTTGGTCTTTTTTCAGGAAGGTGAACAAGTCAGTGCGTGAAGAGTTCGCCTATACTGAATATGCCAAGGGGGTACTGATCCGTATGCCTCAATTTGAAGGTGGAATCCCGAATTCAAATGGTTTTGTGACCAACAGGTTGCCTTTGTGGGTGAAACCCGATTCGCTGGTACCCCTTCAATCGGTCATGGATGCCATGCGCGACCATTTTGAAGATACACCGCTCGATATGCGGCATGATTTCGGAGCCGGCCCTTTTCATTTGCCATATCGCTGGCGACCGATGGAATTCACCATCGACAGTGTTTTGTACTGCAATGAACGGGCAATTGCCACCCAGCAAACAGGGTACAGCTTCGTGGCTCAATCACGGAACTGGTTGCCCGATCCGATCGGAGGGATATACTGGTTTGGTGTCGACGATGCCGATGGGTGTGTATATGCTCCCATGTATTGCGGAATAACCGAAATCCCCGGGAGTTATGCCATCGGCAATGGTTCCATGATAGAGTGGTCGGAAACTTCGGCCTATTGGACCTTCAGCCAGGTGAACAACTGGAACTATTCGCGGTATAACCTGATCCATCCTGAAATTGAAAAGTATCAGCAGGAACTGGAGGCACGGTTGATCCTGGAAACCGGGTGGGTCGATGCAAAAGCCCTGGTTTTATACAAGGGAAAAAAATCCGCCGGGCGGGATTATATCACCGATTATTCGGTTTACACGGGTAATCTGCTGGTGAGTAAATGGAAAAGTTTCTATCATTACCTCTTCATGAAATATATCGACGGGAATGTCAAGCAATCAGCCGGGCATCAAATCCTCGATAACGGGAATGGCAAAGGTATTCCTAAAAAGCCCTCACAACCTGGTTATGGAAAGGATTGGGAAAGGAAGATGATCGAAAATACCGGAGAAAAATTCAAGGTGATTGGCAATTGACAATTGATAATTGACAATTGATTTTTGACAATTGATTTTTGAGAGGAGGTTTTTCTTAACCCGGTTACCCTGTTAACCTTACACCTAAAATCTGGCAATTAATTTCAGGTTGAACATTCTTGGCGTCAAATAATTCGGAACGGCGTATTCCCGTCCGGCAATGTCGGTTACCCAGATATAGGATACCGTGTTGCTGATCTGCAGCAGATTGAAAACTTCGAGACTGATCCACAGGGATTCAAAAGCCCGCAGGGGATTTTTCTGCGATTTAAACCTGGTTCGTTCCCCGATCAGTTGTTTCGAAAGGCCGATATCCACCCTGCGATAGGCAGGAATGCGAAGGGTTTGATCTTTGCGCGGGGAATTCGGCGGACCGAATGGCAAGCCGGTTCCGTAGATCAGGGTGAGGTTCACTTTCCAGGTCGGGAATTTTGGAATATAATCCTGGAAGAAAATGGCCAGGTTCAACCGCTGGTCGGTGGGGCGCGGGATCCATGACCCCTGGAAATACTCTTCCGTTTTCATGATGGATATGCTGGCCCAGGATTCGGCCCCTTTCACGAATTCACCATTGATACGGAAATCAACTCCGGCAGCATAACCATGCGCATCGTTTGTTCCGTAATAACGTATTTTCAGGTTATCCACCTCGTATGGAATGATGTTTTGCAGGTATTTGTAATATACTTCGGTAACGAATTTAAACGGTCGTCCCCAGGCCTTGAAATAAACATCACCGCCGGCAACAAAATTGATGGCCGTTTGCGCTTTTAAATCCGGAACGACATTTCCCTGAAGGTCGGTCATTTCACGGAAAGTCGGAGGCTGAGAGTAATACCCTCCCGAAATCCTGAACACCACATCTTTTTTCCAATGTGGTTTAAACGACACGTTAACCCGAGGGTTAAATAAAATCTGGTTGTTGTAGTCGTAGTAAATACTGCGAAGTCCGGCAGTAATGGAGATATCGCTCTTCGGGTTTTTAAATGTCCAGGTATTCTGGAAGAATGCCGAGTAACGGTTGGTGCCTACTTTATTCCGTGATTTGATGATGTAAGACAGTTGCAGCGAATCGTGTGGCGGGTTGGCCGACCCCAAAGAATCGCCGGGGCGTGGGAGGGAATACCCGGCCGAATCCTGGAGTTCCCATTCATTCATGGTATAGTCAAAATATTCATGCTGGTATTTAATGCCCCACAGCATATTGCTTCTGTTTTTTTCGAACGATCCGCGATGTTCGATATTAAACACGGTTCCGTCCAGGTAGTTCCGGGCATGTTGCATATAAGCCCCGACTCCCAGAATTTCAGTCACCTGCCCGGCCTCTCCGCTATTCTGGAAGGTTTCCAGTTTTCCTAACCAGTACTCGCCCGAAATGTCATAGGTTTCGGCCTCATAGGTTTGGTACATCGATGAGATCAGCTTCAGCCGAAGGTTCTGATTGGGTTTAAAGGTCAGTGTCAGTGCTGTCAGCCAGCTCCGGTAGCGATCAACTTCTTGTCCGTCGAAGTAGATTTTTATCTTGTAGGCCTCATCCAATGTACCGAAGCTTGTCTCTCTGGTCTCCGGGACCAACTTGTAAGAGTTGTTTGAAAAGATCCCCAGTACCGAAACCTCCCACTTTTTGTTGATCTCATAATTCACCATTCCCTGAACGTCGAAATACCTGGGCTTATAGTTGCCTTTCGTGTCGAGCGATTTCAGAAAATAGGAGTTGGTTTTGTAGCGTACTCCCAGCAGGAAGGAAAAGCGTTTGGCGATGATTCCCTCCACGTGGGCATTTGCACCTAACAGGCTCACGTCGAAAGAGCCGGCAAACCGGGTAGGTTTTTTGTATTTTATGTCGAGTACCGAAGACATTTTATCGCCGTACTTGGCGTCAAATCCACCGGAGGAGAAAGATATTCCGGAAACCAGATCAGGATTCAGGAAGCTTTGTCCTTCCTGTTGTCCTGACCTTACCAGGAAGGGTCGATAGATCTCTATATCGTTGACAAACACCAGGTTTTCGTCGTAGTTGCCGCCGCGAACCGAATACTGGGAGCTGAGCTCATTTCGCGAGGATACTCCGGGCATGGTCTTGATCAGGTCTTCAATACTCGCATTCATGGTGGGGATGAAGGTGACCGTCTTCGGGTCGAGCCGGCTGAATGTGTTGGTACGGAGTTGCTGGTCTTTTACCTCGATGGAGGAGAGTTCGGTGGAGACTTGTTTCAGGGTCAGGTTAATCTCTCTTCGTTCACCGCTTTTCAGCAATATTATGACCGAATCGGTTTCATAACCGATGAAGGAATAAAGCAATACCACCCGTTGATTGGCAGGTATCCTGAGTTCATAGAAGCCATTCTTCCCGGTAGTTGTTCCGGTGGTTGTTCCCTTAACGGCGAGGTTTACATACTGAAATGGTTGATCATCGGATGAGCTGACCATGCCAAAAACCGTTGCATCCTGAGCGGAACCTTGAAGGATCAGGAAGAAAAACAAAAAGAGTGAAAGAAGAATCCGGGCTTTCAAGGGTTTTTTATTTCAGTCGTTCGGTTTTTTGTTTAAACTTTCCATCTTTCCAGGCCTTGATGAATTTCGCCCAGGCAAAGGGATTGAAGATATTGAAGGGTTGTTGCTGCCCGGCATAGTAAAGCTTGCTGGTTTGATTCTGGATATAGTTGTTGTAGTTCATCTGGCCATCCATGGGATAATCTTCAGCCCTCATGCGGATATCGAAGGCAGCAAGGTTTTTTCGTGCAATTTCGATGTCATCGTCAGGAATTTTGGCGTCGATGAATGCCCGTTTGAAATCTTCGAGCGTGGGCCAGGGAAATATATAGGCTGGCGGCAGGGTCAGGGTGTCGGCGGTCATCAGCTGGATCAGTGAATAGCGTTGCTTGGTGATGGTGTCGGGGATGATGAAAGAAACCGGTTTGAAACCGAGGGCGGTGAAGAGGACGGTATCGTTTATGCGGGCCACAAAGGAGAAATATCCATTGGGATCCGAAGAGGTTCCCCTCCTGGAGTTCTGGATCACTATTTTTGTATAGGGAACCGGATTCAAACTGTCGACGGTGATGGTGATACCTGAAAACTGGACCAGATCCTCATTGTCGCGATTTTCCTGCGACATTACCCCCAAAGGGGTCAACATGGGCAGAAGAAACCACAGCAGGTATTTTTTCATCCGGTGATTAAAATTGAATTTATGATAGTACAAACGAATTTTACGGAATTTTATTTCCTGGGTTTACAGGCAAAAAAAAAGCTGTTACGGGAAGGTAACAGCAATCTGATCCGTGAAAAAAAATTACCGGTTTAGATAACCTTTTTCCCTTGCTTCTTTGATGCAAGCGTAGATGCCTTTTTTATTGATATGGCGCAAACCGTTTGCAGTGACCTTTAATGTTATTTCCTTATTTTCTTCGGCGACAAAGAAGGTTTTAGTCTGGATGTTGGGGTTGAACCAACGTTTGGATTTCTTATTCGAATGAGAAACCTTATGTCCTTTGATTGCTCCTTTGCCCGTTATTTCACAAATCCTTGCCATGGCTGTTCAGATTAAAATGGTATTTCAAAATGGAGTGCAAAGATATTACCTTTTTTTTAATCTACCAACAATCAACTAAAAAAAAGGCAACAGGCATTGGGCATTAGGCAACAGAAATTAGAAGGCATAACTTATTTTTCATCATATCAGACATTTTCAAATCCTCACATTTTCAAATTTTCAAATCTCCACTTGCTTACATCAACAATTTTTTTCTCAGCATATTCAGCGCCTGGAGCGCGGTTCGGCGGATATTCCGTTCGCGGTTGTCGCCAAAAAGAAAATGGGCAGCGAATACCTCATCGGGTGTGGCTATCGCAATCCATACTGTTCCCACCGGTTTTTCGGTAGTTCCTCCTTCCGGGCCAGCAATTCCTGTAGTGGCAATGACATAATCGGCATGCAATTGGGTTTGGGTACCGATCGCCATCTCTGTTGCAACCTGCTCACTCACGGCGCCGTGTTTCAGCAGGTTTTCCATGGTAACGCCGATGATCTTTTCCTTGATATCGTTGGAATAGGCAATGATGGATCCTTTATAATAAGCAGAACTGCCCGGGACGGAGGTGATCAGATGTGCGATATACCCGCCTGAACAGCTTTCGGCTGTTGCCAGGGTAGCCCCTTTTTGTGTCAGTAACCGGCCTGTGATCTCTTCCAGGGTCTCCTCATCAAAGCCGAAGATATAATCCGGAATCAATGGGTTAAGCCTGGATATTTCTTTCTCCATCACCGCTTTTAACATTGCTTCATTCGGGCCATTACCGGTAAGCCGCAACCTGACCATACCGGGCTGAGGGAGATAGGCCAAACGGATGGAGGAAGGAAGGTTGTTCTCCCAATCCTTGATCAGGGTGGCCAGAAATGATTCTCCAATGCCCTGGGTAAGAATGGTTTTATGGCAGATCGCCTCCGTGCTAAACCGTTTCTTTAAACGGGGGATGACCTCCCCGGTAATCATGGCTTTCATCTCAAAGGGGACGCCGGGCATGGAAACAAAAATTGTTTTGGCTCCCCCCGGTCGATCTTTTTCAAACCACATTCCCCGGGCTGTGCCGAGCTTATTGGGAATCGATGTGCAGGTTTCAGGGAGTTCAGCCTGCTGGCGGTTCAACTCGGTTACCTTAAAACCCCTGCAGGCAAACAGAAGTTCAATATCGTGATGGGCCTCCTGATTGAAAACCAATTGGGTGTTGAAAAACCTGCACAAGGCTGTTTTGGTGATGTCGTCGCGGGTCGGGCCAATCCCTCCTGAGATGAGCACAATATCGGCACGATTTTCAGCTTGGGCAAGCGCCTCCAGGATATGGTTGAGCGTGTCGCCGATCACAGTGACCTGATATACCGGGAACCCTGCCAGGTTAAGCTGTGCAGCCATCCAGGCTGCATTGGTATTCACCACCTGCCCGATGAGCAGTTCATCTCCGATATTGACGATCTCCACCTTCATTGTACAAATGTACGTAATTCAACGGATTCCGGTCATCATGGGAAACGCGATCATTTTTTGCTACCTTTGTAAAAAGTTATATTGATGCCCTTACTCGCTGAACCTGACCTGATTGTTAATGCCGATGGAAGTGTTTACCACCTCTGCATGACTCCCGATGACCTGGCCGATACGGTGATCGTGGTTGGAGACCCACAACGTGTTCCGGATATCTCCCTGCATTTCGATACCCTGGAACATAGCGGCGCCAACCGCGAATTTATTGCCCATACCGGTTACTATCGGGGAACACGGATTACCGCATTATCGACCGGAATCGGAACAGATAACTGCGATATTGTCATGCATGAACTGGATGCCCTGGCCAATTTTGATCTTCAGAAGCGGATACCAAAAAAAGAACGTAAATCACTTACAATCATTCGTATAGGAACCTCCGGCTCCATTCAGCCGGATGTAGAGGTGAACCAATTCGGTCTTTCAACACATGCCATGGGACTTGACAACCTGATGTATTTCTACAAGGGATTGGGCGGGATAATAGACAGGGATATGACGGAAGCATTTGCCCGGCAGGTAGACTGGAACCCTGGATTGACAAAACCCTATTTCATCAAGGGTTCGGAACGATTGGTGAAACTGTTTGAAAAGAACGCGGTGAAAGGGATCACGGCAACTGCCCCGGGTTTTTACGGGCCGCAGGGACGACGGTTGAGGCTTGACCTTACCGATCCCGATATGATCCGCAAACTTCAGGAATTCAGGCATAACGGCCACAGGATCGTGAACTTTGAGATGGAAACCTCTGCCCTCTACGGTCTTGGAGCGCTGATGGGTCATGAGATGGTAACCATATGCGCGTTGATTGCAAACCGTGCAACAGGAAGTTACAACCCTGATCATAAAAAGGTAATCCATCAACTGATAGAGTTGGTGCTGTGCAACATCGTGAATGCAGAATCATGACAGAACCTGCCGGAAATAATTCGCTTGCAGCCTTAATCAACCTGATGGATGATCCGGATGAAATGGCTTTTGAATTGATCCGGGAAAAGATCTATTCATTTGGAATGGATGCCGTTCCATACCTGGAGAAAGCGCTGGAAAACACGTTCGACAGCCTGATTCAGAAACGCATAGAGGGCATTATTCAGAAACTTTACCGCGAAAACCTGTATATCGATTTTATCAACTGGCTTAACCTGGGCTCATCCGACTTGCTTAAAGGTTTCTTTCTGGTGACCAAAACACAGTATCCCGATCTGAATGAAGAGGAGCAAAACAAGCATATCGAACAGATAAGAATGGATATCTGGCTGGAGTTGAACGAGAACCTTACAGCACTGGAGAATGTAAAGGTGTTGAATCACCTGATATACGAAGTGCATCATTTCGACGGGAATAAAGTCAATCCCAGCGCTCCTCAGAATTCCTACCTCAATACCCTTCTTGAAGCCCACAAAGGAAGCCCTTTGAGCCTGGGAATGCTGTACATCATCCTGGCGCAAAAACTGGGATTACCGATTTATGGAGTGAACCTTCCGCAGCATTTTATCCTGGCCTACCTCACTGATTCAGGATTGGCCAACCCGACCGAAGAGGATGTGATGTTTTACATCAACCCCTTCAACAAGGGAGCAGTATTTACGCGCCGGGAAATAGAACTTTTTATCCGGCAGCTTAAAATCAAACCGGTACAGAGTTACTTTGCCCCCTGTTCCAATGTTGACATCATAAAACGCCTGCTCCATAACCTGATCTTCTCATACAACCAATTGGGGTATCCTGAAAAAATCGAGGATCTGGATAATTTGTTGAAAGCAACTGAGGACTGAATAAATTTGTCTGTAGGATATGCAACCGTAACACAAATCTTCATTTTTCCCAAAACTCAAATCAAACCACGGACTTCATGAAACGAACCCTTTTCAGACTGACGCTGTTTTTATTGCTCCTTATTCTTTCCAGCTGGGGGAACCGTGGTCACCGGATAATCAATGGCAATGCCCCACTCTCTTTTCCCAGCCAGATGGCCTTTATGCAGTTTTGGGGAGCGCTTCTCGCCGCCAATGCATCCGAGGCAGATTACCGTAAGGATACCGATCCCGATGAGGCGCCAAAGCATTACATCGACATCGACGCCTATCCTGAATTTTTGCAATCGGGAACCATTCCCCATTCCTGGAGTGCAGTTGTTGCCGCTCACGGACTCAGTTTCGTGATGGACATGGGAATCCTTCCCTGGGCCACAACGGCTGCCTATGATACACTGGTCCGCTGTTTTCAGCGTCACGATTACAACAAGGCTGTGCTGGTTGCGGCCGACCTGGGTCATTATATTGGCGATGGTCACATGCCCTTGCATATCACAAAAAATTACAACGGTCAGTACTCCAACCAAACCGGGATACATTCACGATATGAAACCAGTCTGATCAGCAGGTTTGAAAGCCAGATCATCTTCCCGGGCGATACCGTTATCCAGGTCAACAATGTTCCAGAATATGTTTTTGACTACATTGAATATAATTATACCTATGTCGACAGTGTTCTTCTGGCCGACCGGTATGCCGATTCCCTTGCCGGAAGCCACAGTTCGACACTTTATTATACCACTTTATGGTCACGAACGGGAGGATTTACCATTGATCTGATGCGACGCGCCTCGCATTCGCTTGCCGAGTTGATCTATACGGCATGGATCATGGCCGGAAGTCCGGTATTCTTTCCAAATGCTATGGCAGAGAATATCTCATCAAATGATTTTCAGCTTGGACAGAACTTTCCCAATCCCTTTTTGCATGAAACGACCATTCCTTTCGACCTTGAAAAGGGAAACCGGCGGGTGTCGCTAAAAGTTTTCAATGCCCAGGGAAAAGAGGTGAAATTGCTGCTCGATGAAACCCTCGCCCCAGGACATTATGAGATCCCCTTTCAAACTGCCGGCATTCCTGCCGGGATATACTTTTATGTACTGAAATCGGGGGGTGATAAAGAGAGTAAACGGCTGTTGCTGTTGCCGTAATTTTTGCTTGCAATTAAAATATTCTTGACAAGGTTTTTCCAAGGATAAGGAAATAATTTTTCAACGAAGGGTCGTTGATGAAGCGCATGTTCAGTGCTATCTTAGCCGGCATTACCTCATGGATGTAGATGTGATCCGGATCAGCTGCATTTCCCAGTATTTCATTTTCGTTGAAGTATTCGATCGAAGCAAAATCGGTAATGCCGGGTTTAACGGTCAGAATTTTTCTTTGTTCAGGGGTATATTGATCCACATATTTTGTGATCTCCGGCCTGGGCCCGACCAAACTCATATCCCCCTTCAGAACGTTGATGAGCTGCGGCAATTCGTCTAATTTATATTGTCTGAGCCAACGCCCTGAAGCAGTTATCCGGCTGTCGCGTGCACCAATCGTCAATCCACCCAGCTGATCCGAATTCAAGTGCATCGTACGGAATTTAAATATCCGGAACTCCTTGCCATCCCTGCCTACCCGCCATTGAAGGTAAAAAACACCTCCTTTTGAATCAAAGGCGATGACCACGGCAACAATTAAAAAAAGAGGAAGCAGAACGATGAGTCCGACCAGGGAGAAAAAGATGTCTAAAAAACGAAGCATAATCAATTGATAATTTGCATCACAAGCTCATCAATCTCTTTCATTTCGCTGGAAATATGTCTTTTTACAGCAAGACGTATCCGGCCAAGATGATATGCCGTAAGGTTTTGTTCCGGCGGGTTATCCGTAAGGTACTGCCCTGCCAGTTCATGACATCTGGCACCGAGTTGCGCCAACCTGAGATGTTTCTTTTTTTGTTCATTGTATTTCGGGAACGGAATATCGAGAATTTTTTTATGGACATGACGTGCTCCAAAAAGCCCACGTGCTTGAAAAGCTTTCATTAAGGCATTTGGGACACTTGAATTTAAAATAGCAGAAAGATAATGTGCTTCATTTTCAAGTGAAGTATAAAAAACATAAGTAACACTTTCAACAATAAATTCCAGATCAAAATCCTCGCGCCGCACAACCAGAGCATTGGCATCTTTAGCCGATGAATTGTAGAGGACAAGAAATTGCATACCCATTTTCTGATCGGTCAATCCGTGTTGATAATTTAACCGATCGGTAAGGAACATGTTTTTTGATTTATTGGTCTTATGAATTTCCCAGATGGTTTCAGCTTTTTTAAACCATCTTGAGGCATTCAGGTAACCCTGCTGCAACAATTCATCTGCTGAAAAGAGATTTATTGTGTTCTCATTTTCTTCATTGCCGGTTAAAATAGCTGGAAGAGCTACCAATGCCGGTTTATGAAGGGCAAATGGAAGGATGCTTTTCGATAAGGCGGTTCGGAAGAGAAAGTTACTCTCCATTTTTCCACTTAGTTTATTCCCTTTCCAGGGCTTTTTCCCGTCTGCCTCCACCTCGGCCGAGGTCTTCAGATTTACAATCCTATCATGCCAGTCGCGTGGTATTTGCTGATCCAGTTCAACAAAGTAAAAAGCACGTGGTACAATGGTAGCACCCTGTTTAAAAAGCTTTTTATAAGGATTTACACTTTTTACCTGACGGCGGTTGCTGGTTGAAAATGCGGAGGATTTTCCCTGTTTTATACAGAACCAGGAAACATTTTTTTCGGTCAGGTTGTTTTTCCCCGTATTATAATTGCAATTGTGAAACGGGAGGTTGCCCGAAAATGTGCTGCCGGGGATTCCATCCGGGGAAACCTGATTTTTCCCGTTGCTTTTATCTGCAAATAATACACAACTTGGAATCCTGAAAAGAGGTTTCACTTTTTCAAGGTCCCAGATATGGGTGATCCGGAAGCCCTGGGATTTACCGGCACGGGTATTTTCATGATGGTCGGCACTCAAAAAGCTACGTGGCAGCACAAAAGCCACATTTCCCTTTTCCTTAAGGAAATAACTGCTGCAATAGGAAAGAAAAATTGCCGCGATCTCAAGGTGGGGGAAGTTGACTTTTCGTTCAGGCATTACCTGATAGTGGTCAGCAATTCCACGGAGGGTGTTTTGATACTCCTCATTCCGGATACTACTGAAGGTAAACCAGGGAGGATTTCCAATGATATAGTCAAATTTCCCGGCATAAAAATAGGGTTTGTACAGGTTTTGTACAATGAATTTCCAGATGCTGTCGCGACCATTTTCCTTGACCTGTTTAAAACCCAGGTAGAGCTTGTAAAAACTTTCAATGACCTGTTGGGATAACCCCCCGTTTTTGTATTGTTTGCGGAGGATTGTTTCAAAAACATGTATGCTTTCAGGTTTCTTCCGTTGGGTTGCATCAGCCAGTTCATCGCATACCTGCAACGCCACATCGAATAAAAGTACATCCTCAAAAATCTGGGTGTTCAGGATACATTTCTGTTTGTCAATACTGACTTCAAATTCACCCCCGAAAAGGTTCTGGACTCCTTCAGGGGCAAGCAAAGTATTGGCCTGGATAATGTTCAGGCGGATGGGGCGTCGAGAATGGATGATATCTTTTCCAAGCGCAAGAAGTAAGGTGGTTTTCGCGATCTGGACACTTAAGGGGTGAATGTCAATTCCGAATACAGCCTGATTGATATCCTCGACAGAGATGCCCGGATTGGTCTCCCTCATGCGGTGAACGGCTGCCCGAAGAAAGGAACCACTCCCGCAAGCCGGATCGAGGATGGTCTGGCCGGTTTTGAAAGTGAATTCCTGTACAATGCGTTCACAAAGCCAGTCGGGGGTATAATACTCACCAAGGGCATGACGTGTATCCAGGTCGATCAATTCCTGATAAACACCTTTCAGGATATCTTCATCAACCGTTGAAAAATCAAATGTGGAAATCTCCTGTGCAAGCAACCGGAAAACTTTTTTCAATTCCCGGAAATTCTGTTCCGAGCCGACCCAATGAAAAAAATCGTTATCAACAAAATTGACAATGTTGTATTTATGAAAAATGGATCCGTTAAGAATCTCTTTTAATTCCAGCTCTTCAATGAAATCATCATTGCTGACCACGGCATAGGCAAGCATCTTGGCAAAAACACTCAGGTAGGTGTGAATGATGAAATCATTGTTTTTATCCTCAAATGAGCCATATGCAATGCTTAAAAACTTCAGCCATTGCTCGTATGAAACCTGTACTTCACCAAATTTTTTCGCCTCTTGAAAAACGTTGGTCAGATTCCGGTAACATTCAATGAAAGTGGCGCTCTGGTACCCGAATGATTCTTCGACCCGTTTCAGTGAAGCATGTTGTTTTTCCTCCTTGAACAAAAAGCGGTCGATCCAATAATAAAAATCATCAGGATTGTCCTCTGTTAAGGAGAAAGAGGCGGTTGAGATTTCATTCAGTTTTAATTCATCCTCATGCAAATGATCAAGATGGTCGATGCAGGTAACATCAGGGGAAAACACCCTCCATGTTATAAAGTCGGAAGCGATGAGGGTAAAATGGTAACCCTCCCCGCTGTTGAAAGATCCCAGAAGGTACCCGGCCAATTGTTCTTTGGCATGAGACAAGGATGACCTGAGATCATTTTCAAATTCAATGATAATTTTATTGTAAAGAGTATCAGCGCTTCCGCGATGTACTTTATCTTGCCGTGGAATGTTTAAGATTGTTTTTTCCGATCCAAGACTGATGGCGTCAAGAATTTTACCAATCTCAACATCATTTGGATAAAGGCGATGGAGCAAATCTTTGAAGAGTTCTTTTTTGGTGAGCTCTTTATTTGCGCCTAACACTCGCTTGCGGTAATCTTCAATCAGGCCGGTTCTGTGGGTATTCATTCTCAGAGTTTATCTTATTTTCAGTTGATTGAGAACAAAAACAAATTTAATCAATTATTAAAATGCATCTCATCGAGATATTTTTCTTTTAATGCATTGCCAACCAAAATGTATAAGGTATCGCTTGTTCGCTTGTAATGTCCGCTCCACTCATACATTGTAAGGGAAAACGTGTAAGCTGCCGCGGGGATCAGTTGGCCTGTCAATAAGAAATAGTTGATGATTCCACTCAGGTATGACAGCAGCTCTTCAGGTAAAAAATGTTTTTGCCCGGGAAATTGTTTGTGTATATCAAACCTATGATCGAGCATCTTTTCAACCCGATCTTTTTCTCCCAAAATGACCAATTGATTGACAAGGTTACTGAAAGCATGAACATTGTCGGGGAATTTCTGATATAACGATTCAGCGAGTTGTTTTAGTTTGTCATCCTGGTCAAGTGCATGATATATCATTCCCAGAAGATTTTGAAAATGAAAACTCTCAGGGTATTGTGTTATGGCTTCCTTGACAGATTTGATCGCATTTTCTGGTGAAGCAAGATACAAATCATACAGCTTATTATATACATCCCATTCCTGAGCTGTATTAAACAGATCAGGTTCATTTGCCGGGGATTCATCGGAGATTTTCCATTTTTCAACCTGATCGGCAATACGATCTATTTCCTTTTTCTCTTTTTTGTGCAAACCAAGAATAGATGCAGCAATGGTGAATTTAAATAAATTTTCCGGGTCCAACTGTTTCTTTCCTTCAACAATCTGCATGAAATCATTTTCGTCAAATTCCTCCAAAGGTTTATCTATGAAATCAGGTTCTTTGCCTTCAACGAAATCTTTCAAATCATCATCAGCCTCTTCATCGATAAAGTTTTCGTTTTGATCCGGATCATATTCATCTCCGTAATATACCTTGTAATTGCCCTTTCCTACCGATTTATCAAGTTGTGACAAAATATTATGAGGATGTTTTTCCTTGCCAAAAAATACAACCGGTTTCCCGTTGAGTCCAAATTCAATGTCAATCAGTTCGATCTCTTCAGTATCCTCTTCGAGAATAAAAACAGCAGTATTGAACGATTTCGGGGGTTTGAATCCCAGATCTTCGCCATATTCAAGCGCACCATAGATGATGTTATGAACAAGTGAATAATCGGCTTCGTTGACAGGATCCTCGTGATCTGAAATCTCATCGTGTTTTTTTCTGAGCTCAGTGATGGTATATTGATGAACGTTAAATTCATAAAATGCCTCTTTTATCCCGAGACAATATAAATCGACCTGAAACGCGGCGTAGGTAACATTGTTGTTCACATGTTTACGTGTAACAACAATCAGCGCCATACCCGAATCTTTCCATCCATCGTTGATGTAACAGGTTCCGAGAGGCAGCGACCGGGCTTTGTTCCGGATGTATTTCTCAGGAGTAGAAAACAAAGATTTTGAGTTTTTTGACATGATCTGCAGGTAAAATTGAAAAATCAATTGGTGTTTTTGTGATTTTGTGGCAGAAAAGAGTTTAAGAAAAGGACTCTTATTTTTTTATTTCTGATCTCTGACTTTTTTATGAAATGGAACGATTCTTACCTTAAAACGATTCTTACTGATTCAACAACTGCACGAACTACAGTATCCACCATTTCATCCGTCAGATCATAATAAACCGGAAGGCTGATCTCTCGGGAATAGTTATCAAAGGCGACAGGGTAATCCGTAATCCGGTATCCGCAGTTTTTATAATAGGTCATCATGGGCAAAGGCACAAAATGTACATTCACTGCTACTTCCCGGTTAAAGATCTCCTGGATGATCTGGTTGCGCTGCTCTTCCGTAATCCCGATGATGCGGAGCAGGAAGACATGGTAGGATGATTTTTTCTCCCCGGTCTCATATTCGGGGATCTGTGCCCACGAAAAGTTTTGGAACGCCTTTGCATACCGGTCAAATATCTGTTTCCGGCGAACGAGCATATCCCCGTCATACCGCTCAATTTCCACCAAACCCATCGATGCCTGGATATCGGTCATGTTGTATTTGTAACCCGGTTCAATGATGTCGTAACGCCAGCTGCCGATCTGTGTTTTGGCCAGTGCATCCTTGGTTTGTCCGTGCAGTGATTTGGCATTGAGATCACGATAAATGGCATCGTGGTCAAAGGGTTCGGGGAGACTGAGGCAAACTGCGCCCCCTTCGGCCGTGGTGAGGTTTTTAACGGCATGGAAGGAATAGACCGTGATGTCGGTCAGATTTCCCGTCCGTTTTCCTTTATATTCAGCCCCGATGGAATGGGCGGCATCGGAAAGCACCAGGATGCGGTTCAGTATCTTTTGCTCCGGAGATTCCGGCTGAAACAATTGCTGGATCTCCGGTTGGCGCACCAGTTGATTCAGTTCATCGTAATCGCAGGGATAACCGGCAATATCCACGGGCATGATGACCTTGGTACGTGGCGTGATGGCCCTTCTGACGGCTTCCACCGAGATGTTGAAATCGGGGCATGAATCCACGAAGACCACCTTTGCGCCGCAATGCACCACCACATTGGCCGTGGCAGAATAGGTATAAGCCGGAACGATCACCTCATCGCCCTCCTTTACGCCAAACCAGCGGAGCATCAGCTCCAGCCCGGCCGAAGCAGAGCTGACACAAAGAGTCACCTTGTGCCCGCCATAGGCGGTGAGAAGTTTCTCGAACCTTTTCGTTTTCGGCCCCGTTGTGATCCAACCGGAATAAAGCGTATCAACAACTGCTTCAACAATTTTCGCGTCCATGCGCGGCGGTGAGAAGGGAATCAAAATATTGACCTGGTTTTAAGAAAGTACGATTGAAAATGAAAACCGATTGGTGAACAACGACAATGAATACCAGATGATAGTTCTATGATGATAATTTTTTTAACCAGTTGAGAATGTTTGATTCTATCCTCTGCTGAATATTGGCTGTATTTGTCCTGACGAATTTCTCACCGGTGATGCTCTCATACAGTTCAATATACCGTTCTGAAATTTCATTGATCCAGGATTCGCTCATCTCCGGTACCTGTTGCCCCTCTTTTCCCATGAAACCGTTGGCCATCAGCCATTCGCGAACGAACTCCTTGGAAAGCTGCCGTTGCTGTTCCCCTTTGGCCTGGCGCTCTTCATAACCCTCAAGGTAGAAATAACGCGACGAATCGGGGGTATGGATCTCATCGCAGAGGTAAATTCTGCCGTCGAGGCCTTTGCCGAACTCATATTTGGTATCCACGAGGATCAATCCCTTTTGGGAGGCGATCTCTGTGCCGCGTTTGAACAGGGCATAGGTGTATTGTCTGATCCGTTCGTATTCCTCTCTTGGGATCAGTCCCTGGGCAAGGATTTCAGCTTCAGTGATGTCTTCATCATGACCCTCTTGAGCCTTGGTGGTAGGGGTGATGATGGGCTCGGGAAACCGCTGGTGCTCCTTCATGCCATCGGGGATGGGAACGCCGCAGATGGTGCGCGCCCCCTTCTGATAGGAACGCCAGGAACTTCCGGTAAGGTAGCCCCGGATGATCATCTCCACGGGATAGATGTTGCAAAACCGGCCAATGGTAACATTGGGATCGGGGGAGTCGATCTTCCAGTTGGGACAAATATCGGCCGTGGCATCGAGGAATTTGGCGGCAATCTGGTTCAGCACCTGGCCTTTGAAGGGAATGCCTTTTGGCAATACCACGTCGAAGGCCGAAATGCGGTCGCTGGCCACCATCACCAGGTATTTGTCATCGATATTATATACATCCCGGACTTTTCCTTTGTAGAGACTTTTTTGCCCGGGGAGGTTAAAGTTGGTTTTGAGGATCACCTGCTGCATAGAATTTTTTTTTGACAAAGATAAAAAAATGCGGTTATTTAGAGTAATAAAGTAACAAAGTAACAAGGTGACAAAGTAACAAAGTAACAGGGTAACAAAGTAACAAAGTAACAGGGTAAAAGGGTAACAGGGTAACAAGGGATAATTGGTAAACTTAAAATCACAATAACCAATCGTTTTTTACACTGGAGAAATTCATATCATCAGAAAGGAGATGGAAACGGCAGTAAGATAAAAGAATATCAGCATCCATATTGAACTGAAAAATACAAGGGCGAACTTCAATGAAGTTTTCCACCAACTTTGCCGGTAAACCAGTTTCAACGCGATGTACAGATAGATCATCAAGCTGATCATGGCAACCAGGTTGAACCAGTCAATATAATCGTCAATCAGATCGCTCAATAAAAACAGAAGGAAGAAGAATGACAGGAAGTGGAGGGAGAAGATGATGTGGTTGAAGTAAGTTACATTCCTTCTGACGTACAGTAACTTTAGAAATAGCGCGAAGAAGGGGATCAGGAGGAAGACCAGTTTAGGGAATGTTTTATGGAGGTTTTCTTCAAAAGTGGACCCGGGCTGTAACCGGTTTTTAATAACTTGTTTGATGGAAAGACGGCTGAGCCATGATTCCCTTGGATAGGTAACATTCACATACCGGTTAAGTCCGAGTTTTTTAACCATTTTCCGGAGTGAGTCATCCGGTATTTTCAACAGGCTTTCACTGGCCTCGTTTATGGTAAGGTTCAATGAATGGTCTCTTCTGCCGGCAAAGCCTGTATCGGAAACGGCAGGATTTGCGGAGGATTCAAAGTCATATGGTTTTCTGCTATGGCTGAATATTCCCGAGGCGAGAAAATAAAGGAAACTGATGAAAAGGAACAACTTAAAAGGTTGGAAATACCTTGCCCTCCGGCCGCGAAGAAATTCAATGGTCAGGAAGCCAGGTTTGAAGATCAGGGGGATCAGGGTACGGAAAAATTTGGAGTCAAAGTGAAAAAAATCACTTACCGATTCAACGATCAGATGCCCTACCGAATGGTCTTTCGGATATATCCGCTTTTGTCCGCAGGTGGAGCAAAATTTTGCCACTTCAGTTAAAACGCTGTGGCAATTCGGACAGGTTTCGGGTACCGGGGTTTTATCCATGAGGAGAATTTTCAAGGCGAAAATACTGATTTTTGACGTATGTGCTCATGGTGAAAAATATATCCGGGTTTTCCGGTTCAGATGATACACTCATTCCCTCCTTTTAGGGTTACTTTTTATATTACCTTTTTAACCAAAAAATGAGTTTTGCAAGGAGGGAGCGAGGGACGGGCGACTGATAAAGCAAAACGAATTGGCAAATAATAACGGCTGCTGCCGGAGAAACTGTTACGATCGCCCGGCCAAAACCGAAATTTGTTGAAAACTTTTCTCCAAAACTGTATTACCTTTGTATCTCAAACCGGATTAAGGGAAAAACTTAATCCTTTAACCATGAAAACCATTAAACGCTTTGCCTTATTCTTGATCATGTTTTTCCCGCTGCTCATAAGGGCGGAGGTGAAAGAGATCCCATTCACCCTTGATGACCGCGACCGAATAATCAGGACTGAACAAAAAGTAGAAGCGCTGGATTCAAAGATCGATTCCAAAGTAGATGCACTCAATGTTAAGATCGATTCAAAGGTTGACGGACTCCGTTCGGAGATGAATACCCGTTTCGAGGCCATCGACCGCAGGTTTGAACAGTTATTCAATTTTCTGTGGGCTTTCATCGGTATTTTCACCGCCATGATGGTGAGTGTTTTCGGATTTGCCTTCTGGGATCGCAAACTCTCCCTTTCACCAATGAAAAAGGAGCATGCAAAAACGCTGATGGCACTTCGGGACTATGCCGAACAGCAGCCGAAACTACGCGAAATCCTGAGAAACGCCGGCTTGCTCTGAATCCCCGCGAGCGCATTCCCCTTGGCCTGCCGTGGGGTTCTTCAATTTCAATCTTTGAACATTAATCTTATCTCACTTGTTTTTCCCGTACGCCTCAATGATCCTGCTTACCAGTTTGTGGCGAACGATGTCGCTGTTGTCGAGGTAGATGAACTCGATGCCGGGGATGTCCGGAAGGATGGATTGCACGTGGATCAGGCCGGAGACCTGGTTTTTTGGAAGGTCGATCTGGGTAATGTCGCCGGTGACGATGAACTTGGCCGACGAGCCCATGCGGGTGAGGAACATCTTGAGCTGGTTTGGGGTGGTGTTCTGGGCCTCGTCGAGCAACACGAAGGCATTGTTGAGGGTACGGCCGCGCATGAATGCCAGTGGGGCGATCTCGATCACGCGGTCTTCGATGTATTGCAGCAGTTTCTGTGGCGGAAGCATATCGCCCAGGGCATCGTACAGCGGCTGGAGGTAGGGATCGAGTTTTTCTTTGAGGTCCCCGGGAAGGAAACCAAGATTTTCTCCGGCCTCAACGGCAGGTCGTGTAAGGATGATGCGCTGGATCTCTTTGTTTTTCAAAGCACGCACGGCCAAAGCCACGGCCGTGTAGGTTTTCCCTGTACCGGCCGGGCCAATGGCAAAGACCAGGTCGTTTTTCTGACTGCTTTCCACCATCCGTTGTTGGTTTGCCGTACGGGCGCGGATCAGCATGCCGTTCTTCCCATGAACGAGCACCTCTGCACTGGTTTCGCGGGCAGCAGGGTTGTTTGCAGGATCGGAGGCCAGCAGGTTGGAAATGTCCGATTTTGTCAGCCGGCCGAATTTATCGAAGTGGAGGAGGAGTGCATTGAATTTATCTTCGAAATCAAGAAGATCGGCCTCTTCCCCGAAAGCCTTGATGTAATTGTCGCGGGTGACTATTTTTAGCTTCGGAAAGAAGTTCCGGATCACTTCAAAATTCTGGTCATTGACGCCAAAAATATCCAGCGGGGGATAGGATTCGAGACGGATTGTTTTCTCACTCATGAAATTGTTGTACCTTTGAACAGGCAAAAGTACGAATAATTCCATGGCCATCATTACACTAACGAGCGACTGGGGACTGAAGGACCATTACATGGGTGCTGTGAAGGGTGCCATCCTGCGCCAGTTTCCCGATGCCTGTATTGTCGACATCTCCCATTCCATCCCGCCCTTCGACATGAACCAGGCGGCCTTCATCATCCGCAACTTCTACCGCAACTTCCCCGAAGAGACCATTCACATCATTGCCATCAATACCGAAGCAGCGATTGAAACGCCCCATACCATCGTCCGATATGGCGGACATTTTTTCATCGGCGCCGATAACGGGATCTTTTCACTCATCTTCGACAGCAAACCCGAACGGATCATCGAACTCGACATGATCCAGGATTCCGATTATTTTACCTTCTCGGCACGGGATGTCTTTGTGAAGGTGGCCTGTCACATCGCCTCGGGTAAATCCATCGATGAACTTGGCCATGTGCGTGATAAATTGACCCAGAAGATG
>Ga0247841_10003093_pt1 | contig 31569 bp, 33 predicted proteins | sample LaCruzMarch2015__2_FD_192410 | JGI IMG/M metagenome (GOLD analysis project Ga0247841, IMG submission 192410) | Freshwater microbial communities from meromictic Lake La Cruz, Castile-La Mancha, Spain - LaCruzMarch2015_18m | ecosystem: Environmental > Aquatic > Freshwater > Lake | place: Spain...
GTCCAGCACGAGCATTGCATAATACTCGTTGGGCTTTGCCATCTCTTCCAAAGGGTCCAAGTGGAATTTGCTGTCACACCAGTAGAGCTTTGTCTTGAGCTTTTGCACTGGCTTTACAGTGAAAAGCCTCATGTCTGAGACTCCTTCCCTTTCAGAAATGTTTCCGCAAAAAATTACCATTCCATTGTCCGGAAGCCTGAAGTTTGTCTGCTTGAGGAAGTTTATGATTTTCCTCAAGGCGCCTTGCACGTTCTTTCTGGTGATTTGGCTTTTGATGTTCGAGCTTTGGCTTGTCTCTTCAGTCAGCTGCCCCATTACCTGTCCCCTGTCTGTTCCTGGAGGCAAGTAGAGGCTGATTAGCTCTGTGCCTTTTCCCTTGAATTCCTTGAAGAATTTCACTTTCTTCTTGAAGACAGTCATCTCTGCCTCGAACTCTGCCGAAACGTCATTCTTTGCGACCATGAAAATCACTAAAAAAAGCGCCCTGGAAAGGGCAGTCCCCTAATTTCCAGACTGGTTGAAAAAGGACATAAGTAAAGGATAAATAGCCGGAAGTCCTTTTTAAGCTTGGTGTTCTTTTGAGAGAGCCTGAATTCAGCGAGTTTTTGGCAAGGGTTTCAAGGACAATGCCTGTCTCAATGCTTGCGAGGGAAGCTCCTCTTGAAAAGCATGAAAAGTGCATTAAGGTTGACGAAGGACTGCCTGTTTTTGACGCCTTGGACCTTCTTGAGCATAATGACTGCCTTGCTTTGGAGAATGGCAAGACTGTCAGGAAAAAGTACATGCTGAAAAGGCCCTTGAGGATAATGTTTTTTGTGCTTTTGACAGAGCTTGAGTCAAAGCTTTACCGCACGCAGGAATGGAGCGGAATGCCTTTGGAAGAATTGAATGACAAGACATTCAATGACTTTGTGAGGTTTCTTGTTGACGACAAGAAACTTTATGCCTTCCAGAAGGAGTACAGCAGCAAGAAAGAGTTCAGGGAAGACCTGAAGGCAGCAAGCTCTTTCAGGAATTTGATGGCTCACGTGAACAAAAAGCTTGAGATGGAAACAGACTTTGACACAGTGCTTAAGAGAAAGCATCAAATCCTCAGGCTTTTGAGAGCGCTGGCTGAAATACTCGACTGCTTAGAGTGTGAGAGAAAAAATGCGAAAGTCTGAAATTCATAGGCTGCCTAAGCGTGAAAAGCAAAGGATAGCTAAAACAGCAGGGCTGGGAAGCGCTTTAGGCCGTGGTTTTCCAGAAGTTCGCAGTGCATTTTGGAGTTCAAGGAATCAAAAGTGGGAAGAGAACAGGATTGTTTTAGAGAGCCAGTTTCCGCAGATTTTCTCAAAAAAGCACTTTTCAAGCCTTAAGTTCCTTGGCGGCAGGGGCGAGGGCGAAGTCAGAGAGTTCCTTACAGCAGAGCCGTTCACTTCCTCAAGCGGGCTGAAATGGTACGCGCTGGCAATCAAGAAGTTTCACAAGCATTCAAGAAGCAATCCGAGAAACCAGGCAGAGGCATTGCACAGCCTGAACCTTATGCTCAACTACTTCAAGCACAATAATATGATAAGGGCTCCTTTCGAGCCCACTGTTTCAGAGCCTCTGGCATTCAAAGGGCCTTTTCTTGTAATGAGACATCTTGCAGGCCCTAATGAAGTCAGGGCTGACAAGCTGCCTCCAGAACTGCAAAAGCAGGTTTTTGACTTTGCAAATAAATTTTCCAAAGCAATTTATTTTGCGGAAAAGTCATTGATAAATCGCTTTGAGGCTGCTGGATTGCATTACCCAAGTCCTGACTTTGTTCCATCAAATTTTGTTGCAACTGTAAAAGGTGGGAGGATAGTACGGCTTTGGATAATTGATCAGTTCAAGGAGCCAGTGAGATCGAAAGAGCCAAGGTATAGGCGGCACTCTCACAGCAGGATTTCAGATAAGTGGAAATTGGGCAATAAAATTAAATAAAGGGAAATTATGAGTTTAAGGGTGAATTGATGTTCGGCAGCATGTTTGACGAGCCAGCAAGCTCTGTGGATTCTGTAATCAGCGAGTACAAGGTGGAGAACAAGAGCAATTCCAATGCTTTTTCCGCGCCTGCGTTTTCAAGCGGAAGCCTTTTTGTCGTGAGCGTTTCCGGAAAGGCTATTGTTAACGAGGGCTTGGATGAAAAGTTTGTGAGGAAGTTTTCTGCAAAAGTTTCGCAAATGCACGCGCAGGGAATGAAGTTTGTCCTTGTGGTCGGCAAGGGCTCAATTGCAAGGGATTTTGTGGAGACTGCAAGGCAGTTCAATGCCTCAAGGACTGCGCTTGATGAACTGGCGCTCCAGTTTTCCAGGGCAAACGCGCTTTTGCTTTCGCAGGCGCTTGATGCAGCGCATCCAAAAATAATCACTGAATTTTCTGAAGCCGTAAGCGTTCTGGACTCTGGAAGGATTCCAATAATGGTTCCTCATTTGGCTGGAATTTCTGCAGAGGGAACTGCTGCATTGGCTGCGGAGTATTTGGGCGGCACTTTGGTTAACTTGACTGACGTGAGGGGAATTCTTTCAAGCACTGCAAAGAAAGGCAGGCTTTTGAAGAATGTTTCCTTTGACGACTTGCTTGCGAAAAGCCTTGAAATGAGCCTCGAGCCTGAAGGCGATGCTGTTTTTGACACTTTCTCGGCGCAGGTCTTGAAGCGCAGCGGAATAAAGGCATTGGTAATGGATGCGCAGGATTTGGAAAACTTTGAGGCAGCGCTTCAGGGCGGAGAGTTTGAGGGGACTGTAGTGCAATAATTGCTGTTTTGGGGTTTTGGAAAATGATCAGAAGATTAACTAGCGCGCAGCCAAATCTTTTGAGGCGCGTTGGCAGGATTTCCAAAGTGGTTTCTGACAGCTATCACAGGAACAGGTTTTTTGAAAGAGAAGTCTTGAGAGGCAAGTTTGATTACTTGCGAACTGTTGAAGGATTGAGGGCCTTGCGAGACAAGCACGCTGAAGAATTGAATGAATTGCGCGAAAGCCACGAGGGCTTGAAAGAGCTTGTCAATGAAAGAGTAGGAAAGGCAGGCAACAATGGAGAGGTCAGGGCAAGGATTGTCGAGCTTGTCGCAAAGTCAAGGGCAGATCTTGAAGGCACTTTTGTAATTCCCAAAATTTATGCAAGGCTTGCGGAAATTGCAGACACTGAAATTAGAAGGCTTTCGCAGAATGGAATGGTCAAGTCAAAGGTCATTGACGGAATGACTGCCGCAAGGCGCGGCGAAAGGCACAAGAGCGCAAAAATACTCAATTGCGAAAAGCCAGTGATTGCAGAGCTTGAAAAATTGGAGGAAAAGGCAAGGGCTGCAGAAAAGAGCGGCGCAATAGGCCCTAATGACTTGAAATTAATGGCTGACACAATCAAAATTGTAAGATCCAGTGTAGAAAGCGGCGCAATATATGTGAGAATTGACGAGGCAATACAGCGCTATTCTGAATGCGAGACAGAGGCTGAAAAAATAATACTGGCTTCTGAACGAGCAAAAAAGCTGAAGATAAATGCTGACGCTCTTGCATTCGTTGACCTTTACAACAGGAAAAGGGAAATTGTTGATGAATTGAACAGGCAGGCAAAGGCCTTGGGTGCTTCTGGAAAGAAAGAGCTTTCAGGAGCTCAGCTTGCAACTCTCCACAGGCGGCTTCAGGCATTGACAATTGAAAGCTTTCCTTCAAGGGAGCTTTCTTCGGCAATGAAGTACATTGAAGGCCTGAAAAGTAATGGAAATGGAGCCGGCAAATAATTCAGTGTATTGCTGAAAGCAAAGAGCTAGGTTCTGCATTTTTCCAAGCCCTTTGCTCCGCAATATTTTCAAGGCGTTATCCTTTCAGTGTCTCTTGGAATGAAAGTCACTTCTCTCACGTTCTTTATTCCAAGCAAGAGCATCAAAAGCCTTGTGGGGCTTAAGCCAAAGCCTCCGTGAGGCGGGCAGCCGTACTTGAAAAAATTCAAGTAATCCTTCAATGGTTCCAGGCCAAGCTTTTTTTCAATCGCCTGCTTTTTCAGCAATTCATGCCTGTGCTCTCTTTGCGCTCCAGTCGTTATCTCCAAGCCTTTCCAAATGAGGTCAAAGCTTTTTGTCAAGCTCTTGTCCTCTGGCTTTCTCATGTGGTAGAAAGGCCTTACTGAAATTGGGTATTCTGTAATGAACACAAAGTCGTGCTTGAACTTTTCCTTCACTATTTCGCTGATTAGCTTTTCTCCAGCAGCATCCAAGTCTCCGCCTTGCACAGAATGGCCTTTTTCAGCAAGCAGTTCAATCGCCTGTTTCATTGTCATTTTGGGGAATGGGGTTTTTGGAACTTCAACCTCAATGCCGAAAGTTTCCTTGATTTTTTCCCCGAATTCTTCCTTCACTCTTTTCAAAGTGTAGGCTAGCCATTCTTCCTCGAACTTCATGACGTCCTCGTGGGATTCAATGAAGGAAATTTCGACATCAATGCTCGTGAATTCAGTGTCGTGCCTTGTGGTGTGTGAAGGGTTTGCCCTGAAGACTGGCCCGATTTCGAAAACTTTCTCAAACCCTGAAGCCATTGCCATTTGCTTGTAGAACTGCGGAGACTGGGCAAGATAAGCCTTTTTTCCAAAATAGTCCACGCTGAAAAGCTCTGCTCCGGACTCACTTGGCGCAGGCATGAATTTTGGGGAATAAATCTGCACAAATCCTTCCTTTGCCCAAAACTCGCGCATTGCCTGCTCCATGAAAGTCCAAACCTTGAAGACCAGCAAGTTTTTTGGCTTTCTCAACTCTATCCAGCGCCAGTCAAGCCTTTTTGACAAGTCTGGAATTTCCCCGCCCTTTTCAATCACTTGGATTGGAAGATTAGGCTCTGCCTCTGAAAGCACTTCAATGCTTTCTGCGTGGATTTCAATTCCTTCGGGAGCCTGCTTTTCTTCCTTCAAAATGCCTTCGACAGCAATGACTGACTCTGCATTGATGCTGCTGATTTTTTCGAAAGCATTCTTGTTCTCTGCAGTTGAAACTACTTGCACTATTCCAGTGCTGTCTCTCAATTGCAGGAACTTGACTTTTCCCTGGTCCCTGACTTTTTGCGCAAAGCCCTTTACGAGGACTTTTTTGCCTTTCTTTTCCTTCAAACCAGCTATGGCTGTCCTTTGCATTTTGAATTCCCTCCAAAAAATTTGTTTTTTGCCAGATTTAAATCTTTTTAATGGCGGGAATTCTAGCAATTCCCATTATTATTGCCATTATTGTTGTTGCAGTTGCTGTCCGTCAAAACTGCAGCGCAAGGCGTACTAAAGCCAAAAATAGTTTTTAACAAACTCAAAATGCCTTGCATATCATTTTTATGTGGGCGAAGTATTTAAAGCCCTAATTGGAACTACTGCAAAAAAACCCAAATTGAAGCGCCTTTTCCCAGTCGCACCAATTTTGTTAAAAATGAAAAAGCCCGCATTACTTCATAGGTGGTGCCTGTGAAAGAGAGCTTTGGGGAATGCGTGAAAAGAGTTTCTGAATCAAATCATGGGGCATTAGACCCTTACAAAGTCTGCTCCAAAGAAATTTACAGGGGCGTAAGGGATGCGGGAAAAGAGATTGTGGACAATGGCGCTGATGTATTGAAGCGTGCAAGCCATGATGCAATCAGGGCATCCAGGAGTATTGCCAGGCAGGCAAGCAGGGAAGCAAGGAGAGGAGTCAAGGGAGCGGGGAATGCTGTCAGGAAAATGTCCCGCAATGACAGGCGCGGCAAGAATGGCTGAAATGCATTTGCGCTTTACTTGAATTCTTCCAGCTTTCTCTTTCCCAATGCAATCTCCAGCTCTTTGAAAGAGATTACTGGCTTTTGGTAGTTTGAAGAATCGTCAATTGCAATGCGCGGGCATGCAGTGTTGACAAAGGCGTCAAAGTGCATTCCAAGCAAGTATTCCGGCTTCAAGAGGTTTGCTGAAAGCAGAACAGCGGAGCGGCCTTTTTCTTCAATGAGCTTTTTAGCGGCAAGCGCAACTTTTATGTTTAACTGGCCCGGTTTTGTTGAAAGCAGTATGCCAAAGCTTTTTGCCTGCGAGGAAAGCGAGATTTGGGAAATGCGCTTCCTGTAGTAAGCGTCCTTTTCGCTGTCGAGTTCTTTTACTGCCAGAGTTTCAGGGTTTAGCGCGAGAACTTTTACTGGAGTGCTGAACTGCATTCCCAAAGCATGAAAAAGCCCGGAGCCGAGATAGAATGCCCCGTCAATTTTTGCCTTGGCTTTTGATGCTGTTGAATAATTGCAGCCGAGCACTTGCACTGCGTTTGCGTTAATGTGCTTTTTGCGGAGCAGTGCTTCGAGCTTTTTTGCTCCTTGCAGGTACTGGATTGTAGTGCCTAACTCTATTTTGCGCCAATTGCGCAATTCACTTTCAATAACAACCTTCTCCGCAACTTTCTGCAGGTCAAATTCCATTTCAACAGGCCAGTAAATCACGCGTTTTCTTGTCTTGACTCCAAAGTCAGAGTGCCCGAAATGCACTATCAAGTCAGCCCCAAGCATTTCAGCGTCTTTGACTGCAAGGTCACATGCCCCAAAGCAGGGCTCTGCATCAAGGACTGCGCTTGCGCCAAGCTCGCGCTCCAAAAATTCTGCAATTTCCTTTCCCTGCGGCTTCAGGCCTTCAGGCACTTGAACCAGAATTAGCTTTGGCTTTTTGCCTGACGCGTGGATTTTCTTGCAAAGCTCTGGAAGCTTTAGCTTGAAGCTCATCTGTCTTCAACTCTCAAGAAAATGCATTTCAAGTAGTTTCCTTTCTTGCTTGCAATTGGAGTTAAATGGTCGCGGGCCTGGAATCTCTGCTCCAAGAGCGCGACTCTCTTTCCTGCATTCGCGCTTGCGGCTATCAAAATGTCAATGAATTCCTGCAGTTCCAAAAAGTGGCTGCACGAGCTTGAAACCAATATTCCTCCGTCTTTCATGAGCTTGAGGCAGTTGTAGTTGATTTGGTGGTATGCTTTTTTCCCACGCTCCAAGTCTTCTGCCTTTTGCACAAAAGCAGGAGGATCGCAGCTTACGACATCAAACTTTTTTCCTTGCGAATTCAGCTTTTGCGTCATGTCAAAAGCGTCTCCTTCCATGAAAGTTATGTTGTTTTCAACCTTGTTTAGTTTTGCATTTCTTCTGGCCTGCGCGAGAGCTTCAGGCAAATCAACCATTGTGACTTTTGCTCCTGCAACTGCGGCATGCAATCCGAATCCCCCAGTGTAAGAAAATACGTCGAGCATTTCCTTGCCTTCGCTGCAGTATTGCTCTATTGCAATCCTGTTTTCGCGCTGGTCTAGATAGAATCCGGTTTTGTGCCCGCGCAAGGAATCGACTTCAAACTTTACTTTGCCTTCTTCAATTATGGTCTGGGTTTTTTTTCCGCCTGCCAAAACTCCTTTCATTACTGGCAGTCCAATTTTCACGCGGTTGCGCGAGTCGTTTCTTTCAACGACTGTTTCAACTCCTTCAATTTCTAGCAAAATTTCCGCAATCTTTTGCTTCCAAAGCTCTACTCCAGGGCAGGAGATTTGCATTGAGCATATTGTGTTGAACCTGTCAACTAAAAGGCCTGGAATCTCGTCAGTTTCTCCGTAAAACAGCCTGTATGTAGTGCCTAACTTGAGTGTTTCAGTGCGGAAAGAATTTGCTTTGAATATTCTGCTCCGCCAAAACTCTTCGTCAATTTTTTCCTTCTCTGTAAGGCTGATTATTTGTGCAACTGCTGCGCTTTTCGGGTTTGCAAAGGCTTGCGCGAGAAACTTTCCTGACTCGTCAACAATCCAGACAAGCTCGCCTTTCTTTGGCTCGCCTTTTGTCTTTTTGACGACTGTTCCGTAAATCAGCCTTGTGCCCTTTTGTATTTCCCTTTCAATGCTCTTTCCCACAAACAGTTTAGGGATTTCGGCTTTCTCTGGCATTATAGAATTAGCTAAAATCAGGGTTTTAAAGCTTCATTGCCATTTTGCAGTGTTTTATGCCAACTTCCTGAAATGGCCTTCCTTTTTGCCTGAATCCGAGCTTTTCGTAAAATCCTTTCAAGTAGTATTGGGCGTCAAAGAAAACCTGCCGCATTTTTCTCTTCTTGCAGTATCCTATAAGGAACTGCATGAGTTTTTTCCCGATTCCTTTCCTGCGGTATTTTTTCAATACTGCAATTCGCTCAAGCTTTGCCTTTTTTCCGAAAAACCTTATTCTTGCAGTTCCAATGACTTGCTTTCCTGAAACAACTAGCGCGTGCTTTGCTTCATTGTCTTTTCCGTCAAAATCCAGTTTGCTTGAAATTCCCTGCTCTTTCTGAAAAACAATTGCCCTGACTTTTTGGGCTTTTTTCATTTCGCCTGCAGTTTTTGCAATCCTGAACTTTGCTTCGCTCATTGCCTTCCCAGCTGTTCTAGCGCTTTTTTTATGAGCTCTTGCTCTTCTTCTGCCACGACTTTCCTGATTTTTTCCACAGCGTCAATGTTTGCTGAAACGCTCGTGATTCCCATGCGCACGAGCTTTTTGACCATTTCTGGATTGCTTCCTGCCTGTCCGCAAATGCTGCATTGGACATTGTTCCTTCTGCATCTCTCAATCACGAAAGCGCATTGCGCAAGAATTGCAGGATGAAGCTCTGAAAAGTTCTTTTGGATTCTTTCATTGTTCCTGTCAATCCCCAAAGTGAGCTGCGTCAGGTCGTTTGTCCCGAAGCTGATGAAAGAGATTCCTTCCTTTATCAGGTCTTCAATAATCCAGACGCTCGCGGGAGTCTCCACCATTACTCCAAACTCTGTCTCTTTCAATGGCTTCAGCCCGATTTCCAGCGCAATCTTTTTCGCCAGCCTTAATTGTTCAACATGCGTCAAGAACGGAAGCATTACCCCGACATTCACAATGCCCTCGTTCTTCAGCTCCTTGATTGCCTGGAACTGCGCTTTAAGCATTTCAGGCTCGTCCAAGTCTCTCCTTATCCCATGCCAGCCCAGCATTGGATTCTCTTCATGAGGCTCTTTTTCCCCGCCTTTCAGGTTCTTGAATTCGTCAGTCCTTGCGTCAAAAGTCCTGTACCACACTTGCTTTCCCTCAAACTTTGACGCGACTGCCTTGATTCCTTCCTTCACGACTTTCACAAGCTCTTCCTTTTTTCCAAGCCTCAGGAATTCTGCAGGATGCATTCCTGAAGAAGTGATCATGTGCTCTGCGCGCAAAAGCCCCACTCCGTCTGCTCCGCTGTCTGCGGCGCTTTGCGCGGCGTCCGGAAGCGCGACATTGACTTTCACTTTCACCTTTACTTTCTCCAGCAAAGTGTTGAGCTTTTTGAGCTCTTTTTCCGCAATGTCATCCACTCTCTTGTTGGGCTCCGCGAGCTTTGCAGTGAACTCTTTTCCTTCCTGCTCGTCCATTGCCTGTTCCACGAACATTTCAAGCTTTTTCTGCTCTTCTTCCATTTCTTCCCTTATTTTTGCCTTGCTTTTCTCGTCGCTTTTAATCTCTATTTTTCCCCTGTAAACATTTCCCTTGAAGCCGTCGAGCGTGATGTGCTCTCCGTCCTTCAAGACTTGCGTTGCATTGCCTGTTCCCACAATGCATGGAATTCCCAATTCCCTGCTGATGATGGCGGCGTGACAAGTTATTCCGCCCTCGTTTGTCACAATTCCTTTTGCCTTTCTCATGCTTGCGACCCAGTCAGGGTTTGTCATCACAGTGCACAGTATGTCCCCGTCCTTGACTTTTCCAATGTCTTTGATGTCTGGAACAACGCGCGCATTTCCGGAAACTATTCCAGGGCTTGCGGCAAGGCCTTTCAATACTGGCTTTTCCCCAGCCTCTAGCCTTTTTTCCTCTTTAGTGTCCTTTTGCTCCTGCACTTTCCTGACCGCGCTGATTGTCGTTATCGGCCTTGTCTGCACAATGTAAATTTTTCCCTTCTCTATTGCAAACTCCATGTCCTGCGGCTTTCCGTAATGGTTTTCGCTCATCTGCCCGAGCCTTGCAAGCTCTGCAATTTCCTTGTCTGTTATCTTCTGCTCTGACTGCAGGTCCAAGGAAACGACGTCTTTTGAGCTTCCCTGCATTCCCCTCTTCAAGAGCCATTCCTGTTTGACTATTTTCTTGTCTTCTATCTTCAATCCTTCCTTGCTGACGACATAAGTGTCTGGCGTAATGCTTCCGGAGACTATTGCCTCTCCCAATCCATAAACTGCCTCTATCATTATTTTGCCCAAGTCTCCAGTGCTCGGGTCTGCAGTGAACATTATTCCGGAAGCGCTGCTGTTCACCATTTTCTGCACTACAACAGCAATGCCAACTTTTTCAGTGGAAAACCCTTGCTTTTTCCTGTAATAGACTGCGCGCGCAGTGAATAAAGAAGCCCAGCATCTTTTCACTGCATCAACAACCTCGTTTGCACCGCGGATGTTGAGGAATGTTTCCTGCTGTCCTGCAAAGCTTGCCTCTGGCAAATCTTCCGCGGTTGCAGAGCTCCTTACTGCGACAAAGCATTCCTGCGGCGTTGAAAGATTGAGTATTTTTTTCTCGTCAAGCGCAAGATAGCTCTTGCGTATGTCGTCCTTGAGCTTTCTGTCCATTGGGGCCTCGATTATGAGCTCCCTTATTTCCTGGCTTGTATCCTGCAATTGTTCAGTGTTTTCAACGTCTATTGCGTCGATTTTTCTCACAATCTCTCCCGCAATTCCTGCGCTTCTTATGAATTCAAAATAAGCCTGCGCTGTCACTACAAAGCCTGGAGGCACTGGAAAGCCCGACTTGAACATTTCGCCCAAGTTTGCGCCCTTTCCTCCTGCGATTGGAATGCTGTCCTTTCCGAGCTCGCGGAACCATGCAATAGTCTGCACAAAAGCCATGCTATCTTGAGAATTAGGCTGTTCAAATTTATTAAAGCTTGCCTTTTTTCAGTTTCTCTTTGGGTTTGCGCTTTTCAATCCTGAAATGGTATACTGCAACAAGGTAGAGCGCTGCCCCTGCAAGCGCGATAATTGCAATCTCCGGGCTTTCTGCCTTTCCAAGCAAAATCAAGGCCGCTATTGCTGCAAGCGCGATTATTTCAAGCGCAAGCCCCAAAAGCGATGGAGTTGCTTTCATGATTTCTCCAGAACGTAAACCAGCCTTTCAATCCTGCTTTCAGAGTCCTTGTAAAGCACTGGAACAATTCCCTGCTTTTCTTTTTCCAATGGATTGAATTTTTTGAATCCGCTGTTCAAAAAGCAGCTTTCCTGAACCTTGATTTTCCTGCCTTCTATTGTCTTGAACTGCGGCATCATGAAAACGACTTTCTGCCCTGATTGCATTAGCCTTGAAAGCTCCCTGAAGACTGCCCCATACAATGCGTGAAGCTCTCTTGCAATGTTTTCTGCATTCTGCGCTGAAGGCAGCTTTTTCAGGAAAGGCCCCATGAAAGGCTCTGTGACAACTGCGTGAAAATCCCCCTTCTTGAGGAATTCAGAAAGCATTCTGGAATCATTTTTGAAAATCCTGAACTTTTGCTGGCTGCTGAATTTCCTGCAGCACCATTCAAGGTTTTTTTCGCAAGCGCTTGCATTCTCTGCGCTTTGCTCTATTCCAATTGCATCATGGCCTGAAAGCAAAATCTCCTGCATGACTCCCCCGATTCCGCAGAATGGATCCAAGATTGCCTTTCCCTTTTCCAGCCCTGCAATGTTGACTAGAATTCTCGCAAGCCTTGCGCTGGTTACAAGCTCGTGCTTTACCAATGGCCTTTCATCATCCCTTTTTGCAAACTCGAGCGGATTGTTGACTGCGACAGTCTTTCCGAACAATGCCTTTCCATTGCTTGAGTAAATGAAAAAGTCAAGCATGCTTTCCTCAATTCTCTTTGCCAGCAGGGTCGGCGCAATAGTGTTCTTTTTGTTTCCCTGTATTTCCTTGGGCCATTTAAGGACTGCCTTGAGCCTTTGGCTCTTGAAGCTTTGCTTGAAATAGTCCAGCAAGTAGTCGAACAATTCTTCGTTCTTTTCGCTGCCGTAATCGCTAATGCTGTAATTGAATTTTTTTCCGAAATCCCTCGTGAAATCAATTGCGTCAAGGCTTTCCTGCAGTCTTGCAAAGTCTCCGCCTGGGACTTCTTCCTCAATGAGCACTCTTCCAATCTTGACTGTTCCCGCAAGCTCTTTCGCAAGCCTTTCGGGCTTCAATGATTCCCCTGCCTGAATCAGCATTGCCTCTTCTGAGATTTCAAGTATTTCAAACTGCCCGCGCGAGGCCTGAAGGAATGACTTTGCCTCAAGCATTGAAAGCTCTGGGTTTCTTCCAAAGACTAAAAGAAGTTTCTGCACTGGCATGCATCTAAGAGAGTGCAGAAAAGATTAAAACTAAGGGCGGGAATTATTTCTTCTTCTCGTCCTTTTTTGCTGCCGGAGCAGCCTTTCCGCCGGCTGGGGCTTTTCCGCCTGCAGCCGCTGCCTTGTCTTCCTTTCCTGCAGCAGGAGCCGCAGCCGCGGCTTCTGTGGTTGTCTCTTCTGCCTTTTCCTCGACCTTTTCTTCCTTGGTCTTTTTTGGCCTTGTGCCAATGCTTTTGATGTCCTTGTGGACTTTAATGCTTATCTTGCAAGGCAGTTTTGACTTCATTCTTGTAAGCGCGAGCTTTCCCAAATCCAAGTTTGCAGAATCAACAAGCAGGCTCAAAATTACCTGTCCTGGGCTGACTCTTGCGGCCCTTCCGATTGGCTTTCCGAAAGGATGGGCCATTCCTTTTGTGACACGATCTGCGCCAGCGCCTTGCGCCTGCTTGTTTTCGCGCAGGATGTGGAATGGGTAAATCCTGATTTTAATGTAATAGCCGTCTTTTCCGAGCTTCCTGTTCAAGTACCTGTTGACTGTGGTCCTGACAGACTCTATTGCATTGTCCCTTACCTGCATTTCCTCTTCTGAAGTGAGGTCGAGGACATAGTCAAAGTCTTTGAGCGGGTTTCCCATGTTGAATTGCCTTATCTTGACTCCAGGCACTGCTCCAATGTAGTTCCTTTTATGGACCTTGATTGCCATTCTGCAGTTTGCAGGCTTTTTCTTTGTCGAGCGATAGCATTTTGCTGGCCTTAAAGGCATTCAAAAAACCCCTTTGAAAATTGACTTGTAATGGTGGCTGTTAAACTAAAAAATAGCTTAACTTTGGTCGTTAATAGCTAGTTTTTCTCCAAAAATCTTTAAAAAGCCATCTGGCGTCCGTTCGGCTTTTTATAGCGCTTTAGACATGATATATCTCATGATGGGACCGCTTAAGATAGACCTGACAAAGGGCTGGCCGACAGTGGGCGCAATCCTAGTGCTGGTTTTGATGATTTTGATAGTGTTCATGGCAGTTTACTTCCTAGTTTGATGCCAGGCGCATTTTGCAGGCTCACTTCCGCATTGAGCTTCTTTTTCGCCATTTTGCCATAGTGCTTTCCCTGCTTTTCCTTGACTTTTTTGCGAAAAATTTTGCAAACTTCAAAGGGTTTGTCCTTGAAAGCCAGGCAAAGTGCGCGTTTCCCCTTATTCCTGCAAGCCTGAAAACTCCAGTGTCAATCGCTTTTGCAGGAATTGGCTTTTCCAAAACCTGCCTTGACTCGACCTTTGCCTTAATTCCCATCGGAAGCCTTGCCTCGAAAGAGTAATCCTTTTCCCTCCAGCCCTTGATGAGCCTGGTTTCATGCGGCAGTGAATCGACAGTGAATTTTTCCCCGTCTTTTTCTGCCTTGAGCGAAAAGTGCAGGCCGTTCGGTCCCTTGCCGCTTTTCATTCTTTCAGTCACTAGTGAAACTTCAAACCCGTTCTCCTTTAGCGCTGTCCCTATTACTGCTGCCTTGTCAAGGCATCCGAAAAACCCGCTGACTTTGGCCCCTGAAAGAATCTGCCTCACTGTCCTCGAGCCAAGCTTCGGCATTTCCGAAAGCCTTATTGCAGAAAAATTTATTGACTTTTCCGCCCAGGCAATTGCCCGCTTCAATGCTTGCTCGCTGCTTCCATGAAATGCCGGCAGGATGTTTTCAGGCATTGTTGAATTGAACAAAAAACGCCTTTTAAAACCAGCATAGCACCAAAATCCTGTTTAAGCTTGAAAGCGCAATTTCCTTCAAGAAGGTGGTTTTCCTTGAGGAAGAGAATTGAAGAAATGACCTGCAGCGAGCTTGAAAATTTGGAGTACAAGACAAGGATTGACGACGACAGGCGGCTGAATAAGATTTATTCAGCCAAGTTCGAGAAAAACTGCTGACTCAAAGCATCAAATTATGGAGCGTGGTTGTTATGCCTGCGAAAAACATTGAAAATTTCACGTGCAACGAGCTCGGCCTTTTCGAGAGAGTCTCTGAAAGGACTGCAAGCGCTGGAGAGCTCAAGCGCATTTACTGGGCAAAATTCGACAAGAAATGCTTTTCCTGAAAGCCTTTGGCGCGAATGAAACGGCTATTTGCAGGCCTTGCTTTTTTTGCAGCATTCTTCGGCCTCTTTTTTTGACTTGTAGGCTGCTTTGCAAATCTCGCACGCAAATTTTGACTTTATCTTTTCCGCCATAAAGAAAGACTTGCATCTTCAATTTTAATAAGTTTATGGCGCGGGCTTGCACTTGCCCAAATGCATGCAAAGGCTGAAGGTCAGGTTTTCTTGAAGAAAACAACCTTGAAGCCGTGCATTTCCTGCATGAACCCCTGCTTTTTCAGCCAGGGCTTGAGGGCTTTGGTCGTGACGAACATTATTTCCTTCACTTTCAATGCCTTTGCCCTTTTCAATACTTTTTCAACAAGCTTTCCGCCAATTCCACTGCCGCGGAATTCCTTCAAGATGAAAATAGTCCTCAATTCCGAAAGCCTTTTTGAATAAAAGTCCAGGCAGACAGTCCCGACAATCCTTCCGTTCTCGACTGCCACAAAAAAGTTCTTCTTTCCAATCAATTCCCTGAGCTCTTGCCTTGTCCTCTTTAGAATCATTCCTTCCCTTGCGCCAATGCCAATTACGCGGCAAATTTCTTCCAATTGTCCAATGCCTGCTGTCTTGACTTCAATCATTTTTTTTCTCCTTCCAGATTTTTTCTTCCGCAATCAGCAGCTGCTTGATTGCAGTCTTGTGCGCCTTGTCCAGTATTTTTTTTGGAATATTGACTTCCGGCGCTCCTGAAATCAATGCATTGTAAACTTTCTTCAAGTCGTTCTTTTGCATTTCAGGGCATTTTGCATCAGGGTTTGCGGCAAGGATTTCCTTTTTTGGAGCGTGCTTGGACATTACAAAAACAATTCCCGCCTCAGTGCAGGCAATTAGCTTCCTGGACTTTGGGCTTTTGTCCTTTGCGGCTTTTATGAAAGTGCTTGTTCCTCCCACAATGTCTGAAATTTCAAGGATTTCCTTCGCGCATTCAGGATGCCCTATTACAAGCGCGTCAGGATGCTTGCTTTTCAGCTTTAGCACATTGCCCGCGGTTATTGTGTCAAGTATTGGGCAGCTGTTGGAGTCCTTGAGCCTGATTATTTTCTTTCCAGAATTGCTTTCCAGGAAGCTTGCGACATTTTTGTCGCTTCCAAAAATTATTTCATCATTCATGCTTTTTGCGCTGTCAAGGGCAGACCATGAAGTGCAGACAGCGTCTGCCTCTGTCTTTGCTGCCGGGCTGCAATTGGCGTAAAGCAGTACTGACGCATTGGGGTGCTTTTTTCTGGCTTTCCTGATGTCTTTGGCAGTGCATTGCTTTGAGAGGCATTTTGCGCTCGCGTCAGGCACCAAGACCTTTTTTTCAGGGCACAAGAGCTTTATTGACTCTGCCATGAATGAAACTCCGCAGGCGACAATTGTGTCCTTGCCTGAATAGTATGCTGCCCTTGAAAGCTCGAAAGAATCCCCGACAGCGTCAGCAACTCCGTGGATTTCAGGCCTTTGGAAATTATGGCAGCAAATGAACGCGTTCTTCTGTTCCTTCAGCTTTTTGATTTCTTTAACAAAATCCATTGAATCACAGTCTAGACTGCGCCTTTCAATGAATTTATTGCTAGCGTCCTGCCTCGGACTGCAAATTACAATAATGTTCCATTTGGAACACTGTTGATTATTTAAACATTTTTGGCCTTTTTCTTATTGTGGAAAAGAGCGTTTCAGAACTGACTGCCGAATACATCAAAGGCCATCCTGCAGTGAAGAGCTGCCTGAAAAAGGGGCTGATAAACTATTCTTCGCTGGCAAGGCTGGTTGCAAAAGAGCTTGGCGCAGAGAAAGCATCCAAAGAGGCAATTCTTGTTGCGGCGAGGAGATTCAAGGAAAGGCTTTCGCTCGACTTTGAGGGGGAAAGGCAGATTGCAAGCCTTCTTTCACGCTCCGAGCTTGAGATTAAGAGCAAGATAAGCCTTTTCATACTTGAAAAGGGAATAAACCTTGACCGCGTTGACGAAATCCAGAAAAAGGTCAGGAAAGAGTCAGGCACTTTCTTTCTCCTTGAAGGCTCTGACAATTACACAATAGTTACGCAGGAAAAGTTTGCCCCTTTGGTAAAAAGCGCTTTTTTGCAAAAGACAATAAAAAGCGAGTCTGGCCTGGTCTTGATAAACATCAAGTCGCCGAAGGAAATACAGGCACTTCCCGGAGTCGTGGCTTATTTGTCTTCCCTATTTTTTGAGAATGGAGTCAACATCCTTGAGTTCATCTCATGCTGGACTGACACTCTTTTTGTCATAGAATCCAAGGACTTGAACAATGCCTTGAATTTCCTAAAATTCTAATGCATTAAGCGGGGGGCGAGATTTGAACTCGCGATCTTCGGCTAGCCACTGTTTTTCCCAAGCTTCTTTCTTTGGGCCAACTTAGCACTTTCTTTCTTTTCAAGAAAGAAAGGACCAGCTGCAGGCCGATGCATAACCGCTCTGCCACCCCCGCACAACTGCCCAGCCAGTTAGCATCTGTGTAGCATCTTCGCTGATGCTCGATGCAACTTTGCTGATGCAAACCTGTCACGCCCAGTTGGCATGCGTGAACGTCGCGGCATTTCGCCTTTGCTCAATGCCGCATAAATTCTGCCAGCCCGTGACTCCAATTGCATTTGCGAATTGGTATTGACTTATTGCAGGCTTTTTGTTTTAAACCCTTTTGCCGTTGCAAAAGCGTTTGCGGAAAAAATGCCTTTGGCTTTAAACGCTTTTGAGGCTTTTCAGGGGCTTTTTTTATTAAGATTGCGCCAGAAAATGCCTCATGCAGAATGATTGGATAGTGGTCAAGACAGCTCCTGAAATTGCCTTGAAGAGCGATTTCGTGCGCTCTTCATTCATGAAAGCCCTGGAGTGGAACATTAAGAATGCGCTTTCAGCCAATGGCCTGAAGGCTGCAGAGCTTGACAGAAAGGGCGGCAGGATTTTCTTCAAGTCTGAAAGCCCAAAAAAGGCACTCAAAATATTGCACAACGTTTTCGGAATCCACGCGCTCGCGCTTGCCGAAAGGCATTCTCCTGCAGAAATGCCTGCAATAGAAACAGAGTCCGCAAATTTCGCGCGCAAGGCCTTGAAGAAAGGCCATTGCTTTGCTGTAAGGGCAAAGCTTGGCGCAAAAAAATCATTCAATGCGCACGACATTGAAGTCAAGGCCGGAGACATTGTTCGCAAGGCAGTGGATGGAGTGTCAGTGAATCTTTCAAAGCCTGACGTGAAAATAATTTTCGAGGTTTTTGACAATGAATTCTATGTTTATGCAGGGCAGGAAATGTGCTTTGGAGGCCTGCCTGTCGGGGTTTCTGGAAGAATTGCATTCCTTGCATCAAAAAAGCCTGCTGAAGACTTCAAGGCCTGCTGGCTTTTGCTTAAGAGAGGCTGCGAGCTTGTCTTGGTCGGCAAAAGCCCAAAGCTTGCAAAAATGCTTGAGGAGTGGAATTCTTTCAAGGAAGTCCTTTCAGCAAAGACTGAAAAAGAGGCCTTGGAAAAGGGCTGTGTTTGCTTTGCCTCTTCCGATTCAAGGCTTGATGAGAAAAGCGCCAAGGCTTTTGAAATGCAGGATGCAAAAATTGGCGCTCTGGTTTTGAGGCCTTTGCTGTTGTTTCCTAAAGAACTATTCAAGGGCGTGAAAGCTTGAGGCTTGGAATTTTTTCAGACACTCATTTGGGCTTTTCTGCAAATTCCAAGCGTTCTGGAGATGCCTTGTTCAATGCAAGGCAGGCTTTGGAATTGCTTGCAAGGGAAGAGTGCGACTGCATTCTGATGGCTGGGGATTTTTTCAATGAGGAAATCCCGTCACAGGAGGCTTGGCATGATGCCTTTGAGCTTTTGGCGGTAGCAAACTCTGCAAAAAAGAGCATTGTGAAAATTTCAGTGCAAGGCAGGGAAAAAACAAGCGAATTCTCATTTGAAGGCGTTCCAGTGATTGCAATTCACGGCACTCACGAGCATCGCCCCAAAGGCAGCAGGAATGCCCTTGAGGTTTTGCAAAGGGCAGGGGCTTTGCTTCACTTGCATGCTTCAAAGGCGATTGTGGAAAAGGGTTCTGAAAGAGTGTGCGTTTTTGGATTGGGCGGAGTTCCTGAAAAGTACGCGAAGGATGCGTTGAAGGCTTGGGCTCCAAAGGCTGTTGAAGGCTGCTTTAATGCATTGATGCTTCACCAGTCTTTCACGGAGTTTTTGCCTTTTGATGACGAAATGACTGCGACTCTATCGCTTGAAGACTTGCCGAAAGGGTTTGACCTTGTGATCAACGGGCATTTGCACTGGAGTTTGGAAAAAAAGCTTGGAAATTCAATTTTCCTTTTGCCTGGAAGCACTTTGACAACTCAGCTGAAAAGCTCAGAATGCCAGAAGCCCAAGGGGGTTTTTGTGTTTGACACTCTCTCGCGTTCTCTGTCATTCTCAGAGATTCCGGAGCAGAGATGCTCTTTTTACGCAAAGCTGAAGTTTGACAATGCAAAACCTTCTGCGGTTTTGCAAAAGGCCGAAGAGGCAATTGCAGGATTTTTGGAGTCGAACAGTTCTGCACTCGAGCCTTTGATCAGGGTGAAGTGCGTTGGCTCCTTGGAGAAGGGCTTTTCCCAAAGCGATGTCAGCTTTGCAGAGATTGAGAAAAAGTTTTCAGCAAAGGCCTTGCTTTCATTGGACAGGTCTTTTGACGACAATGACTTCAGGAAAACAATTGCAGAGCTTCGCGAGCTGCAGGCTGAGAAGAAGAGCGTTTCAAAACTGGGATTGGAAATTTTGCAGAAAAAGCTTTTGGAAACTTCGTTCGGAAACGCGTTTGACGTTGAAAAAGTCTTTGAGCTCTTGGATGAGGGAAAGACTGAAGAGGTCGAAAGGCTGCTGAAGGCTTCTTTGAAGAATTAGAATTGGCTATTTCTTTTTTGCTTTCTTTGCCTGCTTGTGGCTTGAAGCAGGGCTTTTGTGCGCAGCCTTTGCCGGCTTTTGCGAGTGAATTGCCTTTTCAGCAGCTAGCTTCACTGCAGGCATCAGTGCCGCTTGCCTTGCGTCCCTTATCAGGTGATAGTTAATGAATGCATTGAGCGCCTTTGCGGCGTCAAGAGGACTTTGGAAAGTGCTGTAGCATCCTTTTTCCATTCTTGCCCTTTGCATTTCTGAAAAGCGCCCGCCTGCGGAAATGAACAGCATTGGCTTTGCCTTTATTGCGCAAAGCTTTTGCATGTCTTCCACTATCTGCTCGTTAAGGCTTGGGAGCTGGAACAATAGGATTGTGATTATTGCGTCGACATTTTCGTCAGCAAGAGCCTGCTGCAATGCAATGTCATATCTTTCGTTGTTCGCGTCCCCAGTCAAATCAATGGGGTTTTTCACGACAGCATAGTGAGGGCATGCCTGCTTTATGATTGCCTTTTTTTCTTCGCTCATTTCCGCAAGTTCAAGCCCGACTTTTGCGAGCGCGTCTGTTGCAAGCACTCCGTATCCTCCGCCGTCAGTGATTATCTGCACTCTTTTTCCTTTTGCCTTCGGCTCTGTCGTGAAAACGCGTGCGTAATCGAAAACTTCTTCCATGCTTTCCGCAATTACCGCATTTGCCTGCCTTAATGCCGCAATGAACACTTCATGGTTTCCCGCCATTGATGCTGTGTGGCTTTTGACCGCAAGCGCGCCTTTCTCTGAAGAGCCGCCTTTTAGGACTATGACTGGCTTTGCTTCGCAGACTTTTTTCAGTGTTTCAAAGAATTTTCTCCCGTTCTTCACGCCTTCCAAATAAGCGACTATTACTTTTGTGCTTTCATCCTGCCCCAAATACTCCAATAAATCTGTCTCGTCAATCTCTGCCGCGTTCCCGTAGCTTATGAACTTGTTTATTCCATATCCTTTCATTGCGTCCCAGTCAAGGATTGCGCTTCCCAAAGCGCCAGACTGTGAGATGAAGCTTGTTGTTCCTTCTTTCGGCCTTCCGAGCCTTTCGTTCGGCAGGAACAGCATGTCGACTCCGGATTTTGTGTCAAAGATTCCGAGGCAGTTCGGGCCAATGACTTTTGTCTGCGGGTATTGCTTCATTGTTTTTTCAAGCTCTGCCTGCAATTTTTCATTGCCTATTTCCTTGAAGCCTGCGGAGATTATTGTGACTGCCCTGATTTTTTTCTGCCCGCATTCTGCAAGCGCCTTTGGGGCAAGCTCTGCTGGAATTGCAATGACTGCCGCGTCAATCTCTTCCTTTATTTCCTTGACGCTTTTGAAGCATTTGAGCCCGTATATTTCGCTGTCGTGCGGATTCACTGGAAAAAGCTTTCCCCTGTAAGAGCGCACGAAATTGGAAAATATGACATTTCCAATTTTTCCTTCCTTTGAGGAGGCTCCGATTATTGCAATGCTTTTAGGGTTGAAGAAACAGTCCAAAGGATGGATTTTCTTGCCTGCCGTCATTTGCGCACCTTTTTCTTTGCGGGCTTTGTCATTGCGCGCCTTGCAAACTCTCTTTTGATTTCCGCGAGCCTTCTTGCAGTCTCTGCCTTTCCTTCCTCCAAGAATGCCTTGAGCCTTTTTGTGTTTCTTCCCCTGCCTGGCTGCACGTTTTCCCCGTGCCTTTTCATTAGTGCGGCGTAATTGGCGTGGAGAATTTTGCGTTCTGCCTTGGAAAAAACTGGTTCGCTTGCCTGAGTTTTTTTAGGCGCTCTTGCAGCAGTGCCTGCATTTTTGCCTTTCATTGCCGGCTTGTTCCGCAATCCTCTTGGCAGACTTGGTGCTCTAAAAAAAGCCATAGTCAATCAACGAAACTCAGTTCGCTTTCCAGCGTATTGCTTTTTGTCCATTGCATTTAATAGCCACTTAAAGCTTTTATAATTTTGCGTTTTTTCGGCTTTCAGCAAAGCATTTTATGCCTTCAAAGGCAATAATAAGGCCTCAATTGGCAAGCGGCTAGTACTCGTGGACGCTCCAGAACTCGCCCTTATTGTATGATTCCCACTCTTTTCCGACCATTTCCTGTATTTTGTCAATCTCTTCGTCAGTAAGGTGCGAGTATCTTCCTTGCGCTTTGAAAGCTTCCTTGACTGGAATCATTTTCGGCTGCATGCTGAGCGAGAATTTTCCGTCTTCTATCTCGTACAATGGCCAGAGGCCGCTTTGGACTGAAAGCTCTCCAACTTTCCTTCCCTGCTCCGGACTTAGCACCCATCCCGGAATGCAGGGCGCCAAAAGCTCAATGTATTTCGGCCCGTAAATCTTCGATGCTTTCTGGAGCTTTTTCATGAAGTCAACAGGATATGAAGTGCAGGCAGTGGCAACGTACGGGGAATCGTGGGCGAGCATTATCTTGACCATGTGCTTTCTTGGGATCAAATTGCCGCGCGCCTTTTTTTCGACAGGCGTTGTTGTAGTGCGCGCAAAAAGCGGCGTTGCTGCAGTCCTCTGGTAGCCAGTGTTTGCAAAAAGCTCGTTGTTGTAGCAGACGTGGATTACATTCTCGTACCTGTCAAACATTCCGCTCAATGCCTGGAATCCAATGTCGTAAGTTGCGCCGTCGCCTGCATAGACAAGGATGTTTGTCTTTTTTTCAAGGCCTTTTCGCTTGAGCCCCATGAAAATTCCAGAAGCTGTGGAGTCTGCATTCTCTATTGCATTATGCACCCAGGGAATCTTGTAGGGTGTGAAAGGATATGTTGCTGTAAGAGTCATGCAGCCAGAGCTGTTCACCATTATAGTGTTCTTTCCCAATGCCTTGAGCGCAAGCTTTATTCCTAATACTGGCTGGCAGCCAGAGCAAGCGAAAGTCCCGGCGCTTATGTAATCCTCTGCATCAACGTCCTTGATTGAAGAGACTGGCCTTTGCTCGCCTTCCTTTGCGCGCGCCTTTCTCGCGTCTTCCTCTAAACCAGCCATTTTTTCTCCCCATCCCTTGCCTTTTCCAAATCCTCAAACACTTTTTCAAAGTCCTGTATGCCCAAGTGCTTTCCGCCAAGCCCTGCAATGTAGTTTGCAATTGTTTTTCCGTCATTCCTGAAAGTGTCGCAAATCTCGCTGTAAATTATGCCGTTCTTTCCCAGGCTGATGTTCTGGTCCACCACTGCAATCCTCTTGCATTTTTTCAAAGCAGCCTTCAGCGCCTTTTCAGGCCAAGGCCTCAGCACTCTAAGCTTCACCAAGCCAACTTTCCTTCCATTCGCGCGCATTTTTCTCACTGCAGCCTTTGCTATTGTGGAGTTTGCGCCAATCATCACAATTGCCTCTTTGGCGTCCTCCATCCAGACGCTTTCCACAAAGTCATAATTTCTTCCAGTGAGATTTTTCCATTCCTTGAATGCCTTTTCAAGCTCTTGCTCCGCATTGTTCATTGCGGCCTGCATTTGCTCCTTGAAATACTGGTATTCTTCAAGCACTGGAGTGCCCAAAGTCATTGGCTTTTCAACATCAAGCATTGCCTCGAGCCTTAATGGCGGCAGGAATTTGTCGACAATTTCTTGCTTTGGAATCTCAACTGGCTCGCGCGTTTCTGAAAGCACAAAGCCGTCCATTTCAATCAATGCCGGAAGCAAAACCCTTGAGTTTTCCGCAACCCTGTATGAAATGCAGATGAAATCCAAGAGCTCCTGGTTTATTTCTGCAGACAGCATCAGCCATCCAAAATCCCTGCAGCTCAAGAAGTCATTATGATCAGGCCACAACGCTATTGGCGCGCTCAAAGCCCTCGAGCCGCAAATCATTACAATAGGCATTCTTGTCCCTGAAGCAATGGGCAGTATTTCATGCATGAGCATCAGGCCTTGGCTTCCAGTGCTTGTGAAAGTCCTCACTCCAGTCATTTCGCTTCCTACTGCCGCTGAAAGCACAGAGTGCTCTGATTCCATGACATTCAGGAAAGCGTCAAGCTCTCCTTTTGCAGTCCAGTCTGCAAGCCTTTCCATCAATTCAGTCTGCGGAGTTATCGGGAATGCAGGAATGCTTTCAACGCGGCACAGTTTCACTGCATAAGCGCATGCAGTGTTTCCGTCAATGAGCTCCCTTTCCCTGAGCCCTTGAAGCCTTTCCTTTGAAACTTTTGCAGGCTTTTTGGCCCTTGCTTTTTTGCTTTTCATTTTTTCTTTCCCCTTACTTCATTCAGAATCTGCTCTGGAGTCTTTCCGGCCAATTTGATTACTCTGTCATCAATTCTTCTTAATTTTGGCAATGGCTTTCTTTGGATTAACTGTCTCCTGTGCTGGACAGTATTTGGAAGCATTATTCTTCTAATCATTTTTTCCTGTTCTCCTTTTTTGCTTTTGCAGATTTTTTCTGGCTAATCCTGATTCCCAAAATGATTCTTTGCACTTCTCCCTGCTTTAATCCGCTTAGGGCTGCCATTTCTTGCGGAGTGAACCTTTGCTTGGTTATTGCGTTTATCTTGGCTGAAAGGAATAGAACAGCATCCCTGCCCTTTTTGCCTTTAAGGGCGTTTGGCTTTTTTAGGTTTACAAATTGCCTTTGTATCATTGTTTTTTTCACGCTTCGTTCTGCTTTGGATGGTGTCCCGCTTGTTTGCTGCATTCTCACAGCCAGTGCCAGCTGGCTTGCCCCGTTGTTTCTGCGCGGAAAATATGGTGTGCGGATCATCTGTTTCACGCCTCCTTTTTGAACTGAAGCAAATCGCTTCTTTCAATCTTGTCCTTCATGTTCCTTTGCATTTCAATGCATTTCACAGGGCAGACTTCAGCGCAGGCGCCGCAGCCCTTGCATTCCCTGTAAAGCGAGAAAGTGAATCCGTCAGGCCTGACTTTGATTGCAGTGTCAGGGCAGTGAAGCCAGCACAAGTGGCACTTTATGCATTTTGAATAGTCAATGACCGGCCTGAATGTTTTCCAGCTTCCAGTGTCAGGCATTTTTCCCTCGCCTGCGACAGTTGCCGGAATTCCTTCGCGTCCTTTGAACACAATCTTTTTCTGCTCTACAAGCTTTTTGTCCATCAAACCATCTCAAAGCATTTTTTTGCTGCAGAAATGTTTTTCTGCAAGAGCTCTTCGCTGTATTTCGCAAGCTCAATGCATATTGCCTTTTCCAAATTCTCAAAGCTCACTATTTCAGGCATTTTTTTTGCGACAGCCCCCAAGAGCGCTGTATTTGCTATTGCCTTTCCAGTCTCTTTCAGCGCGATTCCAGTAGCGTCAATTGAGTAAAAGCCAGTTCCTGAGATTTTCTCTTGCGAGTTTATGAAAACTTTTGCGTCTGGCTTTTTTCCAGCAAGCGTCTTCTCGCGCGGGAGAGAATCGTCAAGTATTATTATCGCGTCAGGCTCGAACACGTAACCTCTTGTGGGAACGCATGAATGCTCCACTCTTACAAAGCTTGTCAAGGGAGCGCCCTGCCTTTCTGCCCCGTAAATTGAAAAGTCCTGGGTTTCAAAGCCTTTCAGGAATGCCGCGCGGCTGAGTATTTGCGCGCTCTTCTGGACTCCCTGCCCGCCCCTTCCGTGAATCCTGAACTCTATCATTTTCTCTAAAGAAAACAGCGTTTTTAAATTAAAGCCTTTGCCCGTCGCTATCCTGTTTCAGCATACTCTTTCAATGAACAGTATATTTCCCGGAATTTTTCCGCATGGAGGGCATACTTTCGATTTTGAATCATTTCTTTTTCTTTGGCTTAAGTTTCAGTTTCTTTGAGAGATAGTACGCGACAATGGCAATTATTAGGATTAGAAGAGCTAGCAAGGCAATCAGCAAAGTGTAATCCTGTTTTATTTGGCTGATTTCGTTTTGATAGATTCCTTTTTTTGTATCTGCAGAGCCGGCATCCTTAAAGATGGCTCCATCAGTTGAGCCGACAGCAATAATCTCTCCGGCTTCATTAACCCTAATGCAATTGCCGGTATCGAAACCGCAAGTTGCATTGCAATCAAGCTCCCCTTTATTGTAACCAAAAGTTTCACAGGCGGCCCCGTGCAAATCATCGGCCTCACAATCCTCGCCGAATTCAACTATGTTGTTGCCGCAAACAAAATCCATTGGAATTACATCTTCCACTGCGGGCGGGCTCTCCTGAATTGGAATTACACCATCCCCCGCGGGTGGGCTTTCCCCAAATGCGGGGCCGGAAGGGTCTGAAAAACAATCACTTTCATCAAAAGTACAGAACGCTGTGCAATTTAACGCTCCATCCCCCCCAAAGCCGGGGCAGGTGTTGCCTCTCAAATCAGTGCCGTCACAACTCTCAGTTCCTTCCGCAATGTTGTTTCCGCACACCTGCGGAAAAAGAGTTTCAGAAGGTTCTTCGCCATCAGTTGCCTCTCCTGCAGAAACGCATTCACTTATATCAGGAACGCATCCCGCATCAAAATAAACATTCCCATCAACAAAATTTACTTCGTCCCCATTGTTGAAATTTGCACAAGGAACATAGCCTTCTTCAGGGGGGCCGATCAAAACACAAAGCTTTTCCAAAAAACCCGTGAAATCAAGACATTCATCCGGCAGAACAGTGCAGGTATCTGAACAGGTAATGAAGCCATTATAGAAGCCAGAATCATGGCAGGTTCCAGATAACTCCATGCCTCCATCGCATTCTTCTCCTTCCTCAATTTCCCTGTTCCCGCAAACTGGCTCCGCCGCATTTGAACATCCGCTCAAATCAGCATTGCATTCCTCGTCAAAAATAAAGCCGCCCGAGGTATAACTAGTTCCAAAAGTATCGTTTAGTCTTGTGCAGGAATAATCGGCTCCTTCCAAACCATACATCTCGCATTCAAGCTCTAAGCTCTCCGCCAAATCATGGCAGGAAATTGTTTCTAGCCGGCAACTCGCATCGCAGCTTAAGCTTCCTGCAAAAAAGCCTTCTAATTCCCCGCATTCCGCGCCGCCAATGTTTGCTCCGTCGCATTGTTCTCCGGAATCTATCATTCCGTTTCCGCACGAGGCAACGCAAGTATTAAGGTCAAAAAAGTACCACTTTCCGGCGCCTGAAATGGCAATAGTTTTTGTGCTTGAAGAAATCACTCGCCCATCAGGGGTGTCATAAAGCTTAACCGTAACTGTGTCTTCTTCTTCGCCCATTTTTCCGCGCAGGTACAATGCAACAGCAGTTACATTATTGCTGGAGCTCTTAAAGGTCTGGCCAATAACATCAAAAGCTTGTATGTTATCATAGCCTTCATCTAATTCAGAAGAGGTTTCTTCGCTGCAATCTGTATAAGCAATAAAACCATAATCGCCGGAGGCGGCATGATTGCGCACATACGCATTTCCATCAGCATAAGGAGTGCTCCTTATCCAGTAAGCTTTTCCGTGGGCCGATTCTGCCCTAATAAAGTAAGTTCTCTTCGGGTAAGTTATTGTTGCAAGGGGGGATTGAAAAATTTTTGTTCCAAAGGTTTTTGTGAAATGCTCTCCAGTGTCAATTACAGTAGCATTAATGGCCTGAAGAATGTGGCCGGTTTTTGTTCCTTCTTCATAAAAGTTCGGCTCAGCCTTATGGAAAATAGCAACATACATTGCTTTTCCTGATTCTAGGACTCTTGCGGAGTAACCGAACTCAAAAGAAACTTCTTTTGTCGCATTGTCCGCAGCATAGGTTGTTCCGCCCAGCACATCATCATCAAGAGTTAGCAATCCATCAACGACAAATTCCCTATTGACCCAGACATACATGCGCGCATCATCCAGGGTGCCTGTTGCCTCGAAAACCATTGAACTAAGGCGTATATCCTTTGAGTAATTGTTCGTTATCTTCCACTGCGAGATGAGTGTGTAATTCTGCGAAACATCATCAACCTGCATCCAATCATGTGCTACTGGAAAATTGGGCCCTTTTGCAATCTCGAGGTCGGCAGCAGGGTCATCGAGCGGAGCATAAGCGGAAGTAATGCCTGCAAAAAGCAGGACAAGCAAGAGTATTGTAAGCGTCTTCATTATTCCATAAAAGATTTATAATATATAAGCTTTTTGAAACGGGCCCGGAGGCCTCTTTAATCTTTTTTGTTCTTTTTTTCTTCATGCCTTCAAAGCTCAAGCTTAGAAAAGGAGTCTGCGCTGTAGTCTGCCGCAAGCGCGGCTCCAAGGCAGAATTCCTCCTATTGCACCGCGTGCTTCACTGGAATGGCTGGGAATTCCCAAAAGGCGGGGCAAAGCCGAAAGAGGCTCAGCTGCAGACATTGCGGAGAGAGCTTGAGGAAGAGATTGGAGTTTCAGAATTCTTGCGTATTAATAAAATTCCCGCAATGCAAGTTTTTGACGATTTCATCCGCTTGAAAAAGCACGTGAATCAGGCATTCCTTGTTGAAATTCCCGCAAGCGCAAAAATTGTGGTTGGAAAGAACATTGACGCAGAGCATTCTTCATTCAAATGGGCCTCAAAGTCTGCGGCGCTGAAAATGCTCGATTTTGAAGACCAGAAAAAAGTCTTCAGGACTGCGTTAAAGCGAATTGTCTAGTTTTTTTTCTTTTGTTTTGCATTAGCTATTGCGGTTTTTTTTGGAGCCAACAGATAAATCCCAAAGTTTATTATTGCTGAAATTATTACTGTAACCACCAATACCGCCCACAGAAGCAGGCACATGACAAAAACAGGCCCTACCTCTCCATTTGATGCTACTGATTCAAGCAAGAGCAGGGCAATACTCAATACAAAGTAAATTATGGAATATGCTATTGGAATAAGCATGCTGCTCGCGGTTTCTTCAATGCTTCTCTTGGATTTTATGACAAATGCGGCGCTAAAAGCTATCGCAACTATTGGGGGTGCAAAAAGCACAGTGGCGTATGCTATTGAAAAGAGGCCCATGTCTTGAGAATACATTCCTAAAATCCAAAACGCAAAAAACGCAATCCCGACAATGTTTGCCCAAAGCGCGTACTTTAGCAGCTTGTTCATAGGGGTAATAAAGCGTTATTGAATATAAACAAGCATGGTTTCAAGGCAAGAAGTCTTTAGTCTGGATTTTTTTCGGCAGGTAAGTCTCTGTGATGAACCTTATGCTTTTCGCGGACAATGCTTCGAGCTCCATCTTGAACCCTTTTTCCTTCATGTAGTCAAATTCTTTCTGCCATTCCTTTTTCTTGAACCATGAGTAGTCCTTCATTTCCGCAAGCCTTTTCAAATCCTCCTTGTTGAGCTTGATTTGAGCGTCTTTTGGAATCTTGAATTCTGCCGCATCCTGCGTTGTCAGTCCGATGAACTTTGTGTCGGGGTTTGCGAGCTTTTCTTCGCTGTAGGAGAGCGAGATTGAGCCTTGCTTTATTACTGAGTAAATGTAGTATCCCCAAGGGTCTGCATCGCACAGCGCGTATATTGGGAGGCCCTGCTCTTTCGCAAGCCTTTGCGCAAACCTTCTCTCCGCCCTTGCAGGCTGTCCTTTTCCAGTCAGCAGAATGCATTTTCCCTTCTTCCAGAACTGGTCTTCATTGAACCTGTTCCATGTTGCGTACTTTTCAATGAACAGCACATAGTCCGCGTCGACTTCCTTTATCTCTATTTTTTCAGGCTCTACATTGCTTGGCACTGCCCAGCCAGAGCTTCCCATTTTAGAGACGTCAATCACGCTTCCGCCCGCCTCTTTAATCTTGACTTCTCCCGCAACAAGGCCTTTTGGGGTTGCTATCAAATGCAGCTCTTCCCTCAAGACATTAAGGCTTGCCTCCAAGTCTTCAATGAGGGGGTCTGACTCGTCCTGCGTGTCGAAAGTGTTCTCGTCAGTGCCTTCAATGGTGTGCTTCATGTTGTAGAAAAGGTCACGTATTGAGGTTGTCGCCTGCTCTTTGATTACTTTCTTCAATCCGGCGGCAACAAGCATTGTCTGCATGAACTTTCTGGAGTGCGCGACATTCAGGAACTGCCTCGAGCTTGTCTTGTCCCCGAGCTTTATTGTCTTTGACTTTTCGTCAAAGAAAATGTTGTTCAGGTTCCTTATCGGAAGCTCGTAGTTCGGGTTTTCTCCCTTGTCGATCTGCTTGAGAATTTCCTCGCCCGCATCCTCGAGCTTTTTTGTAACCTGCTTGTCCTGCATTATTCATCATCTTCCTTTGATTTCTTCTTTACAGCGTCCTTTTCCTTTTTTTCCTTCGCCTTTTTTTTTTCGTACTCCCTCTCTATCTCTTCCTCTGTGAGGCCTTCCATCTTTTTTGCCTCTTCGGCCTCTTTCTTTTCCTCAAGCTTCAGGTGCTTCAGCACTATCTCGTGCAGTTTTTTCTCTATTGGCTCCTTTTTCTTTTCAGTGAGCTCTGCGATTGCTGTTGCAACCTCGCTTGCGTACTTGTAGTACATTTTCCTCTTTGCTTCCTTTTCCGCCATTTTTCTCTGGTAGCCTATGAACCTGTAGATTTTCCTTCCTGCATCCATCAATGCAAGCCTGAGCTCTTCCATTACTTCCTCTTCAGGGCTCACTGCCTGCTTTCCTGCGCCAGTGTATGGAATGTGCACTGAAAGCAAGTGTATGAAAATCGTGAGCGGAGAATTGTCAAAGTCCTTTATCCCGTACCTTTTCCAGTCGATGCTTTGCGCTGCCTGAGTCAAGGCGCATCCTCCAGTGTCAAAAAGCAATGGAGTCCTGTTTGCGAACCTCAAAATTTCTGACTTCCAGACATTTCTTCCGTCCTCGTCAGTCCCTGCCTGCCTTCCGGCGTTTCCGCCATATGCTATTCCGACCTCGACGCAGAATGGAAATCCACCCTTGTATACTGTCGGCTTTCTTTCAACGACTTCCAAAAATTCAGGCTCGACTATTCCCATTATGCTTTTCTTTATTCTTTCCTCGCCGATTGGAATCAGTGAATCAAGGCGGGGTGCAATGAACTGTATTTTCTTGAATTGCTTGACTATCTCTTCAGCCTGCTCCCATGCAAGCTTTTTGGGGTCGGTGTTAAGGTCAAAGTCGACTGATTTTGAAATCTCTTCAATTGCCTTGTCGCCCATTCTGTCCAATTCATCCTTCAAAAAGCTCGAGACCTTGCGGCTTTTCGTGTACTTTGCCATTGTCAAGAGCTCGTCAACAGTAACTCCCTTTGGATGCGGCTGTATTGGAGTTGGCTTTTTTGGAATGTCTTTCGAGCTTCTCTCAAAAGTGGTCGTTGTCCCGTCAGGCTCCGTGAATGAAATTTTAGCGTGAGGGTTTGAGATTGCGGTCCTCCTCAAGTATTCTAAAGGGCTTTGGTCTGACTTTTGGTACTTGACTTCCTTGAATTTTGCCTTTATCGCGACTCCCTTGAATGGCTTGTCAATGTCCTCCAAGTTCATTATTTTTGAAGAATTTATTTTTGGGTCTATTGTCAAGTCGCACTTGAATGCCTTTCCATGGCTTGTTCCGGAAATCACCTGGATTGGCTTTCCTGTAGAAATGAGCGAGAACATTGTGCAGCCTGCAGCGCCAATTCCCTGCTGTCCTCTCTGCTGTATGAGCCTGTGGAATTTTGTTCCTGCCAAAAGCTGGCCTAAAGCTTTTCCGACAGTCTCTTTTGTCAATCCAGGCCCGTTGTCCCTGACGTAAAGCTCGTAATACTCTTCCCCGATTTCTGAAAGCTTGACTTCAATGTCAGGAAGGATTTTTGCCTCTTCGCACGCGTCCAAGGAATTAGTGACATACTCGTGGACTATCACTGTGAGAGTCTTTATTTTTCCAGTAAGCCCGAGCATTTGCCTGTTCTTTTTGAAGAATTCTGCAACAGAATGCTCCTTGAACTCTTTCGCCAAGTCGTCTGCAGTTGAACCCGCTGTTTCTTTCTTGTCTTCCTTTTCTTCAGGCATCATGGCTCACTTTGCGCTTTCAAAAACCGTTCAATCAGGTTTTTTTCCTAAAATTAGTGAAAAATCCCTTGGTGAAGGGCTGTTTTCACTTGTAGTATTATGCCGTAAACCTTTAAAAACCTGCTTGGTTTTTAAAATTCCAAAACCCTGTGGTTTTGGAAAGTTTATATTCTTTAGCCTGAAAATCCTTGAAAAAATGCGCTTTTCAGAGGGAAAAAGCGCTATCTCCGCATTGCCCGCCTGCTGAATTTTGGGGCTTTTGGGGCTGAAAATCTTCTCCTGTTGCTGTATGCTTTTGCCGCCGCAGCCCCGCCAAATGCCAGCAGTCCTGCGAATGCGCCCCAGCCAGCGCCTTTCTTTGCCCCTGAATAGATTCCTTTCCAAAGTGCCCTGTTGCCTGCCTTGCTTATGTTTCCATAATAAGTGTCTATCTGCGGCTTTATGAGCCTGTATTTTCTTGATGTTGCCTTGAATCTTTCCCCAAGCTCTTTGGTTATCAGCTCTGGCTTTTTGCCAATGACTTCTCC
>Ga0247841_10003094_pt1 | contig 31567 bp, 28 predicted proteins | sample LaCruzMarch2015__2_FD_192410 | JGI IMG/M metagenome (GOLD analysis project Ga0247841, IMG submission 192410) | Freshwater microbial communities from meromictic Lake La Cruz, Castile-La Mancha, Spain - LaCruzMarch2015_18m | ecosystem: Environmental > Aquatic > Freshwater > Lake | place: Spain...
CGCCGCAAATACCGATCTTCAAGTCCTTCTTTGTTTTACGGCCTTTTTCCACGGCAAGTTGAATCAAAGATCCGACGCCTTCTTCGTCGATCGACTGGAACACGTCTTTCTCATAGATACCTTGATCGAGATACGCGCCCATAAAAGACCCGGAATCGTCGCGCGAAAAACCGAGCGTCATCTGCGTCAGATCGTTCGTACCGAATGAAAAAAATTCGGCGATCTCCGCAATGCGATCTGCCGTAAGCGCGGCTCGCGGCACTTCGATCATGGTCCCGATCATGTATTCCACCTTGGTTCCCTTTTCCGCGAAAACTTTGTTGATGGTCTCGACGGAAAGATCCCTGAGGATCTGGAGTTCTTTTTTGGTCCCGACAAGCGGGATCATGATCTCGGGAACGATCTTCATGCCTTTTTTCTTCAGGTTACAAGCCGCCTCGATAATAGCGCGAACCTGCATGGCATAAATCTCGGGATATGTGATTCCAAGGCGGCAACCGCGATGCCCAAGCATCGGATTGAATTCGTGAAGCGCTTCAACCTTTTGCTTGACGACCTCGACGGGCACCTTCATGACATCTGCCATTTCCTGTTGGTTGGCAGCTTCCTGGGGGAGAAATTCATGAAGCGGCGGATCCAAAAGACGGATTGTCACAGGAAAACCTTTCATCGCCTCAAAGATCCCTTCAAAGTCCCCGCGCTGCATCGGAAGAAGCTTCGCCAAGGCCTTCTCACGTCCGGCCTTGTCATCAGCAAGGATCATCTCACGGACCGCAATGATGCGATCTCCATTAAAAAACATATGCTCCGTGCGGCAAAGTCCAATACCTTCGGCGCCAAAACGACGGGCCACTTCCGCGTCATGCGGCGTGTCCCCGTTCGTACGGACCTTCAGCTTGCGGGTCTCATCGGCCCACTTCATCAGGGTCGCAAAATCACCGGAGAGCCTGGAATCAATGGTGTTAAGTTTGCCGAGATAGACCTGCCCCAAGCTGCCATCGAGAGAAATAAAGTCCCCTTCTTTCACAACCGCTTGTCCGGCTGTGAACTGACGGGCCTTGTAATCGATCTGGATATCACTAACGCCGGCCACACAGCATTTTCCCATCCCGCGGGCCACAACAGCCGCATGTGAGGTCATACCACCGCGTGCCGTCAAAATACCTTTCGCGACATTCATACCGCCGATGTCCTCCGGTGAGGTCTCGATCCGGACCAGGATCACCGCCTCGCCTTTTTTTGCCCAAGCTTCGGCATCTTCGGCAGTAAAAACCACCCGACCGGTCGCGGCGCCTGGAGAAGCGGGCAAGCCTTTTGCGATAACATTTTTTTTCTGCTTCGGATCAAACGTAGGATGGAGCAACTGATCCAGCTGTTTGGGATCCACCCTGAGAAGAGCCTGGTCCCGGGTAAGTACTTTTTCTTTTACAAGTTCGACCGCAACACGAACAGCCGCAGCGGCGGTCCGTTTTCCGTTCCGGGTTTGAAGGATGTAGAGTTTCCCTTCCTGGATCGTGAATTCAATGTCCTGCATGTCCTTGTAATGCTTTTCAAGGCGCAACCGGAGCGCGTTCAACTGTTTGTAAACAGACGGCCATTTCTTGGAAAGAACCTCCATTGATTCCGGCGTACGGATACCGGCTACAACGTCTTCACCTTGGGCATTGATCAGATATTCGCCGTAGAACTTGTTCTCACCCGTTGAAGGGTTGCGCGTAAAGCAAACGCCGGTCCCGGAGGTTTCGCCCATGTTCCCGAACACCATGGCCTGGACGTTCACGGCCGTGCCGAGAAGACCGCGGATCTCATTGATCTGACGGTACTTGATCGCGCGAGGATTGTTCCAAGAATTAAAAACCGCATTGACGGCCTTGACGAGCTGATCAAAAGGGTCCTGAGGAAATTCTTCCTTCGTATGCTCCAGATAGATCTTTTTGTACTGACGGACCACGTCCTTGAGGTCATTGGCGTTGAGTTCCGTGTCAGACTTTGCGCCAACCTGCTGTTTTTTCTTCTCCAGTATATGTTCGAAATCATCATGCGGTACTTCCATCACGACATCGCCGAACATCTGGATGAAACGACGGTAGGAATCCCATGCAAAACGCTCGTTCTCCGTTTTCACGATGAGTCCCTGTACCACTTCGGCATTAAGGCCGAGATTAAGCACGGTATCCATCATGCCCGGCATGGAAACCGCAGCCCCTGAGCGCACGGAGACGAGAAGCGGATTGTTCCGGTCCCCGAGCTTCAAGCCCATGGCTTTTTCAAGTTTGGCAACATTCTCACGAACTTGCTCTTCAAGCCCCGCAGGCCATTTTTTGCCGTTCTTATTATAGAGATCGCATGTTTCAGTTGTAATTGTAAAACCGGCCGGAACGGGAACGCCGATATTTGTCATTTCCGCAAGGTTTGCACCTTTGCCGCCCAGGATGTCTTTCATCTTGGCGTCTCCTTCGGCCTTACCACTACCGAAGAAATAAACGTATTTTGCGCATTTGGATTTAGGCTTGGATTTTGAAGGTTTCCTGCATGTTGCGGTACTCATATTAGCTCCTTTTCACTTCTTGTTGATTTGATGGATTACGATTAAAAAATTACCCTCCGAAGGACCTTCAGGGGTCTTGCACTGTGTCTATTTTAATTCTATGGGCTCACAGTGCAAGTACCGCTAACCCATAAAATTGATCTTTAAGCGGTACTTGAAAGAGGTCTGGTCCCAATACTTATCAATTTCAACGAAGTCGAAATTGGGGCCATCCTTGTCAACATTCTAGAAATGAAGCATCAGACAAGGACGGAAGAGCGCGGATTATATCACTCTTCGTCAATTCTGGATAGTGTCGAAAGATCAGCGATCTTGGCCGTATAAAGACGGTTGATCTTTGCGACAAGAGCCATCCGATTCTCCCGAAGAGCAACGTCTTGCGCGTTCACCAGAACACGATCGAAAAAATCATTCAAAGGCGCGAAGAAAACATCCGCAAAAATCCTCGTGGCTTTTTCATATTCTTTTTTATCAGCACATGCCGTCACTTCCCCAGCCTTTGCCTGTATCAATTCAAAAAGTTGTTTTTCATGCCCTTCGACCAAAAGTTCCGCCTTCGGCTCCCCTGGCGCTTTGCCATACCCCTTCAGGATATTCGCCGTACGTTGGATTACCTTCGCCGCCTTAATTAAAATCTTCTGGTCCATCCCGGTCAAAACATCGAACCGCTTAAAGACATCGGCCAAATTCTTAAAGTCAGATCGACAAACAGCTTGAGCAATTTCATACCTACGCGTTCCAGGATTTGCCTGCAATTCAAAAAATAGCCGGTCTTGTAAAAAAATTTGTAATTTTTTGATAATATCGTTTTTATGAACTTTAACAGCTTCGTGATGGTATTTTTCAATAAGAAAATCTGCAACATTTTGCCAATAAAAAACGATTTCAAATGCCCGAACTAATTTTACTAAAATTCCGGCTGCGCGTCGCAAAGCGTAGGGGTCCTGGCTACCCGTGGGTTCCAACCCCATGCCAAAAGCTCCGACCAATAAATCAAATCTGTCGATAATGCCGAACATGGCACCTAGTTTAGATATTTGTTTAGGAAGATTTTTATAATTTTCACTTAGATTTTTGGGAAGATATTGTGTTCCAATTGCTTCTGCAATATTCTTTTTTACACCGGATTCGAGGGCATATTCACGCCCCGCAATCCCCTGCAATTCAGGCATTTCATAAACTAAATGCGCCAACAAATCTGCTTTGGACAGCTTTGCAACTTCACGCAAATCATCTGCCAAGGTTAAATCCACAACACTACTCATATAATCCGCTAAAAGCATTAATCGCTCGGTCTTAGCCTTCATGGTGCCTAATTTCCCCAAATAAACGATCTGCTCGAGTTTATCAACTTTCGCCGCAAGCGGTTCTTTGGTGTCCATTTCATAGAAATAGCGGGCATCCTTGAGACGCGAATCCAGGACATTCTCGTAATCCGCGCGGATTTTCGCCAGGCCGTTGCGCTTGCCGTTCATCACGGCCACAAACTGATTCTTCATTTTCCCCTTGGCATCGTAACAGGCGAAAACTTTCTGGTTCTTTTTCATGCAACTCGCAAGCACTTCTGCGGGAAGTTCAAGGTATTCCTGCGAGAAAGTTCCTTCCAAAAAGAACGGTTCCTCCACGAGTTGGGCGTTCATATGGGCCAGTTCTTCATCGCTCTGTTTTTGTTTGAAACGGTTTTTGAGGGCTCCACGCACCAGAGCCTCGCGCGCTGCAAGAGGTAAATGAACGTGTTTCTTTTTCAAAAGCGCGACGTAAGTCTTCCAGTCGGCCTTCGGGATCGTGAAACTTTGAGGCGAAAGAAAGCGGTGGCCAAAACTTTTGTTGCCGGACTTCACATCGGCGAGCACGAGCGGAACGTTTTTGGCATCCATCAGAGCAACGATCCACCGGATAGGACGCGGAAAACGAAATCCCGACGCTTCCCAGCGCATGAGTTTCGGGAAGGAAAGTGAGGTCAACAATCCCTTGATCATGTCCGGCAAGAGCAAAGCGACCGCTTTGCCTTTTTCCTTTTTCTTGAGGAAAATGAATTTCCCTTTGGGCGTCTCCCGGACTTCGATGTCTTTTTCGGTGGAATGTTTGCTTTTGAGAAATCCCGCAAGCGTCTGCGTCGGCCGGCCGTCAGAGCCGTAGCATTTTTCATAGGAGGGTCCCGAGATCTCAAGCGTCCGGTCCGGCTGCATGGCCGCGATCCCCTGGACAAAAAGCGCGATGCGCCGTGGCGTGGCCTCGACCTTCATGTCCGCAAAAGCGATGCGTTCGTCCACAAGCTTTTGCCGCGTCTTCGCCGCCAGTTCGTCATAAATGACGTCCAGCGCTCCCACCGGCAACTCTTCAACACCGATCTCAATAAGTAAGTTAGGCATGGGTTTTCGATTTAAGATGTTTTATTAAAGGAAAATTCTGGACCTTGCGGCTTTCAAGATACCCTTCCGCACAGCGACGGGCCAAGGCGCGAACCCGGGCGACATAACGCGGCCGTTCGTTCACGCTCACGGCGCCGCGGGCGTCCAGGAGATTAAAAATATGCGAGGTCTTGAGACAGCAATCATAGGCCGGCAGGACCATCCCATTTTCGAGAAGCCGCGCAGCCTGCTTTTCATAGTCTTCGAAATGACGACGGTAGATCTCGGGATCCGATCCTTCAAAGTTAAATTTTGAGAATTCCCGTTCCCCTTGCAAATGGACATCGCCATAAGTCACTTTGTCATTCCACTGAATATCGAAAAGGGATTCTTTTTGCTGGAGAAACATGGCGATCCTCTCGAGACCGTACGTAATCTCGCAGGAGATCACATCCAGATCGATCGAACCGCATTGCTGGAAATAAGTGAACTGCGTAATCTCCAGGCTGTCGAGCCATACTTCCCAGCCGAGGCCCCATGCGCCCAGTGTCGGAGATTCCCAGTCATCCTCCACAAAACGGATATCGTGAGAAAGAGGATCAATACCAACAGCGCGAAGGCTGTTCAGATAAAGATCCTGGGGATTTCCGGGTGACGGTTTCAGAATAACCTGATATTGGTAATAATGCTGAGTCCTGTGAGGATTCTCGCCGTAGCGGCCGTCCGTGGGCCTGCGGGAGGGTTCCACGTAGGCGGCTTTCCAAGGCTCGGGACCCAGAGCACGAAGAAACGTATGGGGAGAAAAAGTGCCGGCACCGACTTCGATATCATAAGGCTGCATCACAAGACAGCCCTGCTTCGCCCAATAGTCATTCAGCTTTTGTATTAACTCTTGGAATGTCAACGGCTTAGGCATTGTCTTCCCTGAAAGGTCAAAAGAAGGTTGCAAACGCTTCGCTAAAGAGGCGGCATTGTAGCAAAAACCCCCTCACGAATCAAGTTACGGCAGGAAAAACGTCAGGAGCAAAGATGTTGGGCTTTTAGCTCTCCTAGAATCTTGAGAGCCTCTTCACGCTCACGCCGGATAGGATCGGCCTGCAAGACGACAAGTGCCAAAAGTTCGCGGAGCAATTCCTGAGCGGAGATTAACCGTTCCGATTCCATACCGGCTTGCTCGATAGCGGCATATAAGACGGATTTCACGGAGTGGATTCTTTCATAATCAGGCACCACGTCATCTTCGCGAAGTAGCTGATGGGCTCTATCCATCGCTTTCGTAAGACATCGCTGATAACCGTTCCCTCTGTTTTCTTTTTTTCCTTGTTCAATGATTTCCATGTCAATCCTTCAAGAGCGCGAGAGGGGCAGCCCCGAAACTCAAGGACCGCCCCTTTGCGTACGGGTCTCAAGCTCCGGAATCAGACCGTCACTTGATCTTGGATGCGCTTCAACTTGTTGCCGCCGATCCCCTGGACCTGCGCCAAATCATCCATCGATTTGAACGCACCGTTCTTGTCGCGATGCTCGATGATCCTCTTGGCCATGACCGGACCGATCCCCCGAACCTTGATCAGCTCCTCAGCGGTAGCTTTATTAACATTCACCATCACCGCAGGCTGCGTCTGACCTTGAAGCTGCAAAGTCGCCTTGGGCTGGCCGGCCAACACCTTCTCGGCGGCGATCATGGAAAGACCCCCGAAGAAGAACGTGGCAATAACCAAGACCCCTAATGCGCGTTTCACTTCTGTTCTGTACATCATTTTGACACCTCCGTTTTTGACGTTGACGGGAGGGTAACATAAATATGATTATATGTCAATATTATATTTAATTAAAACTATAAGCTATTTTATTCATTATTGTTATATTCGTCTTGACTTGAAAAGGAGGCTGGATAAAATGACACCATGCTGAAAAATTTAGGACAGCGCATCAGAACACTTCGCAAGGAAAAAGGTCTCACACTGGTCGAAATCTCTCAAAAGACCGGTATTGCTCAGGCCACCCTTTCCCGTATCGAGACCGGTACCATGATTGGAACAGTCGAATCCCATGAAAAGATTGCCGAGACGCTCGGCATCGGGCTTTCGGAACTTTACACGGGGGTCGATCGCCGCTACGAGCAGATCAGTCATCAAGCCAAGGAAGCGCGTGTAGCCACGCATCACACCAAGGATGTTCACGTGGAAGTGCTTACTCAGGAAAGCTCCAAAAAGAAGATCACACCGATTCTTCTGACCCTTCAGGGCGGAGGGAAAACGGAAAAAGAACATAACGAACGCGGTGTGGAAAAGTTCGTGTGGGTGCTTGAAGGACACATTAAGATCAAACTCGAGAATCAGGAATACGACCTCAAGACGCAGGAGACCCTCTACTTCGACGCCTCCTTCCCCCATCAGATCGTGAATGAAGGCCAGAAGACCGCTAAGGTCTTTATGGCTGTTTCACCTTCCAAGATTTAGCTTTTTACCCCCGCACACTTCTCTAGCAAGCCAATCAAGATAGGATTTACTGCCTTGGGTGATGGGCAGGCAAATGATCTCAGGAACTTCGTAGGGGTGGTTTTTAAGAAGAACCTTTTCAAGCTTCTTGTAAACCGAGACCTTGGTCTTGATAAGAAGGAGAATTTCCTCGGAAGTTTCTTTTTTGCCGCGCCAGCGGTAATGGGATTCAAGACCGGGAAAGATCTGAACGCACGCCGCGAGCTTTCTAGAAATTAAAAGGCCCGCTAACATGCGGGCCTTTTTAATACTTGGAACGGTGCTAAGAACGCAACAATACTTCACGTTCGCAAATTATTTTCGGTTGAGTGTCGCCGAATAACCACTTTCGGGAGTTCCCAAAGTAACGTGACCTTCACGAGCAAGCCAACCAAGGCTCATCATCACAAGTTCGCGAGGGCGTTTCAATCCTTTGGTAAGTTCATCCGCGGTAGCGCTTTTCTTTTCGTCAAGGAAGTGCCAAATTTCTCCGGCGACAATTCCGATTTCCATGATCATGGGGGGGCTCCTTTTGAGACTGAATTTAAATCAAACAACGCGCATAATATAGCAAGAAACGATTTCATTTAAAAGAACTTTATTGTTTCCCTCTTGAGCGAACGATCACACTCACCCCGTTTTCATTCCGAGGACTTTGCGAAGAAATTGTCCTGTATAGGAATTCGAAACTCCGGCAACCTCTTCCGGAGAACCACAGGCCACGATACACCCCCCATCCTTCCCACCTTCAGGTCCCAGATCGATCACGTAGTCCGCCATTTTAATAACATCCAGATTATGCTCGATCACCACAACCGTGTTGCCATGACTCCGGAGATCAAAAAGCGCCTTCAAGAGATGCTGGATATCCCCAAAATGAAGCCCTGTCGTGGGTTCGTCCAGAAGATAAAGCGTTTTACCCGTAGCTTTTTTAATAAGTTCGGCTGCAATCTTGATGCGCTGGGCTTCCCCGCCCGAAAGCGTGGTCGACGACTGTCCGAGTTTAAGATAACCCAGACCGACCGCTTCGAGAACCTCCAACCGCTCACGGATTATGGAAAGTTTCTTAAAAAATCCGATCGCCTCCCGGACCGAAAGATCCAGCACCTCCGCGATGTTTTTGCCTTGATAACGGACCTCAAGCGTCGGCTCGTTGTAACGTTTGCCGCGACAGGAGTCACAAACCACAAAAAGATCCGGCATGAAACTCATCTCGAGTTTTTCGGATCCTGCTCCCCGGCAATTCTCACAACGCCCGCCCTTGAGATTAAAACTAAAACGCGATTGAGAATAACGGCGGAGTTTTGAAAGCTCCATATCACTGTAAAGCTTTCGGATAAACCCGAAAATGTCCGTATAGGTCGCGGGATTGGAACGCGGCGTACGCCCGATCGGCGCCTGGTCGATCTCGATGATCTTATCAATCCGGCTCGCACCCTCGAGTATCCCGAACTCCCCTACTTTATACTCCGTTTTAAAAATCCGGTTATGGAGCTCCTTGTAGAGAATATCATGAACCAGCGTACTCTTTCCGGAGCCTGAGACGCCGGTCACGCAAATGAAAAGACCGAGAGGAAAAGCAACGTCAATATTTTTTAGATTATGCTCACAACATCCTCTCACGATAAGTTTCGGAGTTTTATGACCGGCCTTGCGATTTTTTGGCACCTTGATCGAAAATTCACCGGAAAGATATTTAAGCGTCAGTGACTTGGGACAGTCCAAATTTTTCATTTCTTTTCCAAAATGGTGATCTGGACAGCCCCAATCACAGCCCTGCTGTGATTGATCGGTATTGGGACTGTCCTTCATTTCCGAAAGCCTGCCTTGAGCCACAATTTCTCCGCCCTCGATACCCGCGCCGGGGCCAAGATCGATCACATGATCTGCGCGCCGGATCGTTTCTTCGTCATGCTCGACCACAAGGACTGTGTTTTTAAGATCGCGAAGTTTTTCGAGCGAGTCCAAAAGCTTTCCATTATCACGTGGATGAAGACCGATGCTTGGCTCGTCCAGCACATAAAGCACACCGGTCAGTCCAAGTCCGATTTGTGCCGCAAGGCGGATGCGCTGGAGTTCTCCTCCGGCCAAAGTCGCGACGGTACGATCGAGCGTGAGATATCCAAGCCCGATATTGAGAAGAAATGAAAGTCTCTCGCGAATCTCCCAAAGGATAGGCTCTGCGATCACTTCCTGCGTGTTTTGAAAGCGCAGATCCCGAAAAAATGGCACTGCTTCGTCGACCGGCAAGGATGTAACTTCGGCGATATTTTTCCCCTGGATCAGAACGCCGAGACTTTCTTTGCGAAGCCGTTTGCCTGCACATTCCGGGCATATCTCCTCGCGCAGAAATTTCCGGACCTTTGCGCGCACTTCTTCGGAATTCGTCTCGTGAAAAAGCCGCTCCCACTCTTCTATAAGCCCGGAAATATCCCCGTCCCCGAGGAAAAACACTTCCTTAGCGTCTTCCGGCCAATCTTGATACGGAGTATCCCATTCAAAGTTATATTTCTCCGTCAGGTCGTGCAAAAGATCCTCGAAAAAATATTTATTAAACGAAAAAAAGACATCTTTATTGAGCGCGCTCATAAGCGGTTTCTGGGGCGCCGAGATCACGCCATTCACGAAGATCTGCGAAAGTTTGCCGAGCCCCTTGCATTTCGGACAAGCTCCATAGGGACTGTTGAATGAGAACATATTGGGCGCAAGATCCGGCAAACTGATCTGGCATTTGGCGCAAGTCTTGGTGGTGGAAAAAAAATGGAGAGTCCGCTTAACGTCACTCTCCTTTTCCAGGATCGCGACATGCCCTTTGGTAAAATCCAACGCACAAACAAAGGAATTCCTGAAGCGCCCATCTCCACCTTCGAGGGGCGTTAGTTCGTCGACCACGATCTCAATATCGTGGCGCACGGATTTCCGAAGCTTCATATCCTGTTTGATGAGCCTCACGTTCCCATCGATACGCGCACGATCGAAACCTTTTTTAAGCGAATCCTGAAAGAGTTTCTGGAATTCCCCTTTGCGTCCTCGCACAAGCGGTGCCAGGACCTGTACTTCACGCCCGGAAAAACGCGTAAGAAGATCTTTGAAAAGTTTTTCACGAGTTTGGCTCTGAAGCGGCTCATGGCACGAGGGACAATGGGGTATTCCAACCTTGGCGAAAAGAAGCCTCAGATAATCATAAATCTCGGTGACCGTCGCAACGGTGGAACGCGGATTATGCGTGACGGAACGTTGTTCAATCGCGATCGCAGGCGAAAGTCCGGAGATATGATCCACATCCGGTTTTTTGAGTTTTTCGAGAAATTGTTTGGCGTAAGAGGAGAGACTTTCGAGATAGCGGCGCTGGCCTTCGGCGTAGATCGTATCGAATGCAAGCGAAGATTTTCCGGAACCGGAAAGGCCTGTAATGACCGTGACTTTATTACGAGGGATCTTGAGCGTCAGGTTCTTGAGATTGTGTTCCCGTGCTCCGTGGACTTCAATGAATTCGTCCATGCGCGGAATCCTTGCGACCGGTCCGTTCAGGTCCCGACGCGAACAGAAGCAAAAGCTTTTTTAAGCGTGGCAATTGCGGCAAGAATGGCCAGATAACTTGTTTTGGGATTTCCGGGTGCAGGTTTGTTCTTTGTGATAGTAGTGAAAGTACCAAAATCCCCTTCCACCAGAATCTCGTGTTGATTCCCTTTATAGGAACGCGAGGTCCAAATCTCCACCTGCGTACGCTCGGGCCCGATCCCCGCAAGGCTCAGGACCGCAGCAACATTGATATTCTGTGGAAACTCATCAATAGCCTCAATGGCTGCACCCCGGAAAATACACTTTTCTTCAGAGAAAGTTTTAAGAGTTGGAAATTTTTTCTTGAGAAAATACGCCGCACCCATCAACGCTTCGGGAGGTTTTCGCGTAATGAGCCGGACCTTCCGGATCTTCCCGTTGGCCGCCGCCAGAACACCATCCACACCCGTAATGGCTCCCGAAGGACAAAAGATGCGGGACCTGTTCTTCTTGAGCATTTCGACAACCTGCGGCTGAAGCAGCCCTCCCACGCTCATGATAAGAACCTTTTTATTCCATTCACAGGCAAGCCTCACGACTTGCGCGGCAACCTTGGGCGATGCGGCCTCAATGATCAAGTCCGAGCGGCGAACCAGTTCGGTCAGTGGAACCAGACGGGCGTAAAACTTGAATTTTTCTTGAAGCGCCGCTGCTTTTTCCTTGTGTTTTTCGCACAGGAACTTAAGCTGTGCGAAAGCTCGGAGGTCCGTTACCACCGCATGCGCGAGTGCCGTTCCGATCGTCCCTCCCCCGATGATCCCGACTTTGATCTTTTTTTTCATTTTTTCTTTTTTACGATGTGGTTTCTGGAATCAACGTAAACAACTTTGGGTTTATGTTTTGTGGCTGCTGACTTTGTGAGTATTACAAAGCTCAGAATGATAACAATATCGCCCACCGCTCCGTGCCTAGCTGCACCACCATTCAAGCAGACCACGCCGGATCCCGCAGGCCCGGGGATAGCATAGCTTTCGATGCGGGAATCATTATTGAGATTTGCGATCAGGACTTTCTCGTGCGGAAGAATATCCGCCGCATCCATGAGTTTTTTATCGATCGTGATACTGCCGGGATAATCAATGCACGCCTCGGTCACGGTTGCGCGATGGATCTTTCCACCCAATATCTGTTTCTGCATAAATCCTCGATCTTTAGTTTTAGTGATCAAATTTCAGGGGTTTGTCAGGCGCGGATTATAACATTATCGATCAGCCTTGTCTTGCCGACAAAGCAGGCTGTCAATATAACCATGTTCTTTTGATACTTTTTAACCGGCACGAGCGTTCCGGGATCCACAATCTCAAAATATTGCACCCGGTCTATGTTCTTTCTCAATTCCTTGGCCGCTCGTACCTTTAAACTCGCGAGAGTTCCTTTTTTTTTCAGAAGATCCTTTTTAAGGCCGAAAAGAATTCTGGAAATCGCAAGCGCTCGATGCCGTTCAGCCAGGTTGAGATAACGGTTCCGGGAACTCATGGCAAGCCGGTCCTTTTCCCGCACCGTCGGCATCACGCGGACCTGAGTCTTCATGTTCAGATCACGCACAAATTGCCGGATGACGACTGTTTGCTGAAAATCTTTGGCGCCAAGATAAAGCCGGCAAGACCCCATGATATTCAGGAGTTTCGCCACCACGGTCGCCACACCGCGAAAATGCCCGGGCCTGAATTTCCCGCAAAGAACATTTGCGAACTTGGGACTGACATCCACAAAAGTTGCATAACCTTCGGGATACATGGCCGCGACCGAAGGACAGAAAAGATAATCGGCCTTGGCCGTTCGAAGTTTTTTCATGTCTTCAGCTAAAACACGCGGGTATTTTGCGTAGTCCTCATTCAGACCGAATTGCGCGGGGTTGACAAAAATGCTCACAACCGTGATATCGTTCTCACGGTTTGAGGCGCGCACAAGCGACAAGTGCCCTTCATGCAACGCCCCCATGGTGGGAACAAATCCGAGGCTTTTCCCTCGGGCTCGTTCGTTTTGGAGTACTTCCTGAAGTTTTCCGGGATTTCGAATGAATTTCATCTTAAGCATCGGCCACGACCCTCTCCACTCCATGAATACCGCCATGCAATGCACGGTATTCCTCCAGCAATTGCCTCATACTTTTATTCAATGCCGGATGAATGAATTCGGGAGCAAGATCACAAAATGGCACCAGCACAAACGCCCTTTCATGAAGCCGCGGATGGGGAATGGTGAAGGGCAATCTTCGCAGGATTTTTTTCCCATAAAAAAGAATATCCAGGTCCAGAACACGGGCCTCATTCGCCGCAACCCTTTGGCGACCGGCCGCCGCTTCGATATCGTGCATTCTTTTTAGAAGCACGGCCGCAGGCAGCTCCGTCTCAAAGCTCCAAACCGCATTCCAGTACCGCGGCTGTCCTTCTCCCCCGACAGGTTCCGTCTCATAGACTGGCGAGCGTTTCAGATCGCGGATCCGGTCATCAATAAGGAGTTCCTTTGCCGCAAATTTAAAATAACTTTTCCGGTCACCGAGATTGGAGCCGATACTGATATAAACTTGAGGCATGTTTTTCCTTTTCCACACATTCAGACGTGAGAAAGAGGCTCTTTAAAATTTTGAGTGATGCGGATGGCTTTTCCTGATACGGTCGAGGGCTTCCATAATCCGCGATTCGGCGACAGTCAGGGAGATCCTAAAATATCCCTCTCCGTTTGATCCAAAGCCGTTCCCCGGCGTTACGACGATATTCAACTCTTCCAGGAACTTCAGGGCCAACTCCGCGGAGGTATAACCCGCTGGCACCGGGATCCAGACATAAAAAGTCGCCTTCGGCGCTTCGATCTTCCAGCCAAGATCCCGGAACCCTTGCACCAAAAGGTCGCGGCGCTCCTGATAGATCTTAAGATTCTTCTCCAATTCCCTCTGCCCGGCCTGAAGTGCTTTGATACCCGCGATCTGGATTGCCTGAAAAATACCGGAATCCAGGTTTGACTTCACCTTTGCGAGAAGTGCCAGCACTTGCGCATTTCCGACTGCGAAACCTACACGCCAACCGGTCATGTTGTAACTTTTAGAAAGCGAGAAAAACTCCACCGCGATCTCTTTGGCACCGGGGATCTCGAGAATACTCGGCGACTTGAGTCCTTCATAGCACATCTCCGAATAAGCCGCATCATGGGCGATCAAGATCCCATGTTTGCGTGCGAACGCCACGGCTTTTTCAAAGAACGCCTTGTCCGCAACCTGCGAGGTTGGATTGTTCGGATAGTTAAGAAACATGAGCCTGGTATTCCTCAGAATATCTTCCGGGATTGTGTCAAAATCCGGAAGATACTGGTTCTTTTCCAGAAGCGGCATCGTGTAGGGAATGCCTTCAGCAAAAAGCGTCCCCGAACGGTATACGGGGTAACCAGGATCCGGGATAAGACAGACTTTCCCGGGGTCCAGAACCGCGAGCGGCAAATGCCCGATGCCTTCCTTGGAACCGATGAGCGGAAGGATCTCTTTATCCGGATCAAGCTTCACATTAAAACGGTGCTGGAACCAATCATGGATCGCATGACGAAATTCCGGCATCCCTTGATCAAGGGCATAACGGTGATTGCGCGGATTTTTCGCTGCAACGCTGAGGGCCTCGATAATGAAATCCGCCGTCGGAATATCCGGGTCCCCGACTCCGAGGTCGATCACGTCCTTCCCTTTGGCAATGAGTTCACGCTTCTTTTTGTCGATCTCCGCAAAAAGATAAGGCGGCAGTTTCTGCAATCGTCCCGTCGGTTCGATCGTAAGCGATTTAAACATAGAATCCTTTCTTAGGAGAGCTTAAAAAATAACCGCGTTATTGAGGGGGGGATTATACCAGACTTCAGAAAGCTTGGAAATAGGATGCCCAGACAGGCCTTTTCTAGAAGATTCTCTCCCCCGACTGAGTGGAAAACACAAAACGTCTTTATTTTTTGCTGCGAGGAGCGAAGGGTTTGGGAGGGTTTTCGATTCTTTTTGGATCCGGAATCGGCAATCCGTAACCCATATCAGGAAAATCCACAGGTATGAAAAAAGTAGAGAGATGAATCAACCCTCCGGCCGTATAGAGCACTCCTTCACCGATCCCTGCCGAATAGCCGACCCATTGCGCTTGATACTTCGGATTCTTGGCTTCAGCCCACGGCGTCATCCAACCCAATAAAGAATTCTTGATGCCGAAACAAAACTTTCCCCAAGTTTTTCCGCCGTAGCCTTGTTTTGCCATCCATGGAGATGCCGCATAAGCGGGCATGATGGCGGACAGAAAAAGGCTGACGGATATAATCCCCGTTAAAAAAAGCCGTTTACTTTTTATATTCATAAGCAATCCCGCCGTGAGGTAGTGGGATATCCACAGGGATAGGGAACGTTGCCGCATGAAGAACGCCGCCGGTCGTATTCGTGAAGAAATAACCAATTCCCTTCCCGACGCCTATAAAGAAATTCTGATTTTTAGCGGGTTCAAAAAAAAGAGCCGTCCAGCCGGCTGTAATATTGAGAAACCCGAATCCTAACTTTTGGGAGATCTTTCCAAGGTAAGTAGACTCGTGAGTCCAGTCGCTGGATTCAAAGGACCCGGCATAAGCAGAACCGGCCATCAAAGAAAAAAGAATGGCCGCCATAGACATCCGCACCCAACCGAGAGAGGAAAAAACTTTGCGTGGCTTCATAAGCGAAAAAATACTACTGTTTTAGCGAGCACAAGTCAAGAAAACGAACAGAGGATGTGAAGAATTCGGAGAGATGAAAAAGGAAAGCTCGCAGGCCCTAACGGTTGGCAACATGACAACCAAGGCCTGCGAGCTTCTCGACTCACCCTTTCTTCAGGTTGTTTAATTGAGTTTGGTAACGTCAAAACGAAACTGGGGGTCTAATTGACTAAGTTCCTGAGTTAAATACAGAATCTTATTTTTCAGTTCCGGGGTCTTCACCGAAAGCCATCCCTGATAAGCGTCAAGGAACTGCTCCATTTTGATGTCCCGCAAATGGTCTTTTTCATAACCGCTCAGTTTCAAAAGGAAATGCTGGAATGCCTGTTCACGGAAACATTCGATAAACTTAAAATAATCTTCTTTGACACCGGTGAGGATATGTCTGTAGACATCGAATTGGTTCGCGATCTTGCCGAGCACTTCCCCTACTCCGGTCTTTTTGTCATAGACACCAGCATGGCAACGCGAAGCCTGGTTATAATAAAGGATGGCAGACAAGTGTTCTTCGTTTTTTTCATTAGGAACGTCTTTTTTGAGCGGAAACCGTTTGGCTAATTGGGGATCTGGATTGAAGATCGTAGACTGGACAAGCAAATGGTCGGCATTGACTTTGAAGATGAAATACCGAAGCATCGGATCGTCGGTTTCTCGGACCCATTCAAAAATTTCATGGGCATCGGTCGAAAGAAAAGGATCCGCCATATCATGATATTCCGGAAGTGAGATAGCAAAGAGCAGATGTGCCAGATAAATATTCACATCTTCATCGAACGAAAGCGTCCGAGTCAGGTTGTGGGATTGGTCTTTAGCCTTCAGGATCGACTCCAAAAGGAAATAGATAGCCGATTCCCGATCCTCGCTCGAGAGGCTAAAATACAAATATGGCGCTTTGGGATCCTGTTCTTTCTTCTCGTTCACTTTAATTTCTCCCCTCTACAGATATAGCAATATATAACATCTATATATTTTATATTAATATCGCCTTCTATTGGAAACATAGCATGGCAATATAGAAAAGTCAAATCCACCCAATAAATATATTAACAACATAACTCATTGAAAACAAACGGGTTACAGCTTAGGTTAGAAATATAACTTTAAAGGGTTGAATTTTATATGCCTAGGAAGGGCTATTGTGAGCAGGAAAAGCTAGACAGACTTCAGAACGGTGCGGATGGAATCGAGAAACTTGCGGGTTTTGAGGACTTTCCCGAGACGGTAATTAAGAAAAGTCGTGATAAGAGTTCTAATCTGGTTTTCAATCACGGAGCTGTGAGACACGCGAAGGCAATCCACCAGCGCATCTTTGCTGTAGGAACGCAGAACCGCAAGCGCACCGGAACCTAAGGGTAGCGCGGACGTATCCTTCGAGCGGCAACGCTCGCAAAGGAGCGCTCCATGGCGGATAGAAAAGAAGCCTTTTTCAAGAGGTTTTGTACCGCATTCCAGGCAACTCTCAAGAAAAGGGAGCCAACCCATTTCCCTCAAGAGCTGTGTTACAAAAACCGCTTCAAGACGCGGCGGTGGGATCACGGGCAAAAAACGGAAACTTTCTTTCAGCAGTTCAAAAATCTTCGGGTGCGGATCCTGGACTTCGGTCAGCTCATCCACCAGTTCACAAAAATAGCCGGCATACGCGATCCCATCCAGCCGGTCGCGGAGCGCGGGATGACTTTCAAGGATCGAGGCATCCGAGATCAGATGAAGGTCTGAACGTTTTTTTTCGTAGAAGACATACTCTGCGTGGGTGAAGAGCTCAAAACCCGCTTGACGGATCTCCCCTTCCCGATGGACACCCTTCACCAGCCCGCGCACTTTCCCGAGCCGAGGCGTGAAAAATGTCACGATAAGGGAACTGGAGCGGAACGGCATCGTCTTCAGGACAAGAGCTTCTGTCTTGTGGATGCTCATGAAACTAAGCTTTTTTCTTTTTCACACGCGTGAGGATCTGGCTCTGCTTGCGATGCATCTTCTTGAACGCAACACGGTCCTTATCCTCATAACCCATAAGATGCAGGATCCCGTGGCAAAGGCAATAATGAAGCTCCTCTTCAAAAGTATGCTCGTATTCCTTGGATTGTGTACGGATCGTGGGAAGACAGAGCGCGATATCCCCAAGAAAATCGATATCCTTTCGGGCGAGAACTTGCGGAGGGACCGTTTCTTTCAGATGCTCAAAAGATTTTTTCTGACTGAATGCGAGCACGTCCGTGGACCATGCGTGGCGGAGGTAACGGCGGTTGAGTTTGCGCATCTCGGGGCCATCGACAAGAACCACGCTCAGTACGGCCCTTTTAAAACCCAGGTCTTTTAAGATCTTCGCGGCGATCTTCCTGAGCGTAATTTCCGAGACTTTGATCCGCGGACAATTTTGTTTCAGGTAAATTTCAAATGCCATGAAAGGACCTCAACAGAAGCGTTTTGAAAATGCGGGGTTCCATGAAGCGTGCCCTAGAATTCTTCCTGGGCTTTTTTGCGTTCGTGCTTTTCATACGCCTTGATGATCTCTTGCACGAGCGGGTGGCGCACCACGTCGGTCTCGTTCAGATAGATGAACTGGATGTCCGGGATATCGGCGAGGATATTGCGGATCTCGACAAGACCGGATTTCTTTGCGGACGGCAGGTCGATCTGAGTGATATCCCCCGTGATCACAACTTTGGAAGTCTGTCCCAAACGCGTCAGGAACATTTTCATTTGGCTGTGCGTACAGTTCTGCGCTTCATCGAGGATAACATAGGAATCATTAAGCGTTCGTCCGCGCATGTACGCGATCGGTGCGATCTCGATCGCACCTCGCTCGGTATAACGGGCCACCTCATCGAATTCGAGCATGTCATAGAGCGCGTCATAAAGCGGCCTGAGATAAGGATTCACTTTCGCCGCAAGATCGCCTGGCAAAAACCCGAGATTTTCTCCGGCCTCGACCGCAGGACGCGTCAGGATGATGCGAGCCACATATTTCTTTTTAAGCGCCTCAATGGCCGCGGCCATGGCGAGATAGGTTTTTCCGGTACCCGCCGGACCGATAGAGATCACAATATCGTGAGTTTGCATGGCCTTCAAATATGCAAGTTGATTCTCGCTTCGTGCCTGGATCACTTTCCCGCGATGGAAAAAATGGATCCCCCCGCCTTGCGGAAGCGTAACACGGGCCTCGATCTTGGAACCGGCTTCGGTACTCGCTTTTTCCGGTAATCGACCGCCTTTACGGATCATCTCGAGCATCCGGACAAAAAAGCGCGTGGCTTCTTCCACGTTCTTTTTATCACCCATGATCTTCATCCGGTCATTACGCGCCACAATCTTGACACGATGATCCTTTTCAACCTGCCGGACATTCTGATCCAGATTGCCATAAAGAGCTTTTGCTTCGTCGTTTGAATGCAGTTTGATCAGTTTTTGCAAGATAGGTCCCCTTTTTTAGGCTTTAGGACGCTCGATCCACATCCGTTTGGCATCGAGATTAAGTTCTTTGAGCTGCCGTTCTGTCGCGGGAGAAGGCGCATCCGTCATGAGACAGGTACCCTTCTGTGTTTTCGGAAACGCGATGACTTCGCGGATCGAATCCCGGTTCATCAGAAGTGTCACAAGCCGGTCCACACCGATCGCGAGACCCCCATGCGGCGGCGCGCCAAAGGTCAGTGCTTTCAATAAAAATCCGAATTGTGCTTCAGCCTGCGCCGGCGTAAAGTTTAAAAGCTGGAAGATCTTTGATTGCACCTTCTGGTCATGGATACGGATACTGCCACCTCCCGTCTCCGTACCATTGATGATCAGGTCATAAGCCCTCGCGCGTACTTTCAAAGGTTCTGAATCAAGAAGAGGCACATCCTCCGGTTTCGGTGAGGTAAACGGATGGTGGCACGCATCACAGCGTTTTTCTTCCTCATTCCAGTCAAAAAGCGGAAAATCCACGACCCACAGAAGCTCGAATTTCCCTTCCGGGATCATTTTGTACTTGTCCGCAAGAAAACAGCGAAGTGCACCTAAAGCTATCACCGCCGTCTTGAACTTGTCGGCCACGATAAAGATGATATCTCCAGGCTTCGCGCCGCAAGCTTGGACCGCTTTTCCAACACGCCCGGCATCAAAGAATTTCTGGATCGGCGATTCGACCGTGTCAGGTCCTGTCACCTTGAGCCAGGCAAGCCCTTTTACGCCAAAATCCTGCTGGAGCCACTTGGTCAGATCGTCAAAATCCTTACGCGAAAATTCCACACCCTTGGGCGGCGTAAACGAAAGTCCCCGGATCTCGCCCCCGTTTGTGATCGTCTCATCGAAAACACGGAATCCGCTCTTTTCGAAAACAGAGGTCAGGTTCTTGATCTCCATCCCGTAACGAAGATCCGGCTTATCACATCCGTACTTATCCATTGCTTCCTGGTAGCTCATGCGCCGGAGCGGTAGCGTGATGTCGATCTTCTTGGCGTGCTTGAACACATGCGCGATCATTCCTTCTACCACGCCCATAATGTCCTCTTCTCCGACAAATGACATCTCCAGATCGATCTGGGTGTGCTCAGGTTGACGGTCTTTGCGAAGGTCTTCGTCACGAAAGCAACGCGCAATCTGGTAGTAGCGGTCATAGCCCGAGATCATCAGGATCTGTTTGAAAAGCTGCGGCGATTGCGGTAGCGCATAAAATGTGCCATGGCTCAGACGGGATGGTACCAGAAAGTCACGTGCACCTTCGGGCGTACTTTTGGTGAGATACGGTGTTTCGATCTCGATAAAATGCTGCTTGTCCAGATACTCATGGACAAGTTTGAGCACGCGATGGCGAAAGGTAAGATTTTCCACCATTTCGCGGCGGCGAAGGTCGAGAAAACGGTACTGGAGGCGAAGCTCTTCACCCACACTCTTTTCTTCCAATTCAAACGGTAGAGGCTGACATGCGTTCAGGATCTCAAGCTCTTCGGCCTGGAGTTCGATCTCGCCGGTCGGGATCTTGGTATTGACGGTGCCGGAGGGACGGGCGCCTACCTTTCCCTTAACACGGATCACGAATTCCGAACGGAGCGACTCCGCTTTTTTGTGCATATCGGCGTTCATCTGTGTGTTGAACACAACTTGCGTGATCCCGTAACGATCGCGCAGATCTACAAAGATCAGGTTCCCGTGGTCACGACGGGTATCCACCCATCCGGTCAGGGCTTCCTCTTTCCCGACAAAACTTTTATTCAGCTCACCACACGTCGCAGTTCTTAGCATAACCTTAACGCCTCTTCAAATTTAGATAAAAGCTGATCCTTTGGAAAATTTTCTTGTTTCCTTGCGTTTAGATCTTTAAAAGCAATCTCGCCTTTCGCTGCTTCATCCGAACCTATGATCACCATATAACGAACCCCAAATTGGTTCGCTTTCCTAAGGTGAGAATCCAACGCATAAATGCCGGGTGTTGTCATGCAACGATGACCTCGTTTTATAAGGTTATTCACAATATCAGCAAAGCACTGTTCGACTTTTGGACTATTTGCAATCGGAGCGATATAACAATGTTTTTGAAAAATAATCTTTGAGAAATCAGGATTCGATTTTTCCAAAGAAGCGATCAAACGCTCCACGCCTAAACTAAAACCAGTCGCCGGAGTTTGTTTTCCGCCGATTGATTCATAAAGTCCGTCGTAGCGGCCACCGCCTGCGACCGCATTCTGCGCACCAAGACCTCCGGCCGTTACCTCAAATACAATTCCGTTGTAGTAATCCAGCCCTCGGACCAGCCGATGGTTGACTTCGAACGGAATGTCGCATCTTTTGAGCTCCTCAGAAACTTTTTTAAACGCCTCGTTTGTAGGCAATGCTTTTTCCCAAGGCGCTTTGTCGATCACGGGCTGGCATTCCACCACTTTACAGTCCAGAATGCGGAGGACGTTCTTTTCAAGCCGCCATTGGCAGTCTTTGCAGAGACTAGATTTTTGTGCGGAAAAATAATCCTGCAGAACCTTGCGGGTGTTCTCGCGAGATCCGCTCTCGCCAAGATCATTTAGTTGAAGTTTGATGTCTTTTAGTCCCACATATTGGAAAAAACCGTGGACGTGGCGAAGGAGCTCCGCATCAACAGTTGGCGCGGCTTCGTTGATAATTTCCACACCGATCTGATGAAATTGCCGTTTGCGACCAGCTTGGGGACGTTCCGCGCGAAACATCGGCCCTATATAATAAAATCGGAGAGATTTGGCCTGCGTCAGAAGTCCTTTTTCAATCACACAACGCGCTACAGAGGCCGTCATCTCGGGCCGGAGCGTCATCGAGCGCTCACCCCGGTCTTTGAGCGTATACATTTCTTTATGGACAATATCGGTTGTTTCACCAATCGTGCGGGTAAAAAGTTCGGTGGGTTCCAAAATGGGGGTCCGGATCTCGCGAAATCCGAAGGATTCAAAGAAAATGCGAGCCTTTTCTTCGACCCATTGCCATTTCTCAATCTCGCCGGGGAGAATGTCATCCATCCCGGGGAAACCCTGGTATTTTGTTGTCATAAGTTACGAAGTGCCGCCCTTTCGTTCTTCAGACTTCTCTGTATGAGTGTCCATCATACCAAAAGAAGAAGCGCATTTCCACCACAGGGAAATGCGCGGTCTTCACCTAGCGCGTAGACTAAAGAACTTGTGAGGAAAGCAACTGTCCTAGAAGCTGAATTTACGGGACTTGGACATGCGGGACTTACGACGCCTTTTTTCGCTGGGCTTTTCGTAATTCTTCCGCGCCTTCAGGATCTTCAAGATCCCTTCGCGTTCCATCTTCTTTTTCAGGCGCTTCAAGGCCCGCTCAAGCGGCTCGTGATTTCCAACGTCAACTTTTAACACTCAGGTTCACCCTCTCTCGTATGTGGATTGAATGAGGGCGGTATTATACGGAAAACCTGTCCTGAGGCAAAGGAAATAACGCCTTCGGCGCGAAAAGCGGCAAAAGGGGACCGTTTAACGAAAACACTCTATGTCCCCCATTCCGCGTTCCACGATTTTTTATGATAGAATACCTCCATGTTCTGCCACTACAAGGAAGCCTTTATCCGCCTTTTCTATCCTGCGGCGTGTGAAGTGTGCCACGCCAACCTCGCCCTTGAGGAGAAGATTCTCTGTCGCCAGTGCACCGAAAACCTGGATGCCCTCGCCTGGCCCATGGAAGAAGCCCTGGTCAACGAGCGTTTTGAACATCTCGATCATGTCTGGACGGTTTATGCCTACGATTCCCCGATCAAGGAGTTACTTCACGGCATCAAGTACGCACGAAAAGATTATCTTCTCAAGACCTGCCAAAAACGTGCCATCGGGCTTGCGCAAGCCATCACCTCTGACTTTTGGTATAATGCCATTCTTCCCATTCCGATCGATCGTCTGAAACTCATGAAAAGACATTTTAATCAGGCGGAGGTTCTTGTGACGATGCTTGAACCTTGGCTTACGACGCCCATCGAAAGATCCCTTTTGATCAAACATCGCTCCATTCCGAGCCAAACCTCTCTAAGCCAGTGTGAACGTGCGATCAATGTCTATGGTGCTTTCAAACTGCCCCATCCCGCAAGGGTCTTCGACAGATCGTTCCTCCTCTTGGACGATGTCCTGACCACCGGCGCGACCGCAAATGAAGCGGCACGCCTTTTAAAAATCCACGGCGCCAAGCGCGTGGATTTTCTGGCGCTCGCGAGAACTGTCGCGCCCACTGAGAAAAACAGTTTGAGATTCGCTCCGAGCGCGGATAAGATACTGTCCCAATGCCCATCCGTTTCAACTTGCTGAAATTGGGGCTGGTTTCATAGCGCAACTCCAAAGGAGAAACTCTTTTGAAAGTCCTGGACCGATATATTGTGCGAGAATTGATCTTCCCGATCGTGTTCTGCTCTCTCACACTCGTTTTCCTGATCCTTGTGGCCGACCTCTTTGATAACCTCGATGAGCTCCTGAGGAACAAGACCCCGATCCTGATCATGCTCCGTTATTATCTGTCACTCATTCCGATCTCGTTCATCCAGACCATCTCGTGGGCCGTATGGCTCGGGACCATTTTCCTTTTGGTCCAATTTGGTCTTCATAACGAGCTTATGGCCATGAAAGCCGCCGGTCTCAAGATCCTCACCATTGTCCGGCCGATGATCTTCCTTGGACTTTTGCTCGGCATCGTCACTTTTCTCGTTGCAGACCGGGTAGTACCGAAAACTTCCCGCACGGCTAACGAGCTCCTGGAGATCTATATCGAGAAGAAAAAAGACACCAAGGACCGAAGGATCTTCAAGAACGTTACCTATTATTCCGGGGGCAACACGCTTTATTATTTCCGGAAATTCTCCCCAAAACTTAAGGTCGTCGAGGATGCGATCATCATCTGGCTGGATCCCGTGACTCATCACACCGCGCAAAAGATCTTCGCACAAAAAGGCACCTGGACCGACGACCGATGGCTTTTTGAAGGGGTCACAGAATATCAAACGGACGTCCAGGGTGACGTCCTCGGAAAACCTTTGATCATTCCGAAAAAAGTTTATTCGGACATTACGATCACGCCGAGGGACTTGATCAACACGGCGAGTGACAGCTCTTTTCTTTCCTACCACGAACTCAAATATACGATCGATAAGCTTAAGGAGAACGGTATCCCTGTATATACGGAGAAAGTGGATCTTTACAGCCGCATGGCTGCCCCCTGGAAAGGGCTCGTCATGCTGCTTCTCGCTATTCCCTTTCTGGGGACCGTGCGTAACCGCAAGGCAATCGCTATGAGTGTTCTGATATGCGCGGGCATGGTGTTCGCATTCCACGTAAGTGACGCGGTTCTACTTGCTTTGGGGAAGGCCGGAAGGCTTTTTCCTTTTTTAAGCGCATGGGGCGGGAATATTATTTTCGCAACATTCGCGTTTTTTAAACTCGAAAAAGCGAACTATTAAGTTCGAGGGGAATTGGAGTTTCGTTCTCCGTTCCCCGAGGAACGTTCCCCGCGCTCAGCTGCACGCAAGATCCCTTCATCAATTGTCATTCCTGAACTATCAAAGGACGGAAGCGCAATCGTTCCGTTTGCATGCGGGATACCCGGCATTTTAGCACCCCGGCCGAAAAGAGATGCCATCGTCGCTTGAGCCTGAGACGTAGAAGCCTCTTGTCCGCCTTCGTCGGGACCGGTTTTTTGTTGAGCGGACATAAGAGAAAGAAAGGAGAGAGAAAAAATAAAATAAAAAAAACAGGTTTTTGCTAACTTTTTTATTTGTTTGCCGTTCATAATTTTCAGTGCGTTAAAACCGGGTTTAAATTTAGATCTTCGTGCCGGATGGGATACGGGCACCTTTGGGAATGATCACGATCCCGTCGCGAATGTAGTAATGGTCACCGTCCTTCTCTTCGATCGCCTTGACATTTGTAATGCTGACACCATCCCCGATCGACACATTTTTATCGATGATGCAATTTTCGATCACGCAGTTTTTGCCGATCCCGATCCGGTGTTCCTGGGACGGGTCCGGCCACTCGTAATAGTCATTCCCCATAAGAATGCTTTTGCTGATCACAGTGCCTGTCCCCACAACCGAGCGTAAACCAATAACCGATTGATGAATTTTGGCACCCGTCAGAATGCAGCCTTCGGACATCAGAATATGATCCAATTCCGTCCCGATGACCTTGGAAGGCGGCAAAAACCTGGCGCGGGTAAAGATGCGTCCCTCCGGGGAAAGGAAACTGAACGGCGGGTTCGCATTTGTGAGCTCGATGCTCGCCTCATAAAAACTCCCGATCGTCCCAATATCGCGCCAATAGCCCGTGAACACGTGCCCAAAAACCTTGTAGTTCTTGATCGCCTTCGGGATGATCTCTCTGCCAAAATCCTTTTCGCTTCCGGAGAGCACGTCCAAAAGCACATTGCGGTTGAAAACATAGATCCCCATCGACGCAAGATACATAGGTCCCTTGGCCTTTACACGGTGAAGATCGCAAAGAGGTTTAGGCATGGCATAGGATTCTACATTATCGTTCTTGGTGGGCTTTTCAAGAAAATCTGTGATCTGACCGTCCTTTTGGAGTTTCATGATACCGAACCCTTTGACGAGCCGTTCCGGTACCGGGACCGTTGCGACCGTCACATCCGCCCGTTGCATCTCATGGAACCCAAGGATCTCTTTGTAGTTCATCCGGTAAAGATGGTCTCCGGAAAGGATCAGAAAAACATCCGTGGCATCCGTACGATAATGCGGCATACATTTCCTGACCGCGTCCGCGGTCCCCTGGAACCAGTCTGTATTTTCAGTGGTTTGCTCGGCCGCGAGAAGTTCCACGCTCGTTTTTGTGAACGCCTCATACGGGTAGGTCCGATGGATATGCCGGTGCAGTGAAGCAGAATTAAATTGCGTCAGAACAAAAATTCGCCGAAGAGCCGAATTGATGGCATTGGAGATCGGGATATCGACTAAACGATATTTCCCGCCGATCGGAACGGCAGGCTTGGAACGGTAACTCGTAAGCGGAAAGAGTCTCTTTCCTTGTCCGCCGCCAAGGATCAGGGTCGTAACACGCCGGGTCATGTCAGGTTTACTCCCAGATTTTGGTATTGTTTCCACAAGGCCTCGCGAAAAGTATCGTTCTCGTCCATTAAAACCCAAAGACGTTCGCGCAATCGTTCGATCAGTCCCGTACGTGACGCATGATGCTCATGGTTCACAAAAAGGTCGATCCGGCGAATATAATCATCGATGACCGCCATGTTCTTGCGGATCTGGCTTTTGATAATGCGCGCTTCTTCCGACGTAAACACCGGAGAGTCACAATCCAGCGTCGTCTCTTCTTTTACAGGAAGATCATGTCCCATGTGCAGGATCATACCGCATACCTCGCGATCAGGTCCGGCAATTCTCTGCCGAACTCCGTTTTCATATAGACCCGGGAACAACCGGCCTTTTCGGCCTCGGGTTTTACCATCCCCTTCGCCTGCGTAACAAATCCCACCGCAGGGATACTCTTTAAATCGGCACTTTTATGTAATTCGTTGAGCACCCGAAATGTCTCGGCTTCGAGTTTTTCAAGGTCGAGAATTATAAGAAAAGGCCGTTCGACCACAGCCTTCGCAACCAGTTTCTCTGCACTATCAAAATTCTTCACTCCGGCGTGAAGCCTGGCGGCACATTTAACAATCTGGGTTGCCGTAGTCATGTCCGCTACAAGAGCAAAAACACCTCGCCGCGGTTTTACAACCCCTAAGCCCATCGTATCACAGTTCATACTTTCTTTCTGAAAGCTTAGCTGGTTTTCCCGGACGAAGCAAGTGTTTGCCCTGCTATTTTTTCGAGAATCGCTACCTTCGCGGCTGCGTCCTGTTGCAGCATTTGCGGACCCTGAATGGACCCCAGTGCCTGGACCGCCTCTTGCCATTTTTTGTCACGAATCAGTCCCAAGGCCGACTGATAAGCCGCTGTAGCGTTCTTCAAATAGGCGTCCGTGAATGTATCGATCACTTCTTTCTTCTCAACCAGATCCTGCTGCAACGGCTGAAGATCGGCCGTAGAGGAAGGACTTGGTGACATCAGGTCCATCAACGGCCGCTGGAGATCCAAGTCGATCATCCCGAAGGAAGCTGGATAAGGCGGGGGCGCTTCCTGAGGCACAGAATTTTTGAGCAACGCATCGACCTCCGGAATCATTTGAGAGATCACTGTCAGAGCCTCCTGCCATTTTTTCTGAGCGATCAGACCGGTGAGCTTCTGATATTCCACGCTTAAGGCCTGCTCCTTGAGTTTTTTCCCTCTGTCCAGGAGACTTTGGTTCATGGCACTCACTTTGGAAAGTGTATCATTAATGAAAGGCCGGAGCATGGTCAGCGCGACGGCGCGGTGTTTTTTCAAGTCCTGAGAATAAAGAGGAAAGGCTAAGGATTCCACCCAAAGATTCCGGGCCGCCAGGACCTCCCCTTTTGCAAATGTATCCACTGCTGTGAGGTATTTAGTTTTAAACAGCTCTTCGAGCTTTTTCTTATAGCTTCTCGCGAAAGGCATTTTATAAAACGTTTCCTGGTCCGCGATCATTTTCTGGTATTGCACAAGCGTCCACGCCGCGGAAGGCAACTTTTCGATCCATCCCGTTTGAAACGAAATGGAACGGCCGAGGATCGCTTGTTCGCCCGGATCCGGCGCCCGATCCGCCGGGATCGTCACTTCATGGGCGAGCATTTCTTTTTCTTGCGGCGAAAGCAACATCAACGGATCCGTTATCACCTTCTCAACCTGTTTGTCATCCTTTTGCGGCCTAATCGAAAAAGTTTTCCAACTTTGGGGAGAAGACGAGGTGAATATCCCGTAGGCCTTATAAGCCAAAAACCCGACTGCAGCAAGAATGGCGAGAAAGAACAACGCTTGAAGGAAATGCTTTAAATTCCCGGATGAGATCTTACGGCCTGATTTTGCCGAGGTCTCTTTGGAGAAACGGGAAACACCTTTTTTTTCGGAAGCCAATTCGTCTTCCCGTTTAACGGACGAGCTCCAAAAACAGAAGGGGCACTCCTTGGCTTCGGGAGTCTCGAGGTCGAATCTTTTTCCGCAATGATTGCAAACAAAATAATAAGACATAGGAGTTCATTATGACTTTTTTTGAAGAAAATTCCAGCGAATCTTAAGCGGAAACGGAGATTGCGTGATGGGTAAAAACCAGTTCTCCCAAGCGATTTAAAGCTTCATTATGGCGGGAGAAAGATTTTACTTCCATCGGACCGGAAATGATTCTCGATTCTACGGAAACATCCAAACGCACCGGATCGGAAGATCCTTGGAAAGAGGGCCCCAAAGGAGCGAAAGCAGCACCCAAGGAGATAAAACCTCCATAAAAGACCGCTACCGCAAATATCCACCGGGAAAGAACTGACCGGAAAGTTGCCATGGCTTCCTACCCTCGGCATTAAAAGCACACCACAACTTCAATTCTAGTGTACTCCTAATATCGGTGGAAAACCACGAAGACTTTAGGGTTCGAGACTGGAGACTACAACCAAAACAAAATCCGTTAGGAGTCTTTTTGTCTGTGGTCTGATTTTAGGCTTTTTCTTTCACGGTCACTTCAAAAACAGTACCGCGGACACCGGTAAGTGCGGTCGGGGTTCTGACTTCGAATTTGGAATTGCCTTTCAAAGACTCCACCTTCACAAGGATCCTCCCGAGCGCGAGATCGAGGATCGTCGTCCTATCGCCCGTCACCCTATCGGTCTCCGCTTTCTGGATACGGAATAAACTCCCCTCCTTGATCTCCACACGACCGACCTTGCCGCCGTCCATCAGGACCTCGACGGAATTCTTTTCCGCCGTCTTTACTTCATCCCCGGGCAGGATCACCATCCCGTCACGTGCCGGAACCCAATCCTTTCCGTTACTTCTCACAAAAACATTCTTCCCAGGGCTCTTTAAAGTACCAAAACGATCACCGCTCTTCGTTTGTTGCATCACGATCGGAGAAATGGACTTTAACGTCCGGGCTTCCGGTGCCGGCATCACCTCGGGTTCGGCGGCCTCTGTTTTCTTCAGGACCTCTTCCAGAGCTTGTTTCACATTCGCAGCAACAGGCTCTTGCACGACGGGCTTGGATTCCGAACCCTCTTTCTTCAGGATCTCTCCCGAAGGTTGTTTCATCTCCTGGACCACGACCTTTTTCGGAGCTTTCATCTGTTTCTTCAGATGTTTCTTGTAAAATACACGCATCGAATCGCCCATCCCCAAAAGAGACATCGCGTTGGCGCCATCGATCACGTACACCGCCCCCTCGATCACACGGACATCCGTCAGGAACTTCATTGGATCTTCATTACTACTCAAAAAGTTCTCGATCGAAACATCGCGCCATTGTGCATTCTTTGCATCATCCTTTGAAGGAATTGCGGCGTCTTTTTCCTCGGAAGTTTCATCCTTTGCATCAGCAGATTCTTTCTTAATACTCCCATTCCCATCAGAAGACTTCTTTTCAGCGCTCCCCTGACTAACAGAGGATGAAGAGATTTCACTCTTATCGGTCTCAGGAACGGGTTCATGGCTCGCTGGTAGCGGTTCGTCAAAAGTAACGTCTGCTTCATCAAGCGTATCCTCAGCATCAAGGTCTAAGCTATTATCCGTAGGCTCCGGAGTCGTGGGATCAGTCACCGGACTCTGAACCTCGGAAACAGGAGGAGTCACGGGTTGGGTTGGAAGAACAACAGGATTCGTTATAACAGGATCCGTTACAGGTGTCGAAGGCACTTCGCCGACCAGATTTTGGAGGTCTGTATTGAGATTCTGATCCGTGTTCCCTGCCCCGGTCTGATCCACGATCGTTACGGGTGTAACCGTTGTCACTAACGAGGGTGTGGTCGTCGTGGTGGGAATGATCAAAGTGGAATTCACGCTATTTCCAGCTCCGTCTTCAGGATGAGTGACAACAATAATTGTAGGAATGATGGGCTGAGCCAGCGTAAGGCTCCGGCTTCCCCAGATATCCAGAGGATAAACGCTTCCGGACCCAGCCAGCATTTTTGAACTTCCATCCAAATTTTCATTCTCCGCGATCACAAAAGCCGTGTTCCCCACCGCATTCTTGTCCAGCACCCCGTAGTAACGGCTCGAAGCACCGGTCGCGGTCGAGTAATTAAGACTGATCTTCGAAACACCATCGTTCGAATAATATAAGGAAACGGTTTGACCCGCGCCCGCCACATTCAACGTCGAAACCCCGTTGACGGTATCGACCGAATACACATGGCCTCCCACCCCGCGGACTCCTTCCGGATACCGGAACTGGAAGTGAGGATATGTCCCGCCATTATCCATCACCCAGGTGCCGGTAAAATCCCAGCCCGAATAGGTGCTTTGGCTCATCATGTTCAAAGAGGTGCTATCAGAAGCCGTTTCAGGATCCTCGGTCGCAAAACCCTTCGCATCAGCCACCATGAGAACAGCTTTACCGGCAGTACCGCCCGCACTCGTCACCTGCCCGGTCATTTTCTTGTCCCAGAAAGAGTTGGACACGGAGCTCGCGGCAACGCTCGTGTTCGCCCCCACGAGACCGCCGGCGTTGCTCGTGCCCGTCACATATCCCATCGCGTAGGTATTATGGATCGTGCCGCTTCCGGTGTTGGCACCCACAAGACCGCCGAGCTGATCCGTCCCGATCACGTGAGAGCTGGAATAAGCGTTCGCGATACTCCCCGTATTATTACCGACCAGTCCACCCACCATAGTTACACCGCTGACCGTATGATTCCCGGTCGTATAAACATTCCATAAACTACCGGCATTCGCCCCGGCAAGACCGCCGACATAATCATGGCCATAAATACTGATCTCCTCCAAACCAAGATTGGAAACACTGCCCGCAGAACCGATATTGCCGAAAAATCCGAGATAATTGCTGGCCGCACGGTCTACTTCCAGATTCGAGATCACTTTCCCGTTACCGTCTAAACTCCCGGTAAACGAATGATCAGAATCCCCGATCGGATCAAAACCGGTATTGCTGTTCCAGCTCGCGGCTGCACTCGCATTCAGGCTGGAATTCAATTTGAAATGCGAGGTCAGGTTGCTCTTCATTGCCTGGAGATCATAAATGTTACGAATGATAAACGGATCCTCTGCGGTCCCTGTACCTGTGTAACGGCGGAATCCTGCCGTGCCGAACGGGACCGAGAAGCTCCCGGATACCGTGAACGTGTGATTTAACGGAGTAGCGTCCGTGAATGTGCCACCGGTCTGGACATAATTTCCGGCAATGTTCAGATCGGCACCTTGAGTGAGGGAACCATCTGTCAGGGTAAGATTGCCGCTGACGGTCACGGCGCTGCCAAGGCTGTAAGCGCCGGAAACATTGAGGTTGCTCACTGATTTACCGGCCCCGGTGATCGAACCCGAACCATCCAGCGTTACGTCCCCGGCACTTGAAATATTCGTAAGATCCAGGCTCTCGGCAAGCGTCATCGCTTTACCCGCCGCGTCC
>Ga0247841_10003095_pt1 | contig 31555 bp, 18 predicted proteins | sample LaCruzMarch2015__2_FD_192410 | JGI IMG/M metagenome (GOLD analysis project Ga0247841, IMG submission 192410) | Freshwater microbial communities from meromictic Lake La Cruz, Castile-La Mancha, Spain - LaCruzMarch2015_18m | ecosystem: Environmental > Aquatic > Freshwater > Lake | place: Spain...
CATACGGTTTTGATGAAGTGGCAATCGTGCCAGGTGATGTCACGGTCAACCCTGAACAGACCAACATCGAATTCAAGATCCGCGATATAGTTTTCCCCATACCCATCGTGGCAGCCGCCATGGACGCCGTGGTGGACCCCGATTTCGCCGTGCTCTTCAACAAGGCCGGCGGGCTCCCCATCCTCAATATGGACGGGGTGCAGGTTAGGTACGACAACCCCCGTGCCGTTTTAGACGAGATAATCAGCGCACCCCAGGGCGAGGTCACCGCCCTGATGCAGAGAATCTACAGCGAACCCATCAAAGACGCACTCATTGCCCAGCGCATCCAGAAGATAAAGAAGGCGGGCGCCGTCTGTGCCGTATCGATGATACCCGCCACGACCAAGAAGCTGGCCCCCGTAGCCGAGGAGGCCGGCGCCGATATCATAGTAGTGCAGACCACAGTAACCACTGCGCGACATATATCCAAGAGTTACCGTGGCCTGAGCTTCTCAGACCTGTGCAGGCAGCTCCGCATCCCGCTGGTGGTAGGCAACGCCGTAACCTACAGCGCGGCTCTTGAGCTCATGCGTACAGGCATCGATGGACTGCTGGTAGGTATCGGCCCGGGCGCCGCCTGCACCACGCGCGAGGTGCTGGGTGTGGGGGTGCCACAGGTCAGCGCGACCATAGACTGCGCCGCCGCACGCGATGTATATTTCAAGGAGACCGGCCACTACGTCTCCATCATCACCGACGGCGGCATACGCATCGGCAGCGATATGTGCAAGGCCTTCGTCTCGGGTGCTGATGCGGTGGTATTCGGCTCAATCCTGACCCGCGCCGAGGAAGCCCCGGGCAAAGGTTACCACTGGGGTATGTCCCAGCCATCTACCACACTTCCGCGGGGCACACGCATCAGGACAGGCGTCAAAGGCACGCTTGAGAAGCTGCTCTTCGGTCCGAGCCATGTTACCGACGGGACCGAAAACTACGTGGGCGCCCTGCGCAACGCCATGGGAGTGTGCGGGACACTCAGCATTCAGGAATTTCAGAAGGCCAAACTGGTTATCGCGCCCTCCATCAAGACCGAGGGCAAGTTCTTTCAGTCACAGCAACAGGGCTGCTGATCAGACACTTCAGAGTACCGTAATCAAGACAGGGAGCCGGGCCTGATGTGTCAGCCGGCATCACTCATCATCAGCATCATCATCCCCTTCCCCCTCATCCTCCCTATGGGCAGGCGTAAGCCCCATGCGCGGCACGACAGCTATGCCTTTACTATGCTTCTTCTTCTCCGGCCTGGGTAATTCCCTTATTATATCGATCGTGGAGCTTATCTCCGCCGCAGGGGTCCCGGAGGGCATAACCAGGCATCTTACGCCGGCTTCGCGCAACGCTGTCAACTCTGCGGCGCTCAGATTTGCTACAGTCAGGGCTATGATGGGCTGGCCGGTGAAATCAGCCACCCTGCGGCAGTGCATAAGGGTCTCCACGGTCAGCGACGGCACACGCAGGTCCACTATCACAGCCTCGATACCCGGGTGGAGGCTGTTTACCGCCCGCAGCAATCCTGTCTCGATGGATGTATCCAACCTCAGCACCCTGCCCACGGATTCGGGTTCGTTGCCGGCAAGCGACCTGACCGGCAGGTTAACATCAAACACCACAAAATCGATATCGCTGCCCTCCGGCTTGGACCCCGTGCCGGTCTTTCCGCCACCGAGCACCAGCCCCACGGGCATATCAACCTTTGTTTTCAGGTACTTAACGAGGGCTGCCCCGGTCAGACCGGCTGGGTCAAGTATGCCGGCACACGCGCCGGTGGTTGCAATCTCCTTCAACTCGTCCTCCGGTTTACCGGCCAGTTCAACGGCAACCAGCATGGTTACAGGTTTATCCCCGCCCCCCCTGGTGTGAAAGCCCATAGCAGGCGCTGAATCCTTATTCAGATCATTTAACTTATCGATGAATTTACTCATTTGTCACCGCTCTCCTTGGCCGTAAGATGCACATATTATCTCATGGAAAGAGACAATTTTTCTTGACAGTTCGAAAGGTGTTGCTACCACAGGGGTGGTATATCTATAGCCATCAACATGCCCATGCTCGGCCACTGCTGCATCTGGCCCGGCTGCGGGAAAATGGAGACAGGCTCATATTCCTGGCCGACCTCCACCCGTACAACTTTATCTGCATAGTAGCCCTGCGCGGATGAGGTCGTGTCTATGTACATGAGACCCCTGTCCGCAGTCTCAAAGGCATTGAGTGAGTGGTTGGTGTTGCCTTCAGCCATGCCGGCCGGCCGGAGTTCTATGGCAACTATGGCCGCCCGTATGCCTGCAGCCTCGGCGTTGTTATGCAGCAACTCGGCGAAATCGCCGCAGGTGAATTTCCCCGTCACGTAAGCGCGGCGGTCGGTCTGGTCGGCCTCAAGGAAATCCTTGAGCTCGGCCCAGGACGGATTGTGGGCGAGCGGGTTATTGCGCAGCACGATATAGTGGTCGTCCGCTCCCACCATAACGGCGCCCTGGTAAAAAACGTAGGATTCGTTTTCCTTCAAACCCGGCAGCATATTGGATGGCACATCCGGCGGTATGCCGCCCGGATTAACGGCCGGGCTGACGGGAACAGTGGCCGTCTTGACCACAGGCACGACGTTGATGATAACGGAACTTACAACGGTGCCACCCCTGCTGAACGCCGTGAGGTTATAGGCCGTTATCTCTGAAGGCTTTACAGTTATACTGCCGCTGGCCACAACCTCCCCCACCCCATGATCAATCACAACGCTATCGGCGCCATCAACAACCCAGCGCAGGGTTGCGGCAGTGCCGCTCTCTATCTTGGATTTGTCAGCCTTGAAAAGAACCACCTCCGGTCCGGCAGCCGGGACGGCCGGAGACACCGGAAGGCTCGGGGGCACAGAAAAGAGCAGTGCAGCGGAGTACGCGCACAGCCCGAAGATAATTATGACGGCAAGGCCGGCCACAAGTTTAATCTTCATTTTCCCTCAAGGTAACCTGCCATTATATTAACAGTATAGCTTCAGCCGGTTTTGTGGGCAATTAATCTGCCTGTATAATAACCTCTGGTACTTTTTATTTTAAAACATAAGGGGTTACAGCGGAAATCAATAACGCCGCTATTAACAGCAATTAAATACTGCGTATACCTGTTAAGCGTTATGAAAAATGACCTTTTAAAGCAGGACCTGGTCTCATTGTTCGGTGAGCATGTAGCCTTTCACAGAACTGAGTTGATGCTGTATTCCAGTGATATCGGTTTTCTGCCACATATCGCGAAAAGCCAGATAAACACTATACCTGACGCCGTAGTACAGCCGGGACGCAAAGAAGACCTTGAAAAATTAATAACCCTGGCCTACAGATACAGGGTTCCGCTGATACCGCGCGGAGGCGCCACGGCAGGCTATGGGGGGGCCGTCCCAGTGCAGGGCGGCATCGTGATCGACTTCAGCCGCATGAACAAAATTACTGCTATTGATGGGCAGGAGATGACGGTCACGGTTGGGCCGGGTGTGCGCTGGAACACGCTGGAACAGGAGCTAAGGAAAAATAACCTTGCACTGAGGCTATATCCAGGCAGTGCCATCAGCGCCACGGTGGGCGGATGGATAGCCAACGGCGGCGGCGTGGGCATCGGCAGCTATGAATACGGCTACCTTCAGGAAAACCTGGCTGAGGTAGAAATAATCACACCTGCCGGCGCTAAAAAAGTGTCCGGCGATGAAATCGACCTGATCAGCGGGTTCGCCGGGACCACCGGCTTTATAACCGGCGCCACCATCCGCTTGAGGGAGAGTGACAGAGATATACCGGTCATGGGCGCCTTCAAAAACCTGGATGACATCACGGGTTTATTCCGCGACCTGGAATCGGAAAAGTTAGCACTCTGGGAGGTTGGTTTCAGGGACCCTCAGCACACAAGGTTGAACCACCAGGCCGTGGAACAGCAGGCAAGGCAGTTCGGCGCGCACCAGGAAATCAGCCGTGATAGTCTCCCTGAGGGAAGTCACCTGGCCCTTTTCGTTTACCCGGCCCGGCGGGAAAGAGAGGTGAGTGATGAACTGCTCAGTATGATCAGGTCCCACGGCGGGGAAGTGCTGGATGCAAGCATGGCCATAACCGAGTGGGATGACCGTTTCTACCCGCTGCGGTTGAAGGCACTAGGTCCGTCCGTCATACCTTCGGAGGTCGATATACCCGCCGGTAAACTGCCTGCGTTTATCGATGCAATCAAAGGCGGGCCCACGGATTTTGCATATAACGGGACCCTGGTAAAGCATGGCAACCGCACTACCGTACTTACATATTTGCTGGGAGACGAAAGAAGGTTCGGTTTCATGTTCGGATACGCTGGCAGCTTCGGGCCGCTGAAGGTGGCGGCCAAACTGGGAGGCAGGCCCTATGCATTAGGCATGTACCTGACCGACCGGGCCACGGATTATTTTGGTAGAGACACGCTTAAAAGGGCATATGAATATAAAAAGCAGGCCGACCCGCTTTTCATCATGAATCCGGGCAAGGTGTTCCCCCGTTCCATGGATAAGACCGCACCCTTCCGCTTGGGATGGATGCTCCGGCTGGCCGGCAATATGGGCGGATTGGTCACAATAGCGGGCAGGCTGTTCGACGGCAGGACCCCGGTAAAATTCGCACCTGGCAGGACCACGGTAGGCAAATTACCTTTCGGCCGGGACGCCGTCTGGGACGCCTACGCCTGCGTACGCTGCGGCTATTGCAGTTCTATTTGCACGGAATACAGGGCCATCGGCTGGGAAAGCGCGTCGCCCCGCGGCAAGTTCCACTTCCTCAGGAACTACGCGGAGGGGAAAGCGCAATTTGACGAGAGGATGGGCGAGCTTTTTTATGCCTGCACTACCTGCGGGCACTGCAATGAGATCTGCCAGATCAACTCGCACATCGAAGAACACTGGACGCTGACCGGGAGGCCGGCAGCGTGGCTGGACGGCTATAATCCGCCCAGGGTGTCGCAGGTGGCCGCGTCGCATGCGCTGCTGAGGCATAACCCGAGCGGCATGTCGCAGGAAAAAAGGACGGGCTGGAAGGCCCCCGGGCTGAAGTACAGCGAGGAGGGGGAGATCGGTTACTGGGTAGGCTGCAACGCGTCCTATAACCAGGAAACGAGGAACCTGCCGGTCAACAGCGTACGCATACTCAACAAAGCCGGGATTGAACCGGTTTACCTCGGCAGCCAGGAATGGTGCTGCGGCGGCGGGGTCTACTCAGCTGGTTGTATAGGCGAGATCGAGGAAACCTTCAGGCACAATATGGAAGAATTACAGCGCAGGGGAGTAAAAACGCTGATCACCTCATGTGGGAGCTGCTATTATTACCTCGGCCACCTGTATCCCATCCTGGCAAAACAATACGGTATTGAATACGGCATAACAGTGAGGCATATCACCGATTATATTGACGAGCTTATCCAGCTGGGCAAAATAAACTGCAAATTCCCGCTCAAATTTAACGTCACCTACCATGACCCCTGCCATATCGCCTGCGCGGGCGGAATTGTTGATGCTCCCAGGAGGATACTTGCTGCCATCCCCGGACTGAGTGTCACAGAGATGTCGCATAACGGCCCCGATACAGCCTGCTGCGGACGGCATACCAGCCGCTATCCGAATTACGGGGGCATGATCAGCTCAGCGCGGCTGGATGAGGCTTTCCAGACCAGTGTGCCCGCCCTCGTCACCAGTTGCCCGACCTGTGAAACAAATTTCCGCAATAAGCTGCAGTCTTACAACAAAAGTATGGAGATATTTGATATCACCGACCTCGTGGCCGAGAGCATGGGCCTGCCCACCTTAGTGGTGGCCAAAATCAACAAGATCACCAAGGGCGCTGCCAAAAGCGGGGAAAAGAAAGAGGTAGCGAAAACATTCTTATCGGAAGAGGAGCTGGCAAAAGAGAAAAACATGTTTTGTCCGCACAGCGACAGTTATGGTACTCTCAGTGCAAGGACAAACAGCATAAAAAGATTGAGTGAAGAACTGGGCGAAAGCTCGGATAATACTTCCGTACCAAAATCTTGTTAACATACTTAGGAGGAACATAATGGCAGATCTTAGCCAGGAGGAGAAGACCGAACTGTTGGATAGGGTGCAGCAGAAGGCGATGTCCTACCAATTCGAGTTCAGGGGATGTGGCCAGACGGCCTTTTACGCGCTGCAGGAAGAATTCAACCTGTCCGAAAACACAGATACATTCAAAGCGGCTAATTTCCTTGGGTACGGGATCGTACGCGAGATGGATATCTGCGGAGCTTTCATGGGCGCTATAATGGCTATAGGGCTTGCCGCCGGCAGGGAAACCTTTGACGAGCCACTCTACCCCGATGCCAAGGACATCGACCCTGCATCAGGGCTTGCCAAATCCGCTGTCAAGATCAGGGAATTCTACCAGAAGTTTGTCGACAAATACGGCGGCACTACATGCCGCGCCGTACAGGAAAATTCGTTTGAAAAAGTTTATGAATTAGCTGATACAAAGCAAAGCGCGGTTTTTTCTGAAGTGCACGGCGAGGACTGCGCCGAAATAGCCGGGCAGGTTGCCCGCTGGGCAGCGGAAGTCATACTGGAAATCCCGCGCCGCTGACCGACCTTTACAACGTTTCTCGGCAAACCGTTAATAACAGTGATGGAGTATGAGGACCGGGGTCCATACGTATTACCACATGCAAGGAGACACAATATGGATAATATTAAAAAGGTGGTAATCATCGGCGGCGGGGCCTGCGGGCCCAAGACGGCCGCCAGGTTGCGCAGGCTTGACGCGACCGCCAGCATAACGATGGTACAGGATGAAGCGCTGATTTCATACGCTGGCTGTGGATTGCCCTACTTTATAGCCGGGTCGGTGAAACCGAGGAATTTTCTCATACACAGGGATGTTACCAGCTTCAAGAAGATCAGCAACGTGGACGTCTTCATCAACACACGCGTGGACAGTATCGACCGCACTTCACACAAAATCGATGTAACCGACACCGCGGGCAACAGGAGTTACTCGCTGGATTATGACAAGCTGGTGATTGCCACCGGCGCCAACCCTGTGGTACCCCCACTCAAGGGCATTGAGTTCAAAGGCATACACGTACTGAAAAGGGTGTCCGATGCCGACGAAATCATTGCTTTACCTGATAAATCGGTTTCCAAAAAAGCTGTCATCGTCGGGGCCGGGTTGGTCGGCGTTGAAATGGCCGAAGCACTGGTTGCCCGCGGTTTCACAGTCACCATGGTCGAAGCCCTGGAACGTGTCCTGGCCGCCCTGCTGGATGACGAGATATCGGACCTGGTGGCCAAACATTTGACGGACAAAGGTGTCGTGCTCAAACTGGGGCAGAAGATAACGGGATTTGAGGGTTCAGAGGGTAAAGTCAGCCATGCAGTCACAGACAAGGAGAGGATCGAAGCCGACATCGTCATATTGTCTATAGGCGTACGTCCTAATTCAAAATTAGCCAAAGAAGCAGGCCTGGAAATAGGGCCGCTCGGAGATATTGTCATCAACGCATATATGCAGACCAGCGACCCTGACATTTATGCCGGGGGGGACTGCGTGGCCAATGTCAACCTCATCACCGGGCAGAAGGCCTTCGTTCCCATGGGCTCCACGGCCAACAAACACGGCCATGTCATAGCCTCGCACATAACAGGCGGCAAAGAGAAGTTCCACGGTATCGTCGGCACGGCATGTGTAAAAATCTTCGACTTCAACGTCGGACGCACGGGCATCGGTGAAAAACAGGCGCTGGCGGCCGGTTTTAAAGTAGTGTCAGCTTTGATTCCCGCCCCGGACAAACCTGAATATTACCCGGGTAATAAGGAGATTATTATCAAGCTGATTGTGGACGGGCAGACAGGGCGCATCCTGGGCGGCCAGGGCATTGGACCGGGCGACGTGGTTAAAAGGATAGACGTGCTGGCCACCGCCATAACCATGGGCATGACAGTGGATACGCTGGCCGACCTTGACCTGGCCTATGCCCCACCGTTTAACACGGCACTCGACGCATTGCACCACGCCGCTAACCTGGTGCGCAATAAGATGGAGGGAAGGACCGAAAGCGTAAGTCCCGCCAGTTTAAAAAAAAAGCTGGATAAGCAGGCAGATTTTGTGCTGCTCGACGTCAGGGGTCACGGCGAACACGAAGCTACCAGTATCCCGTCGCCACAGGTGAAGCTGATACCCCAACCTGTCCTGAGCAAGAGCCTCGAAGACCTGCCCAAAGATAAAGAGATCATTGTCATGTGCCGGAGGGGCGGCCGCGCCTATCAATCCACATGCATTCTCAAGGGGCTGGGATACAAGAACGTAAAGTTCCTGGAAGGCAGCCTGACCTGCTGGTGCGGTGAGATCCGCGGCAAACCCATCCTGTGAATGGTAAACCGGCTACGATATTGTATAATACCTGCCAATTAGTTTAAGAGGGAATCTCAGATATGGCAGCGGATGTTTCACGGCTAAGACGCCAGTCGGCGGGCAGCGGGTTTACCCTGTGCGAGGCCATCCTGCGATCGTTTGCCCACCTATCCATCAGGGAAGGTGCACCCTGGCGCACGCTGCTGGCCGTTTCGGCTAACTCGCAGGCCGTGGTGGAGGCCGCACTGGTTGCGGCGAAGGAAGCCGACTGCCCCATATTTTTTGCAGCTACACTGAACCAGGTAGACACGGACGGCGGCTACACCGGCTGGACACACGCCGGTTTCGCCAGGGTGGTGCGGCAAACGGCCAGGAAAACGGGTTTCCGCGGCCCTGTGCTGCTGGGGGTTGACCATGCGGGGCCCTGGCTGAGGGACAGGCACACCACTCAAAAATGGCCCTACCAGCGGACCATGGCCGCTGTCATAAGGTCGCTGGAATCAGCAATTGAAGCAGGTTTTGACCTGTTGCATATCGACCCCACCGTTGACCGCGACCTGCCGCCCGGCCGGCCGCTCGATATAAATACCATCGTGGAGAGGACCGTCCTGATGATAAAAAGCTGCGAGGCTTTCCGCAGCAAAAAGGGTCTACCCGCTATCGCCTACGAGGTGGGTACCGAAGAGGTCCATGGCGGACTGGCTGACGAAGATGTGTTTAAAACCTTCCTCGCCGCATTACGCGTGAGTATGGCCGGGGAAGGATTGAGCGAGGCCTGGCCATGCTTTATCGTGGGAAAGGTTGGGACTGACCTGGATACCACCATGTTCAGCCCGCAGGTTGCAGAGGAGCTTTACAGCACAGCCAACCGCTACGGCATGGTGCTGAAGGGCCACTATACCGACAACGTGGAGAACCCCGCTGCTTACCCGTCCAGCAAGATGGGCGGCGCCAATGTCGGCCCCGAGTTTACCGAGGTTGAATGCGATGCCCTTTTCGAACTCGAGTCAAGGGAAAAGGCTGCCCCTGCAAAAAGCGCCGGCAGGCGTTCGCAATTCGGAGAATCACTTAAAAAGGCAGTGGTCCGTTCAGGGCGGTGGCAGAAGTGGCTGCACCCGGGGGAGGCCGCTAAACCATTCGATGAACTTCCCGCCGGCAGGCAAAGCTGGCTGCTCAAGACCGGCGCACGCTATATCTGGACCGACCGGGCGGTGGAGGCTGCGCGCCAGCAGCTTTATGCGAATGTAACTGAGGACGGCTTTGACCCCCACAGGTTTGTTGTCAAACGCATCGCGCAACAGATATCGAAGTACTGCCGCGCATTCAATTTATACGGCACGGTACCCATACTTGAAACCGAGTTCGCGAGGCGCAGGAAACTGCCCTTCTGGGACGAGGGCCAGGTACTGACCGCGGGGGAGATGATAGTGGAGCTGATGCGTCCCGCAGCCGGCCAACCGCTCGATACCAGCGGGGAATTCAAAGGCCCTTACGCCAGCGGCGCGCCTGCTATCTTTGCCGATGCCTCCGCCAGGATAGGGAAACGCACCGGCTTCGTCGGCTCTACCGGCCGGGACGGATTCGGACAATTGCTACGCAACAGGTTCATACTGGACGGAATAGACAGCAGGATGGTCGCCACCATCAAACGAAAATCCACCGGCTGCGCCTTCGTTGCCTACGATAAGGGAGGGGGACGCAATTTCATCTTCCACATCGCGGGCACGGCTTCCGACCGCCTGCCACATCCCTCCGCAGCTGTCCGCTATGCCGAATCCTTCCGCCACCTGCACCTGATGGGCTGCTCGCTGGCAATCAGCAGATCTATGAGAGAGACCTGCATAGCCATGGCCCAGGCTGTCAAAAAGGCCGGCGGCAGCGTCAGCCTCGACCCCAACCTCAGGCCGGAACTGTTATCGGCCGAGGAATGCCGCAAAATCCTACTGCCGGTGGTCAGGCTGTCGGATATCGTGCTGCCCAGCGGCGGGGAAGCCAGCCTGCTGGTGCATGAACCCGACAGCGATAAGGCCTGCATCCGCCTCCTGGAGATGGGTGTAAAAGTGGTGGTGCTCAAGCTGGGCGACAGTGGCTGCCGTGTCTTTACACGGGAGACCACCACCGATGTACCGGGTTATAAGATAAGGGCTATTGACCCCACGGGCGCGGGGGACTGTTTCGATGCCGGCTTTGTCAGCGGCTACCTGGACAACCTGCCACTCGGGGATGCCGCCCGCCTGGCCAACGCCATGGGCGCGCTGGCCGCTTCCCGCATGGGACCGATGGAAGGGACATTCAGCCTTAAAGAAGTAATGGACTTTATGAAGAGGCGGGGCTGAAACCCCGCCTCAACGACCATATTATTTACCTTTAGCTTTGTGCTCTTCCTGCAGGACGCGCCGCAGCACCTTGCCCACCATGGTCTTGGGCAAAGCATCGCGGAACTCAACGTGCTTGGGTACCTTATAAGCCGTTAGCCTCTCACGGCAGAAGACCTGTATCTCCTCGACCGTGCACTGTTGTTCCGGCCTCAATACAACCCAGGCCATGACGGCCTCGCCCTGCGCCGCATCCGGCACACCAGCTACGCCCACCTCGAGCACCGCCTGGTGCTGCGAGATGATCTCCTCTATCTCTATGGGAAAGACCTGGTGCCCGCTGGGCTTGATGAGGTCCTTCTTGCGTGAGGTTATAAATAAATAACCGTCCTCGTCCAGGTAGCCGATATCGCCTGTATAAAGCCAGCCGTCCCTCAGCATCTCGGCCGTGGCCTCCGGACGGTTCCAGTAGCCCTGCATCAGGTGCGGTCCACTGGCTATGATCTCGCCGGCCTCTCCCGGCTGGAGTTCTTGTTTGCCAGTTTCAATGTCCACTATCTTAATAACCGTATCGGGAGTGGGCATGCCCACAGCGCCTTCCTTCCACTTACTGAGGAAGGGACCCATGGCCAGCACACCCGATTCGGTCAGGCCGTAAGCCTCAACTATCTTTCCGCCGGTGACCGCCTCCCACTGCCTCTTTGTCTCCGGCAGGAGAGGGGCGGCCGCCGCCACGGATGACTTCATGGTCTTGAAATCGATCTTGCCAGATTTGACCTCCGGCCTGTTCATCAGCCCTATGAAAATTGCCGAAATGGCCGGGAAGAAAGCCGGCTTGACCTTCTTGATGGTGGCCAGTACGTCCTTGACCTCCCGCGGGTTGGGGATGAGTGCCGTGGGATAGCGGCCCGCTATGGCCGTGGAAAGTAAGATCACGTTGCCGTAAACGTGGAAGAAGGGCATCAGCAGTACCAGTGTATCCTCCCAGTCCGTAGCCAGCGGCCTGGACCAGGAATGTATCTGCCTGCCGTTCATGAAAATAGCCTGATGGCTGAGCATCACACCCTTGGGCGTTCCGGTAGTGCCCCCACTGAAGAGCAGCAGGCCGGTGTCCTTGCCTCCTACCTTGACGTCCGGCTTCTTATCCCCCGCATGCTTCTTCATGAGGTCCTGCAGCCAGATGTCATTGCCCTGCACCCTTTCAAGGTACTGGCCCTGCTTCTTTTCCATGAGCAGGGTGAACATGAGCTTTACGAAAGGCGCCAGGTATTCCTTGACGCTGGTGGCGATAAGCAGGCGCAGACCGGTGCGCGGCTGTATCTTCTTAACCAGTTCATAGAAGGCGGTCAGCACGATCGCTACTTCCGCCCCACATTCCTTGAGCGCGAACTCAAGCTCTGCCTCGCTGTAAAGCGGGTTGACGGGCACAGAAATAGCCCCGGCCTTCCATATTGCGAGCTGGCTGATGATGATATTGGGACAGTTGGGCATGAGCATGACCACGCGGTCTCCCTTCTTGACCCCCTGTGCGACCAGGCCGGCGGCAAGTACGTCACTCAGATGGTCAACTTCACTGTAGGTCATCCACCTGCCCTTGAACCAGATCATGCGGTGGCCTGGGCGCTCCCTGGCCACGTCGGCCACGTCCTCGAAAAGAGTCTTGTCCGGGTAGGGTACAAGCGTACGCGGTACGCCCGCATCGTAATGTTTAAACCACGGATATTCAGCCACTTTCTGCCTCCTGAATTAATATCGTCCTATCTTGATGTCATTGCGAGGCGCCGCAGGTGCCGTGGCAATCTCATTATCGCAAAAGATTGCTTCGCTTCGCTCGCAATGACAGCTTAGCCCTTTGCCTTGGCTTTCTCCTCGTCCTGCAGTACCCTGCGCAATATCTTGCCTACAAGTGTCTTGGGCAATGCCTCCCTGAAGTCTATATACTTAGGCACCTTATAGGCCGTAAGCCTCTCGCGGCAATATTTCTGCAGTTCCTCGGCGCTCAGTTTCTCCCCCGGTTTGAGCACTACCCATGCCTTGACTGATTCGACCTGGACGGGATCGGGGATGCCGGCCACCCCTACCTCGGCAACGGCAGGATGCGCCGATATCACCTCTTCGACTTCCCTCGGCCATACCTGGTGCCCACCCGGCTTTATGAGGTCCTTCTTGCGTGAAGTCAGGTAGATGTAACCGTCATTGTCCATGTAGCCGATATCTCCAGTATAAAGCCACCCGTCTTTTATCATTTCTTCAGTGCCTTTGGGATTATTCCAGTAGCCCTGCATGACCTGCGGGCCTTTGGCCACGACTTCTCCCTCCTGCCCGTAGGGAAGTTCCTTATCCGGGTCGGCAGCATCCACGAATTTCACTATCACATCCGGCAACGGCAAACCTACGGAGCCCTCCTTCCACTTGCCGTTTAAAGGTCCGACCGATAATACAACCGTCGATTCCGTCATGCCATAAGCTTCCAGTATCTTGGCCCCGGTCATGGCTTCCCAGCGCTGCTTGGTCTCCACCATCAGCGGGATGGCTCCCGAAAGGCAGAATTTGAGGCAGGTGAAATCGACCTTCCCGGCCTTGACTTCGGGGTGTTCCATCAGGCCGATGAAGAGGGTAGGCACACCCGGCATGGAGGCAGGTCGAACCTTCTGAATAGTGGCGATGACATCATTTAGATCGCGCGGGTTGGCCACCACGGCCAGCGGACTGCGGTAGGACAGCGCACTTGCAATAACACCGTTAAAACCATAGGCATGGAACATGGGCATCAGCGCCATGGTGTAATCGTTTTGTGTCATCAATCCGCCTTTGTTCCAGGTATTGCTCTGCAATGCTACAGCCACCATATTACGGAAGGAAAGCATGGCGCCCTTGGGCGCCCCGGTGGTGCCGCCACTGAATAATATTAACGCCGTATCATCGATGCCCGGTTTAGTCCTGGGAACAGGGTCACCTGTATGAACGGACATCAGTTCATCCATCCAGAGGTCGCCCTTTTCCAGCTGCATAGTATGAGGCAGTTTGGCTGCGGGCAGCATATAATCTTCCAGCGAGGTAGCGATGATACGCTTCAGCTTTGTGCGCTGCTGCACCTTTTTGACGTTGGCGTAAAGCAGGTCCCAGACGATGATTACTTCGGCCTCGACCGTTGCCAGCGCATGTACCATCTCGTCCTCGTTATACAGCGGGTTAAGAGGAACATAGATGCCCCCGGCCTTCATTGTGCCGAAGGCTCCGATCAACTGCTGCGGCGTATTAAGCAGCATGCTTGCCACGCGGTCACCCGGCTTGACCCCGCTAGCCGCCAGCGCCGATGCCATGACCTCGAACAGGCGTGATGCCTCTTTATAAGTGAAATACCTGTCCTTGAAATACATGAAGGTGTGGTCAGGCATCTCGCCGGTCGTTTCACTTATAATGTCCAGCAAGGTGATCTGGGGATAGGGCTCCAGGGACCGGGGTACACCGGGGTCGTAACTCTTGTACCATGGATATTCCGCCATATTGCAGCCTCCTCAAATATTATCAACCGGTAACTAATCAACTGCTCCCACTCGACGCGGGAGCAGTTGATATTCATTATTTGTACAATCGACGGGCGTGCCCGGTTACGCCTGCTTGGCCTTGGCTTTCTCTTCCTCAACCAGCACGCGGCGCAGCACCTTGCCCACCATGGTCTTGGGCAATTCGCTGCGGAATTCCACGAACTTGGGTATCTTATAGGCCACCAGCTTGTCCTTGCACCAGGCCTGGATCTCTTCTGCCGTCGCTGTCTTGCCGGTCGCCAGGACCACCCAGGCTTTAACCGCCTCTCCCTGCTTGGCGTCGGGTATACCGGCCACGCAGGCCTCGGACACGTTCGGGTTGGAGCATATTGCTTCCTCGACCTCCCGCGGCCAGACCTGGAACCCGCTGGGCTTGATAAGGTCCTTTTTGCGTGAGGTGATGAACAGGTAACCGTCCTCGTCCATGTAGCCGATGTCACCTGTATACAGCCAGCCGTCTCGCAGCATGGCCATCGTCTCTTCGGTATTGTTCCAGTAGCCGGCCATGAGCTGGGGTGCTTTGAAGACGATCTCGCCTTCTTTACCGGCCGGCAGATCGCCTTCACCCGTCTCTGCGTCTCCGATCCTGACGACGACATCGGGAAGGGGCATACCGGTGGAACCCTCCTTCCACTTGCCGAGGTAGGGGGTAACGCAGGATGCCATGGTCGTCTCAGTCAGGGCGTATCCCTCGACTATGCGCCCGCCCGTGAGGGCTTCAAAGCGTTTCTTGGTGTCAGCCAGCAGCGGCGCTGCGCCTGAGACACAAAACTTCATCGATTTGAAAGCGACTTTCCCGGCCTTGACCTTGGGGTGCTCCAGCAGCGAAATGTAAAGGGCAGGGACTGCCGGGAAGAAGGTAGGTTTATCGTGTTGAATGGTAGCAATCAGGTCTTCACGGTCGCGCGGATTGGGCACCAGAGCCATGGCTACATGGCAGACTACTGCCGTGCACATCACACCGTAAGTCGCAAATGAGTGGAACAGCGGGAGCAGCGTCATAATTACATCTTTGTAATCCTCGATCATGGTCCCAAACCATGCCTTGTACTGCAGGCCGGTGACCACCTGTGAATGGTGTGTGCCTACAACGCCCTTGGGGGTGCCCGTAGTGCCGCCGCTGAAGAGTATCAGCGCGGGATCCGAGGGCAGCACCTTGACATCTGGCCTCTTGGCCCCGGCATACTGCTTGATAAGGTCCACCATCCACACATCCCCCCCTTCCAATTCGACATAGTGCCCTTCCTTCTTCTCCTTGACCAGGGTGAAGAGAACCTTGAGCACAGGCGGAAGGTAATCCTTGATGCTGGTGGCAATAACCAGCTTGACCTTGGTGCGCGGCAGTATGTTTTTCAACTGCTTATAGAACATTGTCAGTACAACTACAGTCTCCGCCCCGCAATCCTTGAGCGCATGCTCCAACTCGTTTTCGGTATATGTTGGATTCAAATGCACCAGGATGCCGCCTGCCTTCCAGGTCCCCCAGCGGCAGATGATGGCTTGCGGGCAGTTGGGCATAAGGAGCGCTACGCGGTCACCTTTCTTGACGCCCCTGGCCACCAGGGCGGCGGCGAACTCATCGCTCAGTTTCTGGATCTCGGCATAGGACATCTTCCTCTTCTTGAACAGCACCATGGGGTAATCAGGGTGATCTTTGGCCGCTTCATCAACATAATCAATGAGCGTCTTCTGCGGATAGGGTTGCAGTGTTTTGGGGACCCCGGGATCGTAATTTTTTAACCAGCGGTATTCTGCCATGCGACGACCTCCTCACAATTTTAAATTTTAATCTATGCCTTGAAAATATCTTCAGCTGCCCCCGGCCGGTTAAAGCCGGGGGCAGCACATCATCCTGGCTTATTTCTTGTTTTTGGCCGCCTCTTCCTCCTGTAACACCCTCCTCAGCACCTTGCCCACCATGGTCTTGGGCAGGTCGCTGCGGAAATCCACGTACTTGGGTATTTTGTAGCCGACCAGTTTCTCCTTGCACCATTCCTGGATCTCCAGGGCTGTGGCAGTCTTCCCGGCCTCCAGTACCACCCAGGCTTTAACAGCTTCGCCCTGCTTGGGATCTGGAATGCCGGCCACGCTGACCTCGGCGACCGCCGGGTGTGAACTGATGACCTCTTCAACTTCGCGCGGCCAGACCTGGAAACCGCTGGGCTTGATGAGGTCCTTTTTGCGCGAGGTGATGAAGACATAACCGTCATCGTCCATGTATCCGACATCGCCGGTATACAACCAGCCGTCGCGCAGCATCTCCTTGGTCTCCTCGGGCCTTTTCCAGTAGCCCTTCATCAGCTGCGGCGCACAGAAGACGATCTCGCCTTCTTTACCCGCCGGCATTTCACCCTCACCGGTCTCGATATCACCGATGCGGATGATAACATCCGGGAGCGGCATGCCCACCGATCCCTGCTTCCACTGGCCCCTGAACGGGGTGCAGGTGCAGGCCATGGTGGTCTCGGTAAGCCCGTAGCCTTCCACGATGCGCCCGCCGGTCAGGTCCTCGAAGCGCTTCTTGGTCTCGTACAGCAGAGGGGCGGCACCGGAGTTGCAGCATTTCATGGAACTGAAATTTACCTTGCCTGCTTTGACCACCGGGTGCTCCAACAGCGCGATGAACATGGCCGGTACAGCCGGGAAGAATGCAGGCTTATCGTGCTGAATGGTGGCTATCACGTCATCGCGGTCGCGCGGGTTGGGCACCAGCGACAGCGTGGCGTGCCCGACGATTGCAGTGCTCATCACTGCATATGTGGCGAAAGAGTGGAACAGCGGGAGCACCAGCATCATTACGTCTTTATAAGGTTCAGTGATCTCACTGAACCAGGCATTGAACTGCAGGCCCGTGATTACCTGTGAATGGTGGGTCCCCACCACACCCTTGGGCGTGCCGGTGGTTCCGCCTGAGAAAAGTATCAATGCATCGTCGCCCGGCAGGACTTTTACATCGGGGCGTTTGGCCCCGGCTTTCTCTTTTATGAGATCGGTCAGCCAAAAATCTCCGGGTTGCAATTCGATGCGGTGGCCATCTTTTTTCTCTTTGGCCAGGGTGAAGAGCACCTTGAGCACAGGCGGAAGGTAATCTTTGATACTGGTAGCAATTACCAACTTCACCTTGGTACGCGGTTGAAGTTTTTTAAACTGGTTGTAGAACATGGTCATGACGATCACGGTTTCCGCCCCGCAATCTTTGAGCGCGTGCTCGAGTTCCGATTCAGTGTACGTGGGATTTAAATGCACCAGGATAGCACCGATTTTCCAGGCGCCCCAACGGCAGATAATTGCCTGCGGTATATTCGGCATTATGAGCGCCACCCGGTCGCCCTTCTTGACGCCCCTGGCAGTAAGGGCCGCGGCGAACTCGTCGGTCAGCTTCTGGATCTCGGCATAGGACATCTTCCTCTTCTTGAAAAGCACCATAGGGTAATCCGGGTGCTCCTTAACAGCCTCATCTACGTAGTCTACCAGGGTCTTCTGCGGATAGGGCACCAGTGTCTTGGGAACGCCTTTGTCATAGTTTTTTAACCACCTTTCGTCGGACAAGATAAGAACCTCCTAAGATTTGTTATTATGATTAAGCGTTGCACGCTTAATTACCCCGCTATTGCGCTATTTTGCCGCTTTCTGCCTGGCAATCTCCTCTTCTACCAATATGCGCTTAAGGATCTTGCCAACCAGGGTCTTGGGCAACTCGGCCCTGAATTCGACAAATTTGGGCACCTTGTAGGCTATCAGTTTCTCGCGGCAGTGTGCCTGTATCTCTTCAACTGTGACAGTCTCTCCCTCGCGCAGCACTACCCAGGCCTTGACGGCCTCGACCTGGTAAGCGTCAGGTATGCCCGCCACTCCCACTTCAACCACCTTGGGATGGGTGCTGATGACCTCCTCGACCTCACGCGGCCAGACCTGGAAGCCGCCCGGCTTGATCAGTTCCTTCTTGCGCGAGGTGATAAAGAGGCACCCGTCATCGTTAATATAACCTATGTCGCCCGTGTACAGCCACCCGTTGCGGATCATATCCGCCGTGGCCTCAGGCCTATTCCAGTAACCAACCATTATCTGCGGGCACCTGGCAATAATCTCGCCCTCCGTCCCCAGGGGCATGTCTTTCTCACCCGTTTCAACGTCCACTATACGCAGGACAACATCCGGCAGGGGCACACCGGCTGACCCGGGCGTCCACTTTCCCTCTACGGGACCAAGAGTGATAGCTGCGGTCAGTTCCGTCATGCCGTAACCTTCGATCAGCTTGCCGCCGGTCAATTCTTCAAAGCGCCGCTTGGTCTCGGGAAGCAGGGGCGCTGCCGACGCCACGCAGAGTTTCATGGATTTAAAATCAACCTTGCCTGCCTTGACCAGTTTGTGCTCCAGCAGCGCGATGAACAGAGTGGGGACGGCCGGGAAGTACGCCGGCTTGACCTTGTTTATGGTCTTTACCAGGTCATCGCGGTCGCGGGGGTTGGGTATAACGGCAAGCGGGTTGTGGCCCATGATGGAGGTGCCCATCACGCCGGCGAATCCGTAGACGTGGAAGAGCGGCATGATCATCATTACAACATCGTCCCACTCCGTCAGCACACGGTCGTTCCAGACCTTGAGTTGCCAGGCCTCCGCAACCAGGCATTTATGGGTCAAGATAACGCCCTTGGGTACGCCGGTAGTGCCGCCGCTGAAAAGCAGCAGCGCGATATCGTCAGATACGGGCTTATTATCCGGTGCAGCATCGCCGGCATGTTTGCCCATCAGTTCGGCCATCCAGAGGTCACCCGCCTGGAGCGTTATCCGGTGCCCCTCCTTTTTCTCCTTGAGCAACGTAAACATGGTGGCAAGGAAAGGCGGCAGGTATTCCTTGATATTGGCAGCTATTACCAGCCTCAGGTTTGTCTGCGGCTGTATCTTTTTAACAGTGGCATAAAATGGTGTCAGTACGATGGCCACCTCAGCGCCGCATTCCTTGAGCGAGTGCTGCAATTCGTGCTCGGTATACATGGGATTGAGCGGCACAGGTATGGCGCCGGCCTTCCAGGCGGCAAAAGAGCTGATGAAGCCCTGCGGGCAGTTGGGCAGGAGTATGGCAATACGGTCGCCCTTCTTTACGCCGTTGGCCTTGAGGGCAGCGGCAAATATTGAGTAGAGACGGACAAGTTCGCCGTAGCTGATAGTCCTGTCCTTGAAAATAAGAAACCTGTGATCGGGCCTCTTCTTGGCGGCATCCTCGACAACGTCCAGGAAAGTCACCGCCGGGTAGGGTTCCAGGGTATGCGGCACCCCCGCGTCATAGCTTTTAAACCATGGATATGATTCTGCCATCAGTTCAACCTCCCTGAATAATTTATTCTTCGTCAGCTATGGCTACTTTTTTTCTCCCGCAGATTTGGCTACCTCTTCCTCGATCAACACTCTCCTCAGTATCTTGCCTATCTGGGTTTTAGGCAAATTGTCCCGGAACTCTATGTGACGCGGCACCTTGTAGGCCGACAGCCTGGATTTGCAGTGCTCCCTGAGTTCATCAACCGTACAGGTCATGCCTGCATTTAAAACGACCCAGGCTTTGACCGCCTCGCCCTGGTACTGGTCAGGGACGCCGGCCACGCCGGCCTCCATGACTGCAGGGTGCTCGTGCAGCACCTCCTCAACCTCCCGTGGCCAGACCTGGAAGCCGCTGGTCTTAATGATGTCCTTCTTGCGGCTGTGCAGGAAGAGGTGCCCATCGCCGTCCAGGTAGCCTATGTCACCGGTGTAGAGCCACCCGTCCCTGAGCATATCCGCCGTTTCCTGTGGCTGGTTCCAGTAGCCCCTCATGAGGTTGGGGGCTTTAAAACATATCTCGCCGAGCTCTCCGGCTTTCATGCTGCCAAGGCCGGTTTCACTATCGGCTACTTTGATCACCACATCGGGCAGCGGCATACCCACCGAGCCATCCTTGTTTACGCCCATTACACAGTTTAACGTGGCACCCTGCATGGTCTCCGTCATAGCGTAGCCTTCCAGCAACCGGCCGCCTGTCATGCTCTCGAATTTCTTCTTGGTTTCCACCATCAGCGGGGCGGCGCCCACTATGCATAACTTCAGGCTATCCAGCGTAACTTTGCCCGATTTCACCAGGGGGTGGTTCATAATCCCTATATAAAAAGTGGGTACGCCGGGCATGAAGGCCGGCTTGTATTTCTTGATGCTCTTTACCACATCAGTGAGATCGCGGGGGTTGGGTATGAGGACGCATGAAGAATGGTTTACCATGGCGGTGCCCAGTGCACCCACGCATCCAAAAACATGGAAAAGCGGCATGGTCAGGGCCACCCTGTCTTCCCATTGATCCAAAACGGGGCTTAGCCAGGCGTTTATCTGCATGGCGGTCATTATCAGCGCCCCGTGCGTGCCTACTGCCCCCTTGGGGGTGCCGGTAGTGCCGCCGCTGAAGAGGATCACGGCAGGGTCCTCCGATTTTACTTTAACGTCGGGCCTTGGGGCATTCTTGTATTTACGCAGCATGTCCTGGAACCAGACATCGCCTGGCTGCAGGGATATGCGGTAACCCTCCTTCTTCTCCCTGGCCAGAGTGAAAAGCAATCCAAGGTGGGCCGGCAGGTATTCCTTGATATTAGTGGCGATGACAGCCTTGACGGCCGTCCTGGCCTGTAAATTCTTAATAGCCTGGTAAAACGGGTTGAGCACGATCACGGCAGCGGCATCTACCTCGGTCAACGCATGTTCCAGTTCTCGTTCCGTGTAAAGGGGGTTGATGGGCACTGCTATTGCACCTGCCTTCCAGATAGCATGGAATGAGAGCACCATCTGCGGCGAATTAGGCAGGAGCAGCGCTACGCGGTCTCCCTTCTTTACACCGAGATCAACCAGCCCCGCTGCCAGTGCATCGCTCTGTCGCACGAAGTCAGCATACAATAGCTGGGCGCCCTTGAAATAAAACATGGCGCGGTAGGGTTTGGCTTTGGCGGACTGATCGACGACATCGATCATGGTCGTTTGAGGATAGGGCTCGAGTGTGGCAGGCACACCTTCATCATAATTCCTCAGCCAGGGATAGCTACCCATTTAGACTCCAGTCCGGACAATCGCCGGGTATCGGCATTGCCCGCGCATATTTTAATCGTTAATTGATCGGTCAATTGTATCACAGTGACTCGTAAAGTCAAGTTAGATATGGAGACCATGCAGGCCCCGGTTGCCAGTCGTATACCACCTTAGCCGGAGCCCGACTGCCGGCGCAATTGCCCGCAGGCCGCCTGAATGCCGCCCCCCTTCTGCTCGCGCTGGGTAACGGTTATGCCGGCATCCTCCAGGACCCGTCGGAAAGCTGTAACACCAGATGCATCGGGACGCCTTAAATTACCCTGGTTGACCTCGTTATAGGGCATGAGGTTGACATGACAGCTCAGCCCCTTGAGCAGCGAGGCCAGCGCGGCTGCTTCAGCCTGGCTGTCGTTTACCCCTTTCAGCAGGCAGTATTCGAACGTTACGCGCCGGCCGGTGTGGCTGTAGTAATGCTGGCAGGCGGCCAGTATATCCTTCAGCAAGTAGCGCGACATGCCCGGCACCAGCTTGCGGCGCAGCGCGTCGCCGGCGGCGTGCAGCGAGACCGCCAGCGTAAGCTGCAGGTGTTCAGCGGCCAGCCGGTAGATCCCCGGAACATAGCCTATAGTGCTTATGGTTATACTGCGCATGCCGATCTTGAGTTCATGGTTGATCAGGCGCACTGCTGCAAGTGTCGCCTCGTAGTTAAGCAACGGCTCGCCCATACCCATAAAAACAACATGGCTGACCCTGCCGTCCGGGACCAGGATTTTGTCCCTGGCAGCGACCTCACCCACGGTCAGCACCTGGTCGACCATCTCCCCGGCCGCGAGGTTGCGCTTGAACCCGCCGCTGCCCGTGGCGCAGAAGGTACAACCGACCGGGCAGCCGATCTGCGTGGAGACGCAGCAGGAGAAGCGTTCCTCGTAGGGCATGCCCACCGATTCCACCAGTTCGCCGTAGTAAGGCCGCAGCAGCAGCTTGAAGGTGCCATCTTTGCCCATGCTGGATTTTTCAATAGTGGAGCGTCCGACCTCCCAGGATTCATCCAGTTTCGTCTTAAACGCGGCCGGGAGGTTGGACATGTCATTTACCTGCCGGCAACCGTGCCTGTATATCCAGTCGGCCACCTGTTTGCCACGGAATACCTTCTCGCCGAGGCCGGTTGCCAGCTGTTTCAGTTCACTGTCGGGCAGGCCGAGTAACATTTTCTTTTTCATGATGCATTCCCGCACCATTATGTATTACCGGCAGGATGGTTGCAAGCCGGGTCAAACGGCAGTTTGACCTCCCCGCTTTTTAGGAGTAGCATGAAATTGAGGGTAATAAACCAGACAAGCCCTCCGGGAGGTGGTTAATGGTCAAAAAGCAGGCCATGCTCGTAGTATGGCACTTTCCTTTAACGCGCTCTCATCTGCGCAGGGGGAACGGGTAAGCTCCCCTGATGCAGGCAATGAGAGCATGTAAAACTCCCGAGTTCTCCGTTACGCAGAAAAAATCTGCGGTGAATGGGTCAAAGCAGAAATAGCAGGCTTACCTGTATGGGAGAGTAGGGAGGAGCACAGATCTGAAAGATCAGGGGGGCTTCGCTTATGCGGAGCCTCCCTTTATTTACAGCCCGATTTCGCAGCCGGCTAATACCCGGCGGTAGCGTCCAATCCCTGTGACTTGAAAATACCGGTGATCTCGCACAGGCGCTCCTCGGTCGGCGGCTTGCGGCCGCTGAGCTGGTAAGCCTTTCCAAGCGACTGGTACTTAGTCCGCCCCCACTCGTGATACCCGAGTACGGACACTTTCTCGGCCTTCAGACCCTGCAGCCTGCGGGCAAGCCTTTGCATGTACTGGTTGGAGTCGTTGTAGCCAGGTATAACAGGGACCCTGATCCAGATCCTGGCATTACCGGAATTCACGGCCTTCTCGAGGTTTGACAGTATAAGCACGTTGTCCACACCCGTGCCGTCACGGTGCTCATCAGCATCAAGGTGCTTGATGTCGAAAAGCACCAGGTCAGTGAAATGCAGCGCCTTTTCCAGCACCGGCCATTGCACATGGCCGCAGGTATCCAGCGCGGTACTGAGGCCGAGCAATTTACACCTCTCCAGCAAAGCCAATGCAAAATCAGCCTGCATGAGCGGTTCGCCCCCTGAGAGCGTTACACCGCCGTCCGAATTGTGGTAAAAGAGTTCATCCCGGCGGCATTCATCTACCACCTCGCTGAGGCCCATGTAACGGCCAGCTACCTCTATAGCATCCTCCCAGCAGGCATCCATGCATTTCAAGCACAGGTCGCACTTTTGCCTGTCGAGCCACAAACCGGTGGAAGCCAGTGACAGCGCAGCTGGGGAACACACATCGATGCAGCGGCTGCAGCGGTTACACCTTGCCTCCCGCACGAGCAACTCGGGCTGTGAACTGATCGATTCAGGGTTAGAGCACCACCTGCAGCGCAGGGGGCAGCCTTTAAAAAAGACAGTTGTCCTTATACCCGGCCCATCATGGATGCTGTAGCGCTGGATATTGAATACCAGCCCCTTGAGGTCATCTTCCGTTTTACCATCGCCCGCGCCTCCGGAATCCCGGGAATTCAAAAGCACTGCGGGGTCCTGGCTATGATGGAATCCTGTATGTTCCTGTCGAGGTCAATGAAATATGCTGCGAAGCCGGCTACCCTGACCATCAGCGCGGGGTACTTCTCCGGGTGGTCCTGCGCGTCAACCAGAGTATCGCGGTTGACCGTGGAGAACTGTATGTGGTGGATACCCATATCCGCATAAGTCTTGAGGTATTGCGCGAAAGCCTCAACGTTGTGGCCAACCAGGAACTGCGGCATAAAACTCTGGTTGAACAGGTGGTTCCAGCTTATCAGCGGGTCTACCTTGGCTACCGAGCGCAGCACGGCAGTAGGCCCTTTCTTGTCGCGCCCGGCCATGGGAGAGATGGTACCATCGTTGAAGGGGTCGCCCAGCATCCTGCCGTCAGCGGTCGCGCCGCAGACCCTGCCGAAGCTCCACCAGGCCGTGGCGGCAGTGCCATCGATATGAACGGAGGTGCCCCAGTTTGTCTTGCACTGGGCGGTCTCCTCCTCCAGGCGGCGCGCCACCTCTCGCGACATGAGGTCGGCATAGTCGTCGTCGTTGCCAAACTTGGGCGCTCGCAGGCAGAGCTGCCTCAGTTCCTCGTGTCCCTTCCAGTTGTCCTTGAGGGCCTGCACGAGTTGGGCCATGGTCGCCTTCTTATCATCAAAGACCACCTTCTTGACCGCGGTCAGGGAATCGGCCACAGTGTTTAGGCCGAAGAGCGTCACATCGCGGTAATCGGGCTTGTAGTTCCAGTCGCGCACGTCCTCCGCCCGCTCGATGCAGTCATCGATGACCGAGGAGAGGAAGGGTCTGGGCGCCCACTCTTTGTAGAGGGCGTCGGCGATATTGCCCAGGCGCACCAGCCTGTGGATGATGAGCCGGTAGTTCTCCATGGCAGCGTCGAACACCTCGTCCACGGACTTTACCTTCTCCGGGTCGAGCACCCTGTTGCCGGCCTTCTTGTAGATGGCCAGCGGGTCTATGCCCAGTGCCTGGTTTAAGCAGAGCGGCGCTGGGACGCCGCTGGCCCAGGCAGATATGTGGCTGAAGTTCTTGCCGGGTATGGTGGGGACCATGCAGTTGTTGATGGAATAATTGCGGGCATCCTCAATCGGTGTGCCCATATTGACCAGCCTTAATACAACGACCTTGTCGTTGAAAATGGCGGGTTGGGGCATGCCTGAGGCCAGGCACTCGATGGCCTTTTCCACCAGCTTGCGCGGTATGCCGTCATGCCAGCGCAGTGCCAGCGGCGGCACGATAGCGCGCACCGTCTTGGTGGCATCGAGGATGATAAAACTCATCTCGTTGGTGACGTCATGGCCATTGGAATCTACGCCGCCTATGGTGACGGTCTGGAAACCCAGCGCCCCGCCGCCGAAACCCGACCAGATGGGTGCGTGCAGGAAGCCTGTTTCCTGGAATTTAACAAAGAGGAACTCCACCAGTTCCTGGGCAGACTCGCGGGTTACCTTGCCGGCGGCCAGGTCTTTCTCGTAAAACGGGTTGAACACCACGTCAAAGCGTATACCCGAACCCACCTGCGGCACCTCGAGGAAGTTGACCACCAGGTGGATGAACCAGTAGGACTGTATGGCCTCGTGCAGGTTGCGGGCCGGATGCTCCGGGACGCGGTCGCAGATGTCGGCGATCTGCTCAAGCTCAACCTTGCGCAGCACTTCTTCCTCGCTCTTGGCCAGGCTGCGTGCCAGCGCAGCATAGCGCTTAGACCAGCGGCTGACCGCCTCGAGAGTGATGATAGTGGCCTGCAGAAAGTCCTTCTTCTTGACGAAATCGATGCCGTTAATGGTCTCGGCCATGTACTCCTCATCAAGCCTGGCCAGGCGGGCCTTCGCCTCGTCGAGGATACCCTTGAGGCCGATGGAGAGTATCTTGTCATAGTTGGGTGTGGCCGACTCCCAGTTGAAGACCCAGAACTGCTCGGCCAGCTCCTTGGTGAAATAGCGCTTGGCCATATGGTGGATGGAGCGGTCGCCCCAGTAGTCACCTATCTCCTTGAGCTCCTTCCTGCCCTCATCTGTGAGCATCTCAGCGTAGACCTGCCCCGGGGCAGTTTCTCGCGCAATCCACTTCCAGGCCAGCTCAGGGTAGAAGGGCACGGAATCGCTGTTGGAAGCGTAGTTGCCCACGATGAGCTCGTCCGGGCGGATGTAAACGGTCATGTTGTCCAGGATATGCGCCAGGGCCTTTGCTCGGCGCAGTGCAATGGGTTGCCCCTCCGTCTGTTTGTAGGACTGTGTCACCAGCTTTGCACGTTCCATATCGAGCGACCAGATGAATCCAGGCCTGGTTGCCCTGGCGTCGGAACTCAGTGCCTCAAGCGCCACCTGCTGCGCCTTGATAGGTGTTTTCACCATCAAATTCACGGTTCTTGCAGTCATTTTCAATCTCCTTTGTAATAAGCTTACAATTAACTTTATCACACCCTGATGTGCAGGTCTTCCAGCGGGTAGCTCATGCAAGGGTGGATGTAGCCGAATTTTTTATCCGCATGGCGGTGGTGCACCCTCGCCGGGGCGAAGACCTTGCCGGATATCAGCCTGGTGCGACAGGCAGTGCATTCTCCTGATCGGCAAACAGCTGGTACCACTATGCCGGCGCGCTCCAGTGAATTCATCAGCGGCTCGCCGGCCTTCGCCTTGACCGTCTTGCCGCTCCTTACTTCTGTAACAACGAACTCTTTTGAGGGCGCCAGTCCAGGCCAGGCAGGGTCTTTAGTTATATCCTGCGGTGGTCCGTAGGCCTCCTGCTTGCTGTGCCTGGCCGGCACGCCCAGCTTGACCAGCGACGCTGCGCAAAGCTCGTACATCAGGGCCGGGCCGCAGGTAAAGACTGTCTTGCCCTTGAGGCTGCCCACCAGGGACGAGATTACTTTGTCATCAAGGAAACCGGTCGCCCCCTTCCAGCCGGCGGGGGGCTCGCTTATCACGTAATCCACTTTTATGTTCTTATGCTTGGAAACGATCTCCTTTAGCTCCTTGTCAAAGATTATGTCATCCGGCTTACGGCTGCCGTAGATGAGATGAATATTCAATTTAGACTTCTTCTCAACAGCCTCGCGTATGATGGACATGAAGGGCGCTGCCCCGCTGCCGCCAGCCAGGAAGACGAGCTCCGCCGAGTCCATCAGCGGCTCATAATAGAAATAGCCGCTGGGACCGGTTGATTCGAAGCTGTCGCCAGCTTTGACCTTATCAAGCAGGTAGGAGGAGACGAAACCGCCATCAACCCGGCGCACGGTGATATCATAATAAGGCTTGCCCGGAGCCGAAGAGATGCTATAAGGGCGCGACGTCCTTACTCCTCCTATCTCGACAAAAAGGTTGATGTATTGCCCGGCGCGGAACCAGGGCAGTGGGCCGTCCTTTGATTCCAGCCGGAAAGTCCTGGCGGTGGCAGTTTCTTTAATAATCTCCTTGACCTTTAGCTTCAGACGGCGCGGGTGGAGGCCCGCCAGCACCTTCTCCTGCGGGGTCAGGGTATCTGTTAGCTCCCTCGGCTGTACCTTCTGCTTTTCCAGCTTCTCTTTTATGCTGGCAACCTGCCCGCTTTCCCAGGCGCCCCTCTCCATGTCCCGCAGCACGTCGCGCGAAGCCATGGCGCCCGTGGCGATGCAGGTCTCGAAGCCACCGCCCAGGTTGACCCAGGCATTGGCAAAGTAGAGGCCCTCCAGCGGGCCGCGCATCGGCAGGCTCAGCATATTGGTGGCAAAGTTCTCATCGAACCCGATTATGCTGCCGCCCGGGTTGCCCGAGTAGCGCATGTTGGTCAACGGCGTGGCCACCTCGATCACTTCGATATGTTCCCTCAATCCGGGGGCTGCTTTTTCTGCCAGTTTGAGCGAATTCTGTGCCATCCTGTTCTTGGCCGCAACATATTCTGATGAAGATAGTTTCAACCACGGATCGGCATAGACTCCCTGTGTAATGACCACAGAAGCGGTGCCCCTGGGCGATACAGAGGGATCGACAACGTTGTAGGCTACCACAATGCCGTAGTCAGGCTCAAACTTGTCCGGTTGAAGGATCTGCTCGTACTGTGCATCCAGGTCGTAGCTGGTATTGATAAAGTTCTCGTGGACTGTCAGCCCGACATCCCGGCAGTCGCAGTCCAGGCCCAGGTATACGTTGAACGTGCTTATGCCGCCGCTCCAGGCGCCCAGCCTGTTGAGGTACCACCCCGGCATGTTATCGCGGCCCACCAGCTGGAGGGCTGTGGTCACGGGGTTAGCGCTGCAGACCACGTACCGGGTGGCGATCTCTGTGCCGTCCTCGGCAATCACGCCCTTCACCTTGCCATCCTTTACTATGATCTTCTTCGCACCGTTATTGAACCAGGCCTCGCCCCCCAGTGACTCCAGCGTGGCAATAAAGGCCTGCGACAGGTTCTGCGACGTGCCCCTGACATGTGCGGCACCGTACCGGATGTACCCACGTAGCGTGATGGCATACATCAGGTAAGACACCCTGGATGGGGGCTGGCCGAGGTAACCCCAGATCTGGCCGATAACGGCCCGCGCCCCCTCGTCCGAGACCATGGGGTTCAGTACCTGCGAGAGAGTCTTGCCGAAATGCTCCAACAGTTCTGAATATTCCGATGGATTCTCCATCACGGCCTTCATGCCCACGCGCATGGACCGCATGGCCTGGTGGGCAAACTCGAAGGTCGTGTGCACGAACTTCCTGATGCCTGCCGCATCCCCGGGGAACTGGCTGCAGAGTGCGTCTTCATAGTTCTGTTTGCCGACCGGGACGTCCATGGTAAAGTCCGGAAAAACGCTGCGGAAAAACTCCGGTATTTGGAGCATATCAACCCTTGATGCCACCCCCGTATCCTGCAATATCTTCCACACACTACCCTTGTCATTCTCATATCCGTATCCCGACAGCTCGTGCAGCGCTATCTCGAACTCGAAGCGCCCCCGGAGGAACGAGGTGGCATAGCCACCCGGGACATTGTGCTTCTCAAGGAGAACCACCTTCTTACCAGCCTTGGCCAGGTAGGTTGCAGCTGTTATTCCTCCCAGCCCGGCCCCCACGATAACGGCATCGAAATCCTTCATTAGTTGGACCCTCCTAATTTATGTGTAAGATTATTATTATATTCAAATTGCGACGGGACAGATTGCCGCGTCGCTGCGCTCCTCGCAATGACAGCATACTCAACGTCCCCTGAATTGGGGGGGGCGTTTATTGCGGAAGGAATCAAGTCCCTCGCGGAAATCTTCGCTGCCCATCAGGAATTTCTGCGCATAGGTCTCAAAATAAAGCTGTTGTTCAAGGTTATTCATAAGGCCGTTCTGAACGGCGCGCTTGATCTGTTTGAGCGCCAGTGGCGGCCCCTGAGCTATCCTGTTAGCCAGCGCTTCAGCCTCCTCCATCAGCTTCTCATGCGGCACGACCCTGTTGACCAGGCCGATACGCTCAGCCTCGCGGGCGTCGATGGATTCGCCGGTGTACATGTATTCGTAACAGCGCCCGGCGCCCAGCAGCCGCGGCATCAGGAAGGTGCATCCGCAGTCCGGTATCAGCCCGCGCATCACGAAGGCCAAATTGAAAATGGCCCTTTCGGAGGCAATCCGTATATCCGCGAGCAGGGCTATAGATACACCGCCGCCCGCCGCCACGCCGTTGACCGCGGCGATGACCGGTTTTTCAAGGTTGTAGAGGCCGAGCACGAACGCGCCGCCGATGGTCTCGCCGCGCGGCTCAAGCGTCTCCTGAAGCCTGCCCTCCTCCGCCGCCTGGTTGAAAAGGACGATATCCGCGCCGGTGCAAAAGCCCTTGCCTGCGCCGGTTATGATCAGGACACGTACACCGTCATCTTCCTGTATCTCGCGGAAGATACGCGGCAGCAGTTCGTTGCTTATCTCCGACGTCAGGGCGTTAAGCCTGTGCGGCCTGTTCATGGTCAGGACGGCAACGCTATTTTTTTTCTCAAGTACCAGGCCTTCGTATTCCATGCGGTTATCCTTAATTATATTACTTAATTTGACCTGACCGGGGGCGGTTGCCCGCCCTCAGGCTTTTACGGTCAACCCGGCGGGGAACTTCTCCCCGATTATCTTTACGGCTCCGCCGATGATGTCATCCATGACTTCCTGTGTGCTCCGGATCGTTTTAATCAGGCCGGTGGCCTGCCCGGCGAACATCGGGAAATATTCCGTCTCGCCCTTTTCCATCATGCCCTGCACCAGGTCTGACATCAGCATGCTCTGCAGGGGCATGGGCAGCGTCTTAAGCCCCGACTTTTCCCAGGCCTCATCAAGTTTGTTTTTAAAAGCGCGGGTGGTCTTGCCGCTGTAAATGCGGGTTATCTGCTCAGCTTCTTCGTCCGATTCGACCAGCTTGCGGTAGTAGGCGTCTATAGTAGCTTTATTGATCATGCCAAGCTCGATGAAGTCCACGAAGCATTCATGGGTGGCCAGGAAGGCGGTCCCGCACCAGGCGCCGATGGCTCCCAGTGCCAGCGCAGCCACCAGTCCGCGTCCGTCGGCTATACCTCCGGCGGCCACCACCGGCGTCGGGGCCACGGCGTCCACAACCTGCGGAACCAGAGCGAAGGTGCCAACCCTGCCGGTATGCCCGCCGGCGTCATGGCCCTGGGCTATGATGATATCGGCCCCCATCTTTTTGATACGGACTGCATTGCGTACGTTGCCAACCAGGGAGACGATCTTAATACCCGCTTCGTGGGCCTCAGGGATTAACCAATCGGGGGTGCCCAGGCCGAGTGCGAAAAAGGGCACCTTCTCTTCCTTGACCACCTGGAACTGGCTGCGGCCGAATTCCTCGGAGATTGGCCATTCCTTCATCCGTGCGCCTTCCACGCCGAAATCCCTGGCCATTTTCTCGATAAAGGCCGTGTGCCCGGGCGGTATATACTCCTTGAGCTTGCCCAGGTCAAAATCCTTGGGGATAGCGGCAGGGAGCAGAATATCCACGCCGAAAGGTTTGTCGGTCAATTCGCGGGTCTTACGTATCCATGCCCTCAGTTCATCGGGCCAGAGAAAAGTGGCGCCGAGCATACCCAGTCCACCGGCATTGGAAACCGCGGCGGTCAACGTGTAACCACCGGCGGTCCCCATCCCTGCCAGCATCACAGGGTATTCGACGCCGAGCATATCGCACAGCGCGGTGCGGAATATGGGACGCCTGTTCATTTACTCTCCTTGGTGTACTACTTGGTTTTTTCGCTCATGAGGGTACGCACTTCCCTCTTGAGGATCTTTCCCACAGCACTGATGGGAAGCTGGTCGAAGAACTCTATCCTCTTGGGCACCTTGTAAGGAGCAACCCTGCCGCGCAGGTATTCGGTGATCTTGGCTTTCTGAGCGTCGCTCTTTTCAACGCCAGCCTTCAATACGATGGCGGATGCCACAATCTCAGAGCCGGGCCTTTCCGGATCCGCTATCCCCACGCTTGCACCCATATCTATATCGGGATGCTCCATGATGACGTCATCAAGTTCGCGCGTAAACACTTTCATCCCCGAGACGTTGACCATGTCCTTGAGCCTGTCCACGATGGTCAGGTACCCGTCTGAATCCATCTTACCCATATCGCCCGTGTGCATCCAGCCATCGCGCAGCACGTTGGCCGTCTCCTGAGGCTTTCTGAAGTACCCCTTGGTAAACACCTGTGGTCCCTTTACAATCACTT